>JAESFW010000424.1_pt1 | contig 14897 bp, 15 predicted proteins | sample 9269481 | NCBI WGS metagenome assembly JAESFW01 (sample SAMN14515350, study PRJNA621654) | algae metagenome | isolation source: Lyngbya sp. HA4199-MV5 and co-occurring heterotrophs from soil with... | place: USA: Ahupuaa O Kahana State Park, Hawaii | collected 2009-07-21
TCCATCACTTGCTCGAAGGCGCACAAATGGCAGCGCACTCCTAAGCCCTGTCAACGTTCTACCGACTTTTGCCTAATGGATAGATACACAGGCTAGGGGCTGGAACCTTTGCAGCAAGTCATGTGTAATCGTCATTTATGACAGCTCCTAGCTACGATAGTCGTCGTCTTGCCCGTCTTGTTCGTCTTCAGTTTGGCTGATCCCTTCTTTAAAGCCACGCAGCGTTTTACCGAGCGTACTGCCTAATTCGGGAATTTTTTTGGGACCAAAGATTAAGAATGCCGCAACGAGAATAATAACAACTTCGGGCCATCCAAGACCAAACATACCTGCCTCCTAAATGAGCTGAATGCTGAAAAAGGTCTAAGGGCTGTCATCAATTACGACTACACATTGCTTGCAGCAAAGGTTCCAGCCCCTAGCTTGGTTTATTGAGACGGGCGCGACAGTGCTGATATCACAAGGTTTCGGAGCTAAATTGATGACGCGCCCTAGTGATAAGAACCCTAGACTGAATGCTCTAGGCAACCTACAACCGCTTATCCCTTCTCTTCATCACTATAGACGGGTAGAGAACGGTTCTAACGCGTGGAGCTTACTTCGTGACTGTGCCCTACTGCTTTGAAGCGGTAATGCCAGACCGAATGAAATGAATCTTTAACATCAAAGCAAAATTTACCAAACCTTTAGAGAACAAAAATGCGCCTCGTAGCAGCCTTTTCAGGCATTTAGTCGTCTAGACTACAGTTACTTTCTGTAAAGAACGAGCTAGAATCAACTCGGAATCTAGTCGAAATAGCTGAAAACGGATGACTAGCACGCTTCAATCTCCTTACACAAACCAACAAATATCCGTTTGGTTTCGTGGACTTTTAACGATCGCCTGGGCTGATGGAAATTTCGATCTAGAGGAAAAAAATCTGATTACTTCCTTAACCAACCAGGATCTGGCTGCCATCCACACCTCAAAGGCACTAGATCCGGTTTCACCCGCTGAGCTAGCAGAAGCATTTGGACACGACCCCGCTGCTGCTGAGCATTTCCTGAGAATGGCTGTCATGGTTGCGATCGCAGACGGTGTTTACTCCTCCTGTGAGGACGAAATCCTATTCCGCTATTGTCAATCGCTGGGACTTAGCACAGACGTGTTGGAAGTCCTTCGCACAACCTTGAATGAACCACAAAGCGATGGCGACGTGCCAGTGGAGCGTCCGCCCCTACCTGAGCAATCGCATCAGACGATGTTTGTGTCTGGCATTGAGCGCCCACTGCACTCTTATGTAGACTTACACCCTCATCCAACGGTCTTACAACCTGTCCGCGATTGGTTAGACAAAATGGATGTGCAAGATCCGAGAATCGCGCACTTTCTTTGTAAGCTGATTCCCTCTCAATGTCCGTTTGAGCGTGATATTAACCTTTTTGGTCGCACGATCGCGCACATTCCACCACTGTGTAAGCTGAATCCCCTTTATGACCAGCTTGTGAGCTTGCGCTTCCGAGCCTTGTCTTATTTAGCCGATGATTGTGGCGAAGACGTTTCGCCCTATTGCTGATGCGTTGATTTTAGGGTTGACCGTCATTCATCTACCTAACCCCCAAAGCGCACAACCTGTTACCCCTAGCAAAAGCAGCCCCATGCCACCAGCAAGGGGCTGCTTTTTTAGTCCAGTCACCCACTCAGGGGCGCGATCGGTATAGTGAATGAGCTGCGCCGCATCCAGGCTTGCCATTCCCCAGATCCATCCCGCATGTAGACCACAAGCCAGTCCCAAGCTGCCACCGTCAGCCCAACGTGCGATGACGAGAATGATCCCCATCAACCATAGTCCGGGCAACTGCGGCACAATTTCACTGCCTTCCCAAACGAGATGAAGCAAGGCAAAAATGAGGCTTGAGCTGGCTGCTGCAATCCACAAGGCATACTCTTGCTGTAGCTGGTTAAGTAAAAAACCGCGAAAGACTAATTCCTCAATCACGCTAACGACTAACCCGATCGCCAGGGTCGGTAGCAACGCCGCAAAAAACTGGCTTTGATTTGCCAGCTTTAGTTCAATCCAGTTTGCCCAGCGCTCAAGGCTAAACAAGAGACCAACACCCAAAACGCCTATCCCCAAACCGATGCATAGGGAGAGCAAGCTTGAGGGATTGATAGCAAAACCATAGGCTGCAAAGGTTGTTCCTTCAGCGGTGCTAAAAACCCACAAGACCAGCGGTGCTAGAACGTAAAGCGACAGAACAAGCGGAAGCTTTTGTCCAACTGACAGCGGCTGTGGTGGTCGCCATTGCAGCACTATTGTTAGTGGAATGGCGATCGGCAACCAGACTATGAGCCACGTCAGAAAGAAGAAGATGATCTTCACGATCGCAGATTGTTCGGCGATCGTAGCCATGAATAAGGTGCTGAATCGGTCTGTAAGTGCCATAGAAACCGATCACAAACGAGTGCAAGGCAATGTTCTTAAAACACGTCTTGAGAGCCAATATGGAAAGGCTTACGACGCACAAGATTGCAATGGTTTCAGATGGGTAACCCCGCTTCTACCAGTAGTTTGCTGACCTTAAAAAGCGCTTAGGGTCTTAGCTAAGGAATGAGAATTAAATCATTTCGCCACTTTCTTGTACGGGCGAACGATCGTTCGCCCCTCCACAAGACTAAAGGTTCGATCTTACTTTAATCCGCGATCCTAAGCGTCTGCATGAGAACCATTACTTTCACCTTTACCGGCATCTAACTGAATCAGGTGAATGTGCTTATAGCCAAGCTTAATTTCAAACTCATCTCCAGGCTTCAACCCCATCGCTTGAGTGTAAGCCGCACCAATGACGATTTGACCATTTTTGTGAACGCTCACTCGGTATGTCGGTTCACGACCGCGACCATCTTTCGATCCTTCAGGACTTAGGGGAATGCCTCTGGCACCCAGTACCGCGTCATAAAAATCAGTCAAATTGACGCGCGTCTGGTTATTTTTCGTTACTGTATAGTACCCACAGCGCTTTGCTGTTTCTCGGCGCGGCAAGTGCGAAAGTTCTTTTACTTTTTGAAGTAATGCTTTTCCAGTCAGTGGAGTCGTTGCAATATCAGTCATCTCTCTATCCTGAGAACTCCAGGGTGATGAAGTAGGGACAAACCAGTAATCTGGCACTATAGAAAATATAGCCTTAAATCCCTCAAACCTAACAATATTTTTTTCACAGATTTACGTTTATTTTTTTGCTTTATTCTTCCGGTTTTCGTGTAAGTTGATCAAGCTGAAGCAAATCTTGTTAAAGCTCTAGTTGAAGAAACCGCTTGCTTCTTTTGCAATGGACATAGCGTGTGTCAACAGGGCACGATCGCACTCTTTTTACAACAAAGAACCTTCTTCCCGCTTTTCCTGGTCACAGGCAGATACGCTTGCTCATCCAGCGCTTGACTCTTAATTTTGCAAAGACCGCTACTTGCTCTATGACACCATTCACTGTCGCGGCGTGCTTTAGGAAACTCAAATCAGGCGTTCGGTAAAGCCTGCTCTGTCGCAACAGACCGCGGATGTGAAACTTACCCGCTTTTGAACCGATGAGCGTTTGGAAGAAAGTAATACCCTCTTGACATCTGTGTCTCTTCTTTTCTAACCATCAGGATTCACCATGATCAGGACTGCTTAATGGCAAGAAAGCAGAAGCCCAATGTCTCTTTTGAAAAGTCAAAGCGCTTGATGACGCGACACTTGATGCCATGACACCTGTGTAACACGCATTGCGTTTCTCAACGTCTTTCGTTCTTATCAGCTTTTTAAGGATTGAGACCCAGCCAGGGCGATGAACGAATACGACAGTCTTTGTCATGCGCTCATCGCTACGTCATCAGGTGCTCCTTGCCATCTCGTCCTCTACTTATAAAATTTGATTAAGAGAATAGTGAAAAACACTGCTGCACGATGTTTTCTTTATAGGAGAATCAGCGCTTTAGCCGTTGCGCCACCGGGAAACAATGCGCGGTTCAACCCTTTACCAACTTCTAAGCTATCCTTCTGGCGTTTGAGCCACGCTCCTTTGTTAAACGTTCCTCTGTTGAACTTTTCTGTCTGTGTTCACGTCTAACATTACGTACATCACGTTCATGACCCCATGACTGCATATCAGTTACCTGTGGCGACCTATTTAGCCCCAAACGCCGCCGTTTCTTCCGCCCTACCAAACAAAGCTAGTCTGACTAAAACTGCTCTGGCGATCGCAGCTCAAGGGGTGAGCATGAGCTTTCAGTCAGGAGAAGGTTGCTACCACGCCCTGAAGAATGTGAACCTGGAATTACAAAGCGGTGAGGTTCAGCTTTTGATGGGACCGTCTGGTTCGGGAAAAACGACCTTGCTTTCGATTTTGGCAGGCATTCTGACCCCGACAGATGGGAAAGTCTATCTGCTGGGTCAGGAAATTACGGGGATGTCACGATCGCAACTCGCACGGTTTCGGCTGGCGCACATCGGCTTTATCTTTCAAGGCTTTAACTTGTTTCCGGCGTTAACGGCGTTAGAGAATGTGCAAGTCGCGCTCACGGTGAAAGGCATCCGGAAGCAGGCGGCTGCAAAAGAGGCACGCATGTTACTAGAGCAGGTGGGTCTGGCAGAAAAAGCAAACCAACTGCCCCGCGATTTGTCCGGTGGGCAAAAGCAGCGAGTGGCGATCGCGCGGGCACTGGGGGGCGATCCCAAGCTCATTATGGCAGACGAACCCACTGCCGCTTTGGATTCTCAAAATGGGTATGCCGTCATCGAGTTGCTGCACCGTTTAGCCAAAGAGCACAACCGCACCGTACTGATGGTGACGCACGATTCGCGCATCATTGACTTTGCCGATCGCGTCGTCAACCTTGAAGATGGCACGCTGAAGCAGAAGCTTGCATAGGTGTAGAAGTGGGAGTAGGAAGTTGAAACAGTTGTTGGTTGTTGGTTGTTAGTGTATGCCTCTTTCCTGGCTCCTTCTAAAAACTAAAAACCAACAACTCTTCTCACACCTCACACCTCACTGAAGATCGCTGCTACATTGTGGACACTCTTCTTCTACGATCGTCCAGGGAGTCCAAAAGCGCGTAGACAGGAGAACTCAGGCAATGCTGTTGAGTCTTTGCATGATTGTACGAGACGAAGAAGCGACGTTGCGCCACTGTTTAGACAGCGTGGCAAGTGTTGTAGACGAAATTATTCTGGTTGACACGGGTTCGCGCGATCGTACAGTCGAGATTGCTCAAACGTTCAACGCACAGGTTTACACCTTTCCCTGGTGTGATGATTTTGCGGCGGCTCGTAATGAATCGCTTAAGTATGCCAAGGGTGACTGGATTTTAGTCCTCGATGCGGACGAAGTGCTGGTGCCAGAGAGTGTGCCCCACTTACATCAGGCAATGCAGCAAGCGCACGCGATCGCCGTCACGTTAATGCGAGAAGAAGTCGGCACCGCTCATCCCCCTTCACAGCTTTCGCGCCTGTTTCGCAGGCATCCTGCGATCGCCTTTACCCGTCCCTACCACGAACTGATTGATGACAGCGTTACTGACCTGCTGAAGCACGAACGCCACTGGCAGATTATCGCTGTACCAGACCTTGCCATTCGACACACGGGGTATCAGGTCGCGACGATCGAGCAGCGGCAAAAAGTCGATCGTGCCCGTACCATCATGGAACGCTACCTGGTCTCGCACCCTGAGGACGCTTACATTTGCAGCAAGCTGGGTGCCCTGTATGCTGATGTGGGTGAAACCACGCGAGGGCTGACGCTCCTTCAGCAAGGGCTGCAAACTGCCACCGATGCCTCTGTGCTGTACGAGTTGCACTATCACCTGGGGAGCCTTTACACCCAGCTAAACGCCCTTGCCAAAGCAGCCGCACATTATCAAGCGGCGATCGAGCAACCGTTGCACCAGCGTCTCAAACTGGGTGCTTACAATAACTGGGGAAACTTGCTCAAAGATCAGGGCGAACTGGTCAAAGCCAAAACGCTGTACAAAACGACGATCGCCATTGATTCAGCCTTTGCCATCGGTTACTACAATCTGGGAGTGACGTGCAAAGCGATGGGCAATTTAAAGGAGGCGCTCGATCACTACAAGCAGGCAATCCAGCTCCAGCCAACCTATGCAGAAGCGCACCAAAATCTGGGTGTTGCACTCCTGAACGCCGGAAGCATTACCGAAAGTTTGGAGTCTTTTCAACAAGCGATCGCCTTGTATGAACAGCAGCGATCGCCAGAAGCCACAAGCCTGCGTGATGCTCTCAAGGCAATGGGGCTTTTGAAGGATTGAGGCGAAGTACTACCTCGTCTTCAAGGCACACACTCATCCCTTCTCTCATTTGTTAGGGTGCAGCGGTGGCTGGTGCGGTGGCTTTACCGCTATCAATATCCTCTCCTTCATTCAGGCGTTCAAGAAGCTGTGAATCAGGTGGCGCACTGATCTCTTCCTGAATATAAAGACGATCGCACGGAATGGTGTCTGACATAATCGCGCTTGCCATCATGCCGCAGTGAATTTCTAGTTGGGCTTCTGGCAATGCCTCAAAGACCAATCGCTGCCCCGGAAAGACAACGCGCTCAAAGTACCAGTTGGCAATGTTGGTGATGCGAGCGACCTGAATGTGGCTCGTCGCGTTGACATAGCAGCAAAGAATGGGATTGGTGCTATTCGATGGCAGCGGATCAAAGATTTGAGCCATGAAGAAGACCACACCGAAACTACAGAGTATAGGTTGAACGTAGCACCCTGCGATCCCGCTGGCTGTAAACCCGATTACCAACCAGCTTTTTGATCCAACTTTCTGCCCCAAAAGGCATTCTGTAGGGGACGTGCGAGGGCAGATTGCGATCGCTCCCTCTCTGCTTTAGCTCTCTCTACTTAAGCCCCAGCGGACAAATCTATAGCGGTTATGAGGCTGAGCAGGCACCCTAACAGAGTTGAACCTATCGCAGGAAAATTTCTCATCTTCAGACAGTTTACTGAGAAAAACCCAATGCAGTAAAAGAAAGTCAGTGGTATCGTAAAGTTATATGAAAATTGTCTTCAGAATTCTGCCCCGGTGCATGACACTGCCATCGTTTATCACCCTCGTCTAAGGTTGCTGGTTGAGTCGGCTTGTTTTGAAGAAGCTACTGCCGAAGAAAAATGTGTTTACGGTTCATGGTTTAAAACTTAGCTTGTAATGGATAACCGCATTCTCTACGTTCGCCTCCCCTGCAATCCGATTTTTCCGATCGGGGTGGTCTATCTTGCCGATCATGTTCACAAGCAGTTTCCCAACGTCCATCAGCGTATCTTTGACCTGGGAACGGTGCCCCCGTTGGATTATACGTCAGCTCTGGATGCCTGTATTGACGCGTTTAAGCCAACCTTGCTAGTTTTCTCTTGGCGAGATATTCAAATTTACGCACCCGTTGGCGGACGGGGTGGCAATCCCTTACAGCACACCTTTGAGTTTTACTATGCGCGGAACCCGCTGGTAAAGCTCCGAGGCGCGATCGGGCTACTCCGGGTGGCACAAGGGTACTACGGCGAACTGTGGCGCAACCTGGGCTTAATCAAACGCGGCATGAAGCGTGCCCGCAAGTATAATCCAGCCGTGCGATCGATCGTTGGGGGCGGTGCCGTCAGCGTGTTTTATGAACAGTTGGGTCGCAGTTTACCCAAGGGCACGATCGTCTCAGTGGGCGAAGGCGAGGCGTTGCTGGAAAAGCTGCTCCACGGGAAGGACTTTTTGGATGAGCGCTGTTTTATCGTGGGTGAGACAAAAGCACGCGATCGCATGATCCACGAAGTGCCCACTCCCATTGAAAAAACCGCCTGCAACTACGACTACATCGAAACCATCTGGTCAGAGTTTGACTATTACTTAGAGGCACAAGATTTTTACGTCGGGGTGCAAACCAAGCGCGGGTGTCCTCATAACTGCTGTTACTGCATCTACACGGTGATCGAGGGCAAACAGGTACGGATCAATCCCGCTGATGAAGTGGTGGCAGAAATGCGCCAGTTGTACGATCGGGGCATGCGCAACTTCTGGTTTACCGATGCCCAACTGATCCCCGCCCGCAAGTATATGGATGACGTGGCGGAGCTTTTACAAAAAGTGCTGGATGAGGGGATGCAGGACATTCACTGGGCAGCCTACATCCGGGCAGATAATCTCACCCCTGCCCTGTGTGACTTGATGGTGAAAACGGGCATGAACTACTTTGAGATCGGCATTACCAGCGGCTCTCAAGAGTTAGTTCGTAAAATGCGGATGGGCTACAACCTGCGGACGGTGCTGGAGAACTGCCGCGATCTCAAAGCCGCCGGATTCAATGATGTGGTCTCCGTCAACTACTCCTTTAATGTCATCGACGAGCGACCGGAGACGATTCGCCAGACGATCGCGTACCATCGTGAGCTAGAGCACATTTTTGGTGCCGAAAAAGTGGAACCTGCGATCTTCTTCATTGGGTTGCAGCCCCACACCCATCTGGAAACCTATGCCTTTGAGCAGAATGTCCTCAAGCCAGGGTATGACCCGATGAACATCACGCCCTGGACAGTGCGTAAGCTACTCTGGAACCCCGAACCGCTTGGCTCTCTGTTTGGTGAAGTGTGCCTCCAGGCATGGCGACAAAACCCCAACGATTTTGGTCGTGAGGTGATGGCAATCCTGGAACAACGGCTGGGACGGGCAGATCTGGAATCGGCACTGACAGCTCCGATCGCTCCAGCAACCAAACCTCTCGCCCTCTCTGCGTCTTAAGTAAATGGGCGCGATCGCTCTCGATCACGCCTAATCCTGCCACTGACTGTCACTGACTGCTTGTTCTCACCCCTTAATCGTCTCATCTGCAATGTTAGAAGGTTCCATTCTCCAGGCGCTCGGCGCTAGTCACCAACGCAACCATCCCGGCAAGCGACCGTTAAATTTCGGCGTTTACTACAAAAATACGCTGGTAGCTTTGTGTCATGCGCTGGAGGATTGCATTCTCACCAGCAGTAGCGAACCCGTGGTGGTGACTGCCTTTCAGCGAGGGAAATGGTATCTGCAAGAAGCCGATCGCTACGCAGACCTGGCAGATCGATCGCAGCAGATTGTGATCATGGCATCACCCGACGCAGGGTTTACGGAACATCCCACCAGCCAGAAAGCGAACGTCGAAATTGTCAGCCTTGAGCCATCTGACCCGGTTTCGCAAGAATGGCACCTGATGATTCTGGCACCCACCTATGCGGCAATGGTGCTGTGTCAGGAGCTTTCGGATGCCGACTACGGGGCACAGGGGCGACCGACTCAAGATTTAGAGCGCAAATTTTACGGCTTTTGGACGTTTGAGGCAAACCTGGTGCAGGAGACGATCGAACTGTCGATCGACCACATCCAGCGCTACAACCCCACTCTGGCGGCTAAACTCACCGCACAAGTCAACGCGATCGCCGCTGCCCAGCCCGAAAAACGGGACGAACTGGGACCGATCGTGGCGCGGGTGGTGGACTATCTACAAGAAGGTCAAGCCACGCTTAGCGAATACAGCAAGTCCTACGATGCAGACGCACTCCACCATGCCCCGCTGGATCATAATCTGGTCTCTAATGAAGTGCAGGCGTTTCTCCGCATGGCGCAGTTAACCGATCAGGCAGATGCCCAGAACTCGACGGCAGCGGCGGAAGTAGCAGCGCTTGCTGAAGCGATCGGTCAACTGCTCGATTTACCCGTCTGGCAACTACACCGTCTCAAACTGGCAGGCTTGCTCCATCGCCTTTCTCCCCTACAGGCAGCCGAAACGGTGTTGAGTCCCGGTAACTTTGGGCGCTATGCCGATGATGATGCCCTCACGACGGCACCCAGTTGTCCCCTTGTACCCGGCGCACAGGTTTTGCGGACGATGCCTCGCTTGAGGGCGATCGCCACCATCATCACCCACCTGACAGAATACTGGAACGGCGCTGGACAACCCGCAGGGCTGGCAGGAGACGAAATTCCGCTGGAGTCCAGAATTTTGGGATTGGCAGCAGAGTTTCAGCAGCGCGTCGTGGAACTCCGTACCGCCAGCACGGATGCCCATGCGTCGTTGAGTCAAGAAGAATGCATGGCGAAGGCACTCACTGAATGCCAACAGCAGCAGGGCGATCGCTGGGATCCCAAATTGGTGGATACCTTGGCGCTGCTAGTCAGCGGCTTTCAGCAGGGCTTAAATCTTTCCGTTAGCGTCCCCAAAATCTCGGCAGGGCTTTGGCTCATCGATTCTCACTATGCCGATGATGTGTTTCAGGCGGCTAGTGAAGCTGAAAGCAGGAGGTAGAAGGCAAGGGAGTTGTTAGCTTTTAGTTGTTAGTCTTTAGAAGGAGTCAGAACGGTTCATGCACTAACAACCAACAACTTTTCTTGAATGCCCAAAGGGCTATACAACCAACAACTTAATAACTGGTTCAACTCAAAACTTTTATCCTTATATCCTTTCATTCCCCCTCCCTCAATGAGCACTAACACCATTCAGTCTGGCAATCTTAAAAAGCTTAGCGGCGCTGATTTAGAAGATGAGGATCTGTCGGGTCAGAATCTCCAGGGTGTGAACTTAGCAGGCGCACGGTTGATTGGAGCGGATCTTAGTCGAGCCAGGTTGTCTGGGGCAGCGTTGGATGGTGCCAATATGGTGGGCTGCAAGCTCGTTGCCGCCGATGTACGAGCCAGTCTGGTCGGTGCGAACCTGATGCAGGCAGATTTGACTGAAGCCGATCTGCGGGGTGCCAACCTGCGGGGTGCCAACCTGATGCGAGCCAGCCTCAACAAGGCAACGTTTTCTGGAGCTTTTCTCAGCGGTGCCAACCTGATGGGCGTGAATTTGCAGGGGGTGGATTTGCGCGGTGCCGACTTGCGCGGTGCCAATCTGAGTGGTGCGAACCTGCACGGTGCGAACCTGAATCAGGCAGACTTGCAGGGAGCCTTGCTGAATGAAGCGAACCTTGAAGAGGCAGACCTTCAGAGCGCGAATCTGGCTGGGGCAACCTTATCTGGAGCCAACTTGCTCTGCGCTGAATTGGAGAATGCCAACCTGGATGGCGTGAATCTGGCGGGTGCCTGTCTGATTGGCACTGTGCTCGATCGCACCGTCAATCGGCTCGATCTGCAAGTCGCGCTCAAGCAGCCTGAGGAACTGAAAATCCCGCTGGAGTAGCTCAACGCGATCGCTCGTTGTTGGGTACGTTGAATCTGCGTTGAGGTTTTTGGGCGTTCCAGTAGGATAGACGTTCCTGTAGAATGACCTGATGGTTGCGATCGTCCTGCAAGCGAAACCTGCAACCCCAAAACCGCACACGCGAAACGAATGAACCTCACCCAACTCAACAGCGCCTTTACGCTCTTTTTGAGCCTGCTGGTGGAAGCAGTGCCTTTTTTGCTCTTAGGAGTGCTGTTTTCGGGGGTGTTACTGTTTTTTGTGGATGAACGCAAGCTGGTGCGCTGGCTCCCCAAGAACCCCTTTCTAGGCGCACTGGCAGGCAGTTGTGTTGGCTTTCTGTTTCCCGTCTGCGAATGCGGCAATGTGCCCGTTGCACGACGACTGCTCATGCAGGGTGCGCCGTCTCCTGTCGCGATCGGCTTCCTGTTAGCCGCGCCCACCATTAACCCGATCGTCTTCTGGGCGACGTGGACAGCCTTCCGTGACCAACCCGAAATTGTCTTTATGCGGGTCGGCTTTTCGCTGGCGATCGCGACCATTATTGGTTGGGTGTTCAGCGCTCAGGCAGATTTGCGTCCGCTGTTGCAGCCTGCGGTGGCGAGGGCAATTCCGGTGAGGGCAGAAGGCAGGAGGCAGAGGGCAGAAGGGGAAGGGGGAAGGGGGAAAGCGTCCACTTCGCCGTTGTTGCAGTCGGGGACGTATTTTTTGGGGCAGTCGGCGAAACCGTTGCAGATTGATGCGGCAGAGTTGCAGGCGAGAATGCTGGGAGCCAACACAGCCGATAAGCCTGCCTCGTCTAAACTGTTGCTGCTGCTGGAGAATACGGTACAGGAGCTACGAGAGCTGGGGGGCGTTCTGGTATTGGGGAGCGCGATCGCGGCGATCGTCCAGGTGTTTGTACCCCGCGATCTTATTCTCAACTTGGGTCAGAGTCCTGTTACGTCGATTCTGGCAATGATGCTGCTGGCAGCGATCGTCTCGATTTGCTCCACCGTCGATTCGTTTTTCGCTCTGTCCTTTGCTTCTACCTTCACTACAGGTTCGCTGCTGTCATTCCTCGTCTTTGGTCCCATGATCGACCTCAAAGGCATTGGCTTGATGCTGTCCATTTTCAAAGCACGAGCCGTCTTTTACCTGTTTGCCCTGGCTGCACTGCTGACATTTCTATTTACGCTCATTGTGAATTTGTACGTGAGTTAGCCCCTTTGTTTTGCTCTACCTTAAGGGTGCGATCGTCACAGTACCTCCTTCAATTGCTTCAATCTGAAGCTTAAATCCATACAGTAAACTCATTCCCACGAGCGGATCTGCGTTGGAAGCCGCCACATCAACAATTTGATTTTGCCCATCCCAAACGACAGCCGCCTTGTAGATTTCAAAAACGACTTCACTCCCGTCGCCCAAGGTGCCAACATCGCGGTAATGCCAGGGCAAGCCAAGATCGGTGATGATGGCAAGCGGTCGGGACAAAAAGCTAGTGAATCCTGTATCAATGATTGCATCAACCGTTCTTTTGGGTGAACCGATACGACCCACAGCAATTTTGATGGTTGCTTCACAGTTATCGTTAACCACGCCAAGCATCATACAGGCTTGCTCAGACTACGACTGCCAAACCGAAAGACGGCTCGATGTCCAATGCGAATCACCCAAGGTTGAGCATTAGGTTCACGCTCATACAGTCGATCGACGGCTATCATCGGCGTATCAGCAACTTCAAACGCGCCCGTTTCAATATCGATCGCGACAATTTTCCCATGATTGCCGTCCTCTACATGTTGGCGCACCTGAGCTTCATAGAGCGCATTGCCACGTCGAGCGAATTCTTCTTTGCTGTAGCGGGGTTGTCGCATGATCACACGCTTAATCCTCCAACGCCTCCAAAGCGTATTGACATCTTAACTTGCTCAATTACAGTGATTCCGACATAGACAGTTTTTCCAATCAGAGTTGACTACTTCAGGTTTGGCGACTAAGGTGCGAGAGAGTCTATGCACTGAATCTACCGCTACAAGAAGGTACACTAACCCTACAAATTTCCTTCCCCTAACCTCCCCTGCTCCCTCCTCTCCTATTTCTTCTCTATGGCTTCCCGTTCTCATCGCTCTTCTCTATCGTTTCAAACCTTTCTGCCCTGGCTGGATGTACTGGCGATAGCCGCCTGGGGGGTTCTTTTCCTCAAATACTGGCTGACCGGAAAGCTCAGTCTGCTGATTCATCCCAACTATATGGGACTGACCGTTGCAGCGGGGGTAGTGTTGCTGCTGGTGAGTGGCTTGAAGGCGATGCTGTTAGTCAAGCAAATGCGGCGATCGGTGCGGGGTGGAGCAACCGAACGACATCTCACGTTATTTCCGCCTGGATGGAGTACCGCCCTGCTGCTAGGAACAGCGATTTTGGGACTCCTAATTTCGCCTCGTGCCTTTGCCAGCCAAACCGCGATCGATCGGGGCGTAAATGATACCCTCACCCTGACGCGTGTGAAGCCACAAGCCTTTCGAGCCACCACCAATAGCGAAGACAAAACCCTGGTCGATTGGGTGCGAACGCTGGCAGTGTATCCTGAACCGGATGCCTATGCGGGACAGAAGGCAAAAGTGCAGGGCTTCGTCGTCTATCCCAAAGATTTGCCCCAGGATTACCTGCTGCTCTCGCGGTTTGTCATAACCTGCTGCGCGGCGGATGCCTATCCCATCAGTCTACCCGTCAAGCTTGCTCAAAGCCGCGATTTGTACAAGCCAGATAGCTGGTTTGAAGTGGAGGGAGAGATGATGACGGCAGATTTGGCGGGTAAACGGCAGTTGACGATCGTTGCCAAAACGCTGAAGCCGATCGCAGAACCGAAGAATCCTTATGACTATTAGGTAGTTTGATAAGACAGAAGGCAGAGGGCAGAGGGCAGAAGGAATGAGGAATGAGGGATGAGGGATAAAGGCAAGAGAGTTGTAAAGCCCTCCGGGCATACCAGAAAGGTTGTTAGTTTTTAGTTTTTAGAAGGAGTCAGAAAAGGCTCATGCACTAATAACCAACAACTAACAACTAACAACTGCTTTAACTCAAAACTTCTAAGCTGACGGCTGTAGCTTGATGAGGCAATCTTTGTGCAACCCGATGTCATCACGCAATATGCCCATGAGCACATTCCCATTACCAAACACATGGGAATCACGGTTCTGGCAGTAGACGACGAGCAGATTTCCCTTCTCGCGCCCTATGCGCCCAACATCAACCACCGGGAGACGATCTTTGGTGGTAGCATTTCTAGCCTGGGCATTTTGGCGGGTTGGGCGCTGTTGTGGGCAAAGCTTCAGGTAGAAGAAACGCCGAATCGTCTGGTGATTCAAGCCAGCAGCACTGAGTTTATCAAACCTGCAACAGACGCGATCGTTGCCTGTTGTCAGTGCGATCGTGCCCATTGGCTCACGTTCTACACCACCCTGAAACGACACGGTAAAGCCAGAATCACCCTCAACGCCGAAACCCGCTGCGGGGACATTGTTGTTGCCACGCATACGGGACAGTATGTGGCAATGAGAACGTGAAGGGGAGCAAAGGGAGCGGAGGAAGCAGGGGGAGCTTTAAGTTGAGAAGGCAGGAGGCAGGAGGCAGAAGGCAGTATTCCATGATCTGCGCTCACCCCCAAGCATGAAAATGGCGTAGGCTTCTCAATAAGGCTAACCAAAGAGGTTGATCCTCAATAGTGCCAAGAGCCTGACAGGCAGTCGAACCCGGAT
>JAESFW010000425.1_pt1 | contig 14746 bp, 11 predicted proteins | sample 9269481 | NCBI WGS metagenome assembly JAESFW01 (sample SAMN14515350, study PRJNA621654) | algae metagenome | isolation source: Lyngbya sp. HA4199-MV5 and co-occurring heterotrophs from soil with... | place: USA: Ahupuaa O Kahana State Park, Hawaii | collected 2009-07-21
TTGATGTTCTCCAGCGTGGGGATCAGCGAATCGAGGTCGTGCCCGTCGATGGGGCCGATGTAGTTGAAGCCGAACTTCTCGAACAGCGTGGCCGGCACCACCATGCCCTTGGCCTGCTGCTCGAAGCGCTTGGCCAGCTCCAGCAGAGGCGGCACAGGGCGCAGCACGGTCTTGCCCACGTTCTTGGCGGCCGCGTAGAACTGGCCGCTCATGAGCTGGGCCAGGTAGCGGTTGAGCGCACCCACCGGCGGGCTGATGCTCATGTCGTTGTCGTTGAGCACCACAAGCAGGTTGGCATCGGCCACGCCCGCGTTGTTGAGCGCCTCGAAGGCCATGCCCGCGGTCATGGCGCCATCGCCGATGATGGCCACGGCATGGCGGTTCTCGCCCTTGGTCTTGGCGGCCAGGGCCATGCCCAGGGCGGCCGAGATGCTGGTGCTCGAATGCGCGGTGCCGAAGGTGTCGTAGGGGCTCTCGGCGCGCTGCGGAAAGCCCGAGATGCCGCCCAGCTGGCGCAGCGTCTTCATGCGGTCGCGCCGGCCGGTCAGGATCTTGTGCGGGTAGGTCTGGTGGCCCACGTCCCACACCAGACGGTCCTCAGGGGTGTGAAAGACATGGTGCAGGGCCACGGTCAGTTCCACCGTGCCCAGGTTGGAGCTCAGGTGTCCGCCCGTCTGCGACACGCTTTCGAGCACGAAGGCGCGCAGCTCGGCGGCCAGCGCCTTGAGCTCGGCCCGCGGCATGGCGCGCAGGTCCGCCGGGTCGTTCACGTTCTGCAGCAGGGGGTAGGGGGTCGTGGACATTGGCTATTCTTTTTCGGATCGATCAGTGCTCACGGGGCAGGAGACAGCCCCCGGTGTGCGCCTGGTCTGGGTGCATCGTATCAACGGACGCAGGGAGTGCAGCCGCAGCCATCAATGCGTACGGTCCACCACCATGTCGGCCAGGGCGGCCAGCGCGCGGGTATCGGCCAGTCCGCTGCGCGCCAGGGCGGCATGGGCCTGCACCTGCAGTTCGCGCGCATAGGCCTGCGCATTCTCCAGGCCCAGCAAGGATACATAGGTGGGCTTGTCGCTCGCGGCATCCTTGCCGGCCGTCTTGCCCAGCGTGGCGGAGTCGGCGATCACGTCGAGGATATCGTCCACCACCTGGAAGGCCAGGCCCATCACGGCGCCGTAGTCGGACAGGGCCTCGTGCGCCTGCGTGCTGGCGGGGCCGCAGGCCACGCCCATCATCACGCTGCCCTGCAGCAGCGCGCCGGTCTTCAGGCGGTGCATGTGGCGCAGCTGGTCTTCGGTCAGGGCCACGCCCACGCTGGCCAGGTCGATGGCCTGGCCGCCGGCCATGCCGGCCGAACCGGCCGCACGCGCCAGCAGGCGGCACAGCATGGCCTGCATCGCGACGGGCACGCTGCCATCGTCGGGCGTGAGCAACTCGAAAGCAAAGGCCTGCAGCGCGTCGCCGGCCAAAAGGGCCTGGGCCTCGCCGAACTGCACGTGCACCGTGGGCTTGCCGCGGCGCAGCACATCGTTGTCCATGCACGGCATGTCGTCGTGCACCAGGGAATAGGCATGGATCAGCTCGACGGCACACGCGGCCCGAAGGGCCGCCCCGTCGGACACGGCATGCGCCGACGCCTCGACCTCGGCACCGCTGCAGACGGCCTCCTCGGCCGCCAGCACCAGCAGCGGGCGCAGGCGCTTGCCGCCATCGAGCACCGCATAGCGCATGGCCTCGCCCAGGCCGGCGGGCGCGCCCTCGCCCACCCAGCGCGACAGGGCATGCTCCACCCGGGCCAGGTGGCGTTGGCTCCAGCCGGCCAGGTCAAAAGAAGAAGAAGAGGGGGTATTCACGGAAGGCGCGGCGCTCATTCGGGGGCCCAGGCGTTCAGGCCCGTCTCGTCAAGCACCTTGATCTGGTCCTGCACGGCATCGAGCCGTTTGCGGCAAAAGGCCAGCAAGGCAGCACCACGCTGGTAGCCCGCAAGCATCTGGTCCAGCGGCAGCTGGCCCGATTCGATGCGGCCCACGAGCTGCTCCAGCTCTTCCAGCGCCGCTTCGTAGCTGGCAGGTTCTGCAGGGGGCGCGGCGGTGGCGGAGGCCTTGGGCATGGGTGGAGGCGGTGCACAGGCACCGCGAATGGAAAAACCGCTGATTTTAGGCCCAGCGCATGGCGTCCCTGCGCACGGCTTTCCGGTTTGGAGAGCGCAGCCGGTCACCGCGGCAGCGGCGACACAGACCACCCTGCCCCATCCGGGTGCGGGCCGCAGCCCGGGCGCCAATACACGCAGGGGGGGTGCGGGAATGGGGGGCAGCGAATAACCCCATTGGCTATAATCCCATTCTCGTCCAGCCGGCCTATGAGCCGGTTTCTTTTTTCTCCAGATGTGCCAAGCGTGGCACACCTCCCTGTGGGGAGTCTTTAGGTCAGGTCATCCATGTCTGATTTAAGTCTTCAACTGCAGCAGGCCGCAAGCCAACTACCAGTTTCAAGCTATTTTGACCAGGCGCTGTTCCAGCGCGAGCTGGACACCATCTTCCAGCGCGGGCCCCGCTATGTGGGGCACCAACTGTCCGTGCCCCATGCGGGCGACTACCACACCCTGCCCCACGAGGCCGAGGGCCGCGCGCTGGTGCGCAATGCCCAGGGCGGGGTGGAGCTCGTCTCCAACGTCTGCCGCCACCGCCAGGCCGTGATGCTCAAGGGCCGCGGCTCGCTGCACACCCAGCAAAAGGGCAGTGCCGGCGGCAACATCGTGTGCCCGCTGCACCGCTGGACCTACAACGCCAAGGGCGAGCTGCTGGGTGCGCCGCACTTTGCCGACGACCCCTGCCTGAACCTCAACAACTACCCGCTGCGCGAGTGGAACGGCCTGCTGTTCGAAGACAACGGCTACGACGTGGCCGCCGACCTCGACGCCATGGGCCCGCGCGCCGACCTCGACTTCGAGGGCTATGTGCTCGACCACGTGGAGCTGCACGAGTGCAACTACAACTGGAAGACCTTCATCGAGGTCTACCTCGAGGACTACCACGTCGGCCCCTTCCACCCGGGCCTGGGCAGCTTCGTGACCTGCGACGACCTGCGCTGGGAGTTCGGCAAGAACTACTCGGTGCAGACCGTGGGCGTGGCCAACCGCCTGGGCAAGGCCGGCAGCCCCGTGTACGAGCGCTGGCACGAGGCCCTGCTGAACTACCGCGAAGGCAAGCCGCCCAAGCACGGCGCCATCTGGCTCACGCTGTACCCGCACATCATGGTGGAGTGGTACCCGCATGTGCTCACCGTGTCCACACTGCACCCCATCAGCCCGACCAAGACGCTGAACATGGTGGAGTTCTACTACCCCGAGGAGATCGCCGCCTTCGAGCGCGAATTCGTCGAGGCACAGAAGGCCGCGTACATGGAGACCTGCATCGAGGACGACGAGATCGGCGAGCGCATGGACGCCGGCCGCAAGGCCCTGCTGGCGCGCGGCGACAATGAAGTGGGCCCTTACCAGAGCCCCATGGAAGACGGCATGCAGCATTTCCACGAGTGGTACCGCTCTGCGATGGGTGACGCCGTGCCAAAACGCTGAACAGGGACACAAAGCCGCCCGAGTAATCGGGTTCGCCTGAAATGCTCTCATTACAATAGCTGCCAGTGCTTGTTTTTCAGGCACGGCAGCTATTTTCACTTTCGACTCCCGATTTCCCCATGCAAGCCCTCTGGATGGTGTTGGCCGCGTTCCTCTTTGCGAGCATGGGGGTGTGCGTGAAGATCGCTTCGGCCCATTTCAACTCGGCCGAACTGGTCTGCTACCGCGGCCTCATCGGCATGGCCATCCTGTGGCTGCTGGCACGTTCGCAGAAGGTCACACTGGGCACGGCCTACCCGGGCATGCACGCCTGGCGCAGCCTGGTGGGTGTGGCCTCGCTGGGTGCCTGGTTCTATGCCATCGCCCACCTGCCGCTGGCCACGGCCATGACGCTCAACTACATGAGCAGCGTGTGGATCGCGGCCTTCCTGGTCGGCGGCACCTTGCTGGCGTGGCGCCCTTCGGCCGCCACGCCGCGCCCGGCCCTGCAGGGCACGCTGATCGTCACGGTGCTGGCAGGCTTCGTGGGCGTGGTGATGATGCTGCGCCCCAGCCTGGACCAGAACCAGGCCTTCGCGGGCATGATCGGCCTGCTCTCGGGCCTGTCGGCCGCGTTCGCCTACATGCAGGTCGTGGCCCTGTCGCGCCTGGGCGAGCCCGAATCGCGCACCGTCTTCTACTTCGCACTGGGCTCGGCCGTGGCCGGCGGCGGCGCCCTGCTGTTCACCGGCGTGTCGGCCTGGCCGGGCTGGCAGGCGCTGTGGCTGCTGCCCATCGGCATCCTGGCCGCCGGCGGCCAGCTGTGCATGACCAAGGCCTACGCCAGCGCCAAGACGCAGCGCGGCACCCTGGTGGTGGCCAACCTGCAGTACTCGGGCATCGTCTTCGCGGCGCTCTACAGCGTGCTGCTGTTCGGCGACGTGCTGCCGCCCATCGCCTGGGCGGGCATGGTGCTCATCGTGGGCAGTGGCATCGCCGCCACCGTTTTGCGTGCCCGCGCAGCCCCCGGAACCCCGGCAGAAGAACATTGATACGACTGTGGGCCCCCATCACGGACACAATGCAAGGCATCCCTTCCGTCGATTGACCATCCGCTGCCATGACCTACACCACCCTGATCTCCGCCACCGAACTGCAATCCCTGGTCGCCAGCGGCCAGCGGCTGATGGTGTTCGACTGCAGCTTCGACCTGATGCAATCGACGGCCGGTGCACAGCAGTACGCACAGGCCCACATCCCCGGCGCGGTGTATGCCGATCTCAACGAGAACCTGAGCGCCAAGCATGGCGTGCCTGGCGCCTCGGGCACGGTGACCGCCCAGGAGGCCGACAAACCCGCATCGGGCGGCCGCCACCCTCTGCCCAGCCGCGAGCGCTTTGCGATCTGGCTGTCCAGCGTGGGCTTTGCCAACGACATGCAGGCCGTGGTGTACGACCGCCAGGGCGCCAACTACTGCGGCCGCCTGTGGTGGATGCTCAAGTGGGCCGGCCACGATGCCGTCGCCGTGCTCGACGGCGGCCTGCAGGCCTGGCAGGCCGCGGGTGGCGCGGTGGCCAGCGGCGAGGAGCCTGCGCACTTCCAGTCCAACTTCGAGCTCCAGGAGCCGCTGCGCCGTCTGGCCAAGGCCAGTGATGTGCTTGCCCACCTGCAGCAGCCTGGCCAGACGGTGGTGGATGCCCGCGCCGCGCCGCGCTACCGCGGCGAGGTGGAGCCGCTGGACCCGGTGGCCGGCCACATCCCTGGCGCGCTGAACCGCCCCTTCGTGGACAACATCGGCCCCGATGGCAGGTTCAAGCCTGCCGCGGTGCTGCGCGCCGAGTTCGACACCCTGCTGCAAGGCCGCGATCCGGCCACCGTGGTGCACCAGTGCGGCAGCGGCGTGAGCGCCCTGCCGAACCTGATCGCGATGGAAGTCGCCGGGCTTGGCAAAAGCGCCCTGTTTGCCGGCAGCTGGAGCGAATGGGTGAGCGATTCTTCGCGCCCGGTGGAACGCGGCTGACCCGCTCCGGCACCCCTGGTTGCTGCTTTTTGCAGCAGGCCCCTCGCTCTGGTGGGTAGTACCGCGCCTTCGGTTTTTGTAAGGCAAATTCCTACACGGACTGCCCCTGAACCAGACACGCTGCACAGAGCAGCGCCGACTTAATTTCTGATTGGCCTGGTTTCACAATCCATTTCAACGGATCACGCAAAACATGCAACCCGCATGGCAAGGCGAAGACCCGGGAACTGGAACAAAGGAACCCTGCCATGACGAACGAACAGCTGCTCGCCGAAATCCGCGAAGCCAACCTGACCTACCTGATGCTGGCGCAGAACCTGATTCGCCATGACAAGGCAGAAGCAGTGTTCCGCCTGGGCATGAACGAAGACGCTGCCGATATTCTGGCATCGCTGTCGGCCGCCCAAGTGCTGAAACTGGCCTCCAGAAACACGCTTCTTTGCAGCTTCCGCGTGGACGACAACCTGGTCTGGAGCTTGCTGACCAACCACACGGCCAAGAAGGTGGGCAACGAAGCCACCAATACGCTGCACGCCAACATCCTGATGGCCAGCCGCGTGTCGGAAGTGCTCTGAACACCCCGCCCTGGTCCTCCGTCCCGTTCCGTCGCCTGTCCACCGTTTCCCTCGAAAGCCTGCCATGACCACCACGACTGCCGCCGCCAAAGCCCCAGCCAAGAGCGTTCTCAATGAATCCAAGCAGATCGAACGCGCTGCAATGCTGATCGGCATGGGCGCCCGCATGCAGGTCTTGGAGTCGGAAACCACCCTGTCCTACGAACGCCTGATCCGCCTGTACAAGGAGATCGCCGGCAAGTCGCCATCCAAGGGCCAACTGCCCTTCTCCACCGACTGGTTCCTGACCTGGCAGGAAAACATCCACAGCTCGCTGTTCCTGAACATCTACGAGTACCTGTCCAAGGGCGTCGACCTGGACTCGGTGGAGCTGCTGACCAAGGCCTACCGCCTGTACAGCGAGCAGGTCACCACCGCCGAGATCGAGCCCCTGCTGTCTTTCACCCGCGCCTGGCGCCTGGTGAAGTTCGTGGATGCCGGCATGCTCACCCGCACCCAGTGCGCCGACTGCAAGGGCCACTTCGTGACCGAACTCTATGAAAACCGCCACTACACATGCGGCCTGTGCAACCCGCCCGCCCGCGCCGGCAAGAGCAAGAACGCTGGCGCCTTGATGTTGCACTGATCCCCTGCCCAGAAAAACACCCGGGCCGCCCAAGAACACCAAAGCCCCGCCGGCCATGCCGTGCGGGGCTTTTTGCTTGGGCAAGTGCAGCAGATCTACCTTGCCGCGAGCAGCGAGCGCACGTTCTCGTCGATGGGCATCGCATAGTCGTGCGCAGCCACCACGGTGTTGCCCACCGGGTTCACGATCTTGAGGCTGATGAACAGCGTGGTGGTCGATGCCGCGTACGTGCCCACCACCACGGCCTGCGCGTCGTGCGCGCGGCTCACCTCGCGCACCTCGCGCGAGAGCAGCAGCTCGCCCGTGCCACGCTGCATGGCCACGCTTTCGCGCAGCTTGAGCTCGGTCACGCGCAGGCCGCGCTGCACCAGGCGCGAGCCGATCTGCTCGGAGAAGATGCGCCCCAGGCGCGAGGATTCGTTCAGCCGGTCCACATTCACCAGCGTGGCCACCAGCACGGCATGGCTGGGGTCCAGCGGGGCCTGCTGCAGCAAGGCATCGGCCGCGCGGTGGTTGCGCTCGATGCTGCTGGGCGTGATCAGGTCCATGAGCCCACCGCCGCTGCCGCCAGCCTTGTCGCCGTAGTAATACGAGGCACAGCCCGAGAGGGCCAGCACAGGCGCCAGTACCGCTGCAGCGCGCAACACGGTGCGCCGCCTCATGGTGCACCCCACAGCGCAGGGGGTGGGCTCACCACCTGCCAGGTCTTGACCGGGGTGGGCGGTGGCGGCGGAGGGGGCGGTGGCGGCGGTTGCTGCACCTGGTAGAGCACGGCATCGTCCTGGTCGATGTAGTACACGTCGGAAGTGCGGGCCAGATAGCGGTCGCCGCTTTCCAGCGAGGTCGTGATGAGCACCTCGGTGCGCGTGGGCCCGCCCGCGGCCGGGCCATCGGTCGTGTACTGCGCAACATCGGCGAGCGCCCCGATCGCGGTCATGCCCGCGACCACCGAGGTGGCACTGGGCGCACGGTGCACCCAGTCGCGCGCCACACCCACACCCAGGGCCAGGCGGGTCAAGGGCATGGGCAGGCTGTTGGAGACACGGGCCGGGTGCTGCACCAGCTGGGTTTCGAAGGCCAGGGTCACGGCCGAGGGCTGGTTGGAGACCACCACGCCCCGGTCCAGCAGGCGGGTGATCAGGAGCTTGCGAAAGCCGTTGTTGAAGCTCGTGTCGCCCGAGGCAGACACGTAGATCGGGTGCTCACCCGCGGGCCAGTGGCGGATCTTGTCGGTGATGCGCGTGGCCACGTCGTCGGCCAGCACGTCCCAGTGGTGCACGGCGCGCGCCTTCTTCTGGTTCGATGCCGGGTAGTTGTCGGCGCGCGGAACGTCCAGCGACGAACAGCCGGCAGCCAGCAGCGAGGCCACGGCCAGCAGCGGCACGACCACGCGGTGCACGACAGGCCGGGCGCGGGCCTCGCACTCGGGCGCCACCACCGTGCCGGGCGGGGCCACCGGCAGACGCGGTTCAAAGGGACTCGGCGGCAGACCGCCGGGCAATGGTTCGACTTGCATGCTGCCATGCTAGCCCTCCGGCCGCTGCACCATCACGCGAATAGCAAGGCGTTTGCGTTGCATTTGCGCGGCACATGCCGGGGCCGGCCGCGCCTTGGCACCGCCACCTACACAACATTTGCTCACAGTGCGTGACAATCGCCCGCATGACCGCCGTGCCCGCCCCCGCAAGCCCCACCGCCCCGTCCACCCCCCTGCCGCCAGATGCACCCGTGGTCGCACCCGTGGCCGCCGTGGGCGCAGGCGCGGCCTCCGGCGATCCGCAGGCCGAGGCATCATCACCACCGCAACCGGAGCCCGGCCCGGACCACCCGGCCGCGCCAGACACCGCCGCCGCGCCGGCGGCAACGCCGGCCCCTGCGCCCCTGATGCTGCACATGCCGGTGGACGTGCGCAACCTGTCCCTGGCGCTCCTGGCCCTGTTCGCCAGCGTGGCCCTGCTGCACTGGGCCAGCGCGGTCTTCATTCCCCTGATGCTCAGCATCTTGCTGACCACGGCGCTGCGCCCTGCCGTCAACATGCTGCGCCGCTGGCACATTCCCCGCCCGCTCGGTGCCGCCGTGCTGTTGGTCGCCCTGGTGGGCGGGCTGGCCAGCACGGCCTGGTCGCTGAGCGACGGGGCCGTGCAGCTCGTCGACTCGCTGCCCGTGGCGGCCAAGAAGGTGCGCGACAACCTGCGTGCGCGCGCCGGCATGCCCAGCACGCTGGACACCATGCAGAAGGCCGCCGCGCAGATCGAGCAGGCCGCCGCCGAGAACAGCACGGCCGCGCCCGCCCGGCGCGGCGTGCAGCGCGTGGTGGTGGAGCGCCCGCCCTTCAACATCCGCGACTACCTGTGGAGCGGCACCATGGGCCTGGTGTCGGCCCTGGGCCAGCTCACGGTGGTGGTGTTCCTGACCTATTTCGCGCTGGCCTCGGGCAACCTGTTCCGCCAGAAGCTGGTGCGCATCGCCGGCAGCAGCCTGGAGCGGCGCAACATCACCATGCAGGTGCTCGACGACATCACCGGGCAGATCCAGCGCTACCTGCTGGTGCAGGTGTTCACCAGCATCCTGGTGGGCCTGGCCACGGGCCTCGCCTACTGGGCGCTGGGCCTGGAGAACGCCGCCGTCTGGGGCGTAGTGGCCGGTGTGCTCAACCTCGCGCCCTACATCGGCTCGGCCCTGACGGCCGGCGCCTCGGCCCTGGTGGCCTTCCTGCAGTTCGGCACCATCGACATGGCGCTGGCCATCGGCGGCGCCTCGCTGGTCATCCACACCCTCATCGGCAACCTGCTCACGCCCTGGCTCACCAGCCGCACCAGCAGCATGAGCCCCGTGGCCGTGTTCGTCAGCGTGCTCGCCTGGGGCTGGCTCTGGGGGTTGTGGGGCCTGCTGCTGGGCATCCCGGTCATGATGGCCGTGAAGGCCATCTGCGACCGGGTGGAAGACCTCAAGGCGGTGGGCGAGCTGCTCGGGGATTGAGGCGCACGGCAAGATGCGCCGTCATGCGGCCTGGACGGTTGCGCTGGCCGCGCAGCGTTGCACAAAGGCGGGCAGATCCTCGGCCGCCATGGCGCGGCCGTAGTACCAGCCTTGCACCTGCAGGTCCATGTCGCCGGGCAGCAGCTGCAACTGCTCCACCGTCTCCACCCCTTCGACCACGATGCCCACCTCCAGGCTCCGGCAGAAGTGCAGCAGGCCCTGCAGCAGCCGTGCCCCCCGCGGGTCGGCGCTGGCCACGACGAAGCTGCGGTCAATCTTGATGGTGTCCACCGCAAAGGCGTGCAGGTAGCTGAGCGACGAATAGCCCGTGCCGAAGTCGTCGATGGCCACCTGGGCGCCCACGGCGTGGATGCGGGCGATGGCGTCGCGCATCTGGTCCACGTCCGCGGCCAGCGCATCCTCGGTGAGCTCGACGCTGATGCAGCCGGCCGCGGGCGCGATCAAGGCCACCAGCCGCCCGCAATGCTCGGCCGACATCAGCGTGGGCCCCGTGACATTGATGGAGATGGGCAGCACAAAGCCCGCGCTGCGCCAGCGCTGGTGCTGCTGCAGCGCGGCACCGGCCACCCACAGGTCGACATCCTTCATGAGCCCGGCCTCGGTCAGCCAGGCCAGGAAGGCCCCCGGGGACTGCGTGCGCCCACGCGCATCGCGGGCCCGCAGCAGCGCCTCGCAACCCACGCACTCGCCCGTGCGTGGCGACACCTGGGGCTGGTACTCCAGGAAGAATTCGTACTCGCCCATGCGGCGCACCTGGGCCAGCAATTCGTCGCGGCCTGCCTGGCGCTGCTGCGCCAGCACCACCGGGTCGCTGGCGTACAGGCGGCCCTGCTCCTGCAGGCGCGAAAACGTGGTGTCCAGGCCCGGCAGGTGCACCGTGGTGGCGTTGTGGCGCTCCAATGCCCGCACGGCCGGCGCGTAGATGCAGGCCCCGAGCAGCACCAGCGCCAGCTGCAGCGCAACGGCCGGCCAGGAACCCTGGGTACTGGCATAGGCGTTGAAGAGCACCGGGGCATTGAGCGGCATCGCCATGGTGGCCACCGGCACCCAACCCGCCTGCACGGCCGCGAGTGCCAGGCTGGCGTTGACGGCCGGCACCAGGATGAACGGCAGCAGCAGGCGCGGATTGAGGATCAGCGGAATGCCGAACAACAGCAGCTCGTTCACGTTCAGCAACGCCATGGGCAGGCTGGCCAGGGCCAGCAGGCGCAGGCCGGGGCTGCGCGCGCGCCACAGCACGGCCACCACCAGCGACAGCGTGCCCCCCGCGCCGCCGATGAAGGCGAAGGCCCCGAGCAGGCCGGCGTTGAGCAGGTAGGGGGGCGGCTGGTCTGCCAGCACCTCGATGGCGTTCCACCCCACGGCCATCTCCAGCACCTGGAACAGCGGCTGCAGGGCATGGTAGCCATGGATGCCAAAGAACCACAGCAGCGAATTCATGCCCGTGATCACCACGGCATTCAGGTAGGGCCGGTCCGGGTCCACCACATCCAGGGGCAGGCTCCAGTGCGCCAGGCCCTGCCATTGCTGCAGCAGGGTCAGCACCACGACCAGCAGCCCCGCCGTCAGCACACCGGGCAGCACCATGTTCATGGCGTCTTCCACGTTGTCGCTGACCAGGGCGCCGCGCGACAGCTGCAGCCAGCGCACCCGCATGAGCCGCGCCATGAGGGGCACGTTGACGATGGGCGAGGCGATGGCGATGAACAGCACCAGCGTGGCGGCGGCGCGCGGCTGCCCGCGCAGCAGGTAGGCCGCCAGCGCCACATAGACAAAGCACAGGAAGGCCACGGGCAGGCGCGGCAGGCTGTGGCGTATGGCCAGCATGTAGCCGATGGAAGCGGCGATCAGCAGCGGCAGGATGCGGCTGATCTCGGCATGCAGGCCGGCCAGCAGGTCGGTGGTCTCCGTGGGCAGGCCCAGCATGCGCGTGAGCACCGATGACACCAGGAACACCGCCGACACCATGAGGCAGGGCAGCACCCAGAGCAGCCCCTCGCGGATGGCGCGCATGGAATCCGCGCGCGCCACGGCCTGCAGCCGCAGCGACAGCCGCACCTTCAGGGCTGCAACATCAATGCCCACACCATGCCCTCCCGGCGCCCATGCCAGGGCGCGTCATTCATCATTTCACCCCCGCGCTGGCCCCAGCATGCGGATGGATGCGCGAAGCGCGGCGCAGCCCATAGTGGACTATGGGCAAGCCGAGCGACAAAGCAGACGCCGCATGCCGGGGCCAGCCCGAAGGGAAAGCCTGCAGCGCGGTGCATTGCGGCGTTGCCCTTCGCTTGTGTAGCCATGCTACACCGCGCTCAGGGCGCCTTGCACTACACCGCGCTACAGACTTTCGCGGGGGTGAAATGATGGATGGCACGCCCTAGCAGGCGGGCAGCGGGATGGCAAAGCACAAGAACCGACTCAGCCCGTGTTGCGCAGGCCGGCAGCGATGCCGTTGATGGAGATGTGGATACCGGTCTGCACGCGCTCGTCGCCCTGGCCCGCGCGCCAGCGGCGCACCAGCTCGACCTGCAGGTGGTGCAGCGGGTCGATGTAGGGGAAGCGGTGCTTGATGGAGCGCGCCAGCGCCGCGTTGTGCGTCAGGCGCTGCTTGTCGCCGGTGATGCGCGTGAGCGCGTCGGCCGTGTTCTGCCATTCGGCCTCGATGGCGGTGAAGACCTTCTTGCGCAAGCGCGCATCGGTCACCAGTTCGCTGTAGCGCGAGGCCAGGGCCAGGTCGCTCTTGGCCAGCACCATGTCCATGTTGGACAGCAGGGTGCGGAAGAAGGGCCACTGGCGGTACATCTTCTGCAGCAGGGCCAGTTGCGCCTTGGGGTCCTTGCCCTCGGTGTTGATGAAGGCATCGACCGCCGCGCCGAAGCCGAACCAGCCCGGCAGCGTGAGGCGGCACTGGCCCCAGCTGAAGCCCCAGGGGATGGCGCGCAGGTCTTCGATCTTCTGGCTGGCCTTGCGCGAGGCCGGGCGCGAGCCGATGTTGAGCTCGGCGATCTCGCGGATCGGCGTGGAGTTGAAGAAGTAGTCGGTGAAGCCCGGGGTCTCGTAGACCAGCGCGCGGTAGGCCGCCATGCTGGCCAGCGAAAGCTGCGCGGCTGCCTCCAGGAAGGCCTTGGTCGCGGGCTTGGTGGGCTGCAGCAGCGTGGCCTCCAGCGTGGCGGCGACCAGGGTCTCCAGGTTGCGCCGGCCGATCTCGGGGTTGGCGTACTTGGAGGCGATGACCTCGCCCTGCTCGGTCAGGCGGATCTGGCCGCGCACGGTGCCCGGGGGCTGGGCCAGGATGGCCTGGTAGCTCGGGCCGCCGCCGCGGCCCACCGTGCCCCCACGGCCATGGAACATGCGCAGCTGGATGCCATGGTTGGTGGCCAGTTCGTCGAACAGCTCCACCAGCGCGATCTCGGCGCGGTACAGCTCCCAGTTGCTGGTGAAGATGCCGCCGTCCTTGTTGCTGTCGGAGTAGCCGAGCATGATGTCCTGCTCGCCGCCGCTGCGCTGCATGAGCGCCGCCACGCCGGGCAGGGCATAGAACTCGCGCATGATGGGCGCGGCATTGCGCAGGTCTTCGATGGTCTCGAACAGCGGCACCACGATCAGGTGGTTCCTCGACTCGGCGTCGAGCGTGCCGTTCAAAAGGCCCACCTCCTTTTGCAGCAGCAGCACTTCGAGCAGGTCGCTCACCGTCTCGGTGTGGCTGATGATGTAGTGGCGGATGGCCTCGTGGCCATAGCGCTGGCGCATCACGCGCGCGGCCTCGAAGATCGCCAGCTCGCCCTGGGCATGGGCCGAGTAGCTGGCGCCCACCACGCGCAGCGGCCGCGCATCGTTGAGCAGCTTGATCAACAGCGCGCGCTTGGCCGCCTCCTGCAACTGCGCATAGGCCGGCTCGATGCGCGCCGTGGCCAGCAACTCGGCCACCACCTCCTCGTGCTTGTCGGAGCTTTGGCGCAGGTCCACCGTGGCCAGGTGGAAACCGAAGACCTGCACCGCGCGGATCAGCGGGTGCAGGCGCTCGGCGGCCAGGGTCTCGCCATGGTGGGACTTGAGCGATGCCTGGATGATGCGCAGATCGTCCAGGAACTCCTCGGCGCTGGCATAGGGGTTCTGCGGCGCCACGGCATGGCGTGCCGCGTCGCCGCCGGTCAGCTCCTTGAGCGAGGCGGCCAGGCGCGCATAGATGCCCGTGAGCGCTCGGCGGTAGGGCTCGTCCTGGCGGTGCTCGTTGGTGTCGGGCGAGCGCGCGGCCAGGGCCTCCATCTCGGCCGAGACCTGCACCAGGCGCGCCGACAGCGACAGCTCGCCGCCCAGGTAGTGCACCTCGGTCAGGTAGTGGCGCAGGGCCACTTCGGCCTGGCGGCCCAGGGCGTACTGCAGGGTCTGCGCGGTCACGTTGGGGTTGCCGTCGCGGTCGCCACCGATCCACTGGCCCATGCGCAGGAAGCTGTGCACCGGGTACTGGCCCAGTTCGCTCTCCAGGTCGGCATAGATCTTGGGGATCTCGCGCAGGAAGGTGGCCTCGTAGTACGACAGCGCGTTCTCGATCTCGTCGGCCACGGTGAGCTTGCTGTAGCGCAAGAGGCGCGTCTGCCACAGCTGGGCCACGCGGGCGCGCAGTTGGGCCTCGTTGGCGGCCAGCTCGCGCGGGGTGAGCGCGTCCTTGGCGGTGTTGTAGAGCTGGGCGCGCACCTGGATGTCGTCGCGCGCGGCCAGCAGCTGGGCGATGTCGCGCTCGGCGTCCAGAATGCTCTTGCGCTGCACCTCGGTCGGGTGGGCGGTGAGCACCGGCGCCACGTAGCTGCCGGCCAGGGTCTGCGAGATCGTCTTGGGCGCAATGCCGGCCCAGCGCAGGCGCGACAGGGCGACCTCGATGCTGCCCTCCTGCGTGTCGCCCGCGCGCTCGTGCACGGCGCGGCGGCGGATGTGGTGGCGGTCCTCGGCCAGGTTGGCCAGGTGGCTGAAGT
>JAESFW010000426.1_pt1 | contig 14650 bp, 15 predicted proteins | sample 9269481 | NCBI WGS metagenome assembly JAESFW01 (sample SAMN14515350, study PRJNA621654) | algae metagenome | isolation source: Lyngbya sp. HA4199-MV5 and co-occurring heterotrophs from soil with... | place: USA: Ahupuaa O Kahana State Park, Hawaii | collected 2009-07-21
CGCCAACGAGAGCTGTCAGAATTCTTTTTGCCATTTTTAGAACCTTTTTCTGTTGTCGTTAGTTCCCGTCTGCAGCAGCGCATCCCAGGCGCGTGCAGCCTCCGCCACCCTCCTGGCGCGAGTGCCGACTATCTCATGCTCAAATTCCATGAGGGTCAAGAGAGGCGGCCGATTTTCTGGTTTTGCATGTGAAAAACTCAAAAGAAGCCAGAAAGTTAGGCAGTTTTTTGGGGGAACGGGCAGGCACTGGGCGAAAAATGGCCAAACGCGGGTGCGCGACCGCCAAAATGGCACTCCGCGACTTTTGCCACTTGACCGCCGTTGTGGCTCGTTCGAAGAGTTTCGCATTCGAATTTTGAAAGCGGAACATGCAATGGCAGACAGCGGCAATGTGAACGGTAAGGCTGGTATCAACACGCGCCTCGCCCATAGCGGTAACAACCCCTCGGACTATTTCGGCTTCGTCAATCCACCGGTGGTGCACGCCTCCACCGTGCTGTTCCCGAACGCCAGGGCGATGGAGACGCGTGCTCAGAAATACACCTATGGCACACGCGGTACGCCGACGACGGACGCGCTTTGCGATGCGATCAACGAGCTCGAAGGCTCTGCGGGGACGATCCTCGTTCCCTCCGGGCTTGCAGCCGTCACGGTGCCCTTCCTCGCCTATCTATCGGCTGGCGACCACGCGCTGGTCGTCGATTCGGTCTATTTCCCCACGCGCCATTTCTGCGACACGATGCTGAAGCGCCTTGGCGTCACCGTCGAATACTACGATCCGATGATCGGCGCCGCGATCGAAAGCCTGATCCGTCCGAACACCCGCCTGGTTCACACCGAAGCGCCCGGTTCGAACACGTTCGAAATGCAGGACATTCGTGCCATCGCCGACGTTGCCCATCGTCACGGCTGCGTTGTGACCATGGACAACACCTGGGCGACGCCGGTCTATTTCAAGCCGCTCGATCACGGCGTCGACGTTTCGATCCATGCATCCACCAAGTACCCGTCCGGCCATTCGGACGTTCTGCTCGGTACGGTGTCGGCGAACGCTACCCACTGGCCGGCCTTGACCGAGGCGATGGTGACGCTCGGGGTGTGCGTTTCGCCCGACGACAGCTACCAGATCCTGCGTGGCCTCAGGACCATGGGCATTCGCCTCGAACGGCACCAGGAAAGCGCGCTCACTCTGGCCCGGTGGCTGGAAGGGCGGGAAGAGGTCGCCCGTGTGCTGCATCCGGCATTGCCGAGCTTCCCGGGGCACGAACTTTGGAAGCGCGATTTTACCGGAGCAAGCGGCATCTTCTCCTTTGTCCTGAAAGCGGAAAGTCCCGATCGGTTCAGGGCCAAGGCCCACGCCTTCCTCGACGCGCTGAAGCTTTTCGGGCTCGGCTATTCCTGGGGCGGTTTCGAGAGCCTGGCGCTTCATGTCGGCCTCGGAGATCGAAAGGTGGCGCTGGCGCCGACCGAAGGGCCGGTCATTCGTCTGCAAATCGGCCTGGAAGACGTGCCGGACATCCGCCGCGACATCGAGGCGGGACTGGCAGCGGCGAACGCAGTCTGAGAGTTTGGGGGGCGCGGCGGTCAAGCGCGGCGCCCTTACTTGTCCTGCCACGCTGCAGCCTCAAGCCGCGTCAGCGGTTCGCGCCGTAGCCGTAGAGCCAATCGAGATCGGCAGCGAGCGCTTCCGGTCCCTTGAGTTTCAGGACGATGTCGCGGCCGATGCGAAGCGGGCCGCGGGCGTGGTAGGCAAAGTGGTTGAAGGCCGCACGGCGGCGGACACGGGCGATGCGCGGCCGGCGGGCCGCCTCGTAGCGCTTCAAGGCCTCCGGGACGTGGATGCCGTCCGAAAGGCAATCAGCCAGTTCGCGCGCGTCCTCGATGGCCATCGCCGCCCCTTGCGCCGCAAACGGCGTCATTGCATGCGCGGCATCGCCGATCAGCGCGATCTTTCGCCCATCCTGCCAGGCGCCGTCGTCGACGGTGCACAGCGGCCAATAGGTGGGCGATGTACCAGCTTCAATAAGCGTGCGGATGCCGGCGTTCCAGCCTGAGAATGCGTTCAGGCACTCCTGTAGCCGCTCCTGCGAATCCTTGCCGACCCAGACGGCGTCGGTTTCCTTGCCCTCGATGATTGCGACGAGATTGAAGCCGTCAACCTCTCGCAAAGGGTAGGCGACGAGATGGGCGCGGGGGCCGAGGAAGGCCGTTACCTGATCCGGTTTGAGAAGACCGGCGGCTACTTCACGCGATATCGTCATGCGCCAGGCGACATTGCCGGAAAAGCGCACACGACCGGAGCCGGGTACGCCGTTGCGCAGGCGCGACCAGATACCATCCGCGCCAATGATGACGTCGGGTATGCGTCCCGTCACGTTCGCGATCGCCTGCTCGTCAGGCGCATCTATCGGGCATCCGAGATGGAGCCGGCAGCGCGCTTCTGAGCCGACCGCTGCGAGCAGGACCTGCTGAAGACTTGCACGATGCATGACCGCATAGGGGGCATGCCATCGGCCGCGTGCGAAGGCGCCGGCCGAAACGCTGGCGAGCGCGCGCAGCGAAGCGCCGTCAACGAGCCCGATGCGCTCGGGTTCGTTCCAGAACGTCTCAAGGTCTTGAAGCAGGCCCAGTTCGATCAGGATCCGGGAGGCGTTCGGCGACAGTTGCAAGCCGGCGCCAACTTCCGTCAGCGCCGCCGCCCGCTCAAGGATATCGACTTCGAAACCCCGCCGGGCGAGGCACAAGGCGGCGGTGAGCCCACCAACGCCGGCGCCGACGATCGCGACGGGGCGCGACATCGTGGCTTGTCAGGCGGCCTTATGGGCGAAGAGGCAGCCGGGCGGGTTCGTTTCCGTCGCACTCAGCTTCGCATTGTAGCGGTAGAGCGTGGAGCAGTACGAGCAGACCTTCTCGCTGTCGTCGCCCATGTCGATAAAGATGTGCGGGTGATCGTAGGGAACGGACGCGCCGGTGCACATGAATTCCTTGACGCCGATTTCAATTGCCTGATGTCCGCCGTCGTTCTGGAAATGCGGGATACTGTGGCCGGCCATGTCATGCTCCGATGAATGCAAGTCTTGAAAAGTTGGCGGCACCATAGTGAGCTTTGCCGAAAAAGTGTAGCGGCAAACACGTCGCATTTGTGGTTTTTGCCGGGGTAGGGTTTCGCTCTTGAGGGCGACGAACTAGGTTGCCGCGGACCGATACTGCAGGATGATCAAGAATGGACCTCACTCCGCCGCCGTTTTCCCGCTTCAGCCACGAGGGCCTGGAGATATCCTTTTTCGACGAGGGCGATCCGTCCGGCGCGCCCATCCTGCTGATCCACGGCTTTGCCTCCAGCGCCAACGTCAACTGGGTGTTTCCCGGCTGGTTGAAGACACTTGGTGACGCCGGCTACCGGGTGATTGCGTTCGACAATCGCGGCCATGGCAAGAGCAGCAAACCGTACGATCCAGCACTTTATCATCCGCAGCAGATGGCCGGTGATGCCGTCGCGTTGCTTGGACATCTCGGCATCTCCGAGGCGCACGTGATGGGCTATTCGATGGGTGCGCGCATCTCGGCCTTCCTGGCACTTGCGCATCCCGACCGTGTGCGCTCGCTGATTTTTGGCGGCCTCGGCATCGGCATGGTGACTGGGGTAGGGGATTGGGACCCGATCGCCGACGCCCTGGTGGCGCCTTCGCTCGATGTGGTCACCCACGAGCGCGGTCGGATGTTCCGTGCTTTTGCCGATCAGACCAAAAGCGACCGGCAGGCCCTTGCAGCCTGCATTTCGACGTCGCGCGATCTGCTGGCGCCGCAGGAGATGGCGCGCATTGATGTGCCGACCTTGATCGGTGTCGGGACAAAGGATGATATCGCCGGCTCGCCGGAGGAACTGGCGGCATTGATGCCTAATGCGCGGGCGCTTGATATTCCCGGCCGCGACCACATGCTGGCCGTCGGGGATCGGGTTTTCAAGAAAGCCGTGCTCGAATTCCTGGCGGAGATCGACCGCGGCTGACCTCCCGACGCTGCGGGAAAATGCCGCGTGCGGCCGCCCACTGACATTTCGCGGAACCAATGTCGGGCCATTTAAGTCACGTGGGATTTCCCCTATAGTGACCTTCAAGGACGGACAGGAAGGAGAGCGACGATGGTCGCCAAGACCGAACTTCGCCAGGCTGATGCACTGAAGGTGATGGACCCGATCTGGAATACGCTGCGCGAGGAAGCCCGCGTGGCGGCCGAGCAGGACCCGATGCTGGCCGCCTTCCTCTATTCGACGGTGGTCAATCAGCACTCGCTCGAAGAAAGCGTGATCTATCGCATCTGCGAAAGGCTTGATCATCCTGATCTTCAGGCGAACCTTCTACGCCAGACCTTTTCGGAGATGCTGGAGGATTGGCCGGAATGGGGCGCCATTCTGCGCGTCGATATCCAGGCCGTCTACGACCGCGACCCGGCGTGCACCCGCTTCCTCGAGCCGGTGCTTTATTTCAAGGGGTTTCACGCCATACAGACGCATCGCCTTGCGCACTGGCTGTTGAAGCGCGGCCGCAAGGACTTCGCGTTTTATCTGCAGAGCCGCGCGTCGAGCGTGTTCCAGACGGATATCAACCCGGCCGCTCGGATCGGCCGCGGCATCTTCCTTGATCACGCCACCGGCCTCGTTGTCGGTGAGACGGCCGTCATCGGCGACAATGTCTCGATTCTGCACGGCGTGACGTTGGGCGGTACGGGCAAGGAAGGCAGCGATCGTCACCCGAAGATCGCCGACGGCGTGCTCATCGGCGCCGGCGCCAAGATCCTCGGCAACATCCATATCGGCCACTGCTCGCGGATTGCCGCCGGCTCGGTCGTCTTGAAGCCGGTGCCGCCGAAGTCGACGGTTGCCGGCGTGCCGGCGAAGGTCGTCGGCGAGGCTGGTTGTTCCGAGCCGTCGCGCCAGATGGACCAGATCTTGAGCAGCTTCGATATCTGAACGGAAGGGAACCGGTGTGTTGCCGCGTTCGAGGGGTTTACACCCGCCGACGCAGCATGCGAGAAGCGCCGCACAGTTAAACGGCTACGGAGACGTATTTTGAAGCCCGAAGAAATCCGCAAGCTTGAAGCCTATTTCAAGCGCACCTTTAATCAGCAGATGGTCGTCAAGGCGCGTCCGAAGAAGGACGAGTCCGCTGAAGTCTATCTCGGTGACGAGTTCCTCGGTGTCGTTTTCCGCGATGAGGAAGACGGCGAGCTTTCCTACAACTTCTCCATGGCGATCCTCGACATCGACCTCTAAGTCTGACGCAAGTCTGACTGCGGAAGCCTGAAAGCACAAAACCCCGAAAATCCCCTGGGATTTTCGGGGTTTACTATTGTTCAGGGCATTGCATCTTGCATTGAGCAAATGCCCGCCATTTTCATCTTGGTTCTTCGGCGGCCGCGAAAGAATTTTTTCCGCAGAATCGCATTTCTTCATCAAGTTGTTGCATCTGTTGTGTTTTATTGCGGCGCACACTCGTATTGACTTTTTGTGCAGTGCACATAAACTGAAGCCTCCAGATCAGGCCGTCACCAAGGAGACACCGGATGTTCAACTTCGATGATGCAAACAAAAAGAGCAAAGAAGCCATTGACGTGGCTGTAAAGAGCTATTCCGCTTGGACCAAGGGTCTCCAGGCTATCGCGACCGAAGCTGCCGACTTTTCCAAGAAGTCGTTTGAAGACGGCGTTGCGCATGTCGAGAAGCTGACCAGCGTCAAGAGCGTTGAAGCTGCGTTCGAACTGCAGACCAATTACGTCAAGGCGAGCTACGAAGGCTTCGTTGCCGAAGCGACGAAGATCGGCGAAATGTATGCCGACCTCGCCAAGGACGCTTACAAGCCCTACGAAGCGCCGGTTGCCAAGGCAGCCGCTGCCGTGAAGGCCGCTGCCGCCGCAGCCTGATCATCAGGTTCACCAAATTTTGAAGGCCGGCCGCAGCAACTGCGGCCGGCCTTTTTGTTTTTCGCTTTATAGCTGTGCGAAGCCCAAAGAAAGTTGATCAATCTTGCGCGCGGTCGTGCGATTATGATTGCAGTGCGTTGGTTCGGTCTTAAAATCTGAAAACGAACCATTAGATAAAGGGCAAGCACGCTGCGGCCATGTTCAATGGGGTCGCTGCCGTACAAGGAACTGACAAGAATGATCGCCATGCCGGTCCGGATGCAACAAGGTAGCGACGACGAAGGAAACGGCCCCAATCGCAGCACGTCCGTCATCACGCGTACCAAGCCGAAGACCAAAAAGCCGAGTTTGTATCGTGTTCTGCTTTTGAATGACGATTACACGCCGATGGAATTTGTCATCCACATTCTGGAGCGCTTCTTTCAGAAGAACCCGGAAGAGGCGACCCGCATCATGCTTCACGTCCACAATCACGGCGTGGGAGAGTGCGGCGTCTTCACCTATGAGGTCGCCGAAACCAAGGTGTCGCAGGTGATGGATTTTGCCCGGCAGCATCAGCATCCGTTGCAATGCGTCATGGAAAAGAAATGAGGAACTAACGTGCCAACATTTTCGCCCAGTCTTGAAAAGGCGCTACACCAGGCACTGACTTTTGCCAACGAGCGCCACCATGAATATGCCACGCTCGAGCATCTGCTTCTGGCATTGATCGACGACGCCGACGCGGCTGCCGTGATGGGTGCCTGCAACGTCAACCTTGAGACGCTGCGCAAGACCGTAACCGACTACGTCGATAACGAGCTTTCGAACCTGGTGACCGGTTACGACGAAGATTCCAAGCCGACGGCGGGGTTCCAGCGCGTCATTCAGCGCGCGGTCATCCACGTCCAGTCGTCCGGCCGCGAGGAAGTGACCGGCGCCAACGTGCTGGTGGCGATCTTTGCCGAACGCGAGAGTCACGCGGCCTACTTCCTGCAGGAGCAGGAAATGACGCGCTACGACGCGGTCAACTTCATCTCGCACGGCATTGGCAAGCGCCCGGGCAGCTCCGAATCGCGGCCGGTGCGCGGCTCGGACGACCATGAGTCCGAGCAGAAGCCGTCGCGCGAAAACGAAGAGGCGAGCGCCAAGAAGCAGCAGGATGCGCTCACCGCCTACTGCGTCAACCTCAATGAGAAGGCGAAGTCCGGCAAGATCGACCCGCTGATCGGCCGTCACGCCGAGGTGAACCGTACCATTCAGGTGCTGTGCCGCCGCTCGAAGAACAACCCGCTTTATGTCGGTGATCCCGGCGTCGGCAAGACGGCGATTGCTGAAGGGCTCGCCAAGCGCATCATCGAAAAGAAGGTGCCCGAAGCCCTGCAGGACGCGACCATCTTCTCGCTGGACATGGGCACTCTGCTTGCCGGCACGCGCTACCGCGGCGATTTCGAAGAACGCCTGAAGCAGGTCGTGAAAGAACTCGAGGATTACCCGGGTGCGGTGCTGTTCATCGACGAGATCCACACGGTTATCGGCGCCGGTGCCACGTCCGGCGGCGCGATGGACGCCTCCAACCTGTTGAAGCCGGCGCTGTCTTCGGGCGCGATCCGCTGCATCGGTTCGACCACCTACAAGGAATACCGGCAGTTCTTCGAAAAGGACCGGGCGCTGGTGCGTCGCTTCCAGAAGATCGATGTGAACGAGCCGACGATCGCCGACGCGATCGAGATCATGAAGGGGTTGAAGCCTTATTTCGAGGAATATCACCACCTGAAATACTCGAACGAGGCGATCAAGGCAGCCGTCGAGCTTTCGGCTCGCTACATCAACGACCGCAAGCTGCCCGACAAGGCGATCGACGTGATCGACGAGTCCGGTGCGGCACAGATGCTGTTGCCCGCCGGCAAGCGCCGCAAGCTGATCACCGAAAAGGAGATCGAGGCGACGATTGCGACGATGGCGCGCATTCCGCCGAAGACCGTCTCGAAGGACGACGAGGCAGTGCTTGCCAATCTTGAGCGGGAACTGCGCTCGGTGGTCTACGGCCAGGATCTGGCAATCGAGGCGCTGGCGTCGTCGATCAAGCTGGCGCGTGCCGGCCTGCGTGAACCGAACAAGCCGATCGGCTGCTACGTCTTCTCGGGCCCGACCGGCGTCGGCAAGACCGAAGTTGCCAAGCAGCTTGCGACCTCGCTCGGCGTCGAACTGTTGCGTTTCGACATGTCGGAATACATGGAGCGGCACACGGTTTCGCGTCTGCTCGGTGCACCTCCCGGCTATGTCGGCTTCGACCAGGGCGGCCTGTTGACCGATGGCGTCGACCAGCATCCGCATTGCGTGCTGCTGCTCGACGAGATCGAGAAGGCGCATCCGGACCTGTTCAACATTCTGCTGCAGGTCATGGACCATGGCTCGCTGACGGATCACAACGGCAAGAAGATCGACTTCCGCAACGTCATCCTGATCATGACGACCAATGCCGGCGCATCGGAAATGGCCCGGGCTGCTATCGGCTTCGGCTCTTCCAAGCGTTCGGGCGAAGACGAAGAGGCGCTGAACCGCCTGTTCACGCCGGAATTCCGCAACCGTCTGGACGCCGTCATTCCCTTCGCGTCGCTGCCGACCCCGGTCATCCACCAGGTGGTGCAGAAGTTCGTCATGCAGCTCGAAACCCAGCTTGCCGAGCGCAACGTTACCTTTGACCTTGCGTCCGAGGCGATCGCCTGGCTTGCCGAGAAGGGCTACGACGAGAAGATGGGTGCGCGGCCGCTGGCGCGCGTCATCCAGGAAAACATCAAGAAGCCGCTTGCTGATGAAATTCTGTTCGGCAAGCTGAAGAAAGGCGGCGTCGTTCGGGTGACGATCGGCACCAAGGCCGACGGCACCAAGGGCCTCCTTCTGGATGCGGTTCCCGAGACCACGCCGATCAAGCCGAAGGCGGAGGTTTCCCGGCCGGCGATGAAGGCGGCCAAGCCGAAGAAGGCCGAGGAGAAGGAAGAGGTGGGCGCCGAGCCCACAGCGAAGGCCAAGCCGAAGAAGGCGGCCGCCAAGGCGTCGTCCGATGGTGATGCCAAGAGCGGCGACGCAGCTCCTCGAAAGGGCCGCACGGTACCGAAGGTGCCGCGCAAGAAGTAGGCCATCGCAAGTGAAGTTCGACGGTGCCGGATGATCTCATCCGGCACCGTTTTTCTGAAAGAATGACAATCCGGAATAGCTGATGACGAAGGAAGACGACGAGCAATCCTCGCTCGCCTGGTTCGGGAAAGGCATGCGCGGCATATTTAGCCTGCCGGCCTTCATCCTGATGCTGTCCTTCGTCGGCTTTTGCTCGCTCACGGCACAGGCCGGAATTCCGGTGGAGCAGGTCGTGTTCATGGTCGGCATGGTCTGGGCGCTTCCGGCCAAGGTCATCCTCGTCAGCTCGATGATGAGTGGTGCAGGGCTGGCAACCGCCTTCCTCGCCGTGTCGCTGTCGTCCGTGCGGCTGATGCCGATGGTCGCCGCGCTGATCCCGGAGCTGCGCTCACCGCGCACACCGACCTGGCTGCTGCTGTTCCTGTCGCATTTCGTGGCGATCACCGCCTGGGTGTTTGCGATGGAGAAGGTGCCGCAGGTGCCCCGCGAGCGCCGCGTTGCGTTCTTTGCGGGCTTCGGCATCACGCTCGTCGTGGCGAACATGCTTCTGGTCGCCGTCGTCTACCATTTCGTCGCGGATTTCCCGCCGATCGTGGCCGGTTGCCTGTTTTTCCTAACGCCCGTCTACTTCCTCGCCTCGATCTGGCACTCGGCACGCCACCCGGTCGTCTATGTCGCGCTGCTGTTCGGGCTGATCGGCGGGCCGCTGTTCTACTGGCTGCTGCCGGAGTTCGACATTCTGCTCGCCGGCCTTGTCGGCGGCACGCTTGCCTGGTTCGTCGAGCGCCTGTGGCGCCTCCGCAAGGAGGTGGGCGCATGACATGGCACGACGGTTGGTGGGCCTATGCCTTCATCGCGATCGCCGGCTGGCTCGCAACCGATATCTGGCGGTGGCTCGGCGTGATCGCCGGCAACAAGTTGCGCGATGATTCTGAAGCGTTGAATTGGGTGAGGGCGGTCGCGACCGCGCTGGTCGCGGCGGTCATTGCGAAGCTCATTCTCTATCCGACCGGCGTGCTTGAACAGTCGCCTCTGTGGCTTCGCGTCGGATCGGTCGCGCTTGGCGCAGCTGCCTTCTTCCTGTTCGGAAGAAAGCCTGCAGTCGGGATCGCGTCGGCGATTGCATGTCTTGCGGCGGGGCTCTGGTGGTTGGGCTTTTGAGAGCCTGCTGATGCTTTGGCAAAGAGCCGGCTTTGTGCCGGCTCAAGCTGCTCACGGTATTTCTCGGCGCGTGGCCGAAGCCAGGCTTAAAGCGCCTGGCGAACCTTCTCGGCATTGGCAGCCAGCACCGCGCCGTCTTCCATCGTGCCGGAATGCGGCTTCAGCGGCACGCCGTCGCGACGCGGAATGACGTGGAAATGCAGGTGGAAGACCGATTGACCGGCGGGCGCCTCGTTAAACTGCATGACCGTCACGCCGTCGGCCTCAAAGGCTTCCTTGGCTGCGACCGCCAGTTTCTGCACCGTGGCAATCAGAGACGGCAGGGTGGCGGGATCCGCGTCGAGCAGATTGCGCGAAGGAGACTTCGGCACCACCAGCAGATGGCCCTCGGCCTGTGGCATCACATCCATGAAGGCGACAGTCGCATCGTCCTCGTAGACACGGTGCGATGGAATTTCGCCGCGCAGGATCTTGGCGAAGATATTGTTGACGTCGTAGCTCATTGTTCTTCCTCGTATATTGGCGCGGAACCGTCAGTCGTCCTGGCGCTCACCTTTGCGGAAAGGCCCGTGTTCCGCAAGAATCTCCGCCGTTTCCTCCACATCCCTGCGCTCGCGCTCGAGATAGTCGCCAACCGCGCGAGCGAGCCCGGAATGGGTGAAGAAATGGGCGGAATGGGTCGTGACGGGCATGTAGCCGCGGGCGAGCTTGTGCTCCCCTTGCGCGCCAGCCTCCACCCGCTTCAGGCCTTTCGCAATCGCAAAGTCGATGGCCTGGTGATAGCAGACCTCGAAATGCAGGAAGGGGTGGTCCTCGATGCAGCCCCAATGCCGGCCATAAAGTGCGTCGCCGCCGATGAAGTTGATGGCGCCGGCAATGTACCGGCCATTGCGGCGCGCCATCACCAGGAGGATATCGTCGGGCATGCGCTCGCCGATCAGCGAATAGAATTCGCGGGTGAGGTAGGGGCGGCCCCACTTGCGCCCGCCGGTATCCATGTAGAAGGCAAAGAACTGGTCCCAGATCGCTTCCGTCAGGTCGCTACCGGTCAGCCAGTCGATCGAGATGCCGTTTTCGAGTGCGGCCCTGCGTTCCTTTTTCAGGGCCTTTCGCTTGCGTGAGGCGAGGGTTTCCAGAAAATTGGCGTGCGAGGAATAGCCGTCGTTGTTGAAATGGAATTGCTGGTCGGTGCGATGCAGAAATCCAGCCTGCTCGAAGGCCGGTATTTCCGTCTCCGGCACGAAAGTCGCATGTGCCGATGAGGCGTCGTGTCGGCGCGCGAGTTCCTTGAGGCCGGCGGCCAGCGCATCCTGGACGGGCCTTTCCGCTTCGCCATGGGCCGTCAGCAGGCGTGGCCCTGTCGCCGGCGTAAAGGGCACGGAACTCTGCAGCTTCGGATAGTAGCGGCCGCCGGCGCGCTCAAAGGCGTCGGCCCAGCCATGATCGAAGACATATTCGCCCTGGCTGTGGCTCTTCAGGTAGCAGACAAGGCCGCCGCGCACCTGTCCGTCGGCACCTTCGAGAAGCAGGTGCTGGCCGAGCCAACCGGTTTTCGCGGTTGCGGATCCGGATTGCTCAAGCGCCGACAGGTAGGCATGCGAGAGGAAGGGATTGTAGACGCCGCCGGAATGGTCCTTCGACGCGCCGGAAAGCACGTTCCAGCGTTCTGCCGGTATGCCGGCAAAGGACTGCATTATTCTAAGGGTGACGGCGTCTGACATCAGCTCAGGAAACCAGCGCCTCCCGCGGGTCGAAACCCTCGAAGGTCATCTGGTCCGCGTGGGCGAAAGTGTAGGCTTCGGCCTGCCGGTCACGCACCGTCCAGGTGATGATGGTCTTGCCGAGGGTCCGCTCCTTGGTGATGAACGAGTTTGGCAGGTGGCCGTAATGATAGGAGATGAAGTCGAGCCCGAGCTGCATCGCCTCCTCGTGTACGAAGAAGGTCTCCGGATTGGCGCCTTCGGCGGTCAGCCCCAGCGGGTAGGGCGCGTCGAGCGCCTTCAGGTCCTTGAGCAGCCAGTGGTCGAAGCTCATCAGAGCGACGTGCCCCTGGTAGCCTTCGAGCGTATCGAGGACAGCGGCGGCAAAGCCGTCGTCATCGCCCTTGCGGCCCTTGAGTTCGATGACGAGGGGAACCTTGCCCTTCACGAGGCGCAGCATCTGCGTCAGTGTCGGCACCTTGTCCTTGGTGCCGCCGATCGCCATCAGGCCAAGCTCGCCGGCGGTGCGGGCGCGCACGTCGCCCTTGATACCGCACAGGCGCTCGGTGTCGTCGTCATGAAACACCACCGGGATGCTGTCGGCAGTGTATTGCAGGTCGCACTCGATGGCGAAACCGGCATCGACAGCGCGGGAGAAGGCCGAAAGCGTGTTCTCCCAGACGTCTTTGTTCATGTCGTGATAGCCACGGTGGGCGATCGGTTGGGCTTTCAGCCAGGAAATGTCAGCCATAGCGGGCACCCTGATCAGGCGATCTCGATGACCGCGTCGATCTCGACGGCGGCATTGAAGGGAAGTGAAGCCATGCCGACGGCGGCACGGGCGTGTTTGCCCGCCTCGCCGAGCACGGTGGCGAGCAGGTTGGACGCACCGTTGATGACGAGGTGCTGTTCGACAAATTCCGGTGTCGAGGCAACGAAGCCGTTGATCTTCACCAGGCGACGGATGCGGCCGAGATCGCCGCCAAGAGCGGATTTCGCCTGTGCAAGGATGTTGATGGAGCAGAGTTCGGCCGCACGCTGGGCGCGGGCGACGTCGACATCCTTGCCGACGATACCGGTGACGGCGACCTTGCCGTCCTCCATCGGGAGCTGTCCGGAAATATAGAGCATCGAGCCGCTGATGACGTACGGCACGTAGTTGGCGACCGGGGTCGCGGCCTGAGGGATGGTGACGCCAAGTTCCTTGAGGCGCGCTTCGATCTCTGCCGACATGGAAAGCTCCATTGTTGTCTTTTGTGTTAAAATCCTGCATTCAGGCCGGATCGCGGCGGGGCGCCGACTTTTCCAGCAAGCTCCGCCTCGCTTCTGCCGAACGCTTGTTTATAGCATTGCCGGCGAGTCCAACAGGAGGAAACGAATGTTTCGCAAAGGCTTCGGTCTTGTCACTCTGGGCAGCGTTGGTTTCGCCGTCACGACCGCCATGGGCGTTACTGCGGCGGGGGCAAGTGTCCTCGTCCCGCACCGCGCGGTGTATGACCTGGAACTCAAGGATGCGACGGATCGTTCGGGCATAGCCGGAATGTATGGTCGCATGGTCTATGAATTCAATGGTTCTGCCTGCGAGGGGTATACGGTCAGCTTCCGTTTCGTGACCCAGGTCGATACCGGCGAGGAAGTGCGTCTCACCGACCAGCAGACCACCACCTATGAAGACCTGAAGAACGGCAATTTCCGCTTTCTCACGCGTTCCTTCACCGACGAGAAGCTGGACAAGGAAGTGCGCGGTACCGCGCATGAGGAAAAGGCCGGCGTCAAAGTCGAGCTGACTGCGCCCGACAAACGGGAAGTGGAGCTTGCCGCCAGCCGCTTCCCGACGGCCCACATGATGGAAGTGATCTCGCGGGCACAGAAGGGCGAGAGCCTCTTTGAAGCGCGCATCTTCGACGGCTCCGATTCTGGAGACAAGACGCTGATCACCTCGACCTTCGTTGGAAAGTCGCGAAAGCCCACAGCCGACGAGCCGGATGCCGGGAAAGCGGGCAAGCTCAGTGGCGACAGCTACTGGCCGGTGACCATTTCCTACTTCAACGACGACAAGAGCGGCGACGCGCTGCCGATCTACCGCATGTCGTTCAAGCTCTACGAGAACGGAATCACCCGCGACCTGACGATGGATTACGGCGATTTTGTCCTGAGTGGTAAGCTTGCGGACCTCGAAGTCTTCAAATCCGAGGATTGTAAATAGCCGATCCCGTCGAAAAGCGGGTTCCAAGGCTTGATTTATCGGGCAGCAGCGGTTAAGGGGCTGCCCATTCCACACGTGAAGCAAGGGATGTTCCGGGAGAAATCCGGATCGTTCCGCCGGTGGGCCGGTCGAAAGACCATGCTCGACGCTTCGCGGAGGTTCAACCGGAAAAGGAGAAAAGGCATGGCATTGCCTGATTTTAGCATGCGTCAGCTTCTGGAAGCTGGCGTTCACTTCGGCCACCAGACGCACCGCTGGAACCCGAAGATGAAGCCGTACATCTTCGGCGATCGCAACAACGTTCACATCATCGACCTCGCACAGACCGTTCCGATGCTGTCGCGCGCCCTTCAGATCGTCAGCGACACCGTCGCCAACGGCGGCCGCGTTCTGTTCGTCGGCACCAAGCGCCAGGCGTCCGAAATCATCGCTGACGCTGCCAAGCGTTCGGCCCAGTACTACGTCAACGCTCGCTGGCTCGGCGGCATGATGACCAACTGGAAGACGATTTCGAACTCGATCCAGCGCCTGCGCAAGCTCGACGAAA
>JAESFW010000427.1_pt1 | contig 14518 bp, 15 predicted proteins | sample 9269481 | NCBI WGS metagenome assembly JAESFW01 (sample SAMN14515350, study PRJNA621654) | algae metagenome | isolation source: Lyngbya sp. HA4199-MV5 and co-occurring heterotrophs from soil with... | place: USA: Ahupuaa O Kahana State Park, Hawaii | collected 2009-07-21
GCGTCGCGGAACTCGCTTCGTTCTTCGAACTCCGCTCAAACATCCGCGACGAGTCAGATCACGAAGTGCGTGTGTCCTTCGGCACACGCACCCACCCCAGGCCCTCCGCTTCTCGGCGCAGTCAGAAGGGGTGGGGAGCGGGTACCACCCGGCTGCTGCTTTCGCAGCTACGCCTGGGGTCGGTTACGCGCTGCGCGCTGCCGACGCGTGGGCGCGATCGCTCTGCAAGGCCAAGCGCAGCGAGGCAGATCGGGCCGAGCGAAGCAATGGCCCGTGTCGGTATCCACCCCCTTCTGACCGTGCCGAGAAGCGCAGGGCCTGGGGTGAGCGCGTGCCGAAGGACACGCGCATCGTTGTCTGACTCACCGTGGATGTTTGAGCGGAGTTCGCCCGCAGGGCGAACGTAGCGAGTTCCACGGTGCACCCCAGGGCCGAGCATCGCAGGCTGCCCCCTCGCCCCCCGGGGCGAGGGGGACACGGGCAGCGGGGCCGCCTTCTCTTTGGTGACTTTCTCTTGGCGGTCCAAGAGAAAGTCACTGCGCCGCCGGGCGCACATCCCGGCTCCCGCACTCAATCAAGGCAAACAGCAACCACGAAGCGCAGTCACGCCATCAACGGCGGAATCCGATAGTGGTACCCATACACCTCGGCAAACCCCAACCCCGTATACAAACGCCGAGCCACCTCATTGACCGAGCGCACCTGCAGATAAGCCGACACCGCCCCCGCCTCCCGCCCCCACTGCAGCAGCGCACAGACAAGCTCTCGTCCATGTCCCTTTCCGCGAAAAGCAGGATCGACGACGATGTCATAAAGCCCGATGGCCCCGCGCTCCAGCACCGCCAGGCCAAAGCCGATGGTCTGGCCCGTGCCATCGCGCAGGCTGGCAAACGCGCAGGGCAGGGCGATGGCATGCACCATGCCGTGGTGCATGGCGTGGTACTGCGCGCGCACCCCATTGGCCGCAGCAAAGCCATCGAGCCAGGTGGCCGAAGGCGCCGCGTCGATCTGTACGCCGGCATGGCCCTGGGCTGCCTCCAGCCCGGTGCTGGCCATCACCAGCGAGGGATCGAAATGGGTGTAGCCGGCTTCGGCCAGCTCCCGGTCGGCATCGGGGTGGGCCAGAGGTGAGATGCGGAACACGGGCGGCAGGCCATGCCGCGCATACAGCGCCTCGGCTGCAGCCCGCACGCCGCTGAAGGAGGCGCCGGCCTCGATGGCATTGGCCGAGTTGGCACGCTTGGTGAAGCCACCCGACAGGCGGAACACCCAGCCAGAATGCAGCACGCTCTGGCGCGCGGGCCAGGCATTGAAGGCGCGTTCTTCGAGGGCACGGATAACCGCTTCGGGGGTGGTCGGAGGCGTCAGTGCAAGAGGTGCGGCAACAGAAGGCATTCCTGTTTATACCAACCGCCTGCGGCAGCGCTATGAACCCAGCCGGATACCCGCAATGCCCGCAAACACCAGCGCGGCCGCCACGATGCGCCCGGGCCCTACACGCTCCTTGAGCACCCAGGCCGAGACCAGCGCCACCAGCAGTACGCTGGTCTCGCGCAGGGCCGACACCTGGCCCATGGGGGCGCGCGCCAGGGCCCACACGGCGGTCCAATAGGCGCCCATCTGCATGGCACCCGCGGCCGCGCACAGCTGCAGCGCCCGGCGGTCGACCGCGAAGGCACGCGGCCCCTTCCACCACAGCACGATGAGTGCCGTGGCAATGCCGTCGCCCAGCGTGACAAGCACCGCGAAGCCGATGGCGGCGCCGGACTGCCGGGCGCCGAGTGCGTCCACCACCGTGTAGGCAGCAATCAATGCGCCGCTCAGCAGTGCATAGCCCACGGCCTTGCGGTGGTGCCCGTGCGGGCCGGCCTTCTTGAGCAGCGCGAGCGAAAGTACCCCGGCGCATAGGCACAGCACGCCCAGCAGTCCGCCGGCGCCAGGCCATTCGCCGGCGAGCAGTGCGCCGCCCGCCATCACCATCACGGGCGCCGAGCCGCGCGCGATGGGGTAGACCTGCCCCAGGTCGCCATGGTTGTAGGCCAGCGGCAGCGCGAAGTGGTAGGCCGTGTGGATGGCGATGGACAGCGCCAGCAGCCCCCAGGCTGAGGCCATGGAAGGCAGTTCCACCCAGGGCAGCGCCAGCAGCGACAGCGCGCTGCCGACCAGCGTGGTGAGGGCCATGGCGGTGGTGCGGTCGCCGCCGATCTTGATGGCGCTGTTCCAGCCTGCGTTGAGCACGGCGGACAGCAGCACGATGAAAAAAACGTCGTTGGTAAGCATCCGGGGATGGTCTTGCGGGCTCAGACATCTGTAAAGTTGAATTCAATGACCGCTGAATTCAGGATTTCTGATGCGTAACCTCAACCTCGACCAAGTGCAGACCCTGGTGGCCATTGCCGACCTGGGCACCTTGGCTGCCGCAGCGCAGGCGCTGCACCTGGCGCCCCCGACGGTGAGCCTGCACATCAGCGAGCTCGAATCGCGCCTCGATGCCCAACTGGTGGTGCGCGGGCGCCGGCAGGCCAGCCTGACGCCTGCGGGCGAGGCCTTGGTGGCAGGTGGCCGCCGCCTGCTGGCCGGGGCGGATGAAGTGGTGGAGCAGGTGCGCCGCCGCGCCCGCGGCCTCGAAGGCCTGGTGCGCCTGGGCACCACGGCGGGCGTCAGCCCGCACCTGCTGCCCCGGCTGGTGGACATGCTGGCGCGCCAGAGCCCGGGTGTGGACGTGCGGCTCGACGTGCTCGGCTCCGCCGAGGCCATGGCACGCCTGGCGGCGGGCACGCTGGACCTGGCCATCGTCGCCCTGCCGCAGGCCGCTACGGGCCAGGTACAGGTGCAACGCTGGCGCAGCGACCCCATGGTGGCGCTGCTGCCCCCGGGCTGGAAGGCGCCCCGGCGCATCCCGGCCGAGTGGCTGGCAGAGCGCCCCTGGATGTCCTTCGGCCCCTCCACGCAGATGCACCACCTCATCATGGCCTGGTTTGCCCAGGCGGGGCTGCACGGGCGCCCGCGCATGGAGCTCAACCACCCACTGGCGCTGCGCAGCCTGGTGGCGGCAGGGCAGGGCGCGGCCCTGCTGCCGCTGGAGCAGCCCGAGGTCCGCCGCGACGACCCCGACAACGCCGGCCTGCAGGTGCGCCCGCTGCACCCGCCGCTGCTGCGCGAGCTGGGCCTGGCCTACCGCATGGACCAGGCGCACGGCGCCGCCACGCGTGCGGTGCTGGATGCGCTGCAGGCCTTGTCAGCCCGTTGATGTCAGAGGTGCTTGTAGAAAAACGTGGTGCCGCAGAAGGCCCCGTCGGGCATCAGCGCATAGCGCGGCACCGTGCCCACGCGCTGCCAGCCCGCGCGCTCGTACAGGCGCTCGGCGTCGCCGCCGGTCACCGTGTCCAGCACCAGCACGCTCTTGCCCTCGTCGCGTGCGGCATTGTCCAGCGCGGCCATCAGGCGCTGGGCCACGCCCTGGCGGCGCGCCTTGCGGTGCACCAGCATCTTGGCCACATCGGCGCGGTGGGGCTGATTGTCGGGCATGGCGGTGATGAGCTGCACCGTACCCACAATGCCTTCGTCCGCACTCTCGGCCACCAGCAGCACGCGCTCCTGGCGCGCCACGCCCTCGGCCACACCACGCCAGAAGGCCAGCGCCTTGTCGTGCGGCAGGGGCGCCATGAAGCTCACCGAGGCGCCGCCGTGCACGCAGTCGATCAGCACCTCGGCCAGGGCCTCGGCGCTGGCGGCGGCTTCGTTGGCGCCCAGGCGGCGCACGGTGATGGTGGCGGTGTCGGTGGTGATGGCATTCATGGCGTTCTCCGGGTGGGTTGGAAGGGCAGGGTGGCCAACGCCACCAGGTAGCGTGCGTCCTGGCGGGTGGGGTTGTGGAACACGATGGGTTGCGACAGGCGCATGGCCAGGCAGTCGCCGGCCTGCAACTGCCAGGTGCTTGTGCCCACCGTGAGCTCCATGGCGCCTTCGATCAGCCAGACCTGCTGGTGGATGTCGGCGTCGTGCACGGCCGAATCCAGTGCCACGCGCTGGCCTGCGGGGAAGACCACCTCCACCAGCTGCAGCGGCGAGGGTGCGGGCGGCGACAGCCGGCGCCGCACATAGCCCGAGGCCGGGTCCCGCCACCGGGGCTGCTCGCCCGCGCGGATGAAGGGTGAGGGCGGCTCGGTGGCCGGGGTGCCCTCATCGAAGAACGAGGCCAGCGCCACGCCCAGGCCGATGGCCAGCTTGTCGAGTACCGCCGCCGTGGGGCTGCTCTGGCCGCGCTCGATCAGTGAGATATTGGAGCGGCTCACGCCGCTGCGTTCGGCCAGTGCCTCCAGGGAGTAGCCGCGCGCGTCGCGCAGTTCGCGCAAACGCTGGGCAATGCGGGTGTGGACGTCCATGAATCCAGTTTACTGGATATTTAATCCAGTATGTTGGATTGATGTGCAAACATGCCTTCGCGGCGATACTTGGGTACAACACATACCCACAAGGAGACACCGTGACGCTGCCGCTGCAACCGCTCAATGCCGACCTGCTGGCCCGTGCACTGCCTTTGCTCGACGAGGAATGGCTGGCCCGCGACGCCGATCTGGCCCCCGTGCTGCCCGTGGTGCTGGCGCGCAACGTGGGCCAAGACTGGCACAAGGCCGGCACCTTCCGCCACCACCTGGTGGGCGTGGCCCGCTCGCTGGCCATGTGGCAGCAGCCGCGCGACGTGCGCCTCTTGGGACTGCTGCACAGTGTCTATGGCAACGCCTTCGTCGACCTGGTGAAGTTCGACCCCGCCAAGGAGCGTGCCCGCGTGCGCGAGATCGCGGGCGAATCGGCCGAGCACCTGGTCTACCTGTTCTGCACCCAGTCGCGCACCCAGTTCGTGCAGCGCGTGCTGGCCGGCGCGCTCGAATCCGACGGCAGTCTGGTGCTGGAGAAGGACGGCAAGCCCCACACGCTCACGCCCTACGAGGTGGCGGCCTTCACCATCGTGAGCATGGCCGACACCATCGAGCAGTGGTTCAGCTGGCAGGACGACATCTATTCGCGCTTTCCCACCGTGCAGCACCGCCCGCAGGCCGTGCACTGGGCGGCGTCGCTGTGGCCCGGCCCCATGCGCCCCAGCGGCCGCATGGTGAGCCAGATCAATGCGCTGGGCCGGGCGCTGCAGCACCCGGGCCTCCAGGGCCTGTTGCCCATGCCGCCGGTGTTCAACGGCTGCACGGCCGAGCTGTCGGCCACCGACGAGGCGGCGGCCACGTCGCTGTACTGGTCGGTGATCCAGCAGGACCAGCCCCTGGCCGACCTCGATGTGGCCACCGCCGTGCTGGAGAGCGCCGTGCGCCACAACCCCTGGGTGGGCGAACCGCAGATGGTGCTGGCCCAGCTCTACCTCTCGGCCGGACGCAATGCGGACGCCGCCACGGCCGCGGCCAGCGCACTGCAGCAGTTCAGTGCCTGGGGCAATTCCTGGGACAAGCGCGTGCAGTGGGACGCCTGGGTGGCCTGGACGCGCATCCTGCAGCAGTCGGCCACCGAGGGCACCTGGCCCGAACGGCTGGACAAGCTCAACAACGTGGCGCTGCGGGGTTGACGCCAGATTGGCGTCGTTATATCAATTGAACCTAAGGTAATTAAAAGTTATTCTTTTGAGTTTTAAAGGGCAAACCCTATAGTGGAAACATCTCATAACGAAAGGTGTTTCCGTGAACAAGCGCTCCCTCCTGCAATCCGTCCTCGCCCTGGCCCTGGCCTCCGGTTTCGCCACGGGTGCCATGGCGCAGGACAAGCCCCTGAAGATCGGCGTGACGGGTGGCCCGCACGCCCAGATCTTCGAAGTGGTCAAGAAGATCGCCGAGAAGGAAGGCCTCAAGATCCAGGTCGTCGAGTTCAGCGACTACGTGCAGCCCAATGCGGCCCTGGCCGCGGGTGACCTCGACGCCAACAGCTACCAGCACCAGCCCTACCTGGACAACCAGGTCAAGGACCGCGGCTACAAGCTCGTCTCGGTGGCCCAGACCGTCAACTTCCCCATCGGCCTGTACTCCAAGAAGGTCAAGAAGCTCGAAGACCTGAAGGAAGGCGCCAAGTTCGGCATCCCCAACGACCCGACCAACGGCGGCCGCGTGCTGCTGGTGCTGCAGGACAAGGGCCTGATCAAGCTGCGCGATGGCGCGGGCCTCAAGGCCACGCCCCTGGACGTGGTGAGCAACCCCAAGAAGCTCAAGTTCGTGGAGCTCGACGCGGCCCAACTGCCCCGTTCGCTGGATGACCTCGACGCCTCGGCCATCAACACCAACTTCGCTCTGTCGGCCGGCCTGAACCCCGGCAAGGACGCCATCACACAGGAAAACGCCAAGAGCCCTTACGTCAACGTGCTCGTGGTGCGCGAAGCCGACAAGGGCAAGCCCTGGGTGAACCAGCTGGTCAAGATCTACCACTCGGAAGAAGTGCGCAAGTTCATCCAGACCGAGTTCAAGGGCTCGGTGCTGCCAGGCTTCTGATCCTGGCACACGAAAGGGCGGCGCCATGCTGCCCTTTTTTCATTGACGTGAGCTTGCGAGACACACCATGAACTTCCAGCAACTGCGCTCCGTGCGCGAGACCGTGCGCAGCGGCTTCAACCTGACCGAGGTGGCCAACATCCTCTACACCTCGCAGCCGGGCGTGAGCCGCCAGATCCGCGAATTGGAGGAGGAGCTGGGCATCGAGATCTTCGTGCGCGCCGGCAAGCGCCTCACCGGCCTCACGCCACCGGGCGCGGCGGTGCTGCCCATCGTGGAGCGCCTGCTGCACGACGCCGACAACCTGCGCCGCGCGGGGCAGGACTACAGCGCCAGCCACGAGGGTCGCCTGTCGATCGCCGCCACCCACTCGCAGGCGCGCTACGCGCTGCCCCAGGTGGTGCGCGACTTCCGCGCCATGTTCCCGCAGGTCTCGCTGCACCTGCACCAGGGCTCGCCCAAGCAGGTGGCCGAAATGCTGCTCAGCGGCGAGGCCGACATCGGCGTGGCCACCGAGGCGCTGGCCCACTATGAGGCCCTGGTCACGCTGCCGTGCTACCGCTGGACGCACAGCATCGTCGTGCCGCCCGAACACCCGCTGCTGGCGCTGACCGAGCCGGTCACGCTGCAGCAGCTCACCGATTACCCCATCATCACCTACGAGCTGGGCTACACCGGCCGCGCCCACATCGACGAAGCCTTTGCCCGCGAAGGCCTGCGGCCGGACGTGGTGCTCTCGGCCATGGATGCCGACGTGATCAAGACCTATGTGGAGCTGGGCATGGGCGTGGGTATCGTCGCCTCCATCGCGGTGGACCCCGACCGCGACCGCCAGCTGCGCGCGCTCGATGCGCGCCACCTGTTCGAGGTCAATGTGACCCGCCTGGCCGTGCGCAAGGGCACCTGGCTGCGCGGCTACGCCTACAGCTTCATCGAGACCTTTGCGCCCACGCTGCAGCGCGAAGCGGTGGAAAAGGCGGTGCGCGCTACCGGCACGCCACTGGAGTGAGCAGGCTCAGGAATTGATGCCCCGGGGCACGACAGAGAGTGCGCGCCTGTAGCTCTCGCGCAAGCGGTACATCTGCGCCGGCCGGTGTGCGGCACCGCTCGTGAGCTCGCCCTCGATGGGTTCGAGCATGCCCAGCTCGTCGATCTTGCGCCGAAAACTCACCTTGTTGATGGGCTCGCCCAGCACCGCCTCGTACACCGCCTGCAGGCGCGGCAGGGTCATGCGTTCGCCGCACAGGTAGACCGGCAGCGACGAGTACTGGCTCTTGGAGCGCACGCGCTCCACCGCCAGCGCCACGATCTCGCCATGGTCGAAGGGCAGGGCCGGCAGCGCGGCCACCGGCGCCAGCAGCAAGCCCTCGCGCCCCTCGGGCAACAATTCCTCGGAGATCAGCGCGTAGTAGACGATGGAGGCCGACCAGCCGCGCGGGTCGCGGTCGGCGCCCGAGTAGGTGGCCAACTGCTCCAGGTACGGGCTCACGATGCCGGTCTTGTCGCGCAGCACGCGCGCGGCCGCATCCCAGGCCGTGCGGTCCTCCTGCGCGTGGATGTAGCCACCGGGCAGGGCCGGCGCACCCGCGAAGGGGGCATTCTTGCGCGTGAGCAGCACCACGTGCAGGGCATCGTCCTTGAGGGTCATCAGCACCACGTCCACCGTGCAGATCACGGTGGGAAATGAAGGCTCGGCAGAGGGCTTGGGCATGGCGTGTTTCCGTGGCTGAAGATTCTTGACTTAGTATTTTAATGAAACTATCATAAGTTCATCAATTAAACTAAGTAATTGGAGGCCCCATGGACCCACTTTCTTCCTATGTCGCTGATGGCCTCGAAAACCGCTACCGGGGCTGCCTGCTGGGCCTGGCCTGCGGCGACGCCGTGGGCACCACCGTGGAATTCAGCCCGCGCGGCAGTTTTGCGCCGCTGACCGACATGGTGGGCGGCGGCCCGTTCCGCCTGGCGCCGGGGCAGTGGACGGACGACACCTCCATGGCCATCTGCCTGGCGCAAAGCCTGCTGCACCGCGGCGGCTTCGACGCCGAGGACCAGATGCGCCGCTATGCCAACTGGTGGCGCTGGGGTTACCCCAGCCCCACGGGCACCTGCTTTGACATCGGCATCACCGTGCGCGGCGCGCTCTCGCGCTTCCTGGCCGATGGCGAGCCCATGGCCGGCTCCACCGATCCGCAGACCGCCGGCAACGGCTCGCTGATGCGGCTGGCGCCCGTGGTGCTGCGGTATTTCCCTGACATGGCGGCCATGCTGCGCCAGACGCGCCTGAGCTCGCAGACCACGCACGGCGCGGCCGAGGCAGTGGAATGCTGCAGCCTGCTGGCCGAGGTGATAGCCAACGCTCTGCAAGGCGATCCGGCGCAGGGCCAAGCCGCCCGGCTGGAGGTGCTGACCGTGCGGCAGACGGGGCTGGCCTGCCCCCCGGTGCAGGCCATCGCCGCAGGCAGCTACCACGGCAAGCCGCGCGAGCAGATCCGCGGCAGCGGTTACAGCGTGGCCTCGCTGGAGGCGGCGCTGTGGTGCTTTGCCAGCACCGAATCGTTCGCCGAGGCCGTGCTGGCCGCCGCCAACCTGGGGGACGACGCCGACACCACGGCCGCCATCACCGGGCAGGTGGCGGGCGCGTTCTACGGCGCCGAGGACATCCCTGCGCACTGGCGCGCCATGCTGTTCATGGGCGAGGAGATCGGCAACATGGCGGCAGGCCTGCTGCACCGGGACGCGCGCGCCGTGCCGGTGTAGCGATGAGCGGCCCTGCCGTGCCGCTTATCGGGGCATCGCCTGGACGGGCGCGGGATACGCTAGCGATGGGGCCCAATCCGTCCCCTGGCGGCCTGCTCAAGGCCGCTTTGGCACTGCGTTTTTTTTGTCTTTTCTGTCCTTGTCCGTTGTCCTTTTTCTTTTCTGGATCCATCCCATGCGGTACCTCGCTGTTCTCCTCCTGGCTGCGGCTGCGCCCCTGGCCCAGGCCGCCAATTTCGTCTCGCTGCACCAGTCGGCCCTCAAGATCGCCCTGCCTCCGCCAGCGGGCTCCTACAGCTACAAGTTCGATACCAGGATCGGCTTCAAGCAGCAGTACGCGCCCCAGGGCGTGACCGGCTGCGCCATCGGCTATGCCACGGGCGGCTGCGCCTTTCCGGGCGGCGGCTCGCTGGCACTGCCCGAGTTCACCGGCTACCAGCTGCAGTACAAGGAGTTCAAGGTCTTCATCCCTGCGGGCACACGCTCCTTCATGTTCTCGGGCTATGCACCGCAGCGCACGCAATCGGCCTTCGTGCTGCGCTATGGTTCTGCGCCCGTGCGCGAGGCGGCCCTGAGCGGCGCGGAGTACCAGAACGCCCAGACCGGCGAGCGCATCGACAGCTCGTTTGCACGCCTGGTCAATGAGCGCGCCGAGCAGTTCGTGGTGCACGATGGCGGCGGCACCGTGCGCTTCGTGGGGGGCCAGCTCGACGCCAACCGCGGCAGCACCAAGGAAGGCAACTGGCTCTACGTGCGCCAGCTCAGCGGCAGCCCCCTGTACGACGTGCAGGGCGCCATCGACGTGGACATGGCCCAGTACGCGGCCGGCTACGCCAAGATCGTCTGGACCACCAGCACCTACCCCGACCCGGTGGATGCGCCGAGCGCGGGTGGCGGCACGGGCACGGTCACCCCGCCGGACAGTGCGACGACGCTGCCGGTTCCGGCCACGGTGTCCACCTCGGTGGTGTCTGCGGCCGGCCAGCCGCTGCGGCTCGAGATCAGCCTGGCGCAGGCCGCTTCCGATGTCGCGGCCAACCCCAGGATCAGCACCTGGGTGGCGGCGCTCATTCCGGCCAACGGCACCTCGTTCCCGGCGGATACCTGGTTCTTCCGCCTGGCCAACGGCACCTGGGCCAGCCAGGTGCCTGCCGACCTGGAGGGCATCTCCTTTGCCAGCCAGGTGGCCAACGCCGCCAGCCTGAAGTTCACGCCCGCGCTGGACTTCACCGAGGCCGAGCTGCGCGCGTTCAATGTGCAGGTCCACTTCGGCTACAAGACCAGCACCGGCAGCCTTGTGAGCAAGGGCAAGGTCTGGCCGCAGTAAGGGGCGTCCGCCGCTGGGTGGACTTCGGCATGAGCTCATGCGGAATGCGGCGTTGGAAGAGGGCGGCCCGGCCTTTAAGCTCTGGCCCTGTCTTCCCGTCCGATTCCGCATGCCGCAGCACTTCGACACCATCGTCATCGGCCTGGGGGCCGTAGGTTCCGCCACCCTGTACCAACTGGCCCGGCGTGGCGCCAAGGTGCTCGGGCTCGACCAGTTCCAGCCACCCCACAGCCTGGGCTCCTCGCACGGCCAGACCCGCATCACGCGGCTGGCCGTGGGGGAGGGCGACGAATACGTGCCCCTGGTGCGCCGCTCGCACGAGATCTGGCGCGAGCTGGAGGCCGCCACGGGCGAATCGATCTACGCCCGCACGCACGGTCTGGTGTTGGGGCCGCGCGATGGCGCCCCCGTGCACCAGGGGCGCCGCCATGACTTCGTGCACAGCACCATCGACATCGCGCGCCGCCACGGCATAGACCACGAGGTGCTGGACCATGCCGACCTGCGCCGGCGCTACCCACAGTTCCAGTTGCACGACCACGAGTTCGCCTACTGGGAGCGCGATGCCGGCTTTGTGCGGCCCGAAGCCGCCATCGGCGCCCAGTTGCAACAGGCCCAGGTGCATGGTGCCACGGTGCAGACCGGGGTGCGCGTGACCGGCCTGGCGCGCGAGGGCGGGCACCTGCGTGTGGACACCACCCAGGGCAGCTACCGCGCAGAGCAGGTGGTGCTGGCCGCCGGCCCCTGGCTCCCAGGACTGCTGGGGCAAGAGCTGCAGCATGCCTGGGCGCCGAAGCTGGCGGTGTACCGCCAGGTGATGTTCTGGTTCGACGTGGCGGCGGCCGCGCCATCGTTCGAGCCAGCGGCGTTCCCGGTCTTCATCTGGACCTTCCGCGACGGGCCGGACGATTCGATCTATGGATTCCCCATCGCGGAAGCGGGCACGTCGGCCTTCAAGATCGCCACCGCGCAGTACCTGAAGGCCACCACGCCCGACACCGTCGACCGGGCCGTGGCCGACGCCGAAAAGGATTCGATGCTCCAGCGCCATGTGCTGCCGCGCTTTCAGGCCCCAGGTGCCCATTGCACCGATGCCCGGGCCTGCCTGTACACCGTCACGCCCGACCATGGTTTCGTGGTCGACCGGCTGCCGGGCTGGCCGGGCGTGCATGTCGCCTCGGCCTGCTCGGGCCATGGCTTCAAGCACTCGGCCGCCGTGGGCGAGGCGCTGGTCCAGCAGGTGCTCGACCTGCCGGAACGCCTGGACCTCCGGCCTTTTGGCCATGCTGTGCGCGGCCTGGCTGCCTGAATGGATTAAAGGATGTTTTGGTTTTATAGAAACCAAATTTTATTCTTTTGGGTTTTATGGAGATGGTTCTAGAGTGGACCCATGTTCACAGCGGCCCCGCCCATGGGGGCTGCCCAACCATCGCTTCAAGGACCCCCTCCATGACTTCCTCCGCAACCCAGGACACTGTGCTCCCACAGGAATTGGAATCCGCCCGCTCGGTCGCCCTGGCGTCCGGCCTGCCCTATGCAGGCGGTGTGTCGCCCACCACCGCGTGGAAGCTCGCCTCGGCCGGCGACGCCGTGCTGGTGGACGTGCGCTCGGCCGAAGAGCTGAAGTTCGTCGGCCACGTACCCGACAGCCTGCATGTGGCCTGGGCCACGGGCACGGCGCTGCAGCGCAACCCGCGCTTTGTGCGCGAACTGGAAGCGCGCCTGGCCAGCCACGGCGGCAAGGAGGCCACGGTGCTGCTGCTGTGCCGCAGCGGCAAGCGCTCGGCCCTGGCGGCCGAGGCAGCGGCCAAGGCCGGCTTCACGCGTGTCTTCAATGTGCTCGAAGGCTTCGAGGGCGAGATCGACGCGCGCCAGCAGCGCGGCGGCTCCGACGGCTGGCGCTTCCACGGCCTTCCCTGGGTCCAGGACTGACGAGACGACTGTCTGCGGCCGATCCCACGACTGAACCACTGCTTCCCACATTCCCATGGCCGTCTTCAACATCGAACCCATCGTGCAGTCGCTGCACGCCGTGCGCCGCGACTGGCGCAGCCTGCAAAAGCGCTCGCAGGAGCCGGGCGGGCGCGAGTTCCCCTCGCGCGACGCGCTGGCCGACATCGTCGAGCAGCTCAAGGGCGTGCTCTTTCCCATGCGCCTGGGCCCGCCCGACCTGCGCCAGGAGAGCGAGGATTTCTATGTGGGCCACACGCTGGACGCGGCCCTGCACGCGCTGCTGGCGCAGATAAGGCTGGAGCTGCGCTACGTGCTGCGCCACCAGCCGGTGGAAGAGCAGAACATCGAAAAGCGCGCCGTGCAGGCCGCGCGCAGCTTTGCCGCTGCACTGCCCGCAACACGCAGCCTGCTCGACAGCGACGTGCTCGCCGCCTACCACGGCGACCCGGCCGCGCGCAGCGTGGACGAGGTGCTGCTGTGCTACCCCGGCATCCTGGCCATGATCCACCACCGCCTGGCGCACACGCTGTACCAGCTGGAGCTGCCGCTGTTGGCGCGCATCGTGGCCGAGCAGGCGCATGCACAGACCGGCATCGACATCCACCCCGGCGCGCAGATCGGCGCGGGTTTCTTCATCGACCATGGCACGGGCGTGGTGATCGGCGAGACGGCCGTCATCGGCGAGCGTGTGCGCGTCTACCAGGCCGTCACGCTGGGCGCCAAGCGCTTTCCCACCGACGAGGAAGGGCACCTGCAAAAAGGCCTGCCGCGCCACCCGGTGGTGGAAGACGACGTGGTCATCTACGCCGGCGCCACGGTGCTCGGCCGCGTCACGCTGGGGCGCGGCGCCACCATCGGCGGCAATGTCTGGATCACGCACGACGTGCCCGCAGGCGGCAACGTGACCCAGGCGCTGTCGCGCCACAACGGCCACCACGAAGCCGAAAAGCCTGGGGTGGCCACGGCATGAGCGAGGTGCTGGTACGCAGTTTTGGCACCGCCGTGCGGCGCCTGCGCGAGGCGCGCGGCTGGTCGCAGGAGCAACTGGCCGAGCACGCCGACCTCAACCGCTCCTACGTGGGCGAGATCGAGCGCGGCCGCGCCATCGCCTCGCTGGTCACCATCGACAAGCTCTCGCAGGCCTTTGGCGTGCGCAGCGCCACACTGCTCGGGCACTGCGATGCATTGAGCGATGCGAATGCGCTCAAAGGCTCGCGATTGGCGGCTATAGCATGTTGAAGCACTGAGGCCGCCGTCGGAAACTGGCTGGGAGTTTTTCTCTCATCCCACCTTTTTCTGATACGGAGCCTCACATGACGGCAACAGTGGGCGGCACGACCGCCCTGGGCGACAACGCAGCACGGCAACTTGCCAACGCGACCAAGACCACCGCGCAACTCTCGACCATCTCGCCACGCTGGCTCACGCACCTGCTGCAGTGGGTGCCGGTGGAGGCAGGCATCTACCGCCTCAACCAGGTGAAGAACCCCGAGCTCATCAAGGTCACCTGCACTGCGCGCGAGGAAGAGAACCAGCTGCCGCGCACCTTCGTGGACTACGAAGAGAACCCGCGCGAATACTTCCTGAACGCGGTGAGCACCGTGCTCGACGTGCACACCCGCATCTCCGACCTGTACAGCAGCCCGCACGACCAGATCAAGGAACAGCTGCGCCTGACGATCGAGACGATCAAGGAGAACCAGGAGAGCGAGCTCATCAACAACCCCGACTACGGCCTGCTGGCCCAGGTGACCGAAGAGCAGCGCGTGTTCCCGCTCACCGGCGCGCCCACGCCCGACGACCTGGACGAGCTGCTCACCAAGGTCTGGAAGGAACCCGCCTTCTTCCTGGCCCACCCGCTGGCGATTGCTGCCTTCGGCCGCGAAGCCACGCGCCGCGGCACGCCGCCGCCCACGGTGAGCCTGTTCGGCTCGCAGTTCATCACCTGGCGCGGCATTCCGCTGATCCCTTCGGACAAGGTGCCCGTGGCCGACGG
>JAESFW010000428.1_pt1 | contig 14471 bp, 13 predicted proteins | sample 9269481 | NCBI WGS metagenome assembly JAESFW01 (sample SAMN14515350, study PRJNA621654) | algae metagenome | isolation source: Lyngbya sp. HA4199-MV5 and co-occurring heterotrophs from soil with... | place: USA: Ahupuaa O Kahana State Park, Hawaii | collected 2009-07-21
CCCGGGCAGCACCCACGCACTCGCCGTGTCAGGCGCGGACGCGGTGTTCGATTTCCATACCGGGTACTGGTGGGTCGGTGGATCAGCCCCGTCGCGCGGCGACGTGCTGGCCAACATCACCGTGGAGATGGCATACCAGTGATGCGCCGCGACGCCGCGCGCGCCGATCGTCCGCTGCGCAGCGGCGAAGGAGTTCGCGGTTTCGTCGTCGTCCGCGCACCCGACGCGCCCGGACAACTTCGTACAAGTTGCATTTCGAGCCACGCCGCCGCCGCCTAACCTTTCAACATCAAATCATCGATCACACTGCTAGGGCAGCCCCATGAACCTCAAACTCGCTGTGATGGCCGCAACGCTGGCGGCGCTCTTTCCCGCGGTGGCCGACGCGCAAAGCCGGATCGCCATACAGGGGCGGGTCACCGCCGGCACTTGCAGCGTTGACGACGTGTCGGTGACGCTGCCGGACGTCTCGCTGGCCGATCTGCCTGCGCAGCCTGGCGCGTTCGGTGCGCATCGCGAGCCGGCGCAGCTGCTCTTCTCCGGCTGCGCCGGCGTCACCGGCATCGAGATGACGTTCCGCGGCGCCGCAAACCCTGTGGATGCCGGGCGTTTCGCCAACGAAGCGTCCACTGGCCCGCAGGACATCGCGGTCTGGCTGGTGGCCAAGGGGCAGACGATACGCCCGGGCAGCACCCACGCACTCGCCGTGTCAGGCGCGGACGCGGTGTTCGATTTCCATACCGGGTACTGGTGGGTCGGTGGATCAGCCCCGTCGCGCGGCGACGTGCTGGCCAACATCACCGTGGAGGTCGCGTACCAATGATCCGTCGCGCGTTGCTCATCGCTGCCGTCGTTCTCGCCTGGAGCGGTCAAGCCCATGCCCAGTCCGCCACGGCCTCGATCAATCTCAACGGTCGCGTGCTGGCCGGTACCTGTACGGCCCAGGACATCAATTTCACCTTGCCGGACATCCGCGCTGACGAGGTGGCGGCCAGCCAGAATTCGATAGGTCCGATTCACGACGTCGAGCTCGTGCTGACCAACTGTAGCGGCGTCGGTGTCGTCGCTATGACGTTTTCGGGCCGGCCGCACGTCAATGACGTGGGGCTGTGGCACAACACCGCGCCCAACCCCGCCCCCGGCGTGGCCATATCGCTGCGGCGCAAAACCCCAGACGACCGCATCGAGAACGGCACGCGGTGGGCCTATGTTGTCTACGGCTCCACGTTCCGGTTCCCAATGACCGTTTCGTACTTCAGGGTCAACAACGACGCGCCGCGCCAGGGCGGGGTCGCCGCCGCAATCACCGTCACCCTGGCGTTCCAGTGAGCCTTACCCGGCCCACAACGGAGGATGGAATGACCACTTTCTGGCCCAAGCTCCAGAGTTGCGCGCTGCTTGCCGCTTGTGTGTGCGCGGACCTGGATGCGGCGCACGCCGGCGTGGTCGCGGTGGCCGGACGCGTGCTGCCCGGCACCTGCGCCGTGAAGTCGGGCGGGGACACCTTCGAGGTTTCGCTGCCGCGCGTGGACGCGGACCGCCTGCGTGCGGCCGGTGACGAAGCCGCGCATACCGCGTGGTTCGTGGATCTGGAATGCGCTGCCGCGGGCGGGCAGGTGGCGCTGGGCTTCGAAAGCCCCACGCACCACGACCCGGCCACCGGCGATCTGGCCCCGCAGGGTCCGAATGCGGCCGCGAACCTGAGGCTTGCGCTCTACGACGCGGCAGGCAACCGCAAGCGGTTCGACGGCTCGGTGCACCCGGGTCAGTACCTCCCGGTCATCGCCGGACCGATCCGGCTGCAGTACCTGCTCGTCTATCGCGCCCTTGGTCGGGTATCGCCGGGACGCGCGGACGCGAACGCCACCTTCGTCATCGTGCATATCTGAAAACCCGACCTCATGGTCATCACTCGCCGCAAGGCTCAATCCAAAGGAAACTTCGTCATGAAGAAAAACACCGCCCTCCTGCTCGCCCTCTGCCTCGCCACCGCGCCCCTAGCCGCCCAGGCCGGCGTGCTCAACGTCACCGGCGAGATCGTGCAGTCCACCTGCACCGTGGGCTCGGCCTCGGCCAACCTCAACATCGACCTGGGCCGTGTTGACGCCAGCCAGCTTGCCACCGCCGGCGACGAAGCCGCGCTGACCGCCATGCCCATCACCTTGGACTGCGTGGCCGACAACCAGCAGGTCGCGGTCATGTTCGGCAGCCAGGCCAACGCCGATGCGACCAGCGGCCACCTGAACCTGCTTCCGGGCGTGGACGCCGCCTCCAACGTGCAGGTTGCCATCTACAACCAGGCCGGCGAGAAGCAGCGGGTCAACCATGCCCCGACCGCCGGTTCGTTCGTCAGCACCGTCAACGGCTCCCTGACGCTGAACTACCTGGCGGCGTTCCACGCCACCGGGCAGGCGACCCCCGGCTTGGCCAACACCAATGCCGTGTTCACCGTGGTCTACCAGTAAAACAGCGCTAAGCTTCGGTTGCCCGGCGAGTGGCCGGGCAACCGATTACCGGAGGCTCATATGCGCTCGCTTCACAAGACCATGGCCGCGGCCATCCTGCTGGCCGGCTTCACCGCCGGGTCGCCGGCAATGGCCGGCATCACCATTCTCGGCACCCGCGTCATATATGACGCGGGCGAAAAGGAAAAGACCGTGCAACTCACCAATACCGGGAGCACTCCGGTGCTGGCCCAGAGCTGGATCGACGCCGGCGCGCCGGACGTGGACGCGAGCAAAGTGAAGGTGCCTTTCGCGCTGCTGCCGCCGCTGACCCGGATCGAAGCGAAGAAAGGCCAGTCCCTGCGGATCGTCTACACGCCGCGCATCGCCGACCCGTTACCCGCCGATCGCGAGTCCGTGTTCTACCTCAACGTGCTGGAGATTCCGCCTGTTTCCGACGAGGCGTCCGGCAGCAACCACCTGCAGCTGGCGATCCGCACGCGGATCAAGCTGTTCTTCCGCCCGGGCCAGATGGAAGGCAAGCCGCGCGACGCCGCTGCCGCGCTGACTTGGCGACTGCTGCAGGATGGCGACGCCAGCTATCTGGTGGCGCACAACCCGTCCCGCTACCACGTGTCCATCAGCAGCGCCGAGATCGGCAGCGCTAAGACCGAAACGCCCGGCATGGTCGCCCCCGGCGACGAGCTGAAGCTGAAGCTCGGCGCACGCGCGAGCCAGGCCGGTCCGGTGAAGTTCGAATGGATCGACGACTACGGCGCGGCGGTCGAAGCCACCGCCACCGCCAACTGATGCCGAATTTTCCCGCCGAACCGACGCTGCCATGATCCTCGTGAATCACATGCTCCGCGCCATCGCGGCCTGCCTGGTCGGCGCGTGCTCGCAGGCGGCCTACGCGGACTGCACGACCAACCCCTACGAATGGACCTATGGGCAGTTCGACATCGATCCGTCAAATCCCGTATCGCAGTACCAGAAGCTGGAGACCACCCGCCAATTTTACTGCGCGGGTCCCGCATCATCCTTGTGGTTCGATTTGGGGGGAACCGGCGATTGGGTGCACAACGGGAACTTCGGATCCGGCTCGCGCTTCGTCCATCGTCAATACGCGGGCCTGGAGATCGGCTTGGGCTTCGAAGTGGGAGGGAGGCTCTATCCTATGATGGATAGGACCTTCCAGCTGATACACACGGGCCAGGGATCTGTCGTGCTTAGGTACGAGATCTGGTACCGGCCCGGCGTGGGTACGCCACTACCGCCGGGAATGAGCTACATCCCGGGTTTCAGGCTGCGCGGCGGTGGCGACTCGAGCGACAGCGGGCTCGCCCCGCGACTGACGTTCGGCAACCCGAGCACGTGCACGCTCGCCAACGTCAACCAGGCGCTCAAGGACATCCAGCCGACCAGCCTGTCCGCCGTCGGCGCCACCGTGGACGCCGCAGCCGACTTCACCATGTCGCTCAACTGCACCCTAGGCGCGGCGCGCCCGATCCGTCTCACGCTGACCGACGCCTCGAACGCGGCGAACACCGGCGAGGACCTGTCGCCGGCGTCGGGCTCCACCGCCAGTGGCGTGCGCCTGCAACTGCTGCGCAACGGCGTGCCGGTGCGCATGGGCGCCAACTGGACGCAGCGCTCCAGCGATGCCGCGCCCGCGTTCGGCGTGCGCTACAAGCGGGTAGGCGCGCTGTCGCCCGGCTCGGTCAACGCACGCGCGATCCTGCGCCTGGACCATCTGTAGCGCCGGCCTCAGGCCGGTCCTGGCGACGACGCGTCCGCCATTGCGCCTGCAGGCATCGCGGAGGCGCGGCCAGCGGCCCGCGCAAGATCGGGCATAGGCCGGCCGCGCCAGCGTGTCGCCGCCCAACAGTGGCATTGGATCCTGGCTGGAACCGGATTTCCCGCGGAAGTTCTTTCTTTGCGTGGGGCCGCCCGCTGCTCGCCGGCATTCGGCGAGTCCGCCGCCCGCGTGCCCCGATGAAGCCGCGATCGGCGCATCGCGCCGGCGTTCCGCGCTACGTCCGCCGCGCGCGGATTCCCGCGATGCTTGCAAACTCTTGTATGGCCCGGCGTGCGCCACGTGGGAAGACTGCTTCACCTCCAATCCCACGAAACCGCCTGCCATGCTTGCCGCTGCTAAGAAACTACTGCTGCTGATCACCGTGCTGTTCGCTTCCGACGCGCTCGCGCAATCCCGGCCTTGGTGGGAGCCGTACCGCGGGCATCGTGGATTCGAGGACGCGCTGTCGGTGTACGGCTTGAATAGCGCCGACCTCGATGCCGACCCGGAGCAGGCGGTCGATTGGTCCGGCGACACCGCCCACCCGCTGCATTGGCTGCACCGGACGCTACGCATATACGGGCAGGCGCACGCCGGCGCTTACCGGATCCCGGTCACCGAGCGCGCCGAGGACGAGCGCGCGCGGACCACCTCCAATCCGAGGAGCGGGCGCTTCCTCACCGAGGTGTACATGCAGCCCGGGGAAACCGCGCAGATTCGCCTGCCGGCGTCGCTGCCCAGGACCATCGCCTGTTACGCATCGCTTACTTCGAACTTCGACGAGGCGGCCAGCATCGCCGACACCAGAATGCTCGGGCCGGGGACGACCTGGTATACGGCGACCCGGCAGGGCATGCTGCTGATCGACTGCCGCGACGGAAGCAAGCGCATGGCGCACAGCGGCGAAGAGGTGCCGGTGGAGATCGGCACCGGGTCCCTGCGTCACGACGCATTCGTGTTCGGGCTCACGCCCTTCGAGGAGTGGCCGTCCATCGCCCGGCGCCCGAATCCGCTGGGTCAGGTGTTCATGTTCAACGGCCGCACCCGGTTCTACGTCCCCAAAGAGAAGGCCGCTGCGGCCGCCGGCATCGACATCGGCCGGCTCATGCGCGAGCACCTGGCGATGACCCTGGCATACGACCGCCTCAACGGGCTGGACGGCCATGCAACCGATCGCCTGCACTGGCCGAGCGCCGGGCTCATCACCGCTTCCTACGAGGGCTGCTGCAGCGCGACTTCCAGCGAAGGATTCGTGCGCATCGGCTTCAGAGGATATCCGGCCTCGGCCACCGACTGGGGCGACTGGCACGAGTACGGGCACCAGTACCAGATGGGCTGGTCGTGGCGGAACGCGTTGACCGAAGTGTCGGTCAACCTCTACTCGATCGCCGCGTGCCACTCTATCCACGGCGAGCGCGACGCTTGCCATCCGAACAGCCATGTTCGCCGTCTGGGGTGGAGCCGGGAGGCGGTCGGGGCTTATCTGCAGAGTGGCAAGCAGAGCAACTTCGACCAGATGGCCGGGGGCACGGAATTTGAACGCTTCACCCTGTTCGGCCAGTTGTGGCTGAGCCATCCCGACCTGTTCCGCCGCCTCGGCCGCGCCTATCGCGAAGCCTACGCGCGTGGGCAGGGCGCATCGCTGTTCGATACGGTCGCCAAGAAGAAGGACTGGTTTGTGCGCGAGACCAGCCGTGGCGCCGGGCGTGACCTGCGCCCGTACTACCAGCGCTGGGGTCTGGGATTCAGCACGGATACTCATCGGCAGGTCGCCGAGCTGCGGCTGCCGGCGCCGGTGCTGCCGGCGTTCGCGGCGCGGCACGCGCTGGCCAGCGCCGGTGGTCCCGCGCAGGCGGGCGGCACCGCGGTCAACACGTGGCTCAAGTGGGTCGGCTTCGTCACCTATGGCCAGAGCGAGGGCGACAGCGCGCTGGCGTGGTATTCGCGAGACGCCGAATCGATTCTCTTCGTGGATGCGCGCTCCTCCTCCGGAGTGAAGCAGCAGGTCGTCCTGATCGGCCAGCGCACGCAGGGAGGCTGCGCGAAGCCGCTGCACGTGACCCACCTGTGCTACGGCCAGCCCGGTCGTTTCGCTTACTCGGTCCGCTACGAGCCCGCGCTCAACGGCCACCTTCCACCCGGGCGCTACCAGGGAACCCTTCGGCTCGCCGCACGCGACCACATCGAGCGCTGGTGGGGAGGCGAGGTGACCATGGACCTCGACATCCGTGTGCCGTCGCGCCCGACGCCCTAGCGGGCCGGCCCGGCGCGAAGCCGTGGCGGCGCGCACGGCAAAGATCCGATCGGATGTTCGCAAGCGGCGGTGTCGATGTGCCGAGTCGAACTCGATGGAACTGACGCTAGCGAGATGACCGTGTCGACGGATCGCACAGTGCCCAACAGGCTATGCTCTGCTGGGGCCACATGACACCGGATGGCGTGGTGCAGTGGGAGGGGCCCGCCGACTACGGCGGCTACCAAGAGGCCCACGTTCGTTTCCGCTACAAGATCGAGGGTCTGCCGGCATGGACGAGCGACTCCACGTTTCGCGCCGCCTTCCGGGAGGTAATGAAAGTCATTGATGGGGCGGAAACGGAGGAGCCTGTCCGCAAGGTCAAGCTCACAAGCAACGGTGGGGAGACGGTGGGCCTTCGGCGTGCCAGTATCTTTTGAGGGTTGGCCGATGCGCGTTCTTCTTGCAGTAATCCTTTCCTAATTGGCGTTCTATGCCATCGGGCGACCAGTCAGCGGCTTGGTCCGCCTGCTGCTCCAACTCACCGTGCTGGGATGGCCTCCTGGCGCAATCTGGGACGGCTATGCCCTGGGTCGCTATGAGACGGACCAGAAGACCCGGAAGGCGCTCTCACGCTACGAGCTCCCAGTTCGCCGGCGCTAATTGGGATAGCGGCGCCATATTGGGTGATCTGTTAAGGGGCGGGACAAGGGCGCCCGCCCATTTTAAGCAACGCCTAGTGCAGCTGTTGACATGGACCCATGGCTACCCAAAAGAAATTCCCGGTTGCTGACTTCCAGGTCCGTGCCCGCGTGCCGAAGCAGGCTCAACGCAACGCGTTCGTTCGTAGCGCCACGACGTCTGTTCTGAGCACCTCGAAGGCCAAGAAGCGCCCCGATGGCGCCCCCGCGAAGAAGTTCATTCGGAAGAAGAAGCAGGCTGCAGTGTCGACGCCGAAAAAGGACGCAAAGGGGGCCACGGGAGAATTAATCAATTGTCCGTTCACGGCAGACTTCCATCCGCTCATGAACGCGATGATCTTTACCGTCATCGCCTGCGGATTCCGACCTCGCGCTGCACTTGAGGCCTGTGCTACCGGCGAAATCAGGGTGGGTAAGATCATCAAGCTAGGGCACACAGGTCTCGGCGCACAGACGGGCATTGCGGCAGTAGAGCGCTGGACTTTGAATCCGCGCGTATCGCCGGATTACCCCGTGATTGGAAATCCAATGCCACGGTGCTAGATAGCACCGCGCACCGGGCACCGCGCACCGAGCCACAAACACAGATACGGGCGAGCCTGCTTGCTGACATGCATGACCATCTCTGCGTAGCGGTCGCTCGTGAGTCCCTCGCTACAGACCCACACATGCTGCACGTGAACGATGGAGATTCCTAGCATAGATCTTTCAGTCGCACCCATGCGAGTTGTATAGCACTCACAAGCTTCGACGCGGGACGGCAATCGTCCACAAGAGCACGCCCGAGGCTATAGCCCCGGGCGGAACTTCTCCTTAGAATCGCCTACCTAGGCTAACCCCATAGATCAGCAAGTTCTGTTTTTCATCGGTAAGGCGTGCGGCCTGCAGGGTTGATGTCCCCGTCCAGGTGAGCCTGCGAGCATCACCGCGCAAGAACCAACGCTCCCCTAGTGCAAGGTCCATACCCAACACTAGCGCAAGCCCGTTGCTGCCCTCGACCTCAAGACTTCCATATCCGAGCTGAGCATTGGAACTGACATTGCTGACACTCACTTTGCCATAGCCAACGCCCACAAAGGGCGTAGCGACGATTCTTTCGCCGTCAATGGCTTTAAGAAAGTGATACTGCACACTTAGTGAGGCGTGGCGCGTACTGTAACGCGCCACGCCGACGTCCGGCCCGTTCTCCACGTCGATCTCTACAGAGCTTTCCGATGAACCTTTGCCCCACAATTCCAGTGCAACCCGAGGTGTCATATACCAGCTGATACTTGCGGCTGCCGAGCCGCGGTTTCCGCCGCGTTCGATCTCTGAGCCTGGCGGATACCCGTCACCCAACTGCACGGGGATCAAAGAGCTCTCGCCAGACTGTGACGCGTAACCAATGGTTGCAGCGAAGCGATGGGGGTCATCTTCCGTTGCCCAGCATGTTGGCGACGTCAAAAGAAGCGAAAGTGCGACAAGCGTGGATTTCATACGTGTCCTCAAGAAATGAATCGGCCTTTTCCCGTTCAACGCATCTTGTTTGCGAGCCAAGGAAAAGAAGGGTCGAGCTTGGGGACATGCGGCCGCTCAGCCGCACCTTACGCATCTTGGTACGGGTCCATAGGCCGGATTTGAATGCTTGAATGTAGCTAAGCGCGCATACCCCATCCAACAAAGTATGCCCGTCGGTAGACGCAAGCTATAAGATAAGTACGAATTGGCGAAACATGCAGGGGCCACGCGCAGGGTGTTTGCCCACGCACACGGCGGCGTGATCGATCACCTGCTTGGCCGTTTCGATTTTGGCTGTATTCGATAGTGCTTACCGTCCGTACGCAGCTCCGTGACGGCCGTAAAGCACGATTTGTAGATGTTCACTGAATCCGAAGCGATGCAACTTGGGCTCTAGAGCACTCCACTGCCAATGGCTGCATAGTGTCGAGCCGCGAGTCGATCACGCTAGCCGCTTAAGCCGGGGCGATAGAGTGCGACTGTCGACCTAACCATGGCATCTATGGTGAAGCGGTGCTGTTGAGTGGCACGCGCGGCCTGGCCCAGGGCTTGGCGTAGTGCGGGATCGGCTAGTGACCGAAGGCAGCTTGCCAGCTCAGCTTGACAGCCTGAAGAGAATAGAAGTCCATTGTAGCCGTGTTCAATCAACTCAGGTATGCCGTCGGTTCGTGAAGCAACGACTGGAATAGCCAATGACATAGCTTCCAATATTGGGAGAGCCGCTTTATCGGTCTGAGAGATATGCACAACAACATCCATTCCCTTTATTACTGAGATCACGTCATCCCGATAACCGCAGAGCGTTAGCTGGTCGAGCAGACCAGCCTTGTCTGCAAGACGGATAATGTGGTAAGCGTCATCTAGGTCCTGCGGCTCAATAATGTATAAACGAAAACGATCTCCCGCATCCCCCAAAGAACTCAAGGCTCGTAGTAGTAACCCGTAGTCGGCGGGAGATGACATTCGCCCTTGTAGCGCAAGAGCTACCTCTTCTTTTCTTATACCGAGCCGATTGCGTGATCTCGCGCGCTCGTAAATGGTAATCGGCGGAAAGCACGCCACGCCGCTGTCAATGCGACTAATCCTTGTCGGGGAAAGCCCCCTAAGGATGAGGTCACTATAAATTGCGTCTGAGGTGGCAACTAATTTCTGCTGTCGATACAGTCCTTTCAAGCTATCAAGCATATGTACTGTACACATGGAAGTGGATTGCGCTAGGCGCGCAACTATCGCGCCATACATCGCGCCACGATTGCAATGGGCGTGGATCACGTCGAATTGCCGAGCACGCGCGAGCTTGTAAAGCGTCCAGTATGCATTGGGGTCAAAGACGCCACGGAGCGCCAGTGTGACCACCTCTAAGCCCGCTTGCTCTGCACAATCATGTAGCCAAGCATTTGGTCGGAGAGCAAGGCAGACTTGATGGCCAAGGCTTCGCAAGCCTGAACTGAGCGATAGCACATGACGCCCCACATCACCCGTGGCGCCTGCGTGCTGGATCTGCAGGACGTTAAGCCGCTTTATAGACATTTAACCACCGAGTGTGAAAGCAAGACTTTGCTCGAGACATCTCTCGCGCTCCATACGAATCCTTGGAGATCTACATGCTCGTGGCTACTTTGCGCGAACCTACTAGATATGGCTACAGAGGAGGCATGAGCACGGTTTCCGTCCGCGAAGTACCCCTGCTTGTAGTGGTCTATGCAAGCAGATGTGAATCGCCCGCCTGCAGTCTTCCGAACTGGTAGGTCTGATTCATGAGCTCTCGGAAGGACTGCTCGGCGAAACGCGTGATACTCTATGTCTGGCGGTGGGCGCCGCACTCAAGCAGGGCAAGGCAGTGATCGACGTGGCGTTGATCCGGTGCCTCAAATGGATCAAGCCCTCCCGCCGGCTAAAGCGTCCGACCCGCACGCACGCCGGCCGACGAGCAGCGCGCCGCCGCATGTGGTGCACTCATTCCCAGCCGCTGCGTGGCGAGATTTGTTCCTCTTAGCTAGCCCGCCGCGCGCATGCCGATGGTGTGGGACTGCATGTGTTTGTGCAGCGCACCTTCGGGACGTGGCAGATCTGGAATCGGGACATCGATCGGAACTCACCCGCGGAGGCGGTCAGGCTCGCCTCGGCGCTCATGGGCGTGCCGATTTGCTGCCTGGAGGAACTCCTCGTGCGACGGTTTTCCGGGCTTCTCTATCCGCCAGTTTCTGCCGACGGCACCCTGCCATGGCTGGCCCCGGCAGGGATTTAACACCTGACCCGCGGGCACCACGGGTCAGCCTTTTGCCCACAGTGCCTACAAGAGTGAGGTTATGCGCGCCTGGTGAGGCGTTTGGCGTGGATGGTGCATTGTCTGCCGCATGAGGTAGCGCTGAGCGATGCCTGTCCCCGTCGCGCCTCCGTACCGAGCTGAGGCGCTAACCCGCTAGTAGCGCTTCTCCACATTGAGCAAAACGCCATGGTCAGTATCACCTCCTGTGCCGAAGAGGCCTCGATACTCCACACGTAGACTGAAATCGCGCTGGAGCACGAAGCGGGCGCCCAACCCAATCACTGCGCGAGTGCGGTCAAAGCCGAGGAGTCTTAAACTGTACATGTCCTCATCTGCGGCTTCGGCATAGTTCAGCCTTGCTGTGCTGTCGGATTCAATATCTCTCTGGATCTCTAAGCGCACTTGGGGGCTGAAAGACCCCCAGCCGACATCGTTTCGCCATTCCATTCGTGAACCAAGGCTTGTAGTGAGGGCGCCTATGTTCTGGGGTGCAAATGTCAGCGCATAGAGCGCGTCTGCTCGTTCTGTAAATGTATCCAAGCGGGCTCTTTGTCCATCAAGCCTCGCGTAACTCGTCACAGAATAGGCGTCTCTCCGACGCTCAATTCCTGCCGACAAAGATACAAGCCTTTGTGAGCCACTACGCGAGCTGACAGCGAGCGCACCGCTGTCTAGGGCACGCCTGATGTCAAAGCTGAGGCTCTGGTAGCCCAGTAGGCCGCTCAGGTAAACCTCATCCGTTACGTGAAACTTGAAGTACCCGGCGACGGTGGCTGCGTCACCTTCCACCTGACTGCCATTGAATCCCACCTCTGCGGTTTCCCGACCGAAGCCGAGTACGGCGCCGAGGGCAAGGCGGTCGGTGAAATAGTAGTCGGCCCCTAGCGTAATGCCGTCCGTTTCAAAGGCCACATTGCTTGCGCCGCGTCCATCTGCATTGCCTGACCTGATACTGCCCGCTGACCACAGGTGCAGCGAACTTGGCGTACTGTCGTCCTCGTAGACTTCAGGCGGGAGGTCCGGCGGCGCGTATGGCACGGGAGCAGAACACCTCAGGCCATCGCCTGCACGGTCAATGCACGGGCTGCTCTGAGAAAATGCAATGCCGTTACTGAACATTGCAGCGGACGACGAGGGGCCAGACAAGCCTTCAATCCGTCTCTGGATGTTGTCAGCTTGCGTCATTGCAAATCTGCGAACCGACTGAACTTGCGCTTCCAGCACGCCTCGGACTTCCGGGTCCCTGGAAGGATCTGGTCGACTGTGGACGTCTAGTTGGTAGGACCTTGAGCCTGTGAATCCCAAGGCATCAATTGCCATGATTACCAAGGTGTAAGCTCCACTTACCCTCGGCGAACCGTAAAGTCGGCCATCCGAATCGAGTTGAAGTCCTTCTGGAAGCATTCCACTCTCAAGTGCGTAAACGTAAGGTGCCGAGCCGCCGCTAGCGACAAATTTCTGTTCATAAGGCGCTAATACTGTTCCATCCGGCAATCGCTCGGGCGTGATCACTATGACAGGCGCGAGAATCGTTAGCACATAGGGGTGCGAGACCACCCCAGCTGAACCAGTAGTACTATCGTTCACCATGATGGTGAAAGCGAAGGAGCCAGCCTCGGTCGGGACGCCTGTGAGTATTCCGTTTGCTTCATCTAAACTCAGCCCGGTAGGGAGTTCCCCCCTGGCGACAATGTAGCGATAAGGCGACAGTCCGCCGGATGCGACGAACGTCTGTGAGTACGCCAGCCCGGCTTGTCCAGATGTCAGTACGTCAGGCATCAGAATTAGGGTCGGTGCAGCTACCTCTAATGCGAAGCGACCGGTACCCACTTGTCCGTTGGCGTCGGCAGCACTGATTTCAAACACGAAGGAGCCGGCTTGTGTCGGGGTCCCGCTAAGCGTGCCCGAGGCCTCTAGCAGAAGGCCGGCTGGGAGCTCACCCGAGCTGACCACGAATGTATAGGGCGCCAATCCGCCGAACGCCGTAATGAGCTGCGCATAGGGCGCGCCGGACGAACTAGGCGGTAGAACGTTCGGCGACAGAATAATGCTCGGTGGACTTATGGTGAGGGTATAGGTTTGACCGATCACGACCGAGGGAGAAGTGCCAGTATCCGTCGCTGCAACCTGAATCGGGTAATCTCCGACGCCCAGAGGCGTACCCGACAGCACATTGCCACTAAAACTCATACCCGGGGGGAGCGGCCCGGTTAGAGAGTACGTATAGGGGCCGATGCCGCCGGACGCGCTGAATACTTGTGCATAGGCAACGCCATAGGCTGAGGTCAGCACGCCAGAGGCTGGCGATAAGGCTAGCGTTGGCGCTTCCACCGTGAGCGTGAACGTCCGGCTCGCGGTGAAGGGTCCGTCGCCGATACTTGCATCGGTCACCTCCACTTCCAGCATGAACGTTCCAGCCGCAATTGGGGTGCCCGATATGATAAGGCTATCTGAGTTGACATCGCTCAGCAGAAGCCCCGCCGGCAATCCCCTGACGGATTGGCCGCCGTAGGGTTCAGATCCGCCTTGCACCGAGAAGATGAGAGAGTAAGGATCCCCGACGCGAGTGGTCAGTGGACCAGTTGCTTGGATGGTAATGTTAGGCGGCTGCACATCGATCGTGATCAGCGCAGCCGCTGATGTACCAATGGCATTACTGGCGCTGTAAGTAAATGTGTCCCTGCCAGCAAAGTCGCCGACTGGCTGATAATAAACTTGGAGTCCATCGACCCGGACCGTGCCGTTGCTAGGTGGTGCCACCACCGCAACAGAAGTGGGACTTCCACCCGTGATAGGTAGTGGCACGAGAGTCGTTGATGCGCCGTACGCTAGAGTCAACGAAGCCGGATTAGCCACCGGCGCCCGATCGACAACCTCAATTGTGAAGTTCTGTGTAGCGGTGTAGGGCCCCTGGCCCTGCGTGGAATCTCTTACCTCAACCGTGAAGGTAAATGATCCTTGCGAGTCCGGAGTTCCGGAGACGACTCGTGTGGCGCCTTCAAGGCTGAGGCCGCCAGGCAGGGCTCCGGATATGACCCGATATATATAAGGGGCCGACCCGCCGGTAGCTTCGGGCAGCTGGGTCGCATAATTAATACCTATTTGCGCCGCCGGGAGCGGGCTGCCAGCGAACACGATACTGGGTGAATCGACAGAGAGAGTATAGCTACGCGAACCGACGACCCCGTTGGCATCCGTAGCACTTGCCGTGAAGCTGAACACTCCATCAGCCCGGGCAACCCCCTCTATTCTGTTGTCCACAAGTGAGAGGCCGACAGGGAGTGAGCCAGAAGAAATCTGGAACACATAGGGAGCAATGCCTCCATTCGCAGCGAGCACTTGCGAGTAAGCAACCCCGACAGTCGCGGAAGAGATAACGTCCGGAGTAACAATTACGGCAAAATCGTCGTTGATGATAGTTACCGCACTGGTGCCGGAGGCGATAGTGGCATTGACTGGATCGCTCAGCTGGATCTGGAAGGCCTCATCTGCTTCGACATTCGTGTCACCGAGGATGTCCACGACCAGG
>JAESFW010000429.1_pt1 | contig 14336 bp, 11 predicted proteins | sample 9269481 | NCBI WGS metagenome assembly JAESFW01 (sample SAMN14515350, study PRJNA621654) | algae metagenome | isolation source: Lyngbya sp. HA4199-MV5 and co-occurring heterotrophs from soil with... | place: USA: Ahupuaa O Kahana State Park, Hawaii | collected 2009-07-21
GTCTTGCGCCTTGACGTCTTCCAGGCCATCGACGATGGCGCGCTGGAGTTTGGTGACGTCTTTCTTGGCGGCGGTTTCCGATTTGGTGGATGTGGTCATCAGGCGGTGATTTATAAGGGATGGAATCAATATAGCGCGCAACGCGGCGTGCAGCCAGTGGGCTGGGCCTCAGGTGTTGCGCGGTGGCGCTCAGGCAACGGGAGGTGTTTGCAACCTCTGCTGCTGGCGTCCAAAGCGCGGGCAGCTATTGAAATTATAGCTTTTTGGAAACAATGGCCGTTTCAGGCGGTGCCGGCAAGCCAGTCGCGCCGCACCAGGAAGCGCTCGGTGAGCGCGGCCTCGGCCGAGCCCGCCCCGTGCTGGCGCTGGTACGACCAGGACACCAGGGGCGGCATGGACAGGAGGATGGACTCGGTGCGCCCACCCGACTGCAGCCCGAAATGCGTGCCCCGGTCCCAGACCAGGTTGAACTCCACATAGCGGCCACGGCGGTAGAGCTGGAAGTCGCGCTCGCGCTCGCCATAGGGCGCACCCTGGCGCTGCTCGACGATGGGCAGGTAGGCCGAGAGGAAGGCATCGCCCACCGCCTGCGTCATGGCCAGGCTCTGCTCGAAACCCAGCTCCGAGAAGTCATCGAAGAACACCCCGCCCACGCCACGCTGCTCATTGCGGTGCTTGAGGAAGAAATACTCATCGCACCACTGCTTGAAGCGGGGGTACTTGTCGTCGCCGAACGGCGCCAGCGCATCGCGGCAGCTGCGGTGGAAGTGCACCGCATCCTCCTCGAAGGCGTAGTACGGCGTGAGGTCCATGCCACCGCCGAACCAGCAGGTCGGCGCCTGGCCGGGGTGGCCCGCGGCAATCATGCGCACATTCATGTGCACGGTCGGCACATAGGGGTTCTTCGGGTGGAAGACCAGCGACACGCCCATGGCCTCGAAGGGCGCCCCCGCCAGCTCGGGCCGGTGCTGCGTGGCCGATGGCGGCAGTTGCGGCCCGCGCACGTGCGAGAAGCCACAGCCTGCGCGCTCGAACACACGCCCACCTTCCAGGATGCGCGTCACGCCATCGCCTTGCAGCGTCTCGCCGGGCGCCTTGCGCCAGGCATCGGCCAGGAAGCGGGCCCCGCCCTCGCCTTCCACGGCCTCCAGGGCGTCGGTGATGCGCAACTGCAGCCCCTGCAGGTAGCTGCGCACACGCGCCACCGTGTCGGCGGCGTTCAGCGATGGAGTGGTGGGCATCAAGCCTTCACAGCCCTGAAGCCGATGTCGCGGCGGTACTGCGCGCCGTCGAACTGGATGTTGCGCGCCACGTCGTAGGCGCGCTGCTGCGCCTGCTTGACGCTGTCGGCCAGCACGGTCACGCACAACACGCGGCCGCCCGTGACGCTGACCACGCCGTCCTTCAGGGCCGTGCCCGCATGGAAGACCACGGCGTCGTCCGCATCGGCCGGCAGGCCGGTGATGGGATCGCCCTTGCGTGGGTTCTCGGGGTAGCCGTGGGCGGCCATGACCACGCCCAGCGCGGTTCGGCGGTCCCATTGCAGTTCGATCTGGTCGAGCTTGCCGTCCACGCCGGCGCCCAGCACGTCGGCCAGGTCGCTCTTGAGGCGCATCAGGATGGGCTGGGTCTCGGGATCACCCATGCGGCAGTTGAATTCGAGCGTCTTGGGGTGGCCCTTGGCGTCGATCATCAGGCCGGCGTACAGGAAGCCGGTGTAGGGGATGCCGTCCTTTTCCATGCCGCGGATGGTGGGCAGGATGATCTCGCGCATGGCGCGGGCGTGCACGTCGGCCGTGACCACGGGCGCGGGCGAATACGCGCCCATGCCGCCGGTGTTGGGGCCTTCGTCGCCGTCCTTCAGGCGCTTGTGGTCCTGGCTGGTGGCCAGTGCCAGCACGTTCTTGCCATCGCACAGCACGATGAAGGAGGCTTCCTCGCCTTCGAGGAAGGCCTCGATCACCACGCGGGCGCCACCTTCGTTGTGGGCCACTCCGTACTTGTTGTCCACCAACATGAAGTCCACGGCATCGTGGGCTTCCTTGAGCGTCATCGCCACGACCACACCCTTGCCGGCCGCCAGGCCATCGGCCTTGATCACGATGGGCGCGCCCAGGCGGTCCACGAAGGCGTGGGCTGCTGCCGGGTCGGTGAAGGTGTCGTAGTCTGCCGTGGGAATGCCATGGCGGCGCATGAAGGCCTTGGAGAAGGCCTTGGAGCTTTCGAGCTGGGCAGCGGCCTGGGTCGGACCGAACACGCGCAGGCCGTGCGCGCGGAATTCATCGACCACACCAGCGGCCAGAGGCGCCTCGGGACCCACCACCGACAGGGCGATCTTCTCGGCCAGCGCCCACTTGCGCAGTTCGCGCACGTCGGTGATGGCGACATTCTCCAGTTTGGAGTTCAGGGCCGTGCCGCCGTTGCCCGGCGCCACGTACACCTTCGTGACCTTGGGCGACTGGCTGAGCTTCCAGGCCATTGCGTGTTCACGGCCGCCGCCACCAATTACAAGAACCTTCATACCGGCCTATTAGAACCTGTCTCCAACGGGTCAAGACGCCTGTTACAGAGACAGTGTTGTGATTTCTTCCATCGGGGGGCCACGCTTCAGAGCGCGGCGTTGTGGTAGACCTCCTGGACATCGTCCAGGTCTTCCAGGATATCGAGCAGCTTTTGCATCCGGGCGGCGTCCTCGCCCTCCAGCTCGATGGTGTTTTCGGCGCGCATGGTGACACCGGACACCTCGGGCACCAGACCCGCAGCCTCCAGGGCGTTCTTCACGGCCTCGAAGTCGGCCGGGGCCGTGAGCACCTCGATGGCGCCATCCTCATCGGTCACCACGTCTTCGGCGCCGGCTTCGAGCGCCACTTCCATGACCTTGTCCTCGCTGGTGCCCGGGGCATAGATCAGTTGGCCGCAGTGCTTGAACTGGAACACCACCGAGCCTTCGGTGCCCATGTTGCCGCCATGCTTGCTGAACGCGTGGCGCACTTCGGCCACCGTGCGCACGCGATTGTCCGTCATGGTGTCGATCATGACCGCCGCACCGCCGATGCCATAGCCCTCATAACGGATTTCTTCGTAGGTCAGCCCTTCTGCATTGCCCGTGGCCTTGTCGATGTTGTACTTGATGCGGTCGGCCGGCATGTTGGCGGCCTTGGCCTTGTCCACCGCCAGGCGCAGGCGCGGGTTGGCCGACAGGTCGCCGCCACCGGCACGCGCCGCCACGGTGATTTCGCGAATGATGCGGGTCCAGATCTTGCCGCGTTTCTCATCCTGCCGCCCCTTGCGGTGCTGGATGTTCGCCCATTTACTGTGTCCTGCCACGGGAAGTCCTTTTTGTATTGATGGAGTCTGTTGGGGGGGGATTTTACTTTTCGGAGATGGCCATCGGCGGCTTGTCGGGGAGGGTTTGTCGAAACAGGCGGTGGGTCGACCGCCGGCCGTCCTCCCGCACTACTGTCACAGCCACCCTGGAGCCGGCTTTACCCTGGAGACGCAGGGGTATCTGGCGCCACGGCATCCCTCGGGTGGAGATGCCGTCCACTGCAACGATCATGTCGCCTGAGCGGATACCAGACAGGTCCGCGGGGTAGCCGGTGACAACACCCTGGACCAGGACATGCCCGCTTGGTTGCGGCGGTGCCAGTTGCAGCCCCACCCCCGCGCCGGCGCCCACTGGGAGGCACCGAAGCGACGCGTCTGAGCGACGGGGACCATCTGGCAACGACAGGCCCAGGGGAGCCCATGCGGCACCGGGTTCGTCAGCCGGTGCGATCCGTTCGTCAGACTTTGCCGCCGCGCAGGCGCCCAGGATCCTGTAGTCGGCCCGTCCTGGGAACCGGCGCAGGGCCGCAGCCTCATCTGGCGAAAGATCCCACAACTCATACGCACGCAAGCGCAGTCCCGCCCGGTGCAATTGGTACAGGTGCGGGTCCGACCACGTAGGGTCCCACTCGGCGCATTTCCCGAGCGCCGCCTTCATCGGACTTTCACCGGTATCGAAGCGGGCGCTGGCCAATGGCAACCCCGCCTTTGCAGCCGCAGCCACCAAAGCTTCATCACAACTGAGCACCACCGAAACCAAAACTGCCTGCCGGCCATCGCGGGTGAGCCGGGGCCCCGTCTTGCCGGCCCACATCGCCTGCACCCAGTCGGGCCGGTTCAGCGACCCAAGCAACGCATGAACGAGGATCTCGGCATTCTCAGGATCGATGGTGCTGCGATCATGCCGCAGCACATCAGGCACCCAGTCTCCGGTTCGGTATTCCTCTTTCAGTCCCCGATACAGTGCGCCCCCCGCGCCCACATCGCCATAGCGCCCTCGGTAAGCAACAAGAATCTGGCGGCGCAGCGAAGATGCCTGGATGGGGAGTTCCTGCAGCAGCCGCACGACGTCGCTGCCAGCGCGGTAGCGCCCGGCATCCACGGACGCCACCCGCTGGGCCAAGGGCATCTGACCCAAGGCCGCCAGATCCAACACCAGTTGTGCACTTTCCCCAGGAGGAACACGGGACAGATGCAAATCGACCCAGGCATCCAGAGGCCGCCCCGCGAGCGTCGAGGCACAGGGCTTGGGAATCGCCCCCTCCCAGACACCACGGCATCGGTGGTGCGCGTGATCACCCAACAAGGTTTCCTGCTCGCCCCCAAGCTTCGCGGTCAGCCGCCAACCGGATCTCAGCAGCTCTTCTAAAACGCTGCCGAATTTGCCATGCTCCACGGCACGCCATACAGGTTTGGCGCTGACATGCGCCTGAGAAGGCACGGCAGCGCCCAGTCCGCGCAGCACCCAGTACATCGTGTCCCCTCGCCTGGGCCTGTCGACATGTGCCCCGAGCATGAGCGCCCATTCCACCGCCGAAAGCCCCGCAGGCCCGCGCTCGTTCAGATCGGCGCCAGCCGCCGCAAGTTGCCGAACGGCCGCCAGATCGTCGGCAATCACCGCTTGGTTGAGACGGGTCTCGCGCGGGTACTCCAGCACCGGAATCGCAGCGATGGACCCGTGGTCCATGTACTCCACGGAACGCGGAATGCGCACTCCCGCATCGGCAGCCACCCACGTCGCACCATGGTCGTGCGAGCGGAAAATACGGCCCGATGCCCAGGCCATGAGCAGGGTCCCGGAATCGAGCGGGTGCGGGGCGATCACGCTTGGATACCAACCTTCGGGCAGCCCCTCCCCGCCGATACGCGACCAACTCGCACCGGAATCAAAGCTCTGAAACCGGGTACTGGACGGAACCGAAAATGAACTGCCAACCGAACAGTTCGCGACCAGGTACGCAGCGTCAGCAGGTGACTGCACGGGCCTGCAATCGCGGCCCATGGCACCCGGGTGGGGACCTGCCTGATCGGTGGCCAGCCAGTTTACGGAATAGCCCTTGGGGGATGAGGGCCCAGGCCCCCAGACGCCGGCGGCGGACCTCAGCCACCAGCCCTGGCTGGATGCAACCGCCACGCGGTCTCCCGACAGGGTCTCTATGGCCCACAGCTCCCGGCCTTCTGGAAATCCTGTCGACTGCCAGTCCTTGCCGTCCTCCGAGCGCCAAATCTGCGTCGATGAATGCACATAGAACGCCTCCCGCGTGGCAGCAAGGCCCACCCTGGTCCGCGCGGGGATCAGTTCGGGGCCAGCCTTCCAGGACTCCCCCGCGTTCAGCGTCACCCACGGCCTGCCCATTCCATAGGCGACCCACACACTGGGCCGTGACGGGTGCATGACCAACAGAGGTGAGGATTGCCCTTCGACATCTCGCGACCTTGGCGCAATGCGCTTGTACGACCATGTCTCGCCCCCATCGAGGGATTCCAGATAATCCCCTGGCCCAGGAGATCGACCATTGTGCAAGGCAATGACTCGCCCGGGCTCGTGCGGGTCGGTCATCACCCGCTCAATCCCCAGAGGCACCTTCAATCCCAGCCAGGAGGCCCCGCCATCTGTCGATCGGAAGACGCCCCCGCCCGCGGCAAAGACGATCTCAGGCTTTGACACGACGTAGGCAATGCTGTTCAGGTGTGGCCCCTCGTGTCCAAGCGTGCCAGCCGCAACGCCACCGGCGGCAAAGCCGCAGACGCCTGTCACCAGCAGGCCCACCCACCTTCGTCGCACAGCGTGAAAAACCGCTCCCCATTTGTGCTCGCAGATCACCATCACGGAACCTCCCTCTCTTTTGTCCTCTATGCTATCGAATCAGTACCCACAACGACGCGGAATCCGACCATGGCCGAACCACTCCTGATTGCCAAGCACGACACCACCGAATGCCACCTGCTTCCAGGGCTGGCCAACCGGCACGGGCTCATCACCGGGGCCACGGGTACCGGCAAGACCGTGACGCTGCAGACCCTGGCCGAGAATTTCTCGCGCATTGGCGTGCCGGTGTTCATGGCCGACGTCAAGGGCGACCTCACGGGCGCCAGCCAGCCCGGCAAGATCGGAGAGAAACTGGCCGCCACGCTCAAGGAGCGTGGCCTGGACCTGCCCGCCCCGCTGGCCTGCCCCACCACGCTGTGGGATGTGTTCGGCGAGCAGGGCCACCCGGTGCGCGCCACGGTGTCGGACATGGGCCCGCTGCTGCTCGGGCGCATGCTCAACCTCAATGAGACGCAGTTGGGCGTGCTCAACCTGGTGTTCAAGATCGCCGACGACAACGGCCTGTTGCTGCTGGACCTCAAGGACCTGCGCGCCATGCTGCAGTATGTGGGCGACAACAGCAAGGAATTCACGACCGAATACGGCAATGTGAGCGCGGCCAGCGTGGGCGCCATCCAGCGCGGGCTGCTGCAGATCGAGCAGCAGGGCGGCACGCAGTTCTTCGGCGAGCCCATGCTCAACATCCAGGACTTCATGCAGACGGTGGACGGCCACGGGGTCGTCAACATCCTGGCGGCCGACAAGCTCATGAACGCGCCGCGCCTGTATGCCACCTTCCTGCTGTGGATGCTGTCCGAGCTGTTCGAGCAACTGCCCGAGATCGGCGACCCCGAGCAGCCCAAGCTGGTGTTCTTCTTCGACGAGGCCCACCTCTTGTTCAACGAGGCGCCCAAGGTGCTGGTCGAGCGCATCGAGCTGGTGGTGCGCCTGGTGCGCTCCAAGGGCGTGGGCGTGTATTTCGTGACGCAGAACCCGCTCGATATTCCCGACAGCGTGCTGGCCCAGCTGGGCAACCGCGTGCAGCATGCGCTGCGCGCCTTCACGCCGCGCGACCAGAAGGCCGTGAAGGCCACGGCGACCACCATGCGGCAAAAGCCGGGCCTCGACATCGAAACCGCCATCACCGAGCTGGCCGTGGGCGAGGCGCTGGTGAGCTTTCTCGACGCCAAGGGCCGCCCCAGCGTGACCGAGCGCGTGTTCATCCTGCCGCCGGGCAGCCAGCTCGGCCCCATCACGCCGCCGCAGCGCCAGGCGCTGATGGCCAGCTCGCTCGTGGCCGGCGTGTACGAGAAAATGGTGGACCGCGAGTCGGCCTACGAAAAGCTCAAGGGCCGCACCGCCGATGCAGGCAGCGCGCAGGCCCCGGCCGGCAAGGGTGGCACCGTGGCCGCCCCTGCCGAGGAAGGCGGCGGCCTGCTGGGCGGCCTGAACGACGTGCTCTTTGGCTCCACCGGCCCGCGCGGCGGCAAGCGCGACGGCCTGGCCCAGACCATGGCCAAGTCGGCCGTGCGCACCATGGGCACCACGCTGGGCAAGGAGATCCTGCGCGGCGTGCTCGGCAGCGTGTTCGGCGGAAGGAAGCGCTGAGCAGCGTCAAAAAATAGTCACATCCACTGCCCCAAAAAGAGGTACAACCCCGGAAAACAGACACATAACAAAGGGGGAAACCGATGGGCAAGATCGACAACCTGCTGGTGCGCTACGGCAGCAACGTGGTGCAACTGGCCGTCGCCGTCTGGGTGTTGGCCTTCATTGCGGCCTTTGCGGGGCTGCTGCACCCCAACTGGCGCTGGGGCGTCTACCTGGTGTGCACGGTGGTGGTGACCGCCATGGTGGTGCAGTGGACGCGCTCGGTGCGCGAGCGCTACATCCGCGAGGCCAAGCTGCCCGCCTACCTCAAGCGCAAGCTGCGCGAGACCTACCCCCACCTCAGCCAGAAGGACTGCGAGCTGGTGGAGCGCGGCCTGCGCCAGTTCTTCATGGCCTGCATGCGCAGCCGCAAGCAGTTCGTGGCCATGCCCTCCAAGGCCGTGGATGAACTCTGGCACGAATTCATCCTGCACACCCAGGCCTACAAGACCTGGTGCCACAACGCGTTGGGCTTCTTCTTGCACCATACGCCGGCCGAGGCGCTGGGCGCCAAGGCGAAGAACAACGATGGCCTGCGCCGCGCCTGGTTCTGGGCCTGCAAGGAAGAAGCCATCAACCCCAAGGCCCCCAGCCGCCTGCCCCTGCTGTTCGCGCTGGATGCCAAGATGGCGATCGCCGGCGGCTTCACCTACGTGCCCGACTGCAGCAGCATCCTCGCCAAAAACGCTGCAGGCGGCGATGGCAGCGGCACCTACTGCGGCACCAGCTTCTCCGATGGCAGCCACAGCGGCAGCTCGGGCGACTTTGGGGGGGCGGACAGCTCCTCCTCGTCGAGCAGTTCCAGTGACAGCAGCGACGGTGGTGGGAGCGACGGCGGCAGTTGCGGAGGTGGTGGCTGCGGCGGTGGAGGCGGGGACTGAGCACGGTCCTTGCAAGCGCCCGGATAGGGGGCCCAATATCCGTTCGCCCCTCCGGCAATAACCACACCCGTACAATGGGCAGCTTCTCAACTTCAAGGGAACTGCCTGTTCCCTGTCTATGGAAATCGCAATACTGTTCGCCCTCATCCTCTTGAACGGCGTGTTCGCCATGTCGGAGATCGCACTGGTCACGGCACGGAAGGCCCGGCTGCAAAAGCTGATTGATGAGGGCGATAGCGGCGCCGCCGCCGCGGTGAAGCTGGGCGAAGACCCCACCCGCTTTCTCTCCACCATCCAGATCGGCATCACGTCGATCGGCGTGCTCAACGGTATCGTCGGTGAGGCGGCCCTGGCCGCCCCCCTCGCCGCCTGGCTGGCCGCGCTGGGCGTACCGGCACCCTATGGCAACTATGCCGCCACGGGCCTGGTGGTGGTGCTGATCACCTACTTCTCCATCGTGGTGGGCGAACTCGTGCCCAAGCGCATCGGCCAGTCCTACCCGGAGACCTTTGCCCGCCTGGTGTCGCGCCCGATCAACTTTCTGGCGCTGGCGACCAAGCCCTTTGTGCTGCTGCTGTCGACCTCCACGCGCACGCTGCTGCGCCTGTTGGGCGTGAAGGAAACCAGCGGCAGCCCGGTGACCGAGGAAGAGATCCACGCCATGCTGGTGGAGGGCACGACGGCCGGCGTGATCGAATCGCACGAGCACACCATGGTGCGCAACGTGTTCCGCCTGGACGACCGCCAGATCGGCTCGCTCATGGTGCCGCGCGGCGACGTGGTCTGCCTGGACCTGGACCTGAGCTTCGAGGAGAACTTGAAGCGCATCGAGGAGTCGGACCACGCGCGCTTCCCCGTGGTGCGTGGCGGCATGGACAACATCCGCGGCGTGCTCAACGCACGCCAGTGGCTGTCGCGCACCATCCGCGACAAGGCGCACAGCCTGGCCGAGCAGCCACTGCAGACGGCGCTGTACGTGCCCGAAACCATCACCGGCATGGAACTGCTCGACAACTTCCGCCTGTCGGATGTGCACATGGCCTTCGTGATCGACGAGTACGGCGAGGTGCAGGGCATCGTCACGCTGCAGGACCTGATCGAGGCCATCACCGGCGAATTCCAGCCGCGCGACCCCGAAACCTCGTGGGCGCTGCAGCGCGAGGACGGCAGCTGGCTGCTGGACGGCCACATCCCCGTGCCCGAGCTCAAGGACCGCTTGAACCTGGACGCCGTGCCCGAGGAAGAGCGCGGCCGCTACCACACGCTGAGCGGCATGATCATGCTGCTGACCGGCCGCCTGCCCAAGGTGACAGACACCGTGGAGTGGGAAGGCTGGAAGCTTGAGGTGGTGGACATGGACGGCAAGACCATCGACAAGATCCTGGCCAGCCGCCTGCCTGTGCCCGAGCTGGCAGACGCCACGGAAACCACTGACGGCTGATCGCCCCCCCGCCCCATCTGCCACGCGGCAGATGCGGGCAAACCCGCAGCCGCCCGCCCGCAGTCGCACTGGCGACCTTGACGGCGCGGCCCCGGGGCCTACAGTGTTCGCCCATGAACACTGCTCCCACCCTCACCTGCTTTTCCCTGACCACCACGGGCCATGTGGCCCACCTGGTGCTGAACCGGCCCGAAGCCATGAACACCATGCACCCCACCTTCTGGCGCGAGCTGGACGAGGTGCTGGTGCACCTGCACCGCAGCGGGGAGGCACGCGCCCTGGTCATCAGCAGCACGGGCAAGCACTTCAGCGCGGGCATGGCACTGGAGACCTTTGGCGGCGCCATCACCATGGACGACCAGAGCCCCGAAGGCCGGGCCGCCATCTTCGACCTGCTGACCGACATGCAGCACACCTTCACGCGGCTGGAGGAGCTGCGCATTCCGGTGATCATGGCCATCCACGGCGGCTGCATCGGCGGCGCGGTGGACATGGTGACGGCGGCCTGCATCCGCTATGCCACGGCCGACGCCTTCTTCTGCATCCAGGAGATCAACATCGGCATGGTGGCCGACGTGGGCACGCTGCAGCGCCTGCCCAAGCTCGTGCCCCTGGGCGTGGTCAAGGAACTGGCCTACACCGGCCGGCGCATGCCCGCCCAGAAGGCCCTGGCCTATGGCCTGGTCAACGAAGTCTTCGACACCCAGGAGGCCATGGTGGCCGCGGCGCTCGAATGCGCCCAGGAGATCGCCAGCAAGCCGCCCGTGGCGATCTGGGGCACCAAGCAGGCCGTGAACTATGCGCGCGACCACTCGGTGGAAGACAGCCTGCGCCAGATGGGCTGGCTGCAGGGCACCATCTGGAGCAACCGCCATGTGCGCGAGTCGGTCACGGCGATGAAGCAAAAGCGCGCGGGGGACTTCCCTGCCCTCACCCCGCTGCAGCGGTTTTCAGAGTTGGGTTAACTCCGGTCGCTGCGCGCCAGCCGGTACTCCAGCCGGCGCAGCACCGTGGTCAGCGCCAGTGTCATGCACCAGTAGGCCAGCGAGATGGCCAGGTAAGGCTCCCAGTAGCGCGCATAGGCACCCGCCACCGTGCGCGCGGCGTATGCCATCTCGGCCAGGCCGATGGCCGAGACCAGGGACGTGTCCTTGAGCAGTGCGATCATGTTGTTGCCCAGCGGTGGCAGCATGCGCCGGAAGGCCTGGGGCAGCACCACGTAGCGCAGCACCTGCAGCGGTGTGAAGCCCAGCGAGCGCCCGGCATCGGACTGCCCACGCGCAATCGACTGGATGCCTGCGCGGAACACCTCGGAGATATAGGCTGCCGAGTTCAGCGTGAGCGCCGCGATGCCCGAGATCAGCGCGCCATGCTCCTGCTTGAGCGTGCGCGCCAAGTCACCATCGACCAGCAGCCCCGAGACCGGGTGGATGAACAGCGGCATCACCGCAAAGTGCATGAGCAAAATCTGCACGAACAGCGGCGTGCCGCGGAAAAAGCTCACGTACACGGTAGAGGGCCAGCGCAGCAGAAAGCGGCACACCCAGTTCCACGGCGCATGGCGCGCCTGCGCCAGCCGCGCCAGGGCCAGCACCAGGCCCCACGAGCCGCCCAGCGTGACGCAGATGACCGTCATGCACAGCGTCATCCACGCGCCCTTGAAGAACAGCTCGCGGTACTCCACGAGGATGTCCGGCCGGAACCAGCCAAACCACAATTCGGGTTGATCCATGGGTTTTCTCCCCTCTTTCACTCACGGCCGCTCACGCGCCCACACGTCAGAAAACAAAAAAGCGGCCGCATGGCGGCCGCTGCAAGTGACTCAAACCCAACCAGGCCTCAACGGGCCTTGTATTCCTTGGCAAACCACTTCTTGTAGATCTCGCCATAGCTGCCATCGGCACGTACCGCGGCCAGGCCGGCGTTGAGCTTGTCCTGCAGGGCCTTGTCGCCCTTCTTCACCACAATGCCGAAGCCTTCTTCGGGGAAGGACGGGTCTTCCACCGTCTTGAGCGCCGCATTCTGGCTCACGCGGTAGGCGATCACGCCGTTGTCGCCGATGGCGGCATCCACACCGCCGCCGGCCAGCTCGGAGATGATGAGCGGCGTGCTCTCGAAGCGGCGGATGTTGGCATTGGTCTTGCCGAATTCGCGCGAGGCCACGTCGTCGGCCGTGGAGGCGTTCACCACGGCGATCTTTTTGCCGGCCAGGTCCTTGAGCGAGGCCACGGTGCTGTTCTTGGGCACGGCGATGAGCTGGTGGGCCGCGAAGTACGGGGCCGAGAAGTCGTAGCTCTGGCGGCGCTTGTCGTTGATGGTCACGCCGGAGATCACCAGGTCCACGTCGCCATTGTTCAGGGCCGCGAAGATGCCGCTCCAGGGCGTGTTCACGACCTTGATCTTGAGGTTCTGGTGCTTGGCGATGGCGTTGATGATGTCGATGTCGAAGCCGACGATCTGCTTGTCCTTGTTCTCGAACGCGAAGGGCGCATAGGTCGCGCTGGAGGCCACGGTGAGTTCGCGGGCCTGGGCATGGGCGGCCAGGGAGACACCGAACGAGGCGGCCAGGCCGAGGCCCAGGGTGGCAATGCGGCGAGAAATGGACATGGTGGGCTCTTGGGGAAAGTCGGGAAAAGGGGCAGTATATCCATGCACCAGCGGCCCAGGCATCAATATTCATAGCGGCAAACGCCCTGTTTTTGGGCCTTGCACGCCCTCTGTGACCAAAAGTCAGGCAGTTTTATGATGGATGGAATAGTTGAGCCCCTTCAGACCTGAAAGATTCCACTATGAGCAACGCCAGCCTTCCCCTGCCCACGTATGCGGATGTTGTTTCTGCCGCACAGCGGCTCGCTGGCGTGGCCCACCGCACGCATGTGCTGCGCTCCCACATGGCTGACACGCTGCTGGGCACCCAGGTGTTCTTCAAGTGCGAAAACCAGCAGCGCACGGGCTCGTTCAAGTTCCGCGGGGCCTACAACACCCTGTCGCAGTTCAGCGACGAACAGCGCGAACGCGGCGTGCTGGCGTTTTCGGCCGGCAACCATGCGCAGGCCATCGCACTGTCGGCCCGGCTGCTGGACATGCCCGCCCTGATCGTGATGCCCGAGGACGCCCCCGCCACCAAGATGGCGGCCACGCGCGAGTATGGCGCCCAGGTGGTCACCTACAACCGCTACACCGAGGACCGCGAGGCCATCAGCCACCGGCTGGCCCAGGAGCGCGGCATGACCCTGGTGCCGCCCTTCGACCACCCGCATGTGATTGCCGGCGAGGGCACGGCGGCCAAGGAGTTCCTGGAGGAGGTGCCCGACCTGGACTACCTGTTCGTCTGCGTGGGCGGCGGCGGCCTGCTGGCCGGCAGCCTGCTGGCGACCGAGGCCCTGGCGCCAAGCTGCCGCGTCGTGGGCGTGGAGCCCGAGGCCGGCAACGACGGCCAGCAATCGCTGCGCAGCGGGCAACTGGTGCAGATCCCCACGCCGCACACGATTGCCGATGGCGCACAGGCCCGCTCGCTGGGGCAGATCACCTTTCCCATCATCCAGCGCCTGGCCGAGGACATCGTGACCGCCACCGACGAGCAACTGGTCGAGGCCCTGCGCTTCTTCGCCGAGCGCATGAAGCTGGTGGTGGAGCCCACAGGCGCCCTGGCGTTTGCGGGTGCCCGCCACGGCAACGTGGACGTGCATGGCGCCAAGGTGGGCATCTTGATCAGTGGCGGGAATGTGGACATGTCAAGGTACGCGCGCTTTCTGGCAGACTGACTCCTTCCCCCCCGAAGCGACTGCGTCGCCTCCCCCTCCAGGGGGCGACCCCGGTGGCCCGGCGAAGCCGGTTCCACGGGGTCCCTGGCATATGGCCTTGCCAGTTTCCGCGCCCGGAGGCCCAAAGGGGCGTCAAAATACGGCCACCGCCATTCATTCACCTCCGCATAACAAAGGCCGCGCCATGAGCACCGCTACCAACAACGTCACCGTCATCACCCACCCCCTCGTCCAGCACAAGCTCACGCTGATGCGCCGCAAGGACGCGAGCACCAACAGCTTTCGCCGCCTGCTGGGCGAGCTGAGCACGCTCATGGCCTATGAGGTCACGCGCGACATGCCGCTGCAGGACATCGAGATCGAAACCCCGCTGGAGACCATGACCGGCCAGGTGATCGACGGCAAGAAGCTGGTGCTGGTCTCCATCCTGCGCGCGGGCAACGGCTTCCTCGACGGCATGCTCA
>JAESFW010000431.1_pt1 | contig 13970 bp, 11 predicted proteins | sample 9269481 | NCBI WGS metagenome assembly JAESFW01 (sample SAMN14515350, study PRJNA621654) | algae metagenome | isolation source: Lyngbya sp. HA4199-MV5 and co-occurring heterotrophs from soil with... | place: USA: Ahupuaa O Kahana State Park, Hawaii | collected 2009-07-21
CCCACCCCAGCTCCTGCGCTTCTCGGCGCAGCCAGAAGGGGTGGGAGCGGGGTCAAAGGCGGCTGCTGCTTTCGCAGCCGCGCCGGGTGTCGGTTACGCGCTGCGCGCTGCCGACGCAACTGGCGCGAGCGCCCTGGCGAGCCGAGTGCAGCGAAGGACCACAGGCCGAGCGAAGCAATGGCCCGTATCGGTATCCACCCCCTTCTGACCGTGCCGAGAAGCGCAGGGCCTGGGGTGAGCGCGTGCCGAAGGACACGCGCATCGTTGTCATGCTTGCCGCAGCTGTTTGAGCGGAGTTCGGAGAACGAAGCGAGTTCTGCGGCACACCCCAGGACCGAGCATCACAGGCTGCCCCCTCGCCCTCGGGCGAGGGGGACACGGGCAGCGGGGTCGCCTTCTCTTTGGTGACTTTCTCTTGGCGACGCAAGAGAAAGTTACTGCGCCGCCGGGCGCACATCCCGGCCTCCGCCCTCAATCAAAACACGCCGTCAAAACGGAGAGCACAAAGCAAAGCCAGGCGACTACTGCTCCGCAATCACATCCACAAAAACCAGCGGCTCGGTACCCGTGTTCGTCAGCCCGTGCGACTCGTTCTTGCGCACAATGGTCACATCCCCAGCCTTCACAGGCACCTCCTTGCCATCCTTGTCCTTGAAGGTGCCACGGCCCGAGATGATGATGTAGGTATCTTCATTGGTCGTGTGCTTGTGGTAGCCGATGGAATCGCCGGGCTTCAAGGTCAGCCAGCTGATCTCCTTGATCGCCTGGTCCTTGAGCGCCTTGTCGCGCGTGAAGGCGTATTCGCCGATCAGGGTGCCCTTGCCACCCCCAGCGGCCTCTTTGTTGACCTTGATGAGTTCTTCCTTCGTGAACACATCGGCCAGAGCGGGCGTGGCTGCGAGGGAAAAGGCCAGGGCTGCGCCTGCTGCTGCAGCCGATGCAAAGATTGCGTTCTTCATAAGTCTCCAGTGTTGTTGTCACGGCAATGCCTGTTGCATGCCGCTGGAGATATTAGGGCCTTGTGCGGCATGTGCGTGCAGGCCGTCAGGAATCTGAAGGCAGCCTGTCCGCCCGCTCGCTTACCACAGCACTTTCGGCAGCGCCGACGCCAGCATCGCCACGCCCGAGAGCGTGAGCATGCCCAGCACGATCTGGCGAAAGCGCGCCTCGCTGATGCCGTGGTACAGCCGCGCGCCCAGCAGTACGGGCACCAGCATGGCGGGCAGCGCCACGGCCAGGTAGGGCAGCATGGGCGCAGTCACCATGCCCGTGGCCAGGTAGGCCACCATGGTCACGAGCAGCATGGCCAGGTTGAAGTTCTGGATCACGGCGCGCTGGGCGTCCTTGTCCCAGCCGCGCAGCGTGCACCACAGCGTGGGCAGCACGCCGGTGAAACCGCCGATGCCGCCCATCACCCCGCCCGCCATGCCCACCACCGCATCGGCCAGCCGGCCGCCGCGCGTGAGGCGGGGCAGCTGTTTGGCCAGCAGCATGGCCGGGCACCACAGCACCAGCAGCGTACCGAGCACGAGCTTGAAGGCCTCCATGTCCAGCCGTGGCAGCAGCGCCACGCCGATAGGGATGCCCGCGAGCCCGCCCAGCACGAAGGGCAGCAGCCGCAGCCAGTCGAAGCCCCGGCGCACCGAGAACGCCGCCAGCACCTGGCCCGTGAGCGAGCCCGCGACCACCAGCACCGCGGCCAGGCGCGGCTCCAGCGTCCAGGCCCAGAGCGACATGGCCGTGAGGCCAAAGCCAAAGCCCGACAGGCCCTGCACAAAGCCTGCCGCCGCCGCACCCAGCGCCACGATCACGAACACCGACGAATCCATTGCCTGCCCCTGCTGTTGTTGCTGCCTGGCATCCGTCACGTACGGCGCCTGCATGCAGGGGTCGATTGTGGTCGCCCCATATAAGCAAACCATCAGCAATTACTATTCATCCATGCGATTTTTTGCATAGCCTTTCGAGACCACCATGCCACCCCACGACATCGACGCCGCCCAGGCGATGCAGGCCCGCCTGGCCTCGCGCCTGAAGATGCGCCACCTGGTGCTGCTGCAGCAGATCGAGGCCCACGGCACGCTCACCCGCGTGGCGCACCACATGGCCACCAGCCAGCCGGCCATCACGCATGCGCTGGCCGAGGTCGAGTCGATATTCGGCGCACCGCTGTTCGAGCGCCAGCCGCGCGGCATGGTGCCCACGGCCCTGGGCGCCCTGGCGCTGGCCCGCGCACGCACCATGCTGCAGGACCTCAGCCACTGGGCGCTCGATGTGGAAGCCGCCAGTGTGGGCCGCGCCGCGCACCTGCAGATCGGGGTGATCCCCTTCGTGCCGGGCCGCCTGCTGGCTGCCGCCATCGGCCAGACCCGGCCGCGCGGGCTGCGCGCCACGGTCAGCATCCACGAAGGCACCAGCGACCACCTGCTGCAGCGCCTGCGCGCGCACGAGCTCGACTGCGTGGTCGGCCGTGCCTCGGCCGTGCTCGACATGGACGGGCTGGTGCACGAAGTGCTCTACCACCAGGAGCCCCGGCTCATCGCCCACCGCAGGCTCTCGGCGCGCCTGGCGCGGCGCCCGCTGTCCTGGCCCGAGCTGGCCGAACTCGACTGGGTGCTGGGCGCGCGCCAGACGCCCATGCGCGAGCAGATCACCGACTTTTTTCTGCGCGCCGGCGTGGCACCGCCGCAGGCCTATGTGGAGAGCCTGTCGTCCAAGATCATCGGCGAGCTGATCGCGGCCAGTGAGCGCGCCGTGTCCATCGTGCCGGCCGACATTGCGCAAGAGCTGGTGCGCATTGCCGGCGTGGCCATCGTGCCGCACCGCTTTGGCTGGACGCTGCCGCCCATCACCCTGTTCCAGCGCGCCAAGGGGGCGCAGTACGCCGAGGTGGCGCTGCTGGCGCAGGCCCTGCGCGATGCGGCCTCGGGGTTTGCGGCAGAGGCGGCATGAAATCCACCGCCCGCGGAACCTTCGGCGCGCCATCCCACTCCATACGGCCCAGGAACCGGGGAACACCTGCCATGCAACGAAGAATGCTTGTCATTGCCGCCGCCAGCAGCCTGGCGGCAGGCTGCACTGCACGACCACCGCTGGCGGATGCCGCCCACACCACCGACCCGGCCTCGGATGCGCCGGAACCGGGCCGAGCCACCACGGCCCTGGCCGATGCACCGGCCTCGTACGCCGAAGCCCTGCAGCGCTGGAGAGGTGCGGCCGAGGTCAATGCCTGGATCGGTGCGCGCTTCGAGTACGACCTGCAACGCGCCATGCTGCTGTCCGAAACCCAGCGCAGCCGCACCGGGCGCCTGCCCATCCACGAACCGGCCGCGTTCTTTGCCGAACCGCGGGGCGTGTGCGTGGACCTAGCGCGCTTTGCCGTGGAGACGCTGCGCACCGTGGATCCGGCCTCGCGCCCGGCCTACGTGATGATCGAATTCAACCCGGTGGCCATCCGCGGCAACACCTTGCGCCGCCATTGGGTGGCCTCGTTCCAGCGGGATGGCCAGACCTGGTTCTTCGCCGACTCCAAGCGGCCCGGCCATGTCGCCGGCCCCTATGCCGACACGCAGGCCTTCATGGCCGGGTATGCGAAGTACCGGGGCCGCGAGATCGTCGCGTTCAAGGAGATGGATGGCTACGAGCGCAAGCTGCGCTCGGCCACCTCCGCGAGGGAGCGCGATCCCCCGGTCCTGCCATAGCGCAGGTTCAGAACGCCGCGGTCAGCGGGTTGGGCCCGATGCGCCCCTCGGCCTGGTCCAGCCTGGCGATGGCCGCCATGTCCTGCGCATCGAGCGCGAAGTCGAACACCCCCGCGTTCTCGGCAATGCGCCCGGCGTTCACCGACTTCGGAATCACCACATGGCCCATCTCGATGTGCCAGCGCACGACGACCTGGGCGGCTGTCTTGCCGTGCTTCCTGGCAATGGCCTGGATGCCGGCGTCCTCCAGCAGTTGGCCCTGGCCCAGCGGGCTCCAGGCCTGCGTGGCGATGCCGCGGGTGGCGTGGTAGCCGCGCAGCCGGTGCTGTTGAAAGCGCGGGTGCAGCTCGATCTGGTTGAGCGCGGGCTTGATGCCCGTCTCCTGCACGATGCGGTCCAGGTGCTCGGGCTCGAAGTTCGAGACCCCGATGGAACGCACGCGCCCTTCCTCGCGCAGCCGGATGAAGGCGCGCCAGGTGTCCACATACAGCTCGCGCGAAGGGCAAGGCCAGTGGATCAGGTACAGGTCGAGCACATCGAGCCCCAGCAGCTGCATGCTGGCGTCGAAGGCGCGCAGCGTGCTGTCGAAGCCCTGCTCCGCATTCCACAGCTTGGTGGTGATGAACACCTGCTCGCGCGCCACGCCGCTGGCGCGCAGGCCTTCGCCCACCCCGCCCTCGTTGCCATAGATGGCCGCCGTATCGATGTGCCGGTAGCCCGCGGCGAGCGCGGCCTGCACGGCCTGCGCGGTGGCATCGGCCGGGGTGCGCCAGACGCCCAGGCCGAGTTGGGGGATGGAGCGGCCATCATTGAGTGGCAGGGAAGGATGCGGCTGGGTCATTGTGGGGTTCCTGGAGTCTGGCGGTGGGGGAGGTTGGATCCGCTGCATGCGGCTTGCCAGGCATCTTCGCACGCATGCCAATTGGCTGCTCACGCTCGCCCAACAGCGCCAGCCCACCTCCTGGAAGCGAACCCGTTTGAGCGAAGAGACGGCATGCGGCTATCTGCCATCAACGCGATGGGCTGCCAAATGAAATATTTCCGTGCTGCCGGCGAAAGTGCATCCATATGCAACCGCCCCAAAACAGGGAGGATCCATAGCCCAAGCCACGCCCTGATGGACGAGGTCCTCCCATGCGCCATTGGCCGATACGTTTGCACACGTTTAGCAATTAATTAATGCAAATTAACTGAGGCGCCCACGCAACTGCGACAGGCGGCGCGATGGTCTGCATGCCTATGATTTGCCCACAACAAACGCACACGGATGCGGGGTGGGATCAACATGGAACACACGATGAAACAGCGCGCGCACCACGGTGCGCGATGGGGTGCCCTGAGCGCATTGGCGCTGGGCCTGGCGGCCTGCGGCGGCGGGAGCCCGGAAAGCGGCGGCAGCGGGCAGGAGGCGTCGCAGTCTTCGTCCAACGTCGTCTACGTCCAGCACAAGTCCGCCTACGAGGTGGCTGCTGCGGCGCCCACCCAGCCGGGCGTGGCGATCAAGCCTGTGAAGGCCACCTCCTCCGCCGTGGAAAACCCCGGCATGTCGGCCAGCGCGGCCATCGACGGCAACCCGAACAGCCGCTGGGGCAGCACCTTCGTCGATGATGCCTGGATCCAGTTCGACTTTGGCGCCAAGGTCGACGTGGGCTACATGAAACTGGTGTGGGAGCGCTCCTATGGCAAGGAGTACGCACTGCAGGTCTCGCAGGACGGCGAGACCTGGACGCAGATCCGCTACGTCACCAACGGCAAGGGCGGCACCGAGGAATTCCTGAACCTGGGCATGAGCGCACGCTACCTGCGCCTGCAGGGCGTGGCGCGTGCCGGCGGCTATGGCTACTCGCTGTTCGAGGTCGAGTTCAAGACCCCGGGCACCGACAACACCCAGGGCGTGGGCAGCACCTCGGCCTGGCGCTACCCCGCCAATGGCCAGGGCCTGGCGCCCCTGCCCGCCGCTGCAGAACCTGCGGAAATGACCCAGTTCCGCCTGGCCGATGGCACGCTGGTGACCCGCTTCGGCGCGCGCGCCCTGGGCCGCCATGGCCGCGAGCGCGGCGAGGAGTGGAACGAGATCGGCTTCGGCCCCAATGACACGGTGAACCCGGTCACGGGTGCCCCGGTGGACAAGGGCCCCGGTGCCCACCTGACCTTCGTGACCCAGTACTTCCAGAACCGCACCTGGGGCATGGAGATCATCGACAACAGCCGCGTGGCCGGCGTCACCAAGCCCATGCTGGTGGTCAACCGCTACACCACAGTGGACTTTTTGCCGGGCGACACGGCTTTCTTCCGCGCCTTCGACCGCCCCGGCGTCACCGGCTACGGCTGGATGAACCCGGGCGAACTGGTGGACCGCAACGTCAAGGTCTGCGCGCCCGCGCCCTACCCGGCCAACGGCCGCCTGGCCAGCCCTGATGGCATCAATGGCCCCTGCACGCTGCGCATCAAGGAGTACCCGGGCCACGGCGGCCTGGGCGCCGATGGCCTGCCCAACGGCACCAACGTGCCCTCACGCGCCCTCGTGGTGGGCGATGCCATCGAAGTCTCTCCCGCCATGTTCAGCACCCGCGAGTCCATGGCCGCCAAGGGCGACAACGGCGGCATCCGCTACTACTCGGCCGAATGGCTGTATGTCATGGGCACGGGCCTGGTGCCCTGGTACGGCGTGCAGCCGCGCCTGAACTCGGCCCCCCTGCCCGTGGCCACGCTGTCGGGCGGCACGGGCTCGGTCTCGTACAACTACTCGGACAACGGCGCCTCGATGTTCCAGCAGCCGTTCAACAACGTCGGCATGCAGAACATGCAGCGCTTCGTCGAGGGCCGCCGGCTGATCCACACCAGCTTCGACACCGGCGCCCACAGCGAGCCCGGCAACGACCCCTACCTGCCTGCCGCCAAGCTGCAGGGCACGCACTTCAATCAGTCGGCCTGCGTGGCCTGCCACGTGAACAACGGCCGCAGCCCGGCGCCCACCCAGGTCAACCAGCGCCTGGACAGCATGTCGCTGCAGACCGCCAGCCTGGGCGATGGCGGCCTGCAGCAGCCGCACCCGCGCTATGGCAGCGTGCTGCAGATGAACGCGCGCTCCGCCACCGGCGAAGCGCAGGACTGGGGCAACAGCGTGCGCGTGGCCAAATTCGAGACGCGCAACGTGCGCCTGGCCGATGGCACGGTGGTGGAGCTGCGCAAACCCGTGCTCGGCTTCGATGGCCCGGTGCCGGCCGTGCACTCGCTGCGCGCCGCGCCGCCCATGATCGGCATGGGCCTGCTCGAAGCCGTGCCCGAGGCCGACATCCTGGCCCGTGCGCGCAGCGTGCCCGATGCCGATGGCGTCAAGGGCGTGCCCAACTACGTGTACGACCCCGAGAGCGGTGCCGTGCGCCTGGGCCGCTTCGGCTGGAAGGCCTCCAAGGCCACGCTGCGCCAGCAGGCCTCCACGGCGCTGCTGCAAGACATGTCGGTCACCTCCACCGTCTACCCCTCGCGCGATTGCAACTACGGCCCGACGGCCTGTGCGTCTGGCGTGCGCAAGGCCGGCATCAGCGAGGCCGATCTGGCCTCCATCTCCAATTACCTGGCCCTGGTCGCCGTGCCCGCCCAGCGCAGCCTGGAAAGCGGCTTCCCCCGGGGCGTGGCGCCGCTCGATGAGCACCGCGTGAACCCGCAACAGGTCGCCCTGGGCGCCAAGCTGTTCGACAGCCTGCGCTGCGTGGCCTGCCACACGGCCGAGATGAAGACCGGCTCGGGCCACCTGTTCGCCGAACTGCGCAACCAGACCATCAAGCCCTACTCCGACCTGCTGCTGCACGACATGGGCGCCGAGCTGGCCGACAACTTCGCCCAGGGCCAGGCCACGGGCGCACTGTGGCGCACCGCGCCGCTGTGGGGTATTGGCTATACCGAGAAGGTGATGGGTGCCGGCCAGGCCGCCAAGGTGGGCTACCTGCACGATGGCCGCGCACGCACGCTGACCGAGGCCGTGCTGTGGCACGGTGGCGAAGCCGATGCGGCACGCCGCCGATTCGAGGCCCTGCCTACGGCCGACCGCGAGGCGCTGCTGGCCTTCCTGCGGTCGCTGTGATCCAGCCCTGGAGGCCGCCGCAGGCGCATCGCCTGCGGCGGCCTTTTCGTTTCAGTAGAGGGTCGTGCGCTGCCGCTCGGGCAGCGCCTGGTCATAGGCAGCGCCGTCAAAGCTCTGGCTGATAGCCGAAAGGATGGCGCCCGGCGTCGGCACGGGCCGGGGTGCCGCAGGGTCCACCGCTTCCCACAGCCGCGAGCGCAGGATGGCGCGTGCGCACTGGAAGTACACCGACTCCACCGCGATGCGCACCACGCACTTGGGCGGCTGGCCGCCGACCACAAAACGTTCCATCAGATCGGGCGTCGTGGTGATGCGGGCGCGGCCATTGACCCGCAGCGTCTCGCCCACGCCGGGGATCAGGAACAAGAGCGCCACGCGCGGGTCGGCCACGATGTTGCGCAGGCTGTCCACACGGTTGTTGCCACGCCGCTCGGGCAGCAGCAGGGTGCGCTCGTCCAGCACCTGCACAAAGCCCGGTGCGTCGCCGCGCGGCGAGGCGTCGAGCCCGCCCGGCCCCGAAGTGGCCAGCACGGCAAACGGCGACGCCTCGATCATGGCCCGGTACGAGGGGTGCACATAGGGCACCTCCTTGGACAGCGAGGCCTCGCCGGGCGTGCCGAACAGGGCTTCGAGCTGGGCGATGCTTTCGATGGAGTGGGCGGTCTCGGCGACGGTGGCAGCGGTCAAGGCAGGCTCCGAAAAAGGGATGGGAAGTGCGGTGGGCATGCCGCCATGTTGCAGCGCCGCACCGCCAGCGACAAACGAGTTTACGGCCTGCCATGCGTGAGAAAATCACACGCATGACCACCCGCCTGCCCCCGCTCAATGCCGTGCGCGCCTTTGCGGCCGCGGCACGCCACCAGAGCTTCACGCAGGCCGCGGCCGAGCTGTTCGTGACGCACGGTGCCATCAGCCGGCAGGTCAAGGCGCTCGAGGAATTCCTGGGCGTGGCGCTGTTCGAGCGGCGCGTGCGGCAGGTCTCGCTCACGCCCGAGGGGCAGCGCTTCTTTGCCGAGGTGGCCCCTGCGCTGGAACAGATCGGCGCCGCGGCACGGGCGCTGATGGCAGAAGAAGACAACGCCTCGGCACGCACGGTGAGCATCAATGTGCGGCCCTCGTTCGCCGTGCGCTGGGTGATTCCCCGCCTGCCGGACTTCGTGGCGCAGTTCCCGGGCATCGCGCCCCGGGTGGTCACCAGCACGGTCTCGCCCGACCAGGCCAGCGAGCCCTTCGACGTGGCGATCCGCCGCGGCCGCAGCGCGGGCTGGCCCCCATCCATCGCGGTCCAGCCGTTCCTGCAGGACGAGGCACTTATCGTGGGCACGCCCGCCCTGTTCGCCACCGCCCCGGTGGCAGAGCCGCGCGGCCTGGCGGCCCATGTGCTGCTGTGGTCGCGCTCGCGCCCCGACGACTGGGACCACTGGAAGCGCCAGGTGGGAGCCCCTCGCCTGCGGCCCGCAGGCCAGTTGCAGTTCGACCACCTGCACTTCGTGCTGCAGGCCGCGCTCGATGGCCTGGGCTTTGCGCTGGCCCCGGCCTCGCTGGTATCCCACGACCTGGCCGCCGGCCGCCTGGTCTGCCCCCTGCCCGCGCTGCGCCTGCCGCTCACGCGCCACTACTATGGCCTGGCACCGGACGCCACGCCCGAGGCGCAGTGCTTCGCGCAGTGGCTGCAGGCACAGATGCAGCCCCTCGCATGACGGCCCGGGCAAGCAGCGCAGGTCAGCCCTGCGCCATCACATGGCGGAAGAAGCCGTTGCATTCACGTTCGCGCGCGATGTCGGCCAGCACCTCGGCATCGCCCGCCGCCTGCGCCGCAGCGACTGCAGCTTTCAGGGTGGGCAGCAGCGACCGGGCCGCGGCCACGATGGCATGCGCATCCACGGTGTTGGCATAGGAATGTGCCGCTGCGTACGTGCCCTCGAAGCGCTTCCAGTGGGCAAGCGGATGCAGGTATGGGTGCTCACGGTATGCCAGGTAGAAATCGCCCTGGTTGGGTGAGTTGCGGGCATAGGACCTGGAGGCCGTGCCCTCCACGAGGTGGTGGTTCAGGTAGCGTGTGAAGACCTGCCGCAGCTTGTTGTCGCGCACCGGGTCCTGCACGTTGGCCCTGGGCGCGAACGAAGTGCCCAGCGCCAGCCGGCGCAGAAATCCCCCCAGCGACCGGGTGCCGTGCTGCCCGTCGATGGGCGGCATTTCCAGGATGGAGTCCAGCAATTGCGGCGACGCCTGGGGCGTGGAGGTCTGCCGTGCCTGCTCGGCCATGGCCTGGAAGTCGGGGTGCTGGTGCAGTACCGACAGATCGGGGTCCTGCCAGAGCCTGTCGAGGTGCGGATAGCGATAGTCCACGGCCCGGCGCACCTCCTGCAGAGCCTCTTGCACACGGCCCAGGGCGGCGTAGCTGCAGGCGGTGTGGTGAAACAGGTAGGGATTGAGCCAGGCCGTCGCCTCTATGCGCGGATAAAAGGCAATCACCTCGGCTGGCCGGCCCAGCTGGAACAGCGCATGGAAGTAGTTGTTGACATCGCGGTACAGCGCGCCATCGGCATCCAGCCGATCGCGCGCGTATTCGGCATCGAAGTGCTCGCCGGCCCAACGCGCAAACAGGTCTGCATAAGCGCCCAAGCCCGCGCGGTCGTCCGGGCTTGCCGAGGCGGGCATCGATGGCCGGCCTTGCCGGGGTTCGTTGCGCTCGCGGTAGACCTGCGCCACTTGTGCCAGCAGCGCCTGCGCCGCCGCCAGATCCGCCACGGGTGTGAGCCGCACGCCGCCGAATCGACCGGTCGGCAAATGCTCGCGATCCAGCAGGTAGCGCCCGCTGGCATCACCGACCACATAGGCGTTGACGAATGCGATGCCTGTGCCCTCCACCGGCAGGTCGTGCTCCAGCCGGAAGCTCGCGGCATCGAGCGGCAGGCGGTCCGCGCCCAGGTACACGGCATGCTCGCCCACGAGCAGCTTGAGGTCATGGAAGTAGCCAGCGGGCTCGACCCGGCAGGTGCCGATGTCGGCACGCGGCACCACCTTGCCGCGAAAGTAGAAGTGGTGCGCGTCCTCGGCCAGGAAATCGCCCCGGAGCTTGAAGCTGGGCGCATCGGCCTGGGGCATGCGCCGCAATTGCCGGGGCCATTGCGCCTCGCCATGGAAGTCGGTGGAGAACACCTGCGCCTGGTCCTTGTAGAACTCCGTTTCTCCCTTCTGCAGCATCCGGAAGCTGGCGGCATCCACCTGCAGGACCTGCCTTGCGACAACGGCGTGCCGCGCATCGGTGCCGCCCCATGCGGCAGGGCGGAAGCTCGCGGCATCGATCTCGGGCAGTGGCGTGATGTCGCCGGCCTTGTGGTAGACGCACTGCCCGTTAAAGAAGTAGTCGCCGAAGAGGTGCATCGGCTGCACGAAGCTCGCCTCGTGCAGCCTGTCGGCCAGGCGCTCGATGCGCTGCGCTTCGACGCGCGCCAGGCTGCGCTTGGCAATGGACTTGTCCACGATGCGGCCTTTGGGCAACTGCAGCGCGAAGTGGACTTCGGTGGCACGAAAGAAGTGCTTCTGGCATTCCTTGAGGAATGCCGGCTGGTCGAGCCCCTGGATCTGCGCCAGCGGTGTTTCCATGCAGCGCCCGTCCACCACCTGGTAGGCGGCAACGGTGTCGTCGAACAAGTTCAGCGCATCCAGGCTGTGCAGCACGAAGCCGCCCGGCCCGGTGGCATGCGCCGCCAGCTGCTGCAAGGCCTGCCATTCGCGGGATTCCCGCAGGAATGCGGCATTGCCGTGGTTGAAATAGAAAAAAGCGAACAGCGCCTGCTCCGGCTTGAGGTAGCGGAACACCGGGTAGGCATTGGAGGGCCGCATCAGCTCGTCGGCAATGCAGTCGGCCAGCAGGCCGGCGGCCTTGTTGCGCAGGAATTTCTTGAAGGCCGCTTCGGTCAGCGGGACGCGGGCGATGAGGGCGACAGGTTGGGACATGGAAGACCGGGTCGGTTCGGCAGGGCACAGCGCGGGCTTGCCACACAGGCAGAGGACCGGTCGATTACAGCGCACCCACAGCCCCGGCCTGCGGCGCTGCATGGCGAGGATGAGAGAAAATGCACGAATGCCCGAGGTTTCCCTGGCCCGGCAGCCCCCCGACGCGCCCTTGCCAGGGTGTGGCCATGAACAACATCCGCCCCAGCTTCCTCAAGACCTTCCTGGCCGTCGCGCACAGCCGCAACATCACGCGCGCGGCCACCGCGGTCCATCTCGCCCAGTCCAGCGTGAGCGACCAGATCCAGCACCTGGAGAGCGAACTCGGCACCCCCCTGTTCATGCGCGCCAAGACGGGGCTGGACCTGACACCCGCCGGCGAGGTCTTTCGGCAGTACGCCGAAGAAATCCTGGCGCTGATGGACGAGGCACGGCTTGCCGTGGACATGGCGGCAGGCCAGCCGGCCAGGCGCATGGCCATCGGTGCACTGGAGACCATCGCCGCGGCCCGCGTGCCGCAATGGCTGACCACCTTCCAGGCCAGCCACCCGGGTGTCGCGGTGCAGCTGAAGGTGGCGGGTTCGGGCGAGCTGCTGCGGCTTCTGGAGGGTGGCGCGATCGACATTGCGCTGTGCTTCGACAAGGGCGAGCGCGATGCACGCCTTGCGCAGCGCTCCCTGTCCACAGAGGCCCTGGTGCTTGTGGCCGCGCCGGGCGCGCAGACCGCCCGGCACTTCGTGGCGACCGAGAAGGGTTGCATCTACCGCCACCTGCTCGACCAGAGCTTTGCCCAGGCGGGCCTGGCCCGGCCGCAGCTGGCGGCCGAGGTGGACAGCATCCGCGCGATCACCCGCCTGGTGGCGGCCGGTGCCGGCCTGGCGCTGCTGCCGCGCCTTGCGGTGGCCGACGAGCTGGCCGCCGGCACCCTGGTGGAGCTGCCGTGGCCGGGCCCGGCCCAGGCCACGGTGTCGCTGATCGCCCTGTGGCGGCGGCGCCGTGTGCAGCCAGAGGCGCTGCAGGCCTTCCTGGCACTGGCCGGTTCTGCCAGTTCTGCCGGCACGCCACTCACACCAGGCGGTGCCCTCCTTCCACATGGAGCACCGTCCCTGTCGTAAAGCGGTTGTGCAGCAGGAAGCCGATGGCATCGGCAATGTCCTCCGGCTGGCCGACGCGCCCCACGGGCAGCCGCTGGGCCATCGCGGCCAGCACCTCGTCCTTGCGCTCGCCCGCCACATCCGCCCAGATGGAGGTGTCAACCCAGCCCGGGGACACCGCGTTGACCCGCAGCGGCGCCAGCTCCACCGCGAGGGCACGCACCAGCCCTTCCAGCCCGGCGTTGATGGCGGCCACCACCGAGCCCCGGGCGGCAGGCCGGTAGGCGGCGATACCGGAAACGAAGGTGATGGAGCCGCCCGCCGACAGCCGGGGCGCCCCGCACTTGGCGAGCAGCAGCGGACCAAAGAACTTGCTGTCCACCACGCGCTGCGCGGCCTTCAGGTCCAGCGATGGCAGCAGCTCATAGGCCCCCGCGATGTCCGCGGCCGTGCTGACGATGTGGTCGACCGGACCGACCTGTTCGAACAGCCCGGCGACCTGCTCTTCACAGGCAATATCGACCGCGATCGCCTGCAGCTGCGGTGCGGGCCGCTGCAGTTGTGCGCACGCGCGCTGCAGCTTTTCCGGATTGCGCCCGGCGATCACGACCTGGGCGCCTTCGCCCAGGCAGCGTTGGGCAAGTGCAAGCCCCATGCCGGAGCCTCCGCCCACGATAAGGACTTTGGTGGATTGGGGGGTGTGAGTCATCTGTTCCATGTGCTTTCCAAAGGTGAAGCACCGCAGTGTTCCCAGTCCCGGCACCGATGGAAAACGGAAAGAAACGATGGTCCTATCGGAATGTCCGAACGCCTACCCGGCACCCCTCAGACGTCGATGGCGCTCGCAGACCCCGCCTGCTTGCGCAGCTCGAACTTCTGGATCTTGCCGGTGCTGGTCTTGGGCAACTCGCCGAACACTACGGCGCGCGGCACCTTGAAGCCCGCCAGGTGCTGCTTGCAATGGGCCACGATGTCCTCTGGAGTGAGCGTGGTGCCGGCCTTGAGCTCGACGAAGGCGCAGGGCGTCTCGCCCCACTTGGGGTCGGGCCGGGCGACCACGGCGGCGGCGAGCACGGCGGGGTGGCGGTAGAGCACGTCTTCCACCTCGATGGAGGAGATGTTCTCGCCGCC
>JAESFW010000432.1_pt1 | contig 13391 bp, 8 predicted proteins | sample 9269481 | NCBI WGS metagenome assembly JAESFW01 (sample SAMN14515350, study PRJNA621654) | algae metagenome | isolation source: Lyngbya sp. HA4199-MV5 and co-occurring heterotrophs from soil with... | place: USA: Ahupuaa O Kahana State Park, Hawaii | collected 2009-07-21
AGGTACTGGTACGTCGGGTGGCCTCCCAACCAAACTGCCCTGGCCGTAGTTTCTGGCGCTGAATCCACGCCCAGATCGCAACAATCTCCGTGTCAACCTCCTTCTCAAGAGATCGAGGGGTTTTGGCCTGGCCAGAAAACTCGTAACGGTCCTCGCGCAAGACCCATTTGAAAAGCAGGTGCGGCATGTTCTATTGAGCCTCGGGAAACTGAACGCGCGAGTCGGGAAGATCAGGATCGAATGGTGGAGCCATAACCGTGCCACGCAACGCATAAACGTTCCGCAAACACCATTCTCACTTTCACAACCAAGGGAAAAGTTGCCTCGTTCCCCCTATAGCCAAGCATGAAACCTGCAAATATCGGGAAGGAAGCATATCCGTGCCACCCCGAAAAGGAAGCATAAGCGTTCCAAGCCGGCACGCTTATGGGTGGAGCCACACAGCGCCGCAATCAGCTGCCCGCCACCTTCATGCGATTGATCAGCACGGACCCCACCGTCTTGGCACCATAGTTGTAGGTGTCGGCCCCGACCGCCTCGATGCCCAGCAGCATGTCCTTCAAGTTGCCGGCAATGGTGATCTCGTGCACCGGGTAGGCGATGCGGCCCTTCTCGACCCAGAAGCCGCTCGCGCCGCGCGAGTAGTCGCCGGTCACGTAGTTCACGCCCTGGCCCATGAGCTCGATCACGAACAGGCCCGTGCCCAGTTTCTGCAGCATCGCATCGAGGTCATCGCCTGCGCGGGTCAGGCGCGAGCTCAGGGTCAGGTTGTGCGAGCCGCCGGCATTGCCCGTGGTCTTCATGCCCAGCTTGCGCGCCGAGTAGGTGGACAGGAAGTAGCCCTCCACCCGGCCGCCATCGACCACCTTGCGCGGTGCCACGCGCACGCCCTCGTCGTCGAACGGCGAGCTGCCCTTGCCGCCCGGGATGAAGGGGTCTTCTGCGATGTCGATGTGCTTGGGGAACACGCGTTTGCCCAGCGAATCCAGCAAGAAGGTGCTCTTGCGGTAGAGCGCACCGCCGCTCACGGCCTGCACAAAGCCGCCGAGCAGGCCCGAGGCCAGCGTGGATTCGAACAGCACGGGGCACTCGACCGTGGGGATCTTGCGGCTGCCCAGGCGCGACAAGGCGCGCTCGGCGGCATAGCGGCCCACGGCCTGGGGCGAGGCCAGCTCGGCCGCATCGCGCATGGAGCTGTACCAGACATCGCGCTGCATCTCGGCATTGCGGCCGGGCAGCGAGGCGATGGGCGCCACCGAGAAGCTGTGGCGCGACGAGGCATAGCCACCGCGAAAGCCGCGCGTGTGGGCACTGAAGAAATGGCTTTGCTGGGCCGATACGCCGGCGCCCTCGCTGTTGGTGATGCGGCGGCTGGTCTTCAGCGCCGCGGCCTCGCATTCCATCGCCATCTTCGCGGCCTGCTCGCTGTCGATGGACCAGGGGTGGAACAGGTCCAGGTCGCGGTGCGTCGCCGTGGGCGCGATGTCATCGGCATCGGGCAGGCCGGCCATCGGGTCCTCGGCCGTGAAGCGGGCGATGTCATAGGCGGCCTGGGCCGTCTGTTCGATGGCCTTGCTGGAAAAATCCGAGGTGCTGGCATTGCCGCGGCGGTTGCCGATGTAGACGGTGATACCGAGCGACTTGTCGCGGTTGCGCTCCACGGTCTCGAGTTCGCCCTTGCGCACGCTGACCGACAGGCCGCAGCCTTCCGAGGCCTCGGCACCGACGTCGGTCGCGCCCAGCTTCTTGGCATGGGCCAGGGCACGGTCCACCAGTTCCTCAAAGAACGGGCGGCTGTAGCTGAAGCCGCTGTCAGGGGTGCTCGAAGGGGTGGCTGCCGGGGCGCCCAGGGCGTGTTTGGAGGGTTTTTTCATAGCGGCAGCTATGATACTTGCCGCTGTGGCGCGCGCTGCGCCACCCCCCATTTGTCCCCACCCATGTCACGCAAACCCAAAAAAGGCTACTTTGTGAAGGGCCATTTCGTTGCCGAAGGCAGCGAACTGGACCTCCAGCTCAAGGCCGAACTCAAAGGCACGCCCGATGCGAGCCGCACCGATCTCAAGCGTGAAAGCGACGCCCTGCAAGACCTGGGCAAGGAACTGCTGACCCTGCGCGGCGACCTGTTCGACAAGCTGAACCTGCCCGACAAGCTCGCCGATGCGCTGGCCGAGGCCAAGCGCATCACCAATTTCGAAGGCAAGCGCCGCCAGATGCAGTACGTGGGCAAGCTCATGCGCAAGCTCGAGCCCGAGCTGGTGGACGCCGCCCGCCTGGCACTCGACGAGCAGCGCAAGGGCTCGGCCGACGAAAAACTCGCCCTGCACCTGGCCGAGCACTGGCGCGACCGGCTGATTGCCGACGACGAAGCCCTGGACGCCTGGCTGGCCGAGCACCCCGGCACCGATATCCAGCAACTGCGCGCCCTGATCCGCCAGGCGCGCAAGGACGCGCCCCCTGCCGACAAGGCAGCCGAATCGCAGGGCCTGGCGCCGCGCAAGGGCCGCGCCTACCGCGACCTGTTCCAACTGGTGCGCGAGCACCAGGGGGGCGGCCCTGCAGGCGAAGCAGGTGAATCCGAGGACGAGAATGGCGATGACTGACGCAGCAGCGGCCGCCGCCCCGCACGAGCCGGTGCGTATCGGCATCGTCTCCATCAGCGACCGCGCCAGCAGCGGCGTGTACGAAGACAAGGGTCTGCCGGCCCTGCAGGACTGGCTCACGCGCGCCCTGCACAACCCGATCAGCTTTGAAGCGCGCCTGATCCCCGACGAGCAGGCGGGCATCAGCGCCACCCTGGTCGAGCTGGTGGACACCGCCGGCTGCAGCCTGGTGCTGACCACGGGCGGCACGGGCCCGGCCCTGCGCGACGTGACGCCCGAGGCCACGCTGGCCGTGGCGCACAAGGAAATGCCGGGCTTTGGCGAACAGATGCGCCAGATCAGCCTGAAGTTCGTGCCCACGGCGATTCTTTCGCGCCAGGTGGCGGTGGTGCGCGGCCAGAGCCTCATCATCAACCTGCCCGGCCAGCCCAAGGCGATCGCCGAGACGCTGGAAGGCCTGCGCGCGGCCGATGGCAGCCAGCTCGTGCCCGGTATCTTTGCCGCCGTGCCCTACTGCATCGACCTGATCGGCGGGCCCTACCTCGAAACCCGCGACGAGGTCTGCAAGGCCTTTCGGCCCAAGAGCGCGGTGCGCCAGCGCTGACCCCACAGGGCGCCAGAAACCCGCGCAGTCTACAGCCGCTTACTCAGGCAGCAGGTCCGGCAGCGGGGCTGGGCGCCTATTTGCCGACCAGCTCGTTGAGCTTGCCGGCCTCGAACTGTTCCTTGAGCGCCGCGTCGCAGGGCACGCAATCCTTGGTGGCCTGCACGGTGGAGAGCTTCTCGATGGCTTGCCACAGGAGCGTGATCTGGTGCTCCTGCGAGGAGGCGTTGTCGATCAGGCCGCGCATGGCCTGGGACAGGGGGTCGTCCTCCTGGGTGATGCCATAGGCCGTGAACTTGCGCGACTGCGGCTCGGTCACGTCGGCGCTCTGGCCCGCCTTCGAGGGAATGATGCGCGCCGGGATGCCCACGGCCGTGGCCCCCGCGGGCACGGGCTTGATGACCACGGCATTGCTGCCGATCTTGGCGCCGTCGCCGACCTCGAAGCCGCCCAGCACCTTGGCGCCCGCGCTCACCACCACGTCCTTGCCCAGGGTCGGGTGGCGCTTGGCACCCTTGTAGAGCGAGGTGCCGCCCAGGGTCACGCCCTGGTAGATGGTGCAGCCATCGCCGATCTCGGCCGTCTCGCCGACCACCACGCCCATGGCGTGGTCGAAGAACACACGCTCGCCGATCTTGGCGCCCGGGTGGATCTCGATGCCGGTGGCCCAGCGTGCAATGTGCGAGATGAAGCGGCCCAGCCACTTGAAGCCGTGGTTCCAGCACCAGTGCGCGGGCCGGTGCAGCCAGATGGCGTGCAGGCCGGGGTAGCAGGTGATCACCTCCCAGGTGCTGCGTGCAGCGGGATCGCGATCGAGGATGCACTGGATGTCGGAGCGCAGGCGTGCAAACATGGCCATGGTTGTTTTTGGAATATGGAAATGCAGTCTAGCGCTTTGCCTGCGCCGTTTCGATCATGGCTTTTGCGACACCACGCAGGATGTGGATTTCCTCGGGCCCCAGTTGCGCGCGGTTGAAAAGCTGGTTCAAACGCGGCATGAGCTTCTTAGGCGCCCCGGGATCGAGGAAACCGATGTCCACCAGCGCCCGCTCCCAGTGCGTGAGCATGCCGGCCACCTGGGCCGCATCGGCCAGCTCGCGCTCCGGCGCGGCAGGGGGCTGCGGCGGGGCGCCGAAGCCGCCAAAGCCACCGAGGGCCATGCGCCAGTCGTAGGCGACCACCTGGATGGCCGCGCCCAGGTTCAGCGAGCCAAAACCCGGGTTGGTGGGGATGGAGAGCGCCACATGGCAGCGGTACACATCCTCATTGGCCATGCCGAAGCGCTCCGAGCCGAACAGGAAGGCCACGCCCGATTCCACCGGCGCGTCGGCCGCCCTCGGTGCGGTCAGCTGCGCAAAGTGCTCGCGCGGCGAACGGGTGGGCGGCCCGAAGTCCCTGGGCGTCATGGCCGTGGCGCACAGGTGGCTCATGCCGTCGAGCGCCTCGTCCAGCGTGGCGACGATGCGCGCCTTGTCCAGCACATCGAGGGCACCGCTGGCGCGCTGGATGGTCTCCTCGCGCCGCAGCACATTGGCCCAGCGCGGCGCAACCAGCACGAGCTCGTCGAAGCCCATGGTCTTCAGGGCGCGCGCGGCGGCGCCGACGTTGCCGGCGTGGCTGGTGTTGATCAGGACAAAACGGGTCTTCATGGAATGGCAGGGGGCCGGATGCACCCCAGAATGGGACAAAAAGCGGCAAAACAGGTAAAATCAGCGCCCTATTGTCGCCGCCCGCATCGCCGGGCGGTGTTCCACGCTCCTCTTTCGCAAGGCGCCCCCTGCTGGCGCACTGCTTGAAACCACAATTTATGTCGTCCAACCTGCACCCCATGCTCAACGTGGCCATCAAGGCCGCACGCGCCGCCGGCGCCATCATCAACCGCGCGGCCCTTGACGTGGAGGCCGTGCGCATTTCGCAAAAGCAGGTGAACGACTTTGTGACCGAGGTGGACCACGCGGCCGAGAAGGCCGTGATCGATACGCTGCTGGGCGCCTACCCCGGCCACGGCATCCTGGCCGAGGAATCGGGCACCCAGTACGGTGCCAAGGATTCGGAATTCGTCTGGATCATCGACCCGCTGGACGGCACCACCAACTTCATCCACGGCTTTCCGGTCTACTGCGTGAGCATCGCCCTGTCCGTCAAGGGCAAGATCGAGCAGGCCGTCATCTACGACCCCACGCGCAACGACCTGTTCACGGCCACCAAGGGCCGCGGCGCCTACATGAACGAGCGCCGCATCCGCGTGAGCAAGCGCACCCAGCTCAAGGACAGCCTGATCTCCACGGGCTTCCCCTTCCGCCCCGGCGACAACTTCAAGGCCTATATGCTCATGATGGCCGAGGTGATGCAGCGCACCGCCGGCCTGCGCCGCCCCGGCTCCGCCGCGCTCGATCTGGCCTATGTGGCCGCGGGCTTCACCGAAGGTTTCTTCGAAACCGGCCTGTCCATCTGGGACGTTGCCGCCGGCTCGCTGCTGGTGACCGAGGCCGGTGGCCTGGTGGGCAACTTCACGGGCGAAGCCGAGTTCCTGGAGCAGCGCGAATGCCTGGCCGGCGCCCCCCGCATCTATGGCCAGCTGGTGCCCATCCTGGGCAAGTACAGCAAGTTCGCCGGTGCCGGCGACAAGGCCGCCGTGCGCCAGGCAACGGCCACCGAAGACGCTGACCCCGCCGATGCCGCCCCCGAAGGCGATGTCGGCGCGGCGCAGGACAGCGCCGACAAGGACGAGAGCGCTCCGCTCTGATGGATTGCAGGGCGGCGTTCCGCCGCCCTGCCCTCACGCCGGGTCGGGGTATTTCTGCGCGATGACGCGGAAGTCTTCGGCCACCTCCACGAAGGCATCGACCATGTCCGGGTCGAAGTGCGAGCCCCGGCCGCGCACGATGGTGCTGCAGGCCTGGTCGTGCGAGAAGGCAGGCTTGTAGACGCGCTTGCTGATCAGTGCGTCGTACACATCGGCCACGGCCATGAGCCGTGCCGACACGGGGATGGCATCGCCCGCCAGACCCTCGGGATAGCCCGAACCGTCCCATTTCTCCTGGTGGCTGTAGGCAATCTCCTTGGACACGCTGAGGAAGGCCACGCGCATGCCCAGGCGCTTTTCGGCGTCCTCGATGGCTGCGCGGCCCAGCGTGGTGTGGGTCTTCATGACCTCGAACTCCTCCACCGTGAGCTTGCCGGGCTTGAGCAGGATGCTGTCCGGGATGCCGATCTTGCCGATGTCGTGCAGCGGTGCCGACTTGTAGAGCAGATCGATCATGCGGTCGTTGAGCGCATGTTCGAAGCGCGGGTGGTGGCGCAGGCGCTCGGCCAGCGTCTTGACATACAGCTGGGTGCGGCGGATGTGGTTGCCGGTCTCGTTGTCGCGCGTCTCGGCCAGCGAGGTCATGGCCATGATGGTCACGTCCTGGATGGCCTGCACCTCCAGCGTGCGCAAGGCCACCTCGCGCTCCAGGTAGGAGCTCTTGTCGCGCAGGAAGTCGGCCGTGGCCTTGAGCGCCAGGTGGGTGTTCACGCGCGCCAGCAGAATGGGCGGGCTGATGGGCTTGGTGATGTAGTCCACCGCGCCCAGCGCCAAGCCCATGCGCTCGTCATCGGGGTCGGAGCGGGCCGTGAGGAAGATCACCGGGATGTCGCGCGTGGAGGGCGAGGCCTTCAGGCGCCGGCAAACCTCGTAGCCGTCCACCTCGGGCATCATGATGTCCAACAGGATGAGGTCGGGCGGCGTGCCCGACTGGGCGATCTTCAGCGCCTTCTCCCCGTGGTTGGCCACCTTCACCAGGTAGTGCTCGCGCAGCAGGCTGCCCATCAGCGTGAGGTTGTCGGGCGTATCGTCCACCACCAGTACCGTGGCAATCGGCTTGTCCACAAGGGTCGGCTGCTGAGAGGCGAAGGGCGCGTTGTCCATGGGCTTTCCTGCGGAAGGGGAGCATTCAGGGGGCGATGGCGGAATCCGGCGAGGATGGCGGCCCGGGTACCACAGTGGCGATGGTATCCAGCGCCTGTTCGAAATCAAAGTTCCGAATGTGCACATCCACCGCCTTGAACACCGGGTCCAGGAATCCCTCCAGCACGCTGGCATTGTGTTGCAAAAACTCGGCGGCTGCCGGGTCGTCCTGCAACAGCAGCGTGCGCAGCTGGTGCAGCAGTTCCGCCGGGGCCTTGGTCGGCACCATGCCGTCGGCATCGACCGGGCCCGGAGCGCTGGCAGACCACTGCTCCAGCGCCTCGATCAGCGGCTCCAGCACCGTGCCCAGTGCCGCCAGCAGGGGGGCGGTGGTCTCCTGGCGCTGCGGCCCCTTGCGCAGCAGGTCCTCCAGCTGGTAGGCGCGGTCGGCCACAGGCTGGGCGCCAATGTTGGCCGCCACCGACCGCAGCGTGTGCGCCAGGCGCTCGGCCAGGCCCACATCGCCCGCGTCGAGTGCGGCCCCGATCTCCCGCACCGTGCCCGCCTGCCCCTGGGCGAAGCGGCGCAGCATGTCGCCATAAAGCGCGGGCTTGTTCAGGGCCCGCTGCAGCCCCAGCGCCGTGTCCAGCCCGACCACCAGGGGCCAGGCCACGGGCCGGGGGGGGCTGGGCGGCACGGCGGCACCGTTGCGCAAAGGCAGCGGCGGCGGCAGGCCCTGGGGCACGCCCAGCCCGGGGCGCGGCTGTATCCAGCGCGCCAGGGCTTTCCACAGCGCTGCCGGGTCGATGGGCTTGGCCACGTGGTCGTTCATGCCGGCCTCGAAGCAGCGCTGGCGATCGGCGTCCATGGCATTGGCCGTCATGGCCACGATGGGCAGGCGCGCAAAGCGCGGGTCGGCGCGCAGTTGCCGCGTGGCGGTCTCGCCATCCATCACCGGCATCTGCATGTCCATCAGCACCAGGTCGTAGCTGTCGTCCTGCAGCCGGCGGATGGCCTCCAGCCCGTTGCCGGCCACGTCCACGTCGAAACCTGCGTCGCGCAGCAGCTCCACGGCCACCATCTGGTTGAGCTCGTTGTCCTCCACCAGCAGCACCCGCGCCCCGCGGATGGCCAGCGGCAGCTCGTCGGCCACGGGCGGCGGCACATACTGGCGCTGCAGGGCGGGCAGGGAATGCTCCAGCGGCTGCATCAGCGTCTCGAGCAGCAGCGAGGCATTCACGGGCTTGATCAGCACCGTCTCGATGCCCTGCGCGCGCGCCGCGCGCATCACGTCCTCGCGCCCGTAGGCCGTGACCATGAGCATCTGCGGCACCTGGGGCATGCCCAGGCTGCGGATGTGGCCCGCGAGCTCCACACCGTCCATGCCCGGCATGTGCCAGTCGAGCAGCAGCAGGCCGAAGTAGCGGTTGCGCGCCATGGCCTCGCGCAGGATCTCCAGCGCCTGCAGGCCCGAGTAGGCCTGCTCCACCTCGAAACCCATGGCCTGCAGCATGTCCGACAGCACGGTGGCCGCCGTGTGGTTGTCGTCCACCACCAGCACCTTGCGCCCCACCAGGTCCGCTGGCGGCAGCACTGCCCGGGCCGGCGCGCCGCGCTCCAGCGGCAGGCTGACCCAGAAGGTCGAGCCATGGCCGAAATCGCTGATCACCCCGACCTCGCCGCCCATCAGCTCGGCCAGGCTCTTGCAGATGGCCAGGCCCAGGCCGGTGCCGCCGTAGCGGCGTGTGGTCGAGGTGTCGGCCTGCTGGAAGCTCTCGAACAGGCGCCCCATCTGCTCGGCCGTGAGGCCGATGCCCGTGTCGCGCACCTCGAAGCGCAGGCTCACGCGCGTCTCGCTCTCCTCGAGCAGGCGCACGGCGATGCTGATCTCGCCCTGGTCGGTGAACTTGATCGCGTTGTTGGCAAAGTTGATGAGGATCTGGCCCAGGCGCAGCGAATCGCCCACCAGGTTGGGCGGCACGTTGGCGGCCACATCGCACACCAGCTCCAGCCCCTTGGCGCCGGCCTTGTAGCCCACCACGTCGGTCACGCTCTCGAGCATGCGGTCGAGCACGAAGGGCTGCTTTTCCACCGTGAGCTTGCCGGCCTCGATCTTGGAGAAGTCGAGGATGTCGTTGATCACGCCCAAGAGGTGCTGCCCGGCCTGCTGGATCTTGCTCACATAGTCGTGCTGGCGCGCGTTCAGCCCCGACTTGAGCGCCAGGTGCGACATGCCGATGATGGCGTTCATCGGCGTGCGGATCTCGTGGCTCATGTTGGCCAGGAAGTTGGACTTGAGCGCCGTGGACTCCTCGGCCAGCTCCTTGGCGCGGCGCAGGTCTTCCTCGGCGCGCCGGCGGTCGGTGATGTCCACGAAGGTGCCGATGGCGCCGCCGGGCGATCCGTCGGCGCGTGCGAAGGCGTGCAGCCAGAACAGGGTGTGGTGCACCTTCCCGTCGGCATAGGGCATGTCCACCTCGCGGTGCACCGAGTCCAGCCCGTTCATCGCCTGCAGGTTGTCGCCCTGGAAGCGCGTGCGCTGCTCGGCCGGCAGGAAGTCCAGGTCGAGCACCGTCTTGCCCACCAGGTCGCTGCGGCGCACGCCGAAGGCCTGCTCGTAGGCGCGGTTGAAGCCGATGTAGCGCCCGTCCGCCCCCTTGTAGAACAGGGGCACGGGAATCGCATCGATCAGCGCCTGCTGGAAGCCCAGTTGCTCCTCCACCTGCTCTTCGAGCTGCTTTTGGTCCTGGATGTCCACGCTCACGCCCACCACGCGCACCGCGCGCCCCGCGCCATCGCGCAGGATGCGCGCGGCCAGCAGGAACCAGCGCACCTCGCCATCGGGGCGCACGATGCGCCAGGAATTGCGCAGGTCGGTGTCGCTGCCCTCCAGGCTGGCCCGGAAATGCGCACTGGCCTCCTCGCGGTCCTCCGGGTGCAGGCGCTCGAGCCAGAAGCCCAACCCCGTGGGCTGGGTGCCCGCAGGCAGGCCCAGCATGGACACCAGCTTGTCCGACCAGACCACGGTATCGGCCAGCAGGTCGATGTCGAACACGCCCACCTTGCCGGCCTCCTGGGCGATTTCCAGCCGCTCGTTGGCCTGCTGGATGGCGATCTCGCCCTTGCGCGCCTCGGTCACGTCCTCGATGACCCAGATCGAAGCCGAGCGGTAGCCCTCCATGTTGATGCTGCGCCCCGCCAGCCGGGCCTCGAAGCTGCTGCCATCCAGGCGGCGCAACGTGGCGCGCTCGCGCAGCGCCTGGCCCGAGGCGAGCCGCTGCGCAATCAACGCCGTGAAGCTGTCCGACTGCGCCTGGTCGCCAAACAGCGCAGCCACCTCGCCGCCCAGCAACTGCGAAGCCGTGCCGCGCATGAGTTCCACAAACGCCGGGTTGAACTGGCGGAACTGCCCCTCGCAGACCAGCAGGATGGGCGGCGCATTGTCGAAGATGGCCGTCTGCTGCTCCAGCAGTTCGTTGAGCAGGCGCTCGCGCCGCTCCAGCTCGGACTGCGCGCGCATGCGCTCGGAGACGTCTTCGTGCAGCCCGACGATGGCAATGCGTTTGCCGCGCCCGTCGAACACCGGCGACAGTGTGGCCTCGTCGTGGTAGATGCTCGCGTCGCGGCGGCGGTTCACGAAACTGCCGCGCCAGGAGCGGCCCGACAGCAGCGTGGCCCACATGTCCTTGTAAGTCTGGGGCGGCGTCTGGTCGGTGGCGACGATGGACGGCTTCTTGCCGCGCACCTCGTCCAGCGCATAGCCTGTGTTGCGCTCGTACTGGGGGTTCACCCAGTCGATGCGGCCTTCCCCATCGGTGATGACCACGGCCACCGGACTGCTCTCCAGCGCCGCGCCCAGCACCCGGAAACGCTCCAGCGCCGCCGCCATGCGCGCACGGCTGCGCAGCAGGTCCAGCAACAGCAGGCCGAGCAGGGCCAGCAGCACGAAGGCGGCGCCGCCCACCTGCCAGCGCAGCAGGGCCGGCACCAGGGTGCTGACATCGTCGAGCACCACCAGTTGCCACTGGCCGCCGGGGTCGTTCCATTCGATACCGCGGCTCGCCACCGCGTAGGCCACCCCGTTGAGCAGCACCTCGCCGGCATCGGGCGCAAACGGCAGTGCCGAGGCCACACCGTTCTCGAAATGGCGCCCGAACTGGCGCGACGCGCGGATCGCGTCGATGCGCGCCTGCGTGAGCGGTGGCGCCACAGCGAACTGCCACTCGGGCCGGGTGGACGAGAACGCCACGCCCTGGGGCGACATCAGCAGGGCCGGGATGCCGGTGCTCGCCAGCAGCGCATCGACCACCTCGAAGCCCACCTTGAACATCACCACACCGATGATGGCGCTGGTGGGCGAATCCGTTTCGTACAGCGGGGCCGCGTAGTACAGGCCGCGCTCCTGGCTGTTCACACCGATGGCCGCATAGACGCTGATGGCGCCCTTCATGGCCTGCTGGAAATAGGGGCGAAAGCCCAGGTTCGAGCCCGTCGCGCGCTCGCCCGCCGTCTCATGCGCGACCACGGTGCCATCGGCCGACATCACGTACACGCCGCTGATCAGGAAGCGCCCGCGCGCCACCGCCAACCGCGCCAGCGAACCCGGGTCATCCGGCGGCGTGTAGCCGCGCGCCATGTCCTTGAGCTGGGGTTCGCTCAGGCCCATGAGCGAGACCGCGCCGATCAGGCCGCCTCCGGTGGTCTGGGTGATCAGCGCATCGGCCGCCTGCTGCACGATGCGCGTGCGCTCCACCGCACGCTCCTGGCCGCGCCAGTAGACCACGGCCTGCACGACCAGCCAGGCCCCGAGCAATGACAAGGCCAGCACCAGCACCAGGCCCCGCGTCCAGGCGGGATCGCGTTCGAGCACACGCTCGAGAAAGCGGCCTTCCTTGTCGCTCCTCGTCACCGGTGCCATGCACAGCCCCCCGTGGCCGGGAGACCCGTCCATGGATCAGCGCGTCGGGTCCAGCATTGCATCGAGTTCCTCCACCGGCACAGGCCTGCCAAACAGATAGCCCTGGAAGCCCTCGCAGCCATGCAGCCGCAAGAACCCCAACTGCCCCGTCGTCTCCACCCCCTCGGCCACCACCTGCAAATCCAGGCTCTTGGCCAGCGCCAGGATCGTGCGCACGATCGCCGCATCGTTGGGGTCGCTCAGCACGTCCCGCACGAAGCTCTGGTCGATCTTGATCTGGTCCAGCGGCAGCCGCTTGAGGTAGCTCAGGGAGGAGTAGCCGGTGCCAAAGTCGTCCAGCGCGAATCCCACCCCCTGGGCCTTGAGCTGTTCCATGCGCACGATGGTGTCTTCGATGTCCCCCAGCAGCAGGCTTTCGGTCAGCTCCAGCTTGAGCCGCTGGGGTTCTGCCCGGTGGGCTTTGAGGGTGTCCAGCACTTCGGCCACGAAGCCGGGCTGCCTGAACTGGCGTGCGCTGACGTTCACCGAGATGGACAGGTGGGCGGTGGCCGCGTCCTGGCCCCAGCGCTGCAGTTGCCTGCAGGCGGTCTCCAGCACGGTCTGGCCCAGCGGCAGGATGAGGCCTGTCTGTTCGGCCAGGGGGATGAAGTCGCCCGGGCTGATCATGCCGCGCTGGGGGTGGCGCCAGCGCACCAGGGCTTCTGCCCCCACCAGGCGCGCCTGGTGGTCCACGACGGGCTGGTAGTGCACGAGCAACTCGTTCCTCGCCAGGCCCTGGCGCAGGTCGGCTTCCAGGTTGGAGCGGGCGTTGACGGCAGCCTGCATGTCCGGGTCGAAGAAGCGCTGGGTGTTGCGCCCTGCGGCCTTGGCCTGGTACATGGCCAGGTCGGCGCGCTTCAAGAGTTCGTCCACCGACAGGCGTTCGTCGCCGAAGAGGGTGATGCCGATGCTGGGGGTGCTGTAGTGCTGTTGGCCGCCGAGGGCGAAGGGTTGGTTCAGGCTGGACAGGAGTTTTTCTGCGACGGTTTCGGCCTGGGCGGCGGCGTCCTGCAGTTCGGGGTTCAGGTTGTCCAGCATGACGACGAATTCGTCGCCGCCAAAGCGTGCCACGGTGTCGGCTTCGCGCACGCTGCCCACCAGGCGGGTGGCAACCTGGGAGAGCAGTTGGTCGCCCATGTCGTGGCCCAGGGTGTCGTTGAGGTCCTTGAAGTTATCGAGGTCGATGAACAGCAGCGCCCCCAGGTTCTTGCTGCGCTGGCAGGCGGCGATGGAGCGCTGCAGGCGATCAAGCAGCAGGCGCCGGTTGGGCAGGCCCGTGAGCGCGTCGTAGAACGCCAGGCGTTCGATCTCTTGTTCTGCGCGCTTGCGGTCGGTGATGTC
>JAESFW010000433.1_pt1 | contig 13101 bp, 12 predicted proteins | sample 9269481 | NCBI WGS metagenome assembly JAESFW01 (sample SAMN14515350, study PRJNA621654) | algae metagenome | isolation source: Lyngbya sp. HA4199-MV5 and co-occurring heterotrophs from soil with... | place: USA: Ahupuaa O Kahana State Park, Hawaii | collected 2009-07-21
AGCCACCGTGCGCCGGCAGCCACTGCGGCCCCGGCGGTGCGCAAGCCGGTGGCCATGGCGGCGCCAGCGGCGCGGGCGGCGGTGAAGGCGCCTGTGGCCAGCCGGCTGGCAGCACCCAAGGCCCCAGTGAAGGCGGCGGCAACGGCACCGGCCGCGGCACCCAGCCCCGCGCCCAAGGCGGCTGGGGGCGGGGATGATGAATGGGAAAGCTTCTGATTCGTGCTTGTGAATGCAGGCGGGCCATACAGCGGCCCCCTGCGCCCACACCACCGAACGAAACCTGAGAGGGCATCACGGGCATTGGCTTGAATCTTGCAGAACTGTGTTTACAGTTCGTTACTTCGGGAGACAGGCCATGAATCGATTCAAGATTTCTACCCGCCTGGCGGGGCTTCTCGGTGTGTTGTGCTGCCTTGTCCTGCTGGTCGGCGGGGCAGGTCTGTTTGGAATGGGGCAGTCCAACGCCGGGCTCAAATCGGTGTACGACGACCGGGTGGTGCCCCTCAAGCAGATCAAGATCGTGGCGGACATGTACGCGGTCAACGTGGTCGACGCGGCGCACAAGGTGCGCGACGGCGGCATGACTGCTGCGCAGGGCCTGCAGTCGGTGGCCGATGCCCGCAAGGCCATCGACACCAACTGGAGCGCCTACCTCGCCACCAAGCTGGCGCCCGAGGAAAAGACGCTGGTGGACCGCTTCAAGCCCCTGCAGGCCAAGGCGGATGCCGCGACCGAAACCCTGGTGGGCCTGTTCCGTGGGGGCGATGCCAGCGCGCTGACCACTTTTGCCGCCAAGGACCTGTACCCGGCCATGGACCCGCTGCAGGAAGTGCTGGGCCAGCTCATGCAGGTGCAGCTCGACCAGGCCAAGATGGAGTACGACCGCGCTGCGGCCAGCTACCAGACCATCTGGGCCGTGACCGTGGCGGCCGTGGTGCTGGGCGTGCTGCTCGCGGTGTTGGTGGGCGGCTCGATGATCCGCCAGATCTCGCGTTCGCTGGGCAATGCGGTGGATATCACCGATGCCGTGTCGCGTGGCGACCTTACCGTGCCCATTCAGGCGCAGGGGCGCGACGAGATCGCCTACCTGCTCACCGGCCTGACCGCCATGCGCGACAACCTGGCCCAGGTCGTCTCGGGCGTGCGCGGCAATGCGCAGGGCGTGGCGTCTGCCAGCGCCGAGATCGCCTCGGGCAACCATGACCTGTCCATCCGCACGGAAGAGCAGGCCAGCGCCCTGCAGCAGACGGCAGCGTCCATGGAGGAGCTGAGTTCCACCGTGCGGCAGAACGCCGACAACGCGCGCCAGGCCAACCAGCTGGCGATGAGCGCCTCCACCGTGGCCGTGCAGGGCGGCGACGTGGTGTCCGAAGTGGTCGAGACCATGAAGGGCATCAACGACAGCAGCAAGAAGATTTCCGACATCATCGGTGTCATCGACGGCATCGCCTTCCAGACCAACATCCTGGCGCTCAACGCGGCGGTGGAGGCGGCCCGCGCGGGCGAGCAAGGCCGCGGCTTTGCCGTGGTGGCCAGCGAGGTGCGCAGCCTGGCCGGCCGCAGCGCGGATGCGGCCAAGGAGATCAAGAGCCTGATCCATGCAAGCGTCGAGCGCGTGGAGCAGGGCACGACCCTGGTGGACAAGGCAGGCGCGACCATGACCGAGGTGGTGGCCTCGATCCGCCGCGTGACCGACATCATGGGCGAGATCAGCGCCGCCAGCACCGAGCAGAGCCAGGGCGTCTCCCAGGTGGGGGATGCCGTCACGCAGATGGACCAGGTCACGCAGCAGAATGCCGCCCTGGTCGAAGAAATGGCCGCCGCAGCCGGCAGCCTGAGCCACCAGGCCCAGGCCCTGGTCGGGGCCGTGGAGGTGTTCAAGCTGTCGGCCGACGCACCGCCCGTTCAGGCCGCGGCAGCGCCCCGTCCCGCCCCTGCGAAGCCGGTGGCTTCACCGGCCACCCGTCCGCCGGTGGCCAGCGCGGCGCCACGCAAGCTCACGGCACCGGTGTCCGCCAAGGCGCCGGCCGCTGCACCGCGGGCGGCAGCGACGACGGCGTCCGACGATGAATGGGAGAGCTTTTGAGCTCTCGAAGCCGCTTCAGCCTGCTGAATGCGCAGTGATGCACCAAAATGGGTCTTTTATGGCCTATTGCCTCAATTTGGTGCTTTTGTGGGTCTTTTTGGTGCGCTGGCCCGCGGTCACTTAGATGGCATCCAGCCGTGCCACGGCATCGGCTGGCAATACCAGCCGGGCCGATGCCATGTTCTGCTGCAGGTGCGTGACCGACGAGGTGCCCGGGATCAACAGGATATTGGGTGAGCGCTGCAGCAGCCAGGCCAGCGCCACCTGCATGGGCGTGGCGTCCAGCTGAACGGCCACGGCCGACAGGGCGTCCGACTGCAATGGCGTGAAGCCGCCCAGCGGGAAGAAGGGCACATAGGCCGTGCCTTCGGCTGCCAGTTGTGCGAGCAAGGCCTCGTCCTCGCGGTGGGCCAGGTTGTACAGGTTCTGCACGCAGACGATGGGGGTGATCCGGCGCCCGTCCTGCACCTGGCGCGCCGTCACATTGCTCAGCCCGATGTGGCGGACGAGGCCCTGGCGCTGCAGCTCGGCCAGCGCCGTCAGCGGCTCTTCCAGCGAGCCTTCGGCCGGGCCGTGCACGCTGAACATGGCGCGCAGGTTCACCACGTCCAGCACATCGAGGCCCAGGTGGCGCAGATTGTCGTGCACGGCCTGCGTGAGTTCCGCCTTCGAGAAGGCGGGCAGCCACGAGGCATCGTCGCCGCGCCGAGCGCCCACCTTGGTCACGAGGGTCAGGCCATCGCGGTAGGGGTGCAGCGCCTCCTTGATGATCTGGTTGGTCACGTGCGGGCCGTAGAAGTCGCTGGTGTCGATGTGGTCCACACCGCTTTCCACCGCGGCACGCAACACGGCCACGGCGGCGGCGCGGTCCTTGGGCGGGCCGAACACGCCGGGGCCGGCCAGCTGCATGGCGCCGTAGCCCAGGCGCTTCACGGTGCGTTGGCCGAGCGCATAGGTGCCGGCCTGGTCGATGGCTGTCATGGAAATCTCCTTGCAATGAATGGATCGATGGGTCCACTGTAGGCAGGCATGGCGTGTACGATAAGCCGGGTGAATGTGCACGGGTTGTGCTGAATTCAGAACAATCACGCGGAGGTATGCACCATGGCCGAGCAGTTGGGTGATCTGGCCGCCTTCCTGGCCGTTGCGCGCAGCGGTGGCTTTCGCGAAGCCGCGCGCGGCAGTGGCGGCACCAGCAGCGCCTCGGGCCTGAGCGAGGCCGTGCGCCGGCTCGAAGCGCGCCTGGGTGTGCGCCTGCTGCACCGCACCACGCGCAGCGTCGCGCCCACCGAGGCGGGCTCCCGCCTGCTGGAGCGCCTGGGCCCGGCGCTCGGCGAGGTCGAGGCCGCGCTCGATGTGGTCAACGGCTTTCGCGACCGGCCGGCCGGCACCCTGCGCCTGAACGTGCCCGCCAGCGCAGCACGCCTGGTGCTGCCGGCCATCGTGCCGCCCTTCCTTGCGGCCTATCCCGAGATCCGGCTCGACGTGGTGGTGGAAGAAAGCTTCGTCGATATCCTGGCCGAGGGCTGCGATGCCGGCATCCGCTACGACGAACGGCTGGAGCAGGACATGATCGCCATCCCCATCGGCCCGCGCTGGCAGCGCATGGCCACGGCCGCATCACCTGCCTACCTGGCCGCGCGCGGCCGTCCAGCGCACCCGCGCGACCTGATGCAGCACGCCTGCCTGCGCGGCCGCTTCGCCAGCGGTTCCATGGCCAGCTGGGAGTTCGAGCGCGCCGGCGAGGTGGTGGTCGTGGATCCGAGCGGCCCCCTGATCGTGCGCATCGCGGGCGGGGTGGACCTGGCGGTGGAGGTGGCACGCGCGGGCGGCGGCATCATCCACATGTTCGAAGGCTGGCTGCAGCCCCACATCGACAGCGGGGCGCTGGTGCCCGTGCTGGAAGACTGGGCGCGGCCCTTCACCGGGCCGTTTCTCTACTACCCCGGCCGGCGCTACCTGCCGGCGCCGCTCAGGGCGTTTGTGGATTTTGTGCGGGAGCAGTCTGCCGTCGCTGGAATGGATGGGTCAGGCACTACCCCTGCCTGAACGGACTGCGCCCCTGCAGTTCCTCCAGATAGCCTTCCACCCCCTGGCCCTCGCGCTCCAGGAAGCGCTCCACTGCCTCGGCAAACGCCGGGTGGGCGATCCAGTGGGCGCTGGTGGCCTGCACGGGCAGCAGGGCGCGGGCCATCTTGTGCTCGCCCTGGGCGCCGCCCTCGAAGCGCGCCGCGCCGTGCGCGATACACCACTGCAGCGGCTGGTAGTAGCAGGCCTCGAAATGCAGGCAGTCCACGCGCTCCAGTGCGCCCCAATAGCGGCCATAGGCCACGAGGCCATCATCACCATGGTCGCCCAGCGCGATCAGGCTGCTGGCAATGGGGTGGCCGTCTTTTTCGGCGATGAACAGCAGCCAGGCCTCGGGCAAGGTGTCTGCCATGCGCGTGAAGAAGTCGCGCGTGAGGTAGGGCGGGTTGCCGTGTTCGAGGTAGGTGCGCTCGTAGCAGCGGTAGAAGAAATCCCAGTCGGCCGTGCTGATGTCCGCGCCGCGCGACCAGCGGAAGGTGACGCCCGCCTCGGCCACGCGGCGGCGCTCCTGGCGGATCTTCTTGCGCTTGTCCTGGGCCAGGCTGGCGAGGAAATCGTCGAAGCTGGCGTAGTGCGCAGGGGCGCTGTCTTCGTGCAGTGCGTGCAGTGAAGGCTGGGCGGCCGGCGGTTCATTCTTCCAGTGGAATTGAACCGTGTGGCGCAGCATCAACCCTTCTTCGCTGCTCGTCTTCACATCATCGTTGCTGGCAAACAGCACATGCACGGATGAGACGCCCTGGCTCTCGCACCACTGGCAGACGGCTTGCACCAGCAGGGTGCGGGCTTCTTCATCGCGCGCCAGCAGCCGGGTGCCGGGCACGGGCGTGAAGGGCACGGCGATGGTGGCCTTGGGGTAGTAGGGCACGCCATGCTGTTCGTAGGCGTTGGCCCAGGCCCAGTCGAAGACGTACTCGCCGTACGAATGGCTCTTGAGGTACAGCGGGCAGGCGGCGATCAGTGCATCGCCCTCCCACAGCGTCATGAAGCGCGGCGTCCAGCCGCGCCGGGGCGTGGCGCTGCCGCTCTCGTGCAGGGCCGCGAGGTATTCATGGCGCAGAAAGGGCGTGGGGTGGCTTTGCAAAGCCAGCAGGCCGTTCCAGGCATTGGCGTCCACCTCCTGCGGAGAGGCCAGCACGCGGGCGATAATGTCCGATTCAGCCATGTATGCCCTGTGGGCCTGCATCGGCGGTTGTCTTCAACCCGGCCTTGGTGGCCTCTTCCAGTTCCATGACGCTCTCCATTTGCACAGCGCAGCTCAATTTCGTGGTGGGCGACATGCCCGGCAATGCGCAGAAGATCATTGCCGCGGCGCGCGAGGCCCATGCCCGGGGAGCGCAGTTGCTGCTCACGCCCGAGCTGGCGGTGTGCGGCTACGCGGCGGAGGACCTGTTCTTGCGCCCGGCCTTCATCGCCGCCTGCGATGATGCCGTGAAAACCGTGGCCCGTGAGACTGCGGGGTTGAAAGGCCTGGCCATCGTGATCGGGCATCCACAGGCCGTGCGCGCCAATGCCCCGGCCTTCAGCGCCTGCTTCAATGCCGCCAGCGTGCTGCGCGACGGCGTGGTCGAGCAGACCTACGCCAAGCGCGAGCTGCCCAACTACCAGGTGTTCGACGAGCGCCGCTACTTCGTGGCCGGCAAGGCGCCCTGTGTGTTTGAGGTGGCCGGTGTGCGCGTGGGCGTTCTGGTCTGCGAGGACGCCTGGTTTGCCGGCCCTGCGCGCGACGCGGCAGCGGCCGGTGCGCAGCTGCTCGCGGTCATCAATGCCTCGCCCTTCCACCTGGGCAAGAGCGCCGAGCGCGAGGACACCATGCGCGAGCGTGTGAAGGAAACGGGCCTGCCCCTGGTCTATGCCCACTTGGTGGGTGGGCAGGACGAGGTGGTGTTCGAGGGCCGCTCCTTCGCCCTGGGCGCCGATGGCATCGTGGCGGCACGGGCCCCGGGTTTCGAGGAAGCACTGTTCGCCGTGCAGGTGGAATCCGGCAACGGTGCTGCACCGCTGGTGCTCCAGGGCGACATCGCCCCGCTGCGCAGCGCCGAGGCCGACCTGTGGGACACCCTGGTGCTGGGCGTGCGTGACTATGTGGGCAAGAACCGCTTCCCCGGCGTGCTGCTGGGCCTGTCGGGCGGCATCGACTCGGCCCTGGTGCTGGCCATCGCGGTCGATGCGCTGGGCGCGGACAAGGTGCGTGCGGTGATGATGCCTTCGCCCTACACGGCCGACATCAGCTGGATCGACGCGCGCGACATGGCGGCCCGCCTGGGCGTGCGCTACGACGAGATTTCCATCCAACCCCAGTTCGAGGCCTTCAAGGCCGCGCTGGCCAGCGACTTCGCGGGCCTGGCCGAGGACACGACCGAGGAGAACCTGCAGGCGCGCATCCGCGGCACCTTGCTCATGGCCCTGTCCAACAAGTTCGGCTCCATCGTGCTGACCACGGGCAACAAGAGCGAAATGTCGACGGGCTACTGCACGCTGTACGGCGACATGGCCGGCGGCTTCGCCGTCATCAAGGACGTGGCCAAGACCACCGTGTTCGCGCTGTGCCGCTGGCGCAATGAACACGACCCCTATGGCACGGGCGCCAGCCCCATCCCCGAGCGCATCATCACCCGCCCGCCGAGTGCCGAGCTGCGCCCCGACCAGAAGGACCAGGACAGCCTGCCGCCCTACGATGTGCTGGACGCCATCGTTGCGCGCTACATGGAGAACGACGAGCCCATCGAATCCATCATCGCCGCGGGCTTTGCGCGCGCCGATGTGGAGCGCGTGACCCGGCTCATCAAGATCAACGAGTACAAGCGCCAGCAGGCGCCCGTGGGGATTCGCGTCACCCGCCGCAGCTTCGGCAAGGATTGGCGTTACCCTATCACCAACAGTTTCAGAGCTTGAGCATGACCATCCCCCTGAGGCGCTTCGCGCCTTCCCCCTTCTCTCGAATTGCTGTGCAATTCGGGAAGGGGGACGCTGCCAGCGCACGCAAGCGAAGCGCTGCATACGCAGCTTGGCGGCCCTTGCGCGGCGGCCCTGGCCTTGGCTGCGAGAGTTCTACCAGTGGCGATCTTGTTTGAGTGCTGAGAGAAATTGATACCGTATCGCGGGCGCAGGCCAGCATCTAGTTTTTTTACTTTTCCCTATCCCCCAGGAGAGCCACCATGAAAATGATCACCGCCGTCATCAAGCCTTTCAAGCTCGAAGAAGTCCGCGAGGCCCTGGCCGAATGCGGCGTGACCGGCCTGACCGTGACCGAAGTCAAGGGCTTCGGCCGCCAGAAAGGCCATACCGAGCTCTACCGTGGCGCCGAGTACGTGGTGGACTTCCTGCCCAAGGTGAAGGTCGAGGTCGTCGTCAAGTCCGAGGATGTGGACCGCTGTGTGGACGCCATCGTCAACGTGGCGCGCACCGGCAAGATCGGCGACGGCAAGATCTTCGTGACCGCCGTGGAGCGCGTGGTGCGCATCCGTACCGGCGATCTGGACGACGCTGCGGTTTGATGCCGCTTTTCCGGGCGGTGCGCCGCCCGGAAAAGCGGCTGGCCGCGCACAAGGCGCGGCCGCATGCGCTCAGATCACCGAGCGCAGTGGAATCTGGCTCGCATTGTGGCCGGCTTGCTCTACCAGAGTCTGGAGCAGGGCGGGGGTGTCGGTGCCGGCGTGCAGCAGGCCCATCTGCCATTCGCCCATGAAGCCGCTGGCCACGCTGTGGTTCAGGAAGGCCAGCAGGCCGTCGTAGTAGCCGGCCACGTTGAGCAGGCCCAGGGGCTTGTCGTGGTAGCCCAGCTGGCGCCAGGTCCAGACCTCGAACAGTTCCTCGAAGGTGCCGATGCCGCCGGGCAGGGCGATGAAGGCGTCGCTGCGTTCGGCCATCATGGCCTTGCGTTCGTGCATGGTCTGCACGATGTGCAGTTCGTCGCAGGCCCGGTTGGCCAGTTCCTTGTCCACCAGGGCCTGGGGGATGATGCCCACCACGCGGCCGCCGGCCCGGCGTGTGGCCTCGGCCACCGTGCCCATGAGGCCGCTGCGTCCGCCGCCGTAGACCAGTTGCCCGCCGTGCGCGCCGATCCATGTGCCCACGGCCGTGGCGGCCTGGGTGTAGGCGGCGTCTTCACCGGGGCGCGAGCCACAGTAGACACAGATGGAGAAAGCCGGTGCGTTATCAGCCATGCGCGATCCTCTGGAAAATGGCGCCCCCCCAGATGCCGATGCACAGCAGCAGGGCCAGCAGCACGGCGGCACTGCCCATGTCCTTGGCGCGCTTGGACAGGTCGTGCCACTCGGGGCCGATGCGGTCGATGGCGGTCTCGATGCCGGTGTTGAGCAACTCGACAATCATCACGATCACCACCGAGCCGGCCAGCAGGGCCACCTCCACCCAGCTCTTGCCCAGCCACAGCGAGGCGGGCAGCAGCACGATGGCGGCGATGGCTTCCTGGCGGAAGGCCTTTTCGCCCCAGCCGGCGCGCAGGCCTTCCAGCGAATAGCCGGCCGCGTGCCAGATGCGGTTGAGCCCCGTGCGGGCCTTCTGGGGATTGGCGGGGGCGGTGGGCTGGGGGGTGGACATAGGGGAGCAAAAACCGCGATTGTCGCGCAGGGTTGTGACGCCGGGCTTAAGACTGGTGAGACCGCTCCTGCCCGGGGTGTTGGTTGGGTTACTTCTTGCGGTGCTCGAAATGCACCAGCCGCGTGCCGGCCAGCGCATCGTGCCAGAACTGTTGTGCCGGATGGAAGCGCGCAAGGATGGCCCAGACGGCGACCCAGCCGACGACGATGACCAGGGTCTCGCCGCCCGAGAGCCCGAACGGTGCCACGGCGGCCAGCGGCGGCAGAAACCACAGCCAGCTGAGCACATAGCGCAGCAGGGCGCGCGGCTGGCTGATGGGGTGGCCTGCGCGGTCCACCACGCGGATGTTCCAGGTCTTCATGGCCAGGGTCTGGCCCTTGGCCCAGAACCAGGTGAAGTAGATCCCGAACACCACGAACAGGAAGGCCTGCAGCGCATGCCGGTGGTCCAGCGCGTGGCGCTGCTGGCTCAGGCTGCCGAACAGGTAGCCGGCGATGAACACCACGCCGAACATCAGCATGCCCTCGTACAGCCAGCAGGCCATGCGGCGCATGAGGCTGGGGGTGGCGGCGGGCAACGTGTCTGGCGGGGGCGTCTCTGCGGGCGGTGTGCTGGAGGTGGATGGTGCAGACATTCCGGGCGGCAGGATCAGAGGACGGGCGCAGCGCAGGCCGCGCCGTCAGTTGTTGGGGTACAGGCCGGAATTGTCGGCGCTGGGCGGGGCGGCTGGGGCGGCCGGATCGCTGCCTTCGGGCGCCAGGGGAGGCAGGGCCGAGGGGACCGCGCTGGGCACGGTCACGGGCGCGGTTTCCACCACTGTGGGGGCGGCAGGCCCCGGGGCGGGGGCGCCGGATGCCGGCGTCGCTGGGACGGGAACCGGCATGGCCACGCGGGGCGTGTGCTCGGTCACCGGGGGAATCTTGGGCGCATTGGGCCGCAGCGGGTTGGCCTGGGTGGCGGCCGGCACCTGCACCAGCTTGCGCGGCGACACAGGCCGCAAGGCGGTGGCGGCACCCTGGGGTTTGGGCGGGGCCGTGGCGGCCAGCAACTGGCGTTCCTCTTCCGTCAGGGCCTGGTAGGCCTCCCACTGGGCGAGCTTGTTGTCGCCGGCCAGGCGGTTGGTGCTGGCGTAGTTCAGGCGTGCCTGGCTGCGCTGCTGGGCGCTCAGGCTGGCCCATTCGGTCATGCGGCTGTGCAGCTTGGCCTGCTCCTCCTCGGGCAGCTCCGGAAAGTTCACCGCCAGCGCCAGCCAGCGGCGTTTTTGCACCTCGCTGATCTGCGCCCAGCGCTCGGCCAGGGGGTACAGCGCCAGCTTTTGCCGGGTATTCAGGGTTTCCCAGCCCGGGCCGGCGGCCACCTCGGCCAGGCCTTCGGAGGGCAGGGCGGTGGCGGCGCTGGCGGGGGGGCGCAGGGCGGTGGCAGCCGTCGGCGTGGGGCGCGTGGCGGCGGAGGGCAGCAGGGTGGCGGGCGCCATGCCCACCTGTTGCACGACCGTCACGGCCGTGGCGGTCAGCGCGCCCAGAAGCACCAAAGCCAGCACGATGGCTGGCAATGGTGGGGAGGCGTCGGGAATTCCGTTATGCATGCATCAGGCAGTGTGCCAAATCAGTGATTCTGCGCTGCCGTCTTGAGGAACTGGACAAATCCCGGGTCGGAGTAGGCTTCTGGAGGCAACTCGTCGGTCAGCAGGGCGGCGTCGACCTCGGCGATCTCGTTGGCTCCGAACTCGTCCTGCACCGTGCTGATGAAGAACAGGCCCACCACCAGGGCGATCAGCGGCACGGCCGACACCAGGGCGTTCCACCAGGTGTTGCCTTCGCCGCCGCCGGCGCCCAGGCTGGCCGAAGAGCCGCCGGCCAGCACCACCGGGGCACTGGCCCGGGCCGGGGCGCGCACCGGGGCCAGCACCTTGCGGCGGGCCAGGGCCTGCATGCGCGAGGCGCGCAGGCGCTCGGAGATGTCATAGGGCAGATCCTGCGAGCCGTCCGTCAGCCTGGCCGATACGCGGCGGGCAAAACGCTCTGCTGCAGCTTCCTGGGAGGGGGTAGGGGCGGTGTTCACAGTTCGATTCCTTTGGCTTTCAGTGCCTTGCTCAGGGTTTGTATGGCACGAAAACAGTGCGTTTTCACACTGCCTTCCGAACAACCCATCGCGGCTGCCGTTTCTGATACATCCATTTCTTCCCAGTAACGCATGAGGAAGGCTTCCCGTTGACGTGCTGGCAATTCTTCTATTTCTGCCTCGATGCTCCGAAAAATCTGGGCCCGGCGGGTCAGGTCTTCGGCACTCTCGGCCTTGTCCCCATCGTCGGGGCCGGAGTACGCCTCCAGCAAATCAAAATCCATGCCATCTTCGCCCGGGCCTTCGAAGTCGCTCATGCTCGAAAACAGTGCATTGCGCGTCTTCTGGCGCCGAAACCAGTCCAAAGTGCTGTTCGACAGGATGCGCTGGAACAGCATGGGCAGCTCGGAGGCGGGCTTGTCCCCATAGTGTTCGGCCAGCTTGAGCATGCTGTCCTGCACGATGTCCAGGGCCGCTTCCTCATTGCGGACATGGTAGAGCGAGCGCTTGTAGGCGCGCTTTTCTACACTTTTGAGGAAATCGGAGAGTTCTTGTTCGGTTGCCAAGACGGGTCAGCCCGGGATGGGACGCTATTGGTGCACGCCAGTGCGGCGCTCCAACAACAGGTGCCAAAGCCCTCCACAGAGGGCCGGAACCATCGATTATCGCATCCCTGCGTGTTTTTTTAGGCATGGTGTGCATTTGCGCGTGTTGCAGTGCGATAATCGGGCCTGCAATTCAAAAGGCAAACGGGTCACGGTCCGGCGGGCAATCATCCCGCTCATGTCCTTGGCCTCAAGTTCCACGCTGGCTTCACAAGAGCCCAGGCAAGGAGCACCCAAGGTTTTTCGTCAGAGAAATTCACAAAGGTTGATCATCATGGAAATCTCCAAGGCCGAGATCACTTCGGCAGCCGCTGCTGCGCCGGGCAACACCCACTCTTCCCCCTCCCAGGACCTCATGGGTTCCGAGATCCTGGTCAAGTCGCTCCAGGCCGAGAACGTCCAGTACATCTGGGGCTACCCCGGCGGCGCCGTTCTGTACATCTACGACGCGCTGTACAAGCAAGAGACCATCCAGCACGTGCTGGTGCGCCACGAGCAGGCGGCCGTGCACGCCGCCGACGGCTATGCCCGCGCCACCGGTGAAGTCGGTGTGGCCCTGGTCACCTCGGGCCCCGGCCTGACCAATGCGGTCACCGGCATCGCCACGGCGTACATGGATTCCATCCCCATGGTGATCATCTCCGGCCAGGTGCCCACGCCCGCGATCGGGCTCGACGCCTTCCAGGAATGCGACACCGTGGGCATCACGCGCCCCATCGTCAAGCACAACTTCCTGGTCAAGGACCCGCGCGACCTGGCCGCCACGCTCAAGAAGGCCTTCCACATCGCCCGCACCGGCCGCCCCGGCCCCGTGGTGGTGGATATCCCGAAGGACGTGTCCTTCAAGAAGGCGGCCTACACCGGCTACCCCCAGGGCGTGGAAATGCGCTCGTACAACCCCGTGCGCAAGGGCCACAGCGGCCAGATCCGCAAGGCCCTGCAACTGCTGCTGGCTGCCAAGCGCCCCTACATCTACACCGGCGGCGGCGTGCTGCTGGGCAATGCCACCAACGAACTGCGCACCCTGGTGGACATGCTGGGCTACCCGGTCACCAACACGCTGATGGGCCTGGGCGCCTACCCTGCGTCCGACCGCAAGTTCCTGGGCATGCTGGGCATGCACGGCACCATCGAAGCCAACAACGCCATGCAGAACTGCGACGTGCTGCTGGCCGTGGGCGCGCGCTTTGACGACCGCGTGATCGGCAACCCCAAGCACTTCGCGCAGAACGATCGCAAGATCATCCACGTGGACATCGACCCGTCGAGCATCTCCAAGCGCGTGAAGGTCGACATCCCGATCGTCGGCGACGTGAAGGACGTGCTCACCGAGCTGATCTCCATGATCCGCGAGAGCAGCACCCGCCCCGACGCCGGTGCCCTGGCCGCCTGGTGGGACACCATCGAAGGCTGGCGCAAGCGCGACTGCCTGAAGTACGACATGGGTGGCCCCGACGTCATCAAGCCCCAGTACGTGGTGGAGACGCTGTGGAACATGACCAAGGACGCTGACACCTACATCACGTCCGACGTGGGCCAGCACCAGATGTGGGCGGCCCAGTACTACCGCTTCGATGAGCCGCGCCGCTGGATCAACTCCGGTGGCCTGGGCACCATGGGCGTGGGCATCCCCTACGCCATGGGCATCAAGCTGGCCAAGCCGCAATCCGAAGTGTTCTGCATCACCGGCGAAGGCTCGGT
>JAESFW010000434.1_pt1 | contig 13007 bp, 11 predicted proteins | sample 9269481 | NCBI WGS metagenome assembly JAESFW01 (sample SAMN14515350, study PRJNA621654) | algae metagenome | isolation source: Lyngbya sp. HA4199-MV5 and co-occurring heterotrophs from soil with... | place: USA: Ahupuaa O Kahana State Park, Hawaii | collected 2009-07-21
CGGCGGCATCATGTACGAAGGCACGGACCGCGAGATCGTGATCCAGGAATCGGTCTACTCGCGCAAGGGCGCCGAGCGCCTGCTGAAGTTCGCCTTCGACCTGGCGCAGAGCCGCCCGCGCAAGCACGTGACCCTGGCCACCAAGAGCAACGGCATCGCCATCAGCATGCCCTGGTGGGACCAGCGTGCCGAAGAAGTCGCCAAGAGCTACCCCGAGATCACGCTGGACAAGCAGCACATCGACATCCTGACCGCGCGCTTCGTGCTGCAGCCCGGCCGCTTCGACGTGGTGGCCGCGACCAACCTGTTCGGCGACATCCTGTCGGACCTGGGCCCCGCGACCACGGGCACCATCGGCCTGGCGCCCTCGGCCAACCTGAACCCGGACCGCACCTTCCCCTCGCTGTTCGAGCCCGTGCACGGCTCGGCGCCCGACATCTACGGCAAGAACATCGCCAACCCCATCGCCATGATCTGGTCGGGCGCACTGATGCTGGACTTTTTGACCCGGGGCCAGGGCGCCGGCCGCGCCGCGCACGATGCCATCGTGGCCGCCATCGAAGCCGCCCTGAAGGAAGGCCCGCTCACGCCCGACCTGGGTGGCACGGCCAACACCACGGAACTGGGCCAGGCCATCGCGGCGCGCATCGCCAAGGCCTGACGATTGGGCGGGGCCTTCATCCCCGCTTCAGCCGGTGCCCGAACTGGTTGATGAGCATGCCGCAAAGCACCGCAGCGGTGCCCGCCCACTGCGCGGGCGCCGGCTGCTCGCCCAGCACCAGCATGGCGGCCAGCAGGCCCACCACCGGGATCAGCAGCGAGAACGGCGTCACCCGCCCTGCCGGGTGGCGCTGCAGCAAGCGCGTCCACAGGCTGTAGGCCAGCAAGGTGGCCAGCAGGGCCAGGTAGAGCACGGCGAACAGCGCCTGCCCGTTGAGCCCTGCGAGCTGCGCTGCCACCGAGGCCGGGCCATCGAGCCACAGCGCCAGCGCGAAGAAGGGGACGATGGGCACCGTGCTGCTCCACACCACGAAGGGAAACGGCGCGTACTGCCCGCCCACCCGCGCCGCGAAGCGCACCACCAGGTTGGACAGGGCCCACATGAAGGCCGCGCCCAGCGTGAGGATGAAACCCGCCAGGCTCATCTGCAGCGCGCCCTCGCCATGGGCGCTGGCGATCACCAGCAGGCCCGCGAACGCCACCGCCAGGCCCAGCCACTGCGCAGGGCGCGCGCGTTCGTGCAACAACGTGACAGCGAGGATCAGGGTAAAGAAGGCCTGGGTCTGCATGACCACCGAGGCCATGCCCGCCGTCATGCCCAGGCGAAGGCCCAGGAATAGCAGGCCGAACTGCCCCACGCCCTGGGCCAGGCCATAGGCCACGATGAAGCGCCAGGGCAGCTGCGGCCGGCGCACGAAGAGCAGGAAGGGCAGCGAGGCCGCGACGAAGCGCAGCGCACCCAGCAGCATGGGACTCAGGGTCTGCAGCCCCATCTTCATGACCACGAAGTTCGAGCCCCAGATCAGGATGACCGCGAGCGCGCAGGCCAGGTCGCCCTGCGAGAGTGCGCGCGGCGGCGCATCGCCCACAACAGTCGCCGCCGTGCTCATGCGCCGCTGCCCGCCAGGGTTCCGGCCACAGCCACCGGCCGCCCCTGCCGCAGGCGCGCGGCCACGAAGGCATCGAAGGCCTGCGCGCTGGTCTTGCGCGGCACATAGCCCAGTTGCTCCTTGAGGGCGGTGTTGAGCAGCACCGGGCGGTAGCGCAGGAAGTCGAGCTGCTCGGGCCCGTAGCGGCTCAGCCCCAGGCGCGAGCCCACGAACAGCGCCGCGCGCAGCAGGCCGGCCGGCAGGTCGAGCGTGGTCTTGCCCAGGCGCGCGGCGATCTGGTGGATGCTGAGCGCGCCGTCGCCCGCGAGGTTGTAGCAGCCGGGCGCCGCGCCATCGAGCGCATGCAGCAGTGCGCCAGTCACGTCCTCGTCCCAGATGAAGACAAAGGGGCTGTCGCTGCCGCGGATGGCCAGCAGGCGCGGCTTCTCGAACAGCGCGGTGATCTGGTTGTCCACCCGCTCTCCCAGAATGGTGCCGATGCGCAGCACGGTCTGCGCCAGCGCGGGGTGGCTCTGGCGCCATGCGGCCAGCATCTCCTCGACCAGGCGCTTGTGGTGCGCGTAGGCAAAGGCCTCGTTGCCGCGCAGCGGATGCTCCTCGGTGATCCAGGGCGCGTTGTCGACATGGTAGCCATAGGCGGCGCCACTGGAGGACACGACCACATGCCGCACGCCCTGCGCTGCACAGGCTTCGAGCACATTGCGCGTGCCGTTCACGTCCACGTCGTACTCAAACGCCCGGCTCGAATCGCGGCCCGGCGTGACGATGGAGGCCAGGTGCACCACGGTGTCGATGGCATGGCGCTGCAGGGTGGTGGCCAGGGCCGGGTCGCGCACGTCCTGCGCCTCATAGGTGACGCCCGGTTCCCGACGCTCGGGCGGCACCTCGCGCACATCAAGGGCCACCACAGCGCCCGTGTCCGGCCGCCGTGCCAGTGCCGCCACCACGCCGCGGCCCAGAAAACCGTCGGCCCCGGTCACGAGGATGTTGCGGGCCCGCACCGGCGCGCCGCTCATGCCCGCTCTCCCAGCGCCACGGCAGGCGCACCGGCGGGGTCCTTGCGGCCCCACCAGCTGGCCAGCGCCAGGCCCGCGATGATGTCCCAGAAGCCCCAGACGCCGGCCACCACGGCCATGCCGCCCAAACCACCGAAGAAGCTGAAGATCACCACAAGGCCCAGGCCCGCGTTGCGGATACCGACCTCGATGGAGACCGCACGCCGGTCGTAGTCCTGCAGGCCGGTGGCGCGTGCGCACAGGTAACCGGTGCCGAAGGCCAGCGCATCGTGCAGCGCCACGGCCAGCAGCACCAGGCCCACGTAGTCGAGGAAGAAGCGCCAGTTGCCCGCGATGGCCCCGAGGATGAAGCCGATGAGCGCCAGGAAGCTGATGATGCGCACGGCCTTCTTCACGCGCTGCGTGAGGCGCGGCAGCTGGTGCGCACAGGCCAGGCCCAGCACGAAGGGCAGGCCGATGATGGCGACGATGTGGCCCACCATCTCCAGCGGGTCGAGCGCAATGGTCTTGAGCAGCGGCGCGGCCGTGGGGTGCATGCCACCCCAGAACGCGAAGTTGAGCGGCATGGCCACAATGGCGATGGCATTGGAGATCGCCGTCATGGACACCGACAGCGCCACATTGCCACGCGCGCGGTGCGTGAGGATGTTGGACACATTGCCCGGTGGGCAACAGGCCACCAGGATCATGCCCAGCGCAATGCTCGGCCCCACGCCCAGCAGCAGCGTGAGCACAAAGGTCACCGCCGGCAGCACGATGAACTGGGCGGCAATGCCCACGGCCATGGCCCAGGGCATCTTGGCCACGCGGCGGAAGTCGTCCACCCGCGTGTCGAGCGCGATGCCGAACATCAGGAAGGCCAGCACCGCGTTGAGCAGCATCAGCGAGGCGGGGTTGAAGTTCAGGCGGATCTCGTCCACGGGCAGCATGCGTTGTCTCCTCGAAGTTCTTCTTGTCGCCGATCAGGCCAGCCCGGCCGACGCTTTTCGGACGGCCGCGCGGTAGGTGTCCTTGTGCACGTAGTAGGCCATGCGTTCGAGCTGCAGGTACTTGAAGCCACCCGACAGGTCCGGCGGCGGGCCCTGCACCGCAGCCGTGAAGGCCTGCGCGGCCGGCGTGCCGGCATCGAGTGACTTGAAGTAGCGCGCCACCAGCTCGGCCTGCTCGTAGCGGCCCTGCCAGCCGATGCCGCTGGCTTCGATCATGCCCAGCACGGCCAGGCGGTGCCGGCCGGGTGCGAAGATGTTGAGATGCAGGCGCGGTGCCATGCCCTGCCAGTTGAGCAGCTCGCGCGCGATGAAGGGGTAGTGCAGCGTGTAGCCGGTGGCGGCCAGCACCATGTCGTAGTCCTGGCGCGTGCCGTCCTTGAAGTGCACGGTGGGGCCGTCGAAGCGCGCGATGTCGGGCTTGACGTGGATGTCCCCATGGCCCAGGTGGTGCAGGATGAGCGAGTTCACGATGGGGTGCGACTCGTACATCTTGTACGTGGGCTTGGGAAAGCCGAAGCGCGTGGGGTCACCCGTGAACCACTTCAAGACCGTGCTGTCCACCTTCTGCTTGAGCCACGGCGGCAGCGGGCGCCGGCCACCCAGGGTGTCGGCGGGCTTGCCGAACACGTACTTGGGCACGAAGTAGTAGCCGCGCCGCACCGAGATGTCCACGCTGTCGGCATAGTGCACCGCATCCACCGCGATGTCGCAGCCCGAGTTGCCCGCGCCCACGATGAGCACGCGCTTGCCCTGGAACTGCTGCGCATGCTTGTAGGCCGAGGTGTGCAGCAGCTCGCCGCTGAAATGGCCCTCGAACTTCGGCATGCTGGGCTCGGCCAGCGTGCCGTTGGCGATCACCACGCCCTTGTACTCGGCCGATTCGGTGCCGCCATCCGCCGTGGCGATGGTCACGCGCCACAGGCTGTCTGCGCGCTCATCCAGCGGCTCCACCTTGAGCACGCGCACGCCGAAGCGGAAATGCCGGCGCAGGTCGAAGTGGTCGGCAAAGGCCGCGAAGTAGCGGCACAGCTCGCGGTGGCTGGGGTAGTCGGCCACGCTGTCGGCCATGGGGAATTCGCTGAACTCGGTGGTGCGCTTGCTGGATATCAGGTGGGCCGACTCGTACACCGTGGAGCGCGGGTTGGCGATGTTCCACAGCCCACCCACGTCGGTATACGCCTCGAAGCCCTGGAACGGGATGCCCAGCTTCTGCAGGTTGCGCGCCCCGGCCAGGCCCGAGGGGCCGGCGCCGATGAGCGCAATCATGCCCTGCGTAGTGGGCGTGGTGGCGTCCACGCAGGCCTGCAGGCCGGTGGGGGCGTGGCGGAGATCGTCTTGCATCGGGGGGCGTGCTCGCGGGTGGGATTCAACGGGGGTCGGAAGGGGCCTGGGTGGTGCCCGGCAGGCCCGGGATGGCCGTGGCACCGGCTTCGCCCACGCGCGGCTTGCGCGGCTGGCCGCGCAGCAGGTGGTCGTAGGTGGCCGCAGGCAGGCAGGCCAGCAGGCGCGAGAGCCAGCCGATATGGCGCGGCAGCACGATGTGTTCGCGCCCGCGCGCCACACCGGCCAGCAGCGCACGCGCGGCGGCATCGGGCTCCATCAGGCCGGGCATGGCAAAACGGTTGCCCGCGGTGAGCGCCGTGCGCAGGTAGCCCGGGCTCACGGTGTGCACGGACAGGCGCGTGCCGCGGCATTCGGCGCGCAGGCTCTCCAGGTAGCGGATGAGCCCGCCCTTGCTCGCGCAGTAGGCGCCATTGCCGGGCATGCCGCGCCAGCCCGCAATGCTGGCCACGCCCACCAGGGCGCAGCGCGGCCCCTGCTGGGCCTGCGCACGCAGCGCCAGCACGAAGGGCTGGAAGGTGGTGGCCGGGCCGAGCAGGTTGATCTCCAGCATGCGGCGCATCACGGCCAGGTCGCCGGCCTCGCCGGTGTCAAAGCCTCCGGCCACGCCGGCATTGGCCACCACCAGGTCGGGCAGGCCGGCGCGCGCCACCCAATCGGCCGCCACCTGGGCCATGGCACCGGCATCGGCCACATCGGGCGTGTACACAGCACAGCGGCCGGGTGCCGTGGCGGCCAGGGAGTCGAGCACATCGCGCTGCAGGCCCACCAGGGCCACCTGTGCGCCCAGGGCCAGCAGCTCGCGCACCAGGGCCTGGCCCAGGCCGCCACAGGCGCCGGTCACGACGGCATTGCGAAAGGAAGCGGAAGGTGAGGCCATGGACAGCAAAGGCTTTCAGGAAAGGGCTTGCGTCCACTGTAGGGCAGGCCTTATAAATCCCGGAATATTTTCTTATTTCGTCTCGAAATCAGAGATTCATGACAGAAACCACCGCTCCCGCCTCCCCCGGCCTGCGCCTGTTCGACCTGCTGGAGCTGCTGGTGCGCGAGGCGCGCCCGCTGACCCTGGCCGAGGCCGTGGCCGCGAGCGGCTGGCCCAAGCCCAGCGTGCACCGGCTGCTGGTGCAGCTGGAAGCCGGCGGCCTGCTGGCACGCGAGCCCGATGGCCGGCGCTATGCGCCCGCCCCCCGCCTGCTGCGCCTGGCCGAGGCCACGCTGGCCGGCAGCACCCAGCAGGGCGTGCGCCACGCCGTGCTGCGTCAGCTGGTGGCCGAGGTGGGTGAGAGCTGCAACTTCACCGCCCTGTCCGGTGCGGAGGTGGTGTACCTGGACCGCATCGAGTCGGCTTTTCCGCTGCAGATGAACCTGCGCCCCGGCACACGCGTGCCCGTGCACTGCTCGGCCAGCGGCAAGCTGCTGCTGGCGCACATGGCCGCCGGCCAGCGCCACAAGCTGCTCGACGGCCTGGCCCTGACCCGCCACACCGCCACCACGCTGACCACGCGCGCCGCGCTCGATGCGGAGTTCAAGCGCATCCGCAAGGACGACTACGCGGTCGACGCCGAGGAGTTCGTCGAAGGCCTGGTCTGCGTGGCCGTGCCGGTGCGTGGCGCCGATGGCCACAGCATCCGCTGCGCCGTGGCGCTGCAGGCCCCGGCGGCGCGCATGACGTTGGCCCAGGCGCTGGAGAAGCTGCCCCGGCTGCAGGCTGCGGCGGCCGCCCTGGCCCGCACCTGGGGCTAACTCTTTGTGCGCGGCTTTCTGCGCATGCCGGCCGCAACCTCCCGCAGGCAGTCGATCAGTTGCTCGGTGCTGGGTGTGGGCCGCTGGCCGCGCAGGGTAATCAGGCCCACGGGCGGCAGGTCGATGGGCACGGCCAGCGGCAGCACGGCCACCTGGCCCTGGGCCGCGAAGTGCTGCGCCACCGAGCGCGCCATGAAGGCCACGGCACCGCGCTGGTGGATGAAGGACAGCTGCGTGAGAAAGGAGGCCGACTCCACGATGTCGGCCGGCGGGTGCAGGTCGTGCGCGAAGAACATCTGGTCGAGCTTGACGCGCAGCGAGGCCCAGGGCGGTGGCATCACGCAGGGCAGCGCGGCCAGATCGGCCCACTGGGGCTTGCGCTTGCGTGCGAGCACGTGGCCGGGTTGCACCACCACGGCCATGGGCTCGGCATACAGGGCCTCGGTCTCCAGGTCGGGCGAGGCGTAGCCCGGTTCGAGCCGGCCCACGAAGAGGTCGAGCTCGCCCAGACGCAGCTTGGGCAGCAGGCGCGTGAGGTCGCCCTCCTCCACCAGCACGCTGGTGTGGATGGAGCGCGCCTTGAGCCGCTCCACCGCCTGGGCCAGCAGCACGGGCGTGGCCACCACCATGGCGCCCACGCTGGTGCGACCGCTGGCGCCGCTGGCCTCGGCCGCGATCTCGGCGCGCGTGCGGTCGTAGCCGGCCAGCACCGAGCGCGCAAAGCGCACCACGCTGGCACCGGCGGCCGTGGGCTCGGTGCCCCGCGTGGAGCGCTCGAACAGCGGCAGGCCGAACATGCGCTCGATCTCGGCCAGGGTCTTGGAGACGGCCGGCTGCGTGACCGCCAGGAACTCGGCCGCCCTCCCCAGGTGGCGGAACTGGTCCAGCGCCACCAGCATCTGCAGGTGGCGCAGCTTGAGGTTGGAGCGCAGAACGCGGTCGATGCGGGTCATCGGGGTTTCTCCTGATTCATGTCATTGAGGCTATGAAGAGAGTCCGTATTTTCATTGGATTGTTATGCAGTGCTTCTGAACAATCGCGGCTTCCGATACAACAACGATGGAGACACGCATGCACGACACCCCCCACGGCGGACGGCGCCAGCTCGTCCTGGGCGCCCTCGGCGCCACCGCGCTCAGCGCCCTGCCCGGCACGCTGCTGGCGCAGAACTACCCCGAGCGCCCCATCACCTTCATCTGCCCCTGGCCCGCGGGCGGCACGGCCGACCAGTCGATGCGCACGCTGTGCACCGTGGCCGGGCGCATCCTGGGCCAGGCCATCGCGGTGGAGAACCGCGCGGGTGCCTCGGGCATGATCGGCTCCAAGGCCCTGGCCTCGGCCAAGGCCGACGGCTACACCATCGGCCAGATCCCCATCTCGGTCACGCGCTTTGCGCAGCTGGGCACCTTGCAGGCCGACCCGCGCAAGGACTTCACCTACCTGGCGCGCACCTCGGGCCAGACCTTCGGCATTGCCGTGCCGGCGGATTCGCGCTTCAAGACCTTGAAGGACTTCGTCGACCATGCCAAGGCCAACCCCGGCAAGGTGACCTACGCCCATGCCGGCGTGGGCGGCGCGACCCACGTGGGCATGGAGGAGTTCGCCGCTGCAGCGGGCATCCAGCTGAACCACGTGCCCTACAAGGGCGGTGCCGAGGCGCTGCAGGGCGTGCTTGGCGGCCATGTGGATGCGCTGGCCGACTCCAGCTCCTGGGCGCCCCATGTCGAGGCCGGCAAGCTGCGCCTGCTGGCCACCTGGGGCGAGCAGCGCACCGCCCGCTTCAAGGACACCCCCACCCTGCGCGAGGCCGGCTACAACGTGGTGGTGGATGCCCCCAACGGCATCGGCGCCCCCAAGGGCCTGGAGCCGGCCGTGGCCGCCAAGCTGCGCGACGCCTTCCGCCAGGCCGTGGCCAGCCCCGAGTTCAAGGCCGTGGCCGACAAGCTCGATGCGCCGCTCTTGTACCTGGACGGTCCCGACTACGAGAAGTACGTGAACGCGGTCTACCAGAAGGAGACCGTGCTGATCGACAAACTCAAATTGCGCGAACTGATGCGCAGCTGAGTTTCCGGACCGTGCCAGGCACGGTCACCCCCTAAAAAAGGCCCTCCCGATGAATGCCCCCGAGGCTTCCGCCCTCCTCACCAGCCCCCTGCTGCACCTGCACCCCAACGACAACGTGCTGGTCGCCAAGACCGCGCTGGCACTGGGCCAGACGATTCCCGAACTGGGCGTGCGCACGCGTGCCCAGGTGCCCGCCGGCCACAAGATCGCCGCGCGCCGCATCGCCGAGGGCGAGCAGGTGCGCAAGTACGACACCGTGATCGGCGTGGCCACGCGCGACCTGGAGCCCGGCGACTACGTGCACAGCCACAATCTCAAGATCGTGGACTACTACCGCGACCCGGCCTTCGGCGCCGATGTGCGGCCCGTGGACCTGGTGCCTGAGACCGATCGGGCCAGCTTCCAGGGCTTCGTGCGCGCCGATGGCAGCGTGGGCACGCGCAACTTCATCGGCATCCTGTCGTCGGTGAACTGCTCGGCCACGGTCATCAAGCGCATCGCCGCGCACTTCACGCCCGAGCGGCTGGCGGCCTTCCCGCACGTGGACGGCGTGGCCGCCTTCGCGCAGACCAGCGGCTGCGGCATGTCCTCGCCCAGCGAGCATTTCGACGTGCTGCGCCGCACCCTGGCCGGCTATGCGCGCCACCCCAATCTGGCGGGCGTGCTCATCGTGGGCTTGGGCTGCGAGCGCAACCAGGTCGATGCGCTGGTGGACTCGCAGGGCCTGAAGGCCGGCCGGCTGATGCGCACCCTGGTGATGCAGGAGGTGGGCGGCACGCGCGCCACCATCGAGGCCGGCATCGCCGCCATCGAGGCCATGCTGCCCGAGGCGAACGCCGCACGGCGCCAGCCGGTGAGCGCGGCCCACCTCAAGATCGGGCTGGAGTGCGGCGGCTCGGACGGTTTCTCGGGCATCACCGCCAACCCTGCGCTGGGTGCGGCCATGGACCTCCTGGTGCGCCATGGCGGCACGGCCATCCTGTCGGAAACGCCCGAGATCCATGGCGTGGAATTCATGCTCACACGCCGCGCCGTGAGCCCCGCCGTCGGCCAGAAGCTACTGGACCGCCTGGCCTGGTGGGAGCGCTATGCCGCGGGCCAGAACGCCCAGTTCAACGGCGTGGTGGGCCATGGCAACCAGGCCGGCGGGCTGGCCAATATCTTCGAGAAATCGCTGGGCTCGGCCATGAAGGGCGGCACCACGCCCCTGAAGGCCGTGTACGAATACGCCGAGCCCATCACCGAAAGCGGCTTCGTCTTCATGGACTCGCCCGGCTACGACCCCGTGGCCTGCACCGGCCAGATCGCCAGCGGCGCGCAGCTGATCTGCTTCACCACCGGGCGCGGCTCCATGTTCGGCAGCAAGCCGGCACCCACCATCAAGCTGGCGAGCAACACGCCCATGTACACCCGGCTCGAAGAGGACATGGACATCAACTGCGGCGTGGTCATCGACGAGGGCATCTCCGTGCCCGAGATGGGCCAGCGCATCTTCGAACAGATCCTGCGCCATGCCAGCGGCGAGGCCACCAAGAGCGAGGCCCTGGGCCTGGGCGACCATGAATTCGTGCCCTGGCACCTCGGGATCGTGAGCTGAGCCCGCACCAACCACCCATCGACAGATCCCCATGCCCTTGACCCTGACCCGCCCCGACCTGCTGCGCAGCGCCAACTTCATCGCCGGCCAATGGACGCCCGGCCCCGGCGCCCTGCTCGCCGTGACCGACCCCGCCACCGGCGCCACCATCACCGAGGTGCCCGACAGCGGCGCCGCCGAGGCGCGCGCAGCGCTCGATGCCGCACACACCGCCTTCCCCGCCTGGAAGAAGATCCCTGCCAAGCAGCGCGCGCAGATCGTCAAGCGATGGAACGACCTGGTGCTGGCCCACCAGGACGACCTGGGCAAGCTCATCAGCCGTGAACAGGGCAAGCCCCTGGCCGAAGGCAAGGGCGAGGTGGCCTATGCCGCCAGCTACATCGAATGGTTTGGCGAAGAGGCCACGCGCATGAACGGCGAGCTGATCCCCGCGCCCGTGCCGGGCCGGCGCATGTTCGCGCTGAAGGAACCCGTGGGCGTGGTGGCCGCGATCACGCCGTGGAATTTTCCGGCCGCGATGATCGCGCGCAAGATCGCCCCCGCCCTGGCCGCCGGCTGCACCGTGGTCTGCAAGCCGGCCGAGGACACGCCGCTGACCTCGCTGGCTCTGGTGCTGCTGGCGCACGAGGCCGGGGTGCCGGCCGGTGTGCTCAACATCGTGACCGCCTCGCGCGAGAAGACGCCCGAGGTGGTGGACGTATGGCTCGACGACGCCCGCGTGCGCAAGATCACCTTCACCGGCTCCACCCCCGTAGGCAAGCACCTGGCGCGGCGCAGTGCCGATACGCTCAAGAAGCTGTCGCTGGAGTTGGGCGGCAACGCGCCCTTCATCGTGTTCGAGGACGCCGACCTCGACGCCGCCGTGGACGGCTTCATGGCCGCCAAGTTCCGCAACGGCGGCCAGACCTGCGTGTGCCCGAACCGGGTGTTCGTGCACACATCCATTCACGACGCATTTGCAGGCAAGCTCGCCGCCCGCGTGGCCGCCCTGCAGGTCGGCCCCGCGAGTGACCCGGCCTCGCAGATCGGTCCCATGATCAACGGCCGCGCAGTGGAAAAGATCGAGCGCCACGTGCAGGACGCCGTGGCGCGCGGCGCCCGCGTGCTCACCGGCGGTGGGCGCCTGCCGCAGCTGGGCCCCACCTACTACGCGCCCACCGTGCTCGTGGGCGCCGATGCGAGCATGGCCTGCGCCTGCGAGGAGACCTTCGGCCCCGTGGCGCCGCTCACGCGCTTCACCGACGAGGCCGAGGTGATCGCTGCCGCCAACGACACGCCCTTCGGCCTGGCTGCCTACTTCTACAGCCAGGACCTGCGCCGCATCTGGCGCGTGGCCGACGCGCTGGAGACCGGCATCGTGGGCATCAACGAAGGCGCCATCGCGGCCGAGGCCGCGCCCTTTGGCGGCGTCAAGGAGTCGGGCTACGGCCGTGAGGGCTCGACCCACGGTCTCGATGACTACCTGCACACCAAGTACCTCTGCCAAGGCCAACTCGACTGAGAACCCTTATCCATGCCCGCTCACAACCCCTTCAAGACCGCCCTCGCCGAACGCCGCCCCCAGGTCGGCCTGTGGCTTTCCATGGCCGACCCCTACCTGGCCGAAGCGGCCGCCACCTGCGGCTACGACTGGCTGCTGGTCGATGGCGAGCATGCCCCCAACGACGTGCGCAGCACCCTGGCCGCACTGCAGTCGGTGGCAGCCCACGGCGCCCAGCCCGTGGTGCGTGTGGTCGAGGGCAGCACGGCCCTCATCAAGCAGATGCTGGACATCGGCGCCCGCACCCTGCTCGTGCCCATGGTGGACACGGCCGAACAGGCCCGCACCCTCGTGGCGGCCACGCAGTACCCGCCGCTCGGCACACGCGGCGTGGGCAGTGCCGTGGGGCGTGCCTCGCAGTGGAGCGCACGCAGCGACTACCTGAACGTGGCCGATGACGAGGTCTGCCTGCTGGTGCAGGCCGAAACGGTGACCGCGCTGCAGAACCTCCCTGCCATCTGCGCGGTGGAGGGCGTGCACGGCGTCTTCATCGGCCCAGCCGACCTGGCCGCCTCGATGGGCCACCGCGGCAACCCGGGCCATCCGGAGGTGCAGGCGGCCATCGAGGGCGCGATGAAGACCATCATCGCCAGTGGCAAGGCGGCGGGCACGCTGACCTCGGATCCGGTGTTGGCGCAGCGGTACCTGGATCTGGGGTGCACGTTTGTGGCGGTGGGGGTGGATGTGCTGATGTTTGTGAATGCGGCGCGGAAATTGAGGATGCAGTTTGGGGGCGGCAGTCCCGCTGGCGTTCCTGCCAAGGCCAGTGCGGCCTATTGATCGCATGGGCGTGATTGGGGCTTCTGCTGATTGCTGAGGGCGGAGGCCGGGATGTGCGCCCGGCGACGCAGTAACTTTCTCTTGGGCCGCCAAGAGAAAGTCACCAAAGAGAAGGCGGCCCCGCTGCCCGTGTCCCCCATCGCCCTGTCGGGCGCTGGGGGCAGCCTGCGATGCTCGGTCCTGGGGTGTGCCGCAGAACTCGCTTCGTTCTTCGAACTCCGCTCAAACAGCTGCGGCAAGCTAGACAACGATGCGCGTGTCCTTCGGCACGCGCTCACCCCAGGCCCTGCGCTTCTCGGCACGGTCAGAAGGGGGTGGATACCAACA
>JAESFW010000435.1_pt1 | contig 12936 bp, 9 predicted proteins | sample 9269481 | NCBI WGS metagenome assembly JAESFW01 (sample SAMN14515350, study PRJNA621654) | algae metagenome | isolation source: Lyngbya sp. HA4199-MV5 and co-occurring heterotrophs from soil with... | place: USA: Ahupuaa O Kahana State Park, Hawaii | collected 2009-07-21
CATGACGCCGTCGTCGGCCGCCACCACCAGGATGACGATGTCGGTGGCCTGCGCACCACGGGCACGCATGGCCGTGAAGGCCTCGTGACCGGGGGTATCGAGGAACGACACCATGCCGCGCGGCGTTTCCACGTGGTAGGCACCGATGTGCTGGGTGATGCCGCCGGCTTCGCCCGCAGCGACCTTGGCGCGGCGGATGTAGTCCAGCAGCGAGGTCTTGCCGTGGTCCACGTGGCCCATGACGGTGACCACAGGAGCGCGCGGCAGCAGCTCGGCGTCCTTCTGGCCCGAATCCTCGTCGGTGAAGGCTTCTGGGTCGTCCAGCGCAGCCACCACGGCCTTGTGGCCGAGTTCTTCCACCACGATCATCGCGGTGTCCTGGTCCAGCGGCTGGTTGATGGTGACCATCTGGCCCATCTTCATCAGCGCCTTGATGACTTCGGACGCCTTGATCGACATCTTGTGCGCGAGCTCGGCCACCGTGATGGTTTCGGGCACGTGCACTTCGATGATGCGCGCCTCCGCGGGGGCGGAATGCTGGTGCATGTCGTCGCGGTGGTCGCGGTCGTTGCCGCGGCGGCCACGCGGGCCTCCACGCCAGTTGTTGCGCCCTACGCCGCCACTGCTGTCGCCGCGGGTCTTGATTTCCTTCTTCTTGGCCGTGTCGCCTGCCCAGCTGGAGGACAGCTTGGCCGACTTCACTTCCTTGCCGGCACCAGCACCGCCCGCAGGGGCTGCAGCAGGCGCACCGGCACGTGCAGACGCGCCCGTACCCACGGCTGGCTTGTGCAGCGTGCCCTTCTTGGCGTCGCCAGCCGCAGCAGGCTTGGCCACGGGCTTGGGTTCCTCGGGCTTCTTGGCGACCATGACCGCCTTCTTGGGCGTGGCCATCATGGAGCGGATCGCGGCAGCCTCGGCTTCGGCCTTGCGGCGGCGGGCGTCGAGGTCGGCAGCGCGGGCCGCTTCTTCGTCGGAGCGGGCCTTGGATTCGGCCGCAGCCTTTTCGCGGGCTTCGGCCTGGGCAGCAGCGCGCGCAGCGGCCTCAGCAGCCTGCTCACGCGAGGCCTCTTCCTTCTCGGCAGAGGCCTGGGCCTTCTTTTCGGCTTCCTGGGCGGCATAGGCAGCGGCGCGCTCTTCGGCCTCGCGCTCGCGCTTCTCGCGCGCTTCGCGCTCGGCACGCTTTTCGGCGAGTTCGGCCTCCTGGCGGCGGATCAGCTCGGCCTGGCGGCGCGCCTCTTCCTCGCGGCGCGACAGCTCCAGGTCCTCGCTGGAGACGGCTGCCTCCTCGACAACTGCGGCCTCTTCGGCCTCGGGAGCACCGTCCACACCGTCATCGCGCTTGATGAAGGTGCGCTTCTTGCGCACTTCCACCTGGATGGTGCGCGCCTTGCCGGTGGCGTCGGCCTGCTTGATCTCGCTGGTGGACTTCTTGGTCAGCGTGATCTTCTTGCGGTCGGCCGCAACCGTGCCGTGGCTGTTTTGCAGGTGCACGAGCAGCTTTTGCTTGTCAGACTCGGTCAGCGCGTCCGACGGGGCGGTCTTGCCCACGCCGGCAGCCTTGAGCTGGTCGAGCAGGGTTTCAGGCGATTTCTTGAGTTCGCTGGCGAACTCGGCGACAGTGTTACTGGACATATGTGGTTCGTGCCTCCCTGACCCTTACTCTTGCTGCCCCGCGAACCAGTGTTCGCGCGCCTTCATGATCAAGGCTTTGGCTTCGTCTGCGGACTGTCCGGTCAGGTCGGTCAGCTCATCAATGGCCAGGTCGGCCAGATCGTCACGGGTATGCACACCGCCTTCAGCCAACTTGGCGATCAGCTCGGGCGTGAGGCCTTCGAGGTCGCGCAGGTCCTGGGAGACATCTTCCACGCTTTCCTCGCGGGCGATTTCCATGGTGAGCAGCGCATCCTTGGCGCGGGCGCGCAGCTCATTGACGGTGTCTTCGTCGAAGCTTTCGATCTCCAGCATTTCCTGCAGCGGCACATAGGCCACTTCTTCCAGGCTGGCGAAACCTTCGGAGATCAGGATGTCGGCGATTTCCTCGTCCACATCGAGTTTTTCCATGAACAGCTTGCGGGCCGTGTCGGTCTCGTTGGCCTGCTTCTGCGCCGATTCGGCGGCGTCCATGATGTTGATCTTCCAGCCGGTCAGGTCGGACGCCAGGCGCACGTTCTGGCCGCCGCGGCCGATGGCGATCGCGAGGTTCTCCTCGTCCACCACCACGTCCATGGCGTGCTTTTCCTCGTCCACCACGATGGAGGAGACGTTGGCCGGGGCCAGCGCACCGATCACGAACTGGGCCGGGTCTTCGGACCACAGCACGATGTCCACACGCTCGCCGGCGAGCTCGTTGGTCACGGCGTTCACGCGGGTGCCGCGCACGCCCACGCAGGTACCGATGGGGTCCACGCGCTTGTCGTGGGACAGCACGGCGATCTTGGCGCGCGAGCCGGAGTCGCGGGCGCAGCTCTTGATCTCCAGCAGGCCCTGCTCGATCTCGGGCACTTCCTGGCGGAAGAGTTCGATCATGAACTCGGGGGCCGAGCGCGACAGGATGATGGGTGCGCCGCGCAGCGTCAGGTCCACGTCCATGATCATGGCGCGCACGCGGTCGCCGCTGCGCAGGTTTTCCTTGGAGATCATCTCGCTGCGGCGCAGGCGGCCTTCCACGCGGCCGGACTCGACGATGATGTCGCCCTTGTCCATGCGCTTGACGGTGCCGGTGAAGATCTTCTCGCCGCGCGACATGAAGTCGTTGAGCAGCATCTCGCGCTCGGCGTCGCGGATCTTCTGCAGGATGACCTGCTTGGCGGCCATGGCGCCGATGCGGCCGATGGGCACGGACTCGACGCCTTCCTCGATGTACTCGCCGACTTCGATGTCGGGGATGCGGTCGCGCGCATCCATCAGCAGCTCTTCTGCATCGGGGTTCTGCAGGCCCGCATCATCAGGCACCACCAGCCAGCGGCGGAAAGTCTCGTAGTTGCCACTGTCGCGGTCGACGGACACGCGGATATCCACCTCGCCGGGGTACAGCTTCTTGGTGGCCTGGGCCAGGGCCGACTCGACGGCGCCCAGGACCACGTCCAGTTCCACGTTCTTCTCGCGCGAAATGGCCTCAACCAACATCAACAATTCGCGATTCATGCGACGACTCTCCTAGTTCAATCACCCGAAAGGCAAAGGCTGCACGCGGCGGCCATCTGCCCAATTCATTCAGCAGCCTGCTCGGCTTGCGGCTCAGGCGGGCGCGGGCCCTGCCTTGTTGCCGCGCCCCTTGAAGTCCACGATGGGCGCCAGGCGCACATCCCGCAGCTCATCCAGGGTGAAGCCCAGCGCCTGCAACGGGGCGGGCACGCGCTTCTTGCTGACTCTTTGACCCGGCTTGGCAGGTGGCTCGTCGCTCCAGACGATCTGCCAGCCCCCTGCCTCGGCCCGCTCCAGCGTGCCGCGAAATTTCTTGCGCGTAGCGTTGACCTGCCCCGCGCCTGCTGCGCCGATGGGCGCCTTCAACGTGATGTCGACGACCGAACCTTCGAAGCGCACGAAGTCCTGCTCGTGGCGCAGGGGCCGGTCGATTCCGGGAGAGGACACTTCCAGGCGCTTGTATTCGACGCCATCGACCTCCAGCGCGAACTGCAGCTGGCGCGTGACCTTCTCGCAGTCCTCGACCGTGACGAACTGCTCGACGGCCGGCGCAGGCGCATCGGCGGCAGGCTGCACCCAGGGCAAGTCGATGGTGATGCGCAGCAGACCACCGGCGGAGCGTTCGATCTCCACCAGGTCATACCCCAGGCCAATCACGATTTGTTCAACGACTTGCTGCAGTGCCACGTGTTCTATTCAATCCCGGAAAAACAAAAAACCCGATAACCCCCAGAGGCTTCGAGCTCCAAAAGCAAACGGCCAAAAAAAACGGGCGGTTGGTACCCGCCCGTTTGGTCGTGAGAACCATATTGTAGCCCGTAAAGCACCTGTTTGCAAAGTTGCAACAGGGCTTTTCCGGGCAGGCGCGCCCCAGCTCGGCGCAAACCCAAGCCCGGCGGGGCTTTGCCGGGAAACGGACCGTTGCAGCCGCGGTACAGCGCTACGACGAAGACAAGGGTTGCAGCAGCTCGGCGAGGTCACTTTCGGTGAAAAGCGGCTGCTTGCGACCCGCGGCACCCTGGTAAAGATTTTCCGCCAATTGCGCCTTTTTTTCCTGCAGGGCCAGGATGCGCTCCTCGATGGTGCCGCGCGCCACCAATTTGACCACCCAGACGCTCTGCGTCTGGCCGATGCGGTGGGCACGGTCGGTGGCCTGGGCCTCCACGGCCGGGTTCCACCACGGGTCGTAGTGGATCACGGTGTCGGCCTGGGGCAGGTTGAGCCCCACCCCGCCGGCCTTCAGGCTGATCAGGAACAGCGGCACCTCCCCGCTGGTGAACCGCTCGATGATGGCATCGCGTTTCTGGCTCTGGCCTGTGAGCTTGACCCAGGGCAGGCCGTGCCTGGCCAGCTCCGCCTCGATCAGCGAGAGCATGCTCGTGAACTGCGAGAACAACAGGATGCGCCGCCCCTCGGCCAGCATCTCGGGCAGCATCTCCATCAGCTGCGCCAGCTTGGCGGAGTGGTGCACCGTGCGCGCCGCCTCCAGCGGCACGAGCTGCGGATCGCAGCATACCTGGCGCAGCTTGAGCAGCGCGTCGAGGATGGTGATCTGCGAGCGCGCCAGGCCCTTGGCCTGCAGCGCCTCGCGCACCGTCTTTTCCATGCCCAGGCGAATGGTCTCGTACAGGTCGGCCTGGCCGCCCGACAGGTCCACCGGCATCACCGTCTCGATCTTGGGCGGCAGCTCGTGCGCCACCACCGACTTGGCACGGCGCAGCATGAAGGGGGTGATGCGCGCGCGCAGCTGTGCCAGCCGCTCGGTGTTGCCCTGGCGCTCGATGGGGGTGCGGAACAGGTCGCGAAAACGCTGCTGGCTGCCCAGGAAACCCGGCATGAGGAAGTGGAACAGGCTCCAGACCTCGCCCAGGTGGTTTTCCATGGGCGTGCCCGACAGGCACAACCGGTGGTTGGCCTGCAGCTGCGCCACCACCTGGGCGGCGTTGGTGGTGGCGTTCTTGATGTTCTGCGCCTCGTCGAGCACCACCAGGTGCCAGCGCGCCTCCAGCCAGCGCTCGCGGTCGCGCTGCAACAGCGAATACGGGGCGATCACCAGGTCGTGCTCGGCCATGGACTCGGCCAGGGCGTGGCGCTCCCTGCCGTGTAGCACCACGCTACGCAGGCCGGGGGTGAAACGCGCGGCCTCGCGCTCCCAGTTGCCCATCAGGCTCACGGGCGCCACGATGAGCGCGGGCTGTGCGAGGCGGCCGGCATCCTTTTCGACCTGGATGTGCGCCAGCGTCTGCAGGGTCTTGCCCAGGCCCATGTCGTCGGCCAGCACGCCCGCCAGGCCGTTGGACCGCAGGAACTGCAGCCAGTTCAGCCCCTGCTGCTGGTAAGGCCGCAGCTGCGCGTGCACGCCCGGAGGCACTGGCACCTCGGGCAGCTGGCCCTGGCCCTGCAGTTGCCGCACCAGCGCCTGCAGACTGGCAGCGCCCGCCCAGGCCACGCCATCGCCCAGCGAGGCACTGGTGCGCAGCGCCTCCAGGCGCGACAGGCGCAGGCTGGCGCCCGAGAAGTCGTGCGCACGGTCGCCCGCCAGGTCCAGCAGCGCCGCCAGCCAGGGCCGCAGCGCATCGGTGGGCAGGCGCACATAGCCGTGGCCACCGGGGGCCGCGAGGAACACATGGGGAGGCAGGTCCGGCAGGCCCGAGGCACCAGCAGACTCCCCCATCGGCGCTGCGGCCACGGCCGCGATCAGCTCCGGCAACCAGGGCAGGATGTTGTGGCGCTGGCCATCGATCTCGATGCCCAGCGACAGTTCGAACCAGGGCGACGGGCCCGGCCCGGCGCCATCGCCCCCGATGGCGCCACCGTCGCCGGCCTGGCCGGCATCCTCGCCATCCAGCCCGAACGCCTCTTCGTCCTCATCGTCGCCACCCTCCGGCCCCAGGTGCACATGGACGGTCTGCGCGTGCGTGATCCAGCCATCGAGCTCAGGGGCCACCGTGAGCGCAAAGCCGGCGTTGCGCAGCACGGCAAAGTCTTCGTCGGCCCAGAGCATCCAGGCGCCCTGCGGGCGTTCGCCGGGAATGCCGAAGAGGCCTTCATCGACGCCCAGCAAGCCCAGGTCCATGAGGCGCGAGACGGCATCGATCTCGGCACGGCCATCGCGCTGCAGCAGGACCTTGCCGTCCGGCCCATCCACCAGCACCGACAGGGGCTGCCCCGCCCACCAGCCCACATGGCCCTGGTAGTCAAAGCGCAGCTGCGCCGTGATCAGCCCCATGTAGGCCACCCCGGGAGCCGGCGTGGGCGCCAGGTGCAGGCGCGCCACCGGGGCCACGCCATCGAGCCGGCCCAGCCCCTGCAGCACGGGCGGCAGCGGCAGGGCACCCAGGCGCCGGGCCACATCGGCCTGGTACTTCTGCAGCGCGGCCGCACTGAGCGGGGGCGCGTGCAGCAGCACCTCCAGCTGCGCGCTCTCCATGCCCGGCGCATGCGCCGGACCACACAGGCCGGCAGCGGCATCCAGATACATCGGCGGGCTGTTGTGGCACAGCGTGGCCCCAACCCCAGGCAGGCGGGCCTGCAGGGCCCAGCCGCTGTCCTGCGCCAGCGCTCCAGCCGCCCCGCCGGAGACCGCCTGCCAGCTCCACTCGATGGGCAGCAGCGCCCCCCAGCGCAGAGGCTCACCCACGGTGGAGCCACCCGCATCGGCAAACAGGCGCCCGGTGCTGGCCGCCTGCTGCAGGGCCAGCAGGCCGATCTGCCCTTCCAGCACCGCGCAGGGCGCACCGCTGTAGGCCGAGTAGTAGTTCTGCTGGCGCGGCAGGGCGCGCAGCAGCTGCAGCACCTGGCGGTCGGTGTCGCTGGCCCGGTCGAACACCGCCTGGCCCTTGGCCGGCTGGGTGCGCACCAGCTTGGGCTTGGCCCAGCCGCCCGTGACCTTGGGGTAGGACACCACGGCCTCGAGCTGCAGCATGGGCGCTGCACGGGGCGCGCCCACGGCGGAGACCAGGTACACATACTGCTCGGGGCGGTCAGCCGCGCCGTTGGCGCCTGCCGGCGGCTCGCCATCGACCAGGCCCGCCGCCCGGTCCAGCGCCTGCAGCCAGTTCATGAGGCGCGCCTCCGACTCCAGGCGGTGCACTTCGGCCATGCGCTGCTGCGCATCGCTGCGCGCAGGCGGCGGGCGGCTCAGCCCGGCCGCAGGCACCGCCAGGCCGCGCGCGCGTTCGGCCTCGCTCGGGCCCTGGCGCGCGGCCTGGTGCATGAGCGCCACGCCGTGCTTGCACTGCAGGCCCACGGGGCAGCTGCACTGGCTGCGCCAGTAGTCCACCGCACCATCGGGCATCAGGGCCATCGAGACGGACAGCTGGTAGGGCGCCAGCTGGCTGCCCTGCACATCGCCTTCGAGCAGCCAGTGGTCGCCCTGGGCGCTGATGGCCAGCCGCCGCACGGCGCGCGCCTTGAACAGCGCCGTCCCCCGCGCCCACACGCCGTCATCGCACAGCGCACGCAGGGACTCGGGTTCGAACCAGAACTCCAGGGACATGGACAACTCAGTACGCGACAGGGGCGAAGAGGGGAAATCGGCCCATGGTACTGCACAAATGCTATTCAAAAAATAGCACCCAAGGAGCCCCCTGTGGCCCCACGCGCATCGCTGCGGATCAGCCGCCCCGCGCCGCGCGCACGCGCGCAAACACCTCTTGCGCCTCGGCGCCGGCCCCCTGCCCGCCCTGCCCTGCCTGCAGGCTGGACAGCAGCCGCGCCAGCACGGGTGCCTGGGGCAGCAGCGGCCCCAGAAAGCGGGCATGCACGCCATCGGCGATCAGCAGGGTGGGAAAGGTCTCCACATCCAGGTCGCCCGCCAGCTCGGACTCGTCCTCGATATCCACCCACTCGAAGCGCACGCCCGGGTGGTCCTGGGCCAGGGCATCGAAGATGGCCCGGTAGTCGCGGCAGGTACCACACCAATTGGCGCACAGGCACACGGCCCACCAGCCGGTGTGCGTGGCGGCAGGGGTGGCATGGGGCAAAGCGGCCGGGGTGTTCATCTGCGCAATCCTCGTGGGTTCAGGCGTGGCACTGTACAACGGCTGCCGCCAGACTGCGTCCATGGCACCCGGGATGCCCGGGCCCGTGCAGGGATGAAGGATCTGCGTGCTACCCTGTTGCACACGCCGTCGAACACACCATGCTCAAGTCACTGATCCCCGTGCTGTACGTGCAGCTGTCGCCCCAGCGGCTGGAGGTGCGCAACGCCAGGACCGGTGGCGCCTGGAGCGGCGCGCCGGAGCTGGCCATCGCGCAGACACCCAAGCCCACCATCCAGGCCGTGGGCGACAACGCCAGGCAGGCGGCCAGCCAGACGGGCGCCCGCCTGGTGAACCCGCTGGCCCATCCGCGCAGCATCATCTCGGACTACACGCTGGCTGAGCAGTTGCTGCGTTACGCCGTGCAGCATGTGCTGCGCAATGGCGGCAGCACCTGGGGCCTCACCCCCTCCCCGCACATGGTGCTGCACCCGCCCAGCGATCCCGCTGGCGGATACACCCAGGTGGAACTGCGTGCGCTGCGCGAGCTGGCCATGGGCAGCGGCGCCAGCAAGGTGACCCTGTGGCAGGGGGCACCGCTCAGCGACGAAGACCTGCGCTCGGGACATTTCCCTGCCACCGGCCAGGTGCTGCCGGCATGAACCATGCACGCTGCGCCTGCATCACAATGGACGGCAACACCCCATGCCGCCCCACCAAGGACACCGCACGCCCATGAGCACCACCAAGCCCGACACCATTGCACTGAACATGCCCGTGCCCAGCGGTGAGCAGCTCAAGGCCGCACGCACGGCAGCGGGCCTGAGCCAGGCCCAGGCCGCTGAATTGATGGGCTATCCGCTGCAGACCGGCAGCCGCGGCGGCCTGCAATCGCGCACCTGGCAGGCCCTGGAGAGCACCAGCGACGAGCGCAGCATGCAGGGCCCCGTGTTCGCCATGTTCCTGCTGCTCACGGGCCAGCACCCGGACTTCGTGCTGCAGCGCAAGCCGGATGCAGGCCAGGTGCCGGCTGCGGCACCGGATTCCACGGCACCGGGTGACGAAGAAAACATTTCCCCCGAATAGCCGCCCATCCCTGCCGGCCGCTCAATCCACCTTGATGTTCGCGGCCTTGATGACCTGGGCCCATTTCTCGACCTCGGCCTTCTGGAAGGCCGCGATCTGTGCCACACCCAGGTCGGCCGGCTCCATGCCGAAGCCCGCCAGGCGCTTTTGCATCTCGGGCTGGGCCAGGATCTTGCGGATCTCGTCGTGCAGGCGACTGACCACCGGCGCCGGCGTGCCGGCCGGCGCAAAGATCGCCTGCCAGGACTGCACCTGGAAGTCCTCCAGGCCCTTGATGCCCGACTCGGCCACCGTGGGCACCTCGGGCATGGAGGCCAGGCGCTTGGGCGAGGTGACGGCAATCGCGCGCAGCTTGCCGCTTTGCACGTGCGGCGCCGCCACCACGGTGGTGTCGAACATCATGTCCACCTGGCCACCGATCACGTCCTGGATGGCCGGGCCGCTGCCCTTGTAGGGAATGTGCGTGAACTTCACGCCCGACTTGAAGCCCAGCAGCTCCACGGCCAGGTGCTGCGAGCTGCCGGTGCCGGCCGAGGCGGAGGACAGGCCACCCTCCTTGGTCTTGGCGGCCGCAAGCACGTCCTTGAGCGTCTTGTAGGGGCTGCTGGCAGCCACCACCAGCACCACCGGGTTGGTGCCGATCAGCGTGACCGGGCTGAAGGACTTGAGGGCGTCGTAGCCGAGCTTGGGATAGAGGCTGGCGTTGATGGCATGCGAGCTCACCGTACCGCCCAGCAGCGTGTAGCCATCGGCCGGCGCACGGGCCACCACCTCCGAGCCCACGCTGCCGGCGGCGCCGGCCTTGTTCTCCACCACCACCGTGGTACCCAGGGCCGTGCCCAGTGGCTGGCCGATCATGCGCGCCAGGGTGTCGGTGGTGCCGCCAGCGGCAAAGGGCACGACATAGCTGATGGGCTTGCCCGTAGGCCAGACGCCCTGGGCGGCGGCCGGCAGGCCGATGAGGGCGCCCGCCACCGCCAGGGTGGCCGTGCCAAGGAGGGTTCTGCGTTGCATGGGATTTGTCTCCAGATAGAAAGAGCTACTCAGGGGAAGTCGACGATCTCGACCCAGTTGGGGTTCTTGCCGGCGGGCACACGGGTCGGCGTACCAGGGATGCCCGTGGCCGCATCGATGGGATGCAGCGACAGGCTGTGCGACTCCTGCCCGGCCGCGATCAGGAAACGGCCCGAGGAATCGACTGCGAAGCCGCGTGGCGATTTTTCAGTGGGCACCTGGCCCAGCGGCTGCAGCTGGCCGGTGGCAGCATCGACGCGGAAGCTGCTGAGGGTGCTCGATGTGCGTTCAGAGGCATACAGGGTGCGGCCATCGGGCGAAAGGTGCAGGTCGGCCGCCCAGGGCTTGCCGGCAAAGCCCGCCGGCAGCGCCGTGGTGCGCTGCACGGACCGCAGCGTGCCGCGCGCCGCGTCATAGCCCATCACGTGCACGGCGGCATCGAGTTCGTTGAGCAGATACATGTGGCGCTGCGCACGGTCCCAGACGAAATGGCGTGGGCCCGACTTCTCGGGCGGGACGCTGGTCAGCGCCGGCTCGTGGGCCGTGAGCCGCCCGGTCTCGGCATCGAAGCGCCAGGCCGAGAGGTTGTCGCCGCCCAGGCTGGTGGCGAACACGTGGCGGTTGGCGGCATCGGCATGGATGGCATGCGCATTGGGCGCCGTGGGGATGAGCTGCTGCACCGCCCCCACCGCCCCATCCTTGCCGATGCTGTTGACCGTGATCTTGTGGCCGGGGTACGAGGCGGCGAACAGCCAACGGCCCGTGGCATCGGTGTCGATATTGGCCATGCTGTCGGCCAGCGGCGCCTCGCCGAGCTTGCGCAGCTTGCCGCTGGCCGGATCGATGGCCAGGCTGACCACCCGGAACGGCTGGGAGCGCAAGGCCACATAGAGCACGCGCTTGTCCGGGCTCACGGCCATGGGCATGGCCATGCCGCCCAGCGGCACCGTCTCCACAGGCCTGAGCGTGCCGGCGCTGCGGTCCAGCTCCAGCACCGAGAGATCCTGGCTGTCGGCATTGGACACATAGACCCAGGTGGCGGCCAGGGCGGCAGAGCCAGCCCCCAACCACAGGGCACCCACAGCCAGGGGCAGCGCCAGGCTGCGCCAACGAATTGCACGGAGCATCGGTATTTCCTTTCAAAAGAGGGAAGGCCCCACCAGCGGCGGGCCAGAGAACCAGCAGGCGACACGGGGCGACAGGCCATCTCTCACAACAAAAATCAACCGCCCGTCATATGTCGTCATACAACATAGCGGATTGTGGGGCCCGAAGGCCCATCCGACCAAGGGGATTACCCGAACCCGATTGCATGCCGCCCTCCTGCCTGGATCAGCGCAGTGCCCTTCCCGGATCCAGCGCCATCTCCATAGGGAAACCGCGGGCTTTCGGCGTGTCGGAAAAAGCACCCGCTGCAGCCCTCCCAAGGACTTTGGAGGCACCATGGCCGGCACGGCAGCAGCACTTTATTGCGCCATTTTTTCGCAAGGCCATTGTTTTTCCCCGCGCTTAGTTGTACGATGACTATCAACAAGCCAGCAACCAGGAGACAATCCATGACACTGACCCGCCGCGACGCCATTCTGGCGTGCACCGCCGCACTCGCCTCGGCCACGGCCGCCGCCCAGACCGCAGCGGAATGGCAGCCCACCAAGACCCTGAAACTGGTCGTGCCCTACCCGCCCGGCGGCAGCTCGGACATCATTGCCCGCTCCATCAGCCAATCGCTGTCGGAGCTGCTCAAGCAGCCCGTGATCGTGGAGAACAAGCCCGGTGCCAACGGCAACCTGGGCGCCGATTTCGTGGCCAAGGCCGAGCCGGACGGCTACACCATGCTGCTGTGCGACGTGGGCGCCCTGGCCATCAGCCCCTCGGTCTACACCAAGCTGTCGTTCGACCCCTCCAAGGACCTGCGCGGCGTGACCATGCTGGCCTACTCGCCCCACCTGCTGGTGGTGCACCCTTCGGTCAAGGCCAACAACCTCAAGGAACTGGTTGCACTGTCCAAGACAACGGACCTGAATTTCGCCGTCACCGCCACCGGCAGCGCGCCGCACCTGGCCGGTGTGGCACTGGAGCGTGCCAGCGGCGCGCGCTGGCAGTACATCCCCTACAAGGGTGGCGTGACCGCCATCCAGGACACCGTGGCCGGCCAGACCCAGGTGCTGATGAACGGCATGCTCGCCACCCTGCCCCAGGTGCAGAACGGCAAGCTCAAGGTGCTGGGTGTGTCCAAGCCCACACGCATGCCGCTGATCGGCGACGTGCCAACCATCGCCGAACAAGGCGTTGCAGGCTACGAGTCCGGCACCTGGCAGGGCATCCTGCTGCCCCGCGGCACGCCCGACGCCGTGGTGCAGCGGCTGAACAAGGCGCTGATCACCGCCATCCGCTCGCCCGACATCCGCTCGCGCCTGGCCGGCCAGGGCGCCGAAGTGGTGACCATGACCCCCACCGAACAGGACCAGTTCTTCGCCAAGGAGCGTGCGCGCTGGGCCTCCGTGGTGAAGGCCGCCAACATCAAGCTCGACTGAGCACCCGCCTCTTTTTCCACATCACCGCCTCGCTACCACCATGACCCCGCAAGACCTCAAATCCATCATGGGCTCCGGCCTGCTGTCCTTCCCCGTCACCGACTTCGACGCCCAGGGCAACTTCAACCCCAAGGGCTACGCCGCCCGCCTCGAATGGCTGGCCCCCTACGGCGCCA
>JAESFW010000436.1_pt1 | contig 12919 bp, 13 predicted proteins | sample 9269481 | NCBI WGS metagenome assembly JAESFW01 (sample SAMN14515350, study PRJNA621654) | algae metagenome | isolation source: Lyngbya sp. HA4199-MV5 and co-occurring heterotrophs from soil with... | place: USA: Ahupuaa O Kahana State Park, Hawaii | collected 2009-07-21
GAGGTGCTGGGCGAGAACCAGAGCGGCAACATGCTGGAGGTGGGCTTCCAGCTGTACAACGAGATGCTGAGCGAGGCCGTCAAGGCGCTCAAGGCCGGCAAGGAGCCGGACCTGCTCTCGCCCCTGTCGGTCACCACCGACATCAATCTGCACGCCCCCGCCCTGCTGCCCGACGACTACTGCGGCGACGTGCACCTGCGCCTGTCGTTCTACAAGAAGCTGGCCACGGCCAAGAACCCCGACCAGATCGACGGCCTGCTCGAAGAGATCGTGGACCGCTTCGGCAAGCTGCCGCCCCAGGCCCAGACCCTGATCGACGTGCACCGCCTGCGCGTGCTGAGCCAGCCTTATGGCGTGGTAAAGGTGGATGCGGCGCCCGGAGTGATCAACATCACCTTCAAGCCCCAGCCGCCCATCGACCCGATGCGCATCATTGAGCTGATCCAGAAGAACAAGCACATCAAGCTGGCGGGCAACGAAAAGCTGCGCATCGAGCGCGAGCTCAAGGACCCCAAGGACCGCGCCCAGATGGTGCGCGACGTGCTGCGCTCGCTAGGGCAGCCGCAAGCGGTCAGCGCCTGAGATTGCGCGCGGCGGGCGCATCTGGCACGATCCCTGCAAAGGTTTTGCCGACATGACCAGCCCCGCCGCCCCGCGTCCGCCCCAGCTCTCGCCCAAGCTGCCCCAGCTGGCGGCCCAGGGCTTTGCGCTGCGCCACAGCCGGCAGCCGCACTACGAGTTCGACTGGCATGTGCACGACTGCGCCATGCTGCTGTGGCCGCGCAAGGGGGCGCTGCACAGCGCCTGGCAACCTGAAGGAGCGCCAGGCGAGCAGATGCGCCTGGCACGCAGCCAGGCCATCCTGCTGCCCATGGCCACGGCCCACCGCACCCAGTCGGCCACGCAGCAGCAGGAGCATGGCGAGCTGTACCTGGCACCCGAGATCGCGCGCGCCCTCACCGGGCGCGGCGCCATCCGGCTCGACGCGGCGGCGCTCTCCATGCTCGACGCCCTGCTGGCACCGGCGCTGGATGCGCGCGCTGCCGAGCCCCTGGTGCTGGCCGTGGTGCGCCAGATCGCGCGCGCCCAGCCGCTGCAGCCGGCGCGCCCTCCATCACCCGCGCGGCAGATGGCGGCGCGCTTCGCCCAGGCGCTGGACTGGAACGAGCCCCTGCCCGGCATCGACGCCATCGCCTGCGAGCTGGGCACCTCCACCCGCCAATTGCAGCGCGCCTGCCAGGAAGAATGGGGCCAAAGCCCCGTGGCGCTGCGCCGGCACATGCTGGCCGCCCACGCACGCCAACTGCTGGCCACGGGCCTGCCGCTGGCGCAGGTGAGCCTGCAGCTGGGGTTTGCGACCAGCGGGCACCTGACACGGCTGCTGAAATCGGTAGCGCACTGAGTTTTCTGCGGCGCATATCGCCAGTGTCGTGTTTGGGATCGCGGCCTGTCGCATCCTGGTTGTCCGGATTCCTTGCCGATTCCTAGCATGGAAGCTCCTTCGTGATGGAGTTCCCCATGCCCGCCTCGCCCCCTGTTTCCCACCTTCGCAGGGCTGCCCTGCTCGCCCTGGCCAGCGCCTGCACCTCCGTGCTCGCGCAGGCGCCCGCATGGCCCGCCAAGCCCATCACCCTGGTCGTGCCCTTTCCGGCCGGCGGCGGCACCGACCTGGTGGCCCGCGCCCTGCAGCCCCGGCTGCAGAAAGAGCTGGGCCAGCCCGTGGTCATCGACAACCGCGCCGGTGCCGGCGGCACGCTGGGCTCGGCCCTGGTGGCACGCGCCGCGGCCGACGGCTACACCGCCGGCGTGGCCACCACCAGCACGCACGCGGTCAGCGTCAGCGTGTACCCCAAGCTGCCGTTCGACCCGGCCAAGGACTTTGCCTACGCCGGCTTCATCGGCACCTCGCCCTATGTGCTGGCCACCACGGGCACCCTGGGCAAGCCCGACACCAAGGGCCTGCTGGCCGCGCTCAAGGCCAGGCCCGAGGGCTTCAGCTTTGCCTCGGTGGGCGCGGGCACGGTCTCGCACCTGCTGGGCGAGCAGTTCAAGGGCGTGGCCAAGGTGCCGCTGGTGCACATCCCCTACCGGGGCGCCGCGCCGGCCTACACCGATCTGATTGCGGGCCAGGTGCAGCTGATGTTCGACAACCCCGCGGGCCTGGTGCCCTACATCCGCGCCGGGCGCATCCACGCCGTGGCCACCACCGCGCCCAATGCACTGCTCGCCGGCGTACCCACTTTCCAACAGCAGGGCCTGGCGGGGTTCGACCAGTCGCTGTGGTACGGCATCGTCTTCCCGGCGCAGACCCCAAAGGCGGTGGTCGAGCGCTTCAACCAGGCACTCAACACCGTGCTGGCCGACCGCGCCTTGTCCGCCGAACTCGCTGCGCTGGGCGTGAATGCTGCGCCGGGCACGCCCGAGGCTCTGCAGAACGCCGTCGTCCGAGACACTGCCTACTGGGGCCGCATTGCCAAAACAGTGGGAGCCCGCGTTGACTGATTCCATCGCCTTCCCCGATACCCTGCCTTCCTCTGGCCAGGTCGTGCTGATCCGCGTCTTCGTCAACGGCCCGGGCGGCGGCAACCCTGTGCCGCTGGTGGCCGATGCGCGCGGCATGGATGCTGCGCAGATGCAGGAGGTAGCGCGCACCCACGGCCATGAGTCGGCCTTTGTGCTGCCGGCCGAGGTGCCCGGTGCCGACTGGCGCCTGCGCTTTTTCGTGCCCCACCATGAGATGGAGATGTGCGGCCACGCCACCGTGGGCACGCTGTGGGCGCTGCGCCGCTGGGGCGTGTGGACCACGCCCACGGCCTGCGTGCAGACGCTGAGCGGCCTGGTGGACGTGGAATGGGACGCAGCGCGCCAGCGCGTGTGGATCTCCCAACCCGCCGTACGCGAAGAGATGCTGTCCCCCGCGGACGCCAGCCTGGTGGCCCGCACCCTGGGGCTGGCCGATACCGCCCCCATGACCAATGCTGCCACCAGCCGCGTGAAGACCCTGGTGCCCCTGCCCGATGCGGCTGCCCTGAACGCGCTGTCGCCCGACTTCGCGGCCATGGAAGCCACCTGCGCGGCCATTGGCTCCACCGGCCTGTACCCCTATGCCTTGCAGCATGGCGCGCCGGGCGCAGAGCCCACCGTGTTCGCGCGCCAGTTCCCGCGCAGATCGGGCTACCCCGAGGATGCCGCCACCGGCATTGCGGCCGCGGCACTGTGGGGGCACCTCGCGGCGGCGGGAAGCATCGCGACAGGCACGGAACACGCGTCCGTGGTGTGCACCGTGCGCCAGGGCGACGCCATGGGCAGCCCCTCGGCCATCGCAGTGCGCCCGCGCTTCGATGCCAGGGGCTCGGTCGTGGGCTGCTGGCTCAGCGGCGAAGTGGTGGAAGGCATGGCATGAGCCCCAGCGCCTCGACCTCACCCGAGCAGCGCCTGGCCGCCGCCGGCCTGGTGCTGCCACCCGCGCCCCAGCCACGTGGCAGCTATGCACCCTGCCATGTGCACGAAGTGGCGCCAGGCCAGCGCTGGGTGGCCGTGAGCGGCCAGACCAGCCGCATCGACGGCAAACCGCTTGCGGGCCTCTGCGAGGCCGACGCCGACCTGGAGCCCGCGCGCCACGCCGCGCGCGTGGCCATGCTCAACGCCCTGGCGGCGCTGCGCACGGCCTGTGGTGGCGGGCTGGCCCAGGTGCAGCACGTGGTGCGCCTGCGTGGCTTTGTGCGCACAACCCCCGGCTTTGGCGCGCACCCGCGCGTGCTCGATGCCGCCTCCGACGTGCTGGCCATCGCCTTTCCGCAGCATGCGCTGCCAGCACGCAGCGCCATGGGCGTGGCCAGCCTGCCCGACGGGGTGTGGGTGGAACTGGAGATCGACGCCGTGCTGAAGCAGCCCTGAGCGCCTTTCTACGTGGCGAGCACGGCCCGGTCCTTGCCTTGCTGCTTGGCCTGGCGCATGGCCCGCTCGGCGCTTTGCAGCAGCCCGTCCACCGTGGCCGATCCATCGCCGAGCAAGGCAATGCCGATGGAGGCATGCACGATGCAGGCCCCGCCCTGCAGCATGCAGGGCTCGCGCAGCGCGGCCAGCGCGGCCTCGGCCACCACCTGGGCGCGCTCGCGGCCCGTGGCGGGCGAAGGGTCCAGCTCTTCGGTCAGCAGCAGGAACTTGTCGCCACCGGCGCGGGCCACCACGGCGCCCATGCCCTCCAGGCGGCGCAGCCGCGCCGCCTGGAGGATGAGGACCTGGTCCCCTGCCTCCTGCCCCCGGTCCTGGTTGAGCTGGCCGAAGTTGTCCAGATCGACCAGCAGCAGCGCAGCGCCGGCACTGCCGGTCTGTGCCCGCGCAAGGGCCTGCTGCAGGTGCACCAGCAGCTTGCCCCGGTTCGGCAAGCCCGTGAGCCGGTCCGTCTGGGCCATGCGGTCCAGTTCCGCACCGGGCCATGCCGGTGCCACCGGTGCGGCGCCCACCAGAGCCCGTGGCAATGCCGCACGGCCCACCACCCACCAGGCCAGCAGCGCCACCAGGCCAGCCAGCAGCGCGGCAAAGACCAGCAGCAGCCGGCGCATCTGGTGCAACGGGGCATGGGCCTGGGCATGGGGCTCGCGCACCACGACCGTCCAGCCCAGGTTGTCGGCTGGCGGGGCCGTGGCCAGCTTCTGCACGGCCACCACGTAGCCGGACTCGGCGCGCAGCGCCTGCAAGGGCGCGGTGGGCAGCTTCTGCGGGCTGTCCAGGTCCAGCAGCCAGTCGCCCTTGCGGTTGGCGACAAAGACCTCCACCGGCCGGTCGCCCCGGTGCCGGGTCACCGTCTCGGTGATGATGCGGTGCACCCAGTCCCAGTGCAGGTGCCCGGCCATCACCCCGGTGACAGCGCCCTTGTCATCGCGCAGCGGGGCCGCCACGTCCAGAAAGCGCAGGGGCTCACCATTGGGCCGGGGTGCCAGGTAGCGCGCCAGCAGCACTGCATCGTGCGGATCGCCCACGAAACCGCCGCGCAGGCCGGCCGCGAACCAGGGGCGCTTGGAGACATCGGCGCCCTCCAGCAAGCCATCGAGCGCCGCCACCACGCGGCCCTGGGCATCGGTCAGGCCGATCCAGGCGTACTCGGCCTGCTGGTCGCGCAGGCCCTCCATGGCCTTGCGCAGCACCCGCCCGTCGGGGGCTGCGTGCGAGCACACCATCTCCGACATCAGCACCATCTCGCGCTGGCGGCTGGTCAGGTCCTCGACCAGTTGGCGCGCCACATCATCGGCCAGCACATTGACGGACTGCTGGGCCGATGCGCGCAGCCCTTGCTCCAGCCGCAGGTACAGGGGTGCCAGCCATGCCATGCCCAGCACGATGCACAGGCCCGCAACCCCTGCAGCAATGCGCGCCCGGGTCCCTTGCAGCAGCGGCACGCGCTCACGCAGGTGCTTGGTGGTCATGGTGGCAGATCCTCCCCGGGGCCATTCTGTAGCCCAGGCACCGGATCGGGAAAGCCCTTTTTTGCAACCAACTTTGCCTGCCGCGCCCGGCATGCACCGAGGACAGCGATCAGCCGAGCCCATCGTGAAGTACCAACGCCTCGGAAAGACAGGTTCGGCGCTGTTTCACCACGTGCCAAGACAGACATCCCAAGTCTGTAGCGCTATGGGATCGGACCACCGACTCCGCTGCGGGTGCCACGGAGGCGTCAACCAGCTCGCCCACAGCGCAGTGGCACCGGGGCGCAGCCTTGTCTGTTACGGCTTCTTGTTCGACAGCAGCCACTGGAAGGCGTTCATGCCCGGCGTGATCTGCGTGCTGGCGTTGTAGGTGGTCGTCCAGCCCTCGTGGGTGTTGCCCTGGTAGATGGTCAGGCGGGCCGCCGGGTTGCCTGGCTGGGCGCAGGTGTATCCGTCGGCGGACGTAGCCAGGTTCACCTTGTCCACCCAGCCACGCTCGTTGGCCAGGGCCGCAATCGGGTCGCCACTGTTGTGGAACGCCCATACCGGGGTGCTGTTGCCGACGATGCCCGCGCAGATGCCCGTGTTGTACGTGCTGGACTTCGCACCCGTGGCGATGGGAATGGCCGCCGCGATCTTGCTGGCCCAGCGAACGGATTGGCCGTTCTCGGTGTAGGAGCTTGCAAGCAGCGTCCAGGTGCCGCCGCCGCCCATCGACACGCCGGTGACATAGATCCGTGAAGGGTCGACACGGTAGGACTTTTGCGCCCGCAGCAGCATGCCCCCTGCATCGTTCAGGTTCCACACGCCGGTCGTGCGGGGGCTTTGCGGCGACACCACGATGAAGCACTGCGAGACGCCTGCCTGGTCGGCAAAACACATCTCGTTGTTGGCCGCGATCATGGCCGGAATGGGGTAACCCAGCAGCTTGGAGATCTCGGAACCGTTGCTCTTGCCCGCGCCGCTTCCGCCGTGCAGGAACATCAGCAGAGGGTAGGTCTTGGCGCCGCTGGTGGCATAGTCCGACGGCAGGTACTCCAGGTAGGGAACCTGTGTGCCGTCGCTGGACGCGAAGGACTTGGCGACCTGGCGCTCAGCCGGCGTCAATGCCTGCAACTGCGCTTCGGAGCGGCTTTGAAATTGGCCGGATGTTGTGGCGGAGTCCGTGTCCGATCCACCGCCACAAGCCACGAGGGCCATGGCTGCCGCAGCCGCGGCAAGGGTTGTCTTCATGGGGAGCCTTGTCGTTGTACGAGCGCACTGAGCGAGCGGACAACCTGCTCGTTGAAAAGTCGTCCGTCGATCAGGAATTTAGGCTGCCCCCCGCCAGGCACCAAACGACATTTGCTAAATCAGTTTTCAGGTTTCCTGAAGGATCAGAGGCCGCCCGCAGGGCCGGTGGCGCCCCACAGGTCGCGAACGCATCGCCAAGCGCGGCTGCATGGATGCCATGGATGTTGGAACATCGCAACGCGCTACCGGCCAAGGGCCATCGGAGCGTGCCGACCTGGCCGCTCTATGCCAGGCAGGGGCGTCGCATGCGCTTACCGCTCAGGCCCTGACAAGGCTGCGATGACGTGCGCACCGAAGCCGGCGGCAGCGGGCGACAGGGTGCGGTCCGCGGGCCTGAACAGGGACATCTCGCGTTGCACCGTCGGGCTGGTGATCTCCCGCATCACCAGACCCAGCGGCAATGCCAATGCCTGGACGTAGGCGGGAGTGATCGTGTAGCACAGGCCCGCGGCGGCCAGGCCCAAGGCACTGGAAACGTTGTCCACCACCTGCGAAGGCGCAACGCGCAGCGGCGACGGCAGTTGGCGAAAAATGGTGCTCAGATGGATCTCATGGTCCCGCCCCGCCGCCACCAGGCGCGCGGAAGCCAGATCGTTCCACGTGAGCGACTTCTTGCGCGCAAACGGGTGCTGGGGAGCACACCAGACCACCCAGGGGCTGGGATACAGCACGACACGCTCCACCTCCGGTCCCACCGGGCGGTCCGGGCCGATGGCCAGATCGACATCGCGCGTCGCGACGCGATCGACCAGCGTTTCGACAGGGCAGTCGATGAGGCGCATGACCACCTTGGGCCGCTTCTTCGCATAGTCCGCCATCAGCCTGGGCAGCATCACGCTCGCCACAACGAGTGGTGCGGCGACCCGCACCACCCCCGCCGCCTGATCGCGGATGTCGAGCGCCGCGGTCTTGGTGAGTGCGAACTGCCGGCTGAGCGCTTCCACTGCCGGGATCAGGGCCCGGCCTGCTGCAGACAGCACGACCTTGCGCGTATTGCGATCGAGCACCGTGTACCCGAGCGCGCCCTCCAGCTCCGTCACCAGCTGGCTCACGGCGGACGGGGAAAGGTGCAGCAATTCAGCTGCACGCGTGAAGCTGCCGGTGTCTGCAACCGCCAGAAAGGCCTCGGCTTGTCGGAAGGTGAAGTGCATGCCTTGGGTTTTAAGGTGACCTGAAAAGTGGTTCAGAAAATGTGGCGATTCTCTTCGCCAATCTCTCCCAGAATCCGCTGCCGCTGCGATTTATCTCGAGCCGGTTTTTCGAAAACTACCACGGAGACAATGATGTCGATATCCCATGCGGGGAGCGTACGCTCCTTGATGCCACGCCGCAACTTCCTCAAGACCGCGGGCGCTGCCGCAGCAGCCGCTTTCCCTGCGAGCAGCCTCTTCGCCCAGGCCCCTCAGCTGGACATGGCCCGCCTCATCACCGGCTTCGCCGCGGGGGGTACCTCGGACACCCTGTGCCGCCGCCTGGCCTCGCGCATGACCGGCGGCTACGCACGCTCGGTGATTGTCGAGAACCGCACTGGTGCAGGCGGCCAGATTGCCATCCAGGCGATGAAGAGCCTGGCTGCAGACGGCACCTCGATTCTGCAAACGCCGATGTCCATGCTGGGCATCTACCCCCACATCTACAAGAAGCTGCCCTACGAGCCGCTCAAGGACCTCACGCCCGTCTCCATCGGCTGTGTGTTCGATTTCGGCTTTGCGGTGGGCCCGGCCGTGCCGGCTTCCGTGACCACCGTGCCCCAGTACCTGGCCTGGGCCAAGTCGAGCAACAACGTCGCCTTCGGCTCGCCTGCAGCCGGCTCGGTTCCCCATTTCATCGGGGTGCTGCTGGGCAGGCAAGGCAGTATCGAACTCACGCACATCCCCTACCGCGGCACGCAACCTGCCATCCTGGACATGATCGGCGGACAGCTGCCTGCGGTGTCCGGCCCCATCGGCGACTTCCTGCCCCACCTGGCCGGAGGAAAGTGCCGCATCCTCGCAACCAGCGGCGCCGCCCGCAACCAGTTCGTGGGCAACGTCCCGACCCTCACCGAGCAAGGTCTCAAGGACATGGCGTTTTCCGAATGGTTCGGTCTCTTCATGCCAGCGGGCGCGTCCGCCGAAGTGGTCCAGCGTGCCAGTGCGGCACTGCGCCCGGCGCTCGCCAGCCCCGAGATCGTGGAAGGCCTCGCCTCCATGGGCCTGAAGGCCGAGTCTTCCACGCCAGCCGAGCTTGCGGCGCGCTTGAAGGCCGACCACGACCGCTGGGGTCCCATCGTCAAATCCATTGGCTTCACCGCTGAATCATGAACCCACAAGGCCTCATTGACCGCCTGACCGAGGCACTCGGCCAGTCCTCCGTGCTCACTGGCGAGCGCCTGCAACTGCGGCAGACCCAGGACTGGAGCGGCGCGCAGGCGGCACAGCCGCAGGCACTGCTTCTTCCGCGGGACACTGCGGAAGTGGCGGTTGCACTGCGCATCTGCCACGAGCAGGGTTGCCCGGTGGTGGTGCAAGGAGGCCTGACCGGCCTGGCCGGCGGGGCGAACCCCATGGAGGGCGAAATCGCCCTCTCGCTCGCGCGCCTGGACCGCATCGAGGATGTGGATGCCGTAGCGGGAACAGCCATCGTCCAGGCCGGTGTCACGCTGGAGCGGCTTCAGCAGCACTGCGTGGAGCTGGGATGGGCGTTCCCGCTCGATCTGGGCGCCCGCGGCTCGTGCCAGTTGGGCGGCAATGCCGCCACCAATGCCGGCGGCAGCCGCGTGCTGCGCTACGGCATGATGCGCAACCTCATCCTCGGCCTGGAGGTGGTGATGCCCGACGGCAATGTGCTCACCATGCTGGACCGGGTTATCAAGAACAACGCAGGGTTCGATCTCAAACACCTGTTCATCGGCAGCGAAGGCACCCTGGGCGTGATCACGCGCCTGTCCCTGGCCTTGGTGCCGCGGCAGAACCAGCAGTGCACGGCGCTGTGCGGCGTGCCTGATTTCGACGCTGCGCTGGGTCTGCTGCGCCATGCAAAAGCGTCGCTGCAAGGGCTGAGTGCGTTCGAGGTGATGTGGAGCAGCTACTTTGGCGCGAGCCTCCGTGCCCATGGCAAGAGCGCTCCTCTTGCAGACCCATATCCCGTGTACGTTCTCGTGGAGTCGGTTTCGGGCGACGGTGCCAATGCAGACCAGGCCATGGAAGCCTTCCTCGAAAAAGCCATCGAAGAAGGATTCGTGGCCGACGCCGTGGTCGCCCAGACTGGTGCGCAGCAGGAAGAACTCTGGAACATCCGCGAAGGCGTGAGCGAGCTGCTGGCCCTGGCCAAGCCCTGCGCGGCTTTTGATGTAAGCGTTGCCATCACGCGGATGGACGAGATGGTCCAGCGCCTGGAAGAAACGCTGCGCAGCGCCTACCCGCAGCAGCAGCACCTGTTCTTCGGGCACCTGGGCGATGGCAACCTGCATCTCATCAGCGGCCCCTACCCCGATCCCGCCGACCTGGAGCACGCCGAGGAACTGGTCTACAGCTGCGTCGGTGCGTTCGAGGGCAGCATCTCCGCAGAACATGGCATCGGCGTTGTGAAACGCGACTTCATGCACCACAGCAGGGGGGCGGCGGAGATCGAACTCATGCGCAAGCTCAAGGCCCTGCTGGACCCCAAGGGCATTCTCAACCCGGGCCGTGTCTTCAACACCGCGCCAGAGAAGCTGCCCGCCCTGTGACCCGACCACGTCCCAACGAACCATTCCCGTCAGAAACCATGTCCGCTCACGATCCCCACCAAGACGACTCTTTCAACCCCATGGGCCTGTGCGGCTTCGAGTTCGTGGAATTCGCCTCGCCCAAGCCCGGCGTGCTGGAGCCGATGTTCGAGAAGATGGGCTTCACCCTGGTGGCCAAGCACCGCTCCAAGAACGTGCTGCTGTACCGCCAGGGCGGCATCAATTTCATCGTGAACAACGAACCGGGCAATGCCGCCTACTTCGCGGGCGAGCATGGTGCCTCGGCCTGCGGGCTGGCGTTCCGTGTGCGCGATGCGCACAAGGCCTACAAGCGCGCTCTGGAACTGGGCGCCCAGCCCATCGAGATCCCCACCGGCCCGATGGAGCTGCGCCTGCCCGCGATCAAGGGCATCGGCGGTGCGCCGCTGTACCTGATCGACCGTTTCGAAGACGGCAAGTCCATCTACGACATCGACTTTGAATTTTTGCCCGGCGTGGACCTGCACCCCAAGGGCCATGGCTTCCAGGTGGTGGACCACCTCACCCACAACGTCTACCGCGGCCGCATGGCCTACTGGGCCGACTTCTATACCAAGCTGTTCAACTTCCGCGAGATCCGCTACTTCGACATCTCGGGTGAGTACACGGGCCTGACCTCCAAGGCCATGACGGCGCCCGATGGCCTGATCCGCATTCCGCTGAACGAGGAATCGCGCCAGGGCGGCGGCCAGATCGAAGAGTTCCTGATGCAGTTCAACGGTGAAGGCATCCAGCACATCGCCCTGCTCACCGACAACCTGCTCGAATCGATCGACCAGCTGCAGATGGCCGGCATCCCCCTGTTGACCGCGCCCAACGAGATCTATTACGAGAACCTGGCCAAGCGCCTGCCCGGCCACGGCCAGCCCGTGGGCGAGCTGCAGGCCCGCGGCATTCTGCTGGACGGCACGACCGAAGGCGGCCAGCCGCGCCTCTTGCTGCAGATCTTCTCGCAGCCCATGCTGGGCCCGGTGTTCTTCGAGTTCATCGAGCGCAAGGGCAACTACCGCGAAGGTTTTGGCGAAGGCAACTTCAAGGCGCTGTTCGAATCGCTGGAGAAGGACCAGATCCGCCGCGGCGTGCTGGACGTTGCACAGTCGCCTGCCTGACGATCTTGGCCCTTGTGCGCCATCTACAGCCACCTGCATCCGACGCGATCCAGCCATGCACCCTGGAGCCCGCAAGCGCGACACGGCCGGTGAAGACACGGTGGGTGGCTGTGAACGGATGCGAGGTGCTTTCCGCGTTGGAAGACGCGCCATCGGGCCCATCCTCCACCGTGGAACAGCTTCAGCAAATGGCGCGCAACAGTCTGGCGCGGGGGCATTGGCGCGTCGCATTGCGACGCATCCTGATGGCCAGAGCGACGGGAGGCGCGCTGGCCACCGACATGGATGAGGCACTGGAACACTATCTTCCGATGGTTTCTGTCGAAGAGATGTGGAGGATGCAGGATTCGGCCAGCCAATGGATGCTGATGACCCGGGGAATTTCGATCGGGTTCACCTGCTGAACACAGGCGGACAGCCGTTTGCCCGTACCATTGATTGGCACAGGACTTGCATGGAATCCACCAAGGAGACCCGCACCATGATGCTACGCCGACACCTGCTTCCAACCCTCGCCTGCGCACTGCTCGCACCGGCCGCCACCACCACCGCCTGGGCCCAGGCCACGACACCCTACCCCGACCGCCCCGTCAAGGTCATCGTGGCCCTGCCCGCGGGCGGCAGCGCCGACATGATTGCGCGCGTGGTCACGCAGAAGATGGCGGCCGAACTGGGCCAGCCCTTCGTGGTGGACAACAAGGCCGGCTAAGAACGTGTTTACAGCCTTTTCGAGGCCGCGTTGGGGCGCAATCGGGATGAGTGGATGCTTCGGGTGCGCCGCATGGGCTCGTGCCCATGCAAGCAGCCGGGGCGTCCAATCGCCCGATTTCGCTCCAACCCTTCGGGCAAGTGCCTTGCCGGGCGGTCTGCGGCGTTGCGGCGCTTGTTGATAGCCGAGCTATCAACTGCGCACCGCGCCTTGCATCCCATCCCGACAAGGAACTTGCGCGGCCCCGAAAAGGCTGTAAACACGTTCTCAGGCCAGATCGGCACGCCCCTGGTCTCGCGCGCCGCACCCGACGGCTACACGCTGATGGTGTCACCGGCCTCGTTCCTGACCACCAACAAGAGCATCTTCAAGACCCTGCCCTACGACCCCGAGGCCGACTTCGTGCCTGTCACCAAGTTCGTCAACCAGCCCATGGTGCGAGTCCAGTGAACCATGGAAATAGCACCCCCCGTGAGCGCCACACAGGCCGCAGGCAAGGCGCCAACCACAGCCAGGTTGCACACCTGGCGAGGATTGGCAACGCCGCCTGCGGCCTGTGTGGCGCTCACCCGAAGGGCCGGGGCGAGAAGGGGCGCATGCGGGCGTTGCGCACCTTGTCCAGGCGGCCAGCCTG
>JAESFW010000437.1_pt1 | contig 12845 bp, 13 predicted proteins | sample 9269481 | NCBI WGS metagenome assembly JAESFW01 (sample SAMN14515350, study PRJNA621654) | algae metagenome | isolation source: Lyngbya sp. HA4199-MV5 and co-occurring heterotrophs from soil with... | place: USA: Ahupuaa O Kahana State Park, Hawaii | collected 2009-07-21
TTCTGCTCGTGGTCTGCGTGCAGGATGAAGATGCGGTCCAGCGCGCGTTCCAGCACGGGGTTGACCTTGTACTCTTCGCAGGGCGTGCCGAACATCATGCGCAGGAAGTTGCCTGCGTAGCTCAGGTTGTTCTGCGGGTACATGTAGGGCTGGCCCACACCGTACTTGTACGCCATGGCCACCAGGGTGGGCATCTTGGCGATCAGGCGGATGGCGGCGATCTCACGGTGCTGCGGGTTGTTGATGTCCGTGCTGTCGTGGTAGAAGGCCGACAGGGCGCCCACCAGGCCGGTCAGAACGGCCATGGGGTGCGCGTCGCGGCGGAAGCCACGCAGGAAGAACTGCATCTGCTCGTTGACCATGGTGTGGTTGGTCACGCGGCTGGTGAAGTCGGTCTTCTGGGCTTCGTTGGGCAGGTCACCGTACAGCAGCAGGTGGCAGGTTTCCAGGAAGTCGCAGTTCTGCGCCAACTGCTCAATGGGGTAGCCGCGGTACAGCAGTTCGCCCTTGTCGCCATCGATATACGTGATGGCCGACTGGGTCGCTGCCGTCGACAGGAAGCCCGGGTCATAGGTGAACATGCCCGTTTGCGCGTACAGCTTGCGGATGTCGATGACGTCCGGGCCAATACTGCCCTGGTAGACCGGCAGGTCCACGCTGGGGCTGCCGTTACTGAACGACAGGGTGGCTTTGTTGTCAGCTAGCTTCATTGTTACTTTCCTTGGGTAGGTTGCCGGAATTCCGGTGGTAAGGGGCCCTGTCTCCAGATCAGGCCCGGGGCCGCGCTGCGCCACCACTGAGCCGCAGCATGCCGAGTACTTCACGCACTTCTTCTGTATCGAGAGGACCTTCGGGCTCGCGGCGAGCAAGCACCAGGTCCAAAAGGTCGTTGTCTGCCAGGTTCATCAGCTCGGTCATGCCGTAGGCCTGGCGCCAGTTGAGGCTCGCCCCGTGCAGCGCGAAGAAGTTCTCGATGTAGAGATCGTTCTCCAGCAGGCCGCGCCGTGAACGCCAGTGCAACTTGGCGCGTTCGCGGTCGTCCAGCAGGTCGGTCGGAGCCGGCGTGCGGGCGAGGGGGGGCGAGGTCTCGGACATGGCAGGTTCGTTCGTTCGCTCTTCTTCTTCAGACGGCGCGGCGCACCATCAGTTCCTTGATCTTGCCGATGGCCATCGTGGGGTTCAGGCCCTTGGGGCAGACGTCCACGCAGTTCATGATGGTGTGGCAGCGGAACAGGCGGTACGGGTCTTCCAGGTTATCGAGGCGCGCACCCGTGGCTTCGTCGCGGCTGTCGGCGATGAAACGGTAGGCCTGCAGCAGCCCGGCGGGGCCCACGAACTTGTCGGGGTTCCACCAGAAGCTGGGGCAGCTCGTGGAGCAGCTGGCGCACAGAATGCACTCGTACAGGCCGTTGAGCTCTTCGCGCTCTTCGGGGCTCTGCAGGCGTTCCTTCTCGGGGGCCAGGTCTTCCGTGATCAGGTAGGGCTTGATCGAGTTGTACTGCTTGAAGAACTGCGTCATGTCCACGATCAGGTCGCGGATCACCGGCAGGCCGGGCAGGGGCTTCAGAACGATGGTGCCCTTGAGGGTGTTCATGTTCGTGAGGCAGGCCAGGCCGTTCTTGCCGTTGATGTTCATGGCGTCCGAACCGCACACGCCTTCGCGGCACGAACGGCGGAACGACAGGCTGGGGTCTTGCTGCTTGAGCTTGACCAGGGCGTCGAGCAGCATGCGCTCGTGGCCATCGAGCTCGATCTCGATGGTCTGCATGTAGGGCTTGGCGTCCTTGTCCGGGTCGTAGCGGTAGATTTGAAAGGTGCGCTTCATGTTGTTCTTTCGTGAGGCTGCTGGTTCTTCAGAACGTACGGACCTTGGGAGGCACGCTGTCCACCGTCAGGGGCTTGAGGTTGACGGGCTTGTAGGTCAGGCTGTTGTCTGCGCTGTGCCACAGGGTGTGCTTCATCCACTCCTTGTCGTTGCGGCCCAGCGGGAACTCGGCGTGGTCGGCAGGGTGCTCGTAGTCGTACACCGTGTGCGCGCCGCGGCATTCGCGGCGGGCCGCGGCCGAGGTCATCGTGGCCTGGGCCACTTCGATCAGGTTGTCGACTTCCAGGGCTTCCATGCGGGCCGTGTTCCAGACCTTGGACTTGTCCTTCAGGGTCACGCCGCTCACGCGTTCACGGATAGCGTTGATCTTGACCACGCCTTCGTCCATGCTGGCCTGCGTGCGGAACACGCCGGCGTGCTGCTGCATGCTCGAGCGGATGTCGTTGGCCACGTCCTGGGCGTAGATGCCTTCGGTCGAGTCCTGCAGCTGGTTCAGGCGGGCCAGGGTGCGGTCCGCGCCGTCGGCGGGCATGGGCTGGTGGTCGCCCGAGCCCTTGACGAAGTTCACGATGTGCTTGCCGGCCGACTTGCCGAAGACCAGCAGGTCCAGCAGCGAGTTCGTGCCCAGGCGGTTGGCGCCGTGCACCGAGACGCACGAGCACTCGCCCACGGCGTAGAGGCCGTTGACGATGTTGTTCTGCTGGCCGTCGTGCACCACGACCTGACCGTTGATGTTGGTGGGGATGCCACCCATCTGGTAGTGGATGGTGGGCACCACAGGAATCGGTTCCTTGGTGATGTCCACGTTGGCGAAGTTGTGGCCGATCTCTTCCACCGATGGCAGGCGCTTGCGGATGGTGTCCGCGCCCAGGTGGTCCAGCTTCATCAGGATGTAGTCCTTGTTCGGACCGCAGCCACGGCCTTCCTTGATTTCCTGGTCCATCGAGCGCGACACGAAGTCGCGTGGTGCCAGGTCCTTCAGGGTGGGCGCATAGCGCTCCATGAAGCGCTCGCCATTGCTGTTGAGCAAAATAGCGCCTTCACCGCGGCAGCCTTCGGTCAGCAGCACGCCCGCGCCGGCCACGCCGGTGGGGTGGAACTGCCAGAACTCCATGTCCTGCAGCGGGATGCCGGCACGTGCCGCCATGCCCAGGCCGTCGCCGGTGTTGATGAAGGCGTTGGTCGATGCCGCGAAGATGCGGCCCGCGCCGCCGGTGGCCAGCAGCACGGCCTTGGCCTGCAGCTCGTACAGGTCGCCGGTTTCCAGTTCGAGTGCGGTCACGCCGACCACGTCGCCCTTGTCGTTGCGGATCAGGTCCAGCGCCATCCACTCCACGAAGAAGTTGGTCTTGGACTTCACGTTCTGCTGGTACAGCGTGTGCAGCATGGCGTGGCCGGTGCGGTCGGCCGCGGCGCAGGCGCGCTGCACGGGCTTCTCGCCGTAGTTGGCGGTGTGGCCGCCGAAGGGGCGTTGGTAGATGGTGCCGTCGGGGTTGCGGTCGAACGGCATGCCGAAGTGTTCGAGCTCGATCACCACGTTCGGTGCTTCGCGGCACATGAACTCGATGGCGTCCTGGTCGCCCAGCCAGTCGGAACCCTTGATGGTGTCGTAGAAGTGGTAGTGCCAGTTGTCCTCGCTCATGTTGCCCAGCGAGGCGGACACGCCGCCCTGCGCCGCCACCGTGTGCGAGCGGGTGGGGAAGACCTTGGACAGGCAGGCCACGTTCAGGCCTGCGCGGGACAGTTCCAGCGATGCGCGCATGCCGGAGCCGCCGGCGCCGACGATGACGACGTCGAACTTGCGCTTGGTGATGTTAGCTTTGGTGTAGCTCATTGTTGTTTGCCTTCAGTCGCGGGGGGATCAATCAGAGACGCCACAGAACCTGGATGCCCCAGCCGGCGCAGCCGACGAGCCAGACGATGGTGAAAACCTGCAGCGCCAGGCGCAGGCCCACGGGCTTGATGTAGTCCATCAGGACTTCGCGCACGCCCACCCAGGCGTGCCAGGCCAGCGAAATGATCACGGTGAAGGTCAGCACCTTCATCCACTGGGCCGAGAAGATGCCGGCCCACTTGTCGTAGCCGATGGGGCCCTTGTTGAAGATGACCTGCACCAGCAGGGCCAGCGTGAACAGCGCCATCAGCACTGCCGTGACGCGCTGGCTCAGCCAGTCGCGCAGACCATAGTGGGCGCCGACGACGACGCGCTTGGAACCGTAATTGACGGACATGGATGTTTTTCCTCTTGTTATGTGGGGGGCACTGGGTGGCAGCGGCCGCCGCCTTTTTTTATTGGATGGGTCAGTACAGGCCGAACAGCTTGGCGCCCAGCACCAGGGCCAGGGTGATGCTGATCACGAACACGGTCAGCGCCGAGCTCTTGCCGAACTGCTTGTTCACGGCGCTGTGGCTCACGTCCATCCACAGGTGGCGCACACCGGCCGTGAAGTGGTGCAGGTACGACCAGATCAGCGCCAGGGCCACGAGCTTGATGAACCAGCCGGGCACGAAGCCGATGCCGATGTTGAAGGCCGCCGTGAACTTGGCGAACGAGATTTCGGACGACACCGAGGTGTCGAACATCCAGATGATGAAAGGCAACAGCAGGAACATGATCAGCCCGCTGGCGCGGTGCAGGATCGACACCCAGGCCGCAGGCGTCATGCGGTAGGTGGTGAGGTCCTTGAAGGCATTGATGTTGCGGAATTCAGGCCGTTTTTTGGCGAGCTCGGTCATGTTGAGTGCTTTCGTGGATGTAACTTCTTTGTAATTCGGACATGCAAAGAACGCAAAATTCTATTGCAACGCAACACACAGAGGGTCAATGGTCCCTAAAGATCGACATTTCCGCTCAGGTGCCAGGGTGGTGTCAGCTCAATTCATTACGGTAGTGGTGCGTGTCCGTGAGGTACAGCCCGCGCCGTAACTCCATAGGAACATCGTTGTAGGTATACGCAATGCGCTCCACGCTGAGCAGCGGCGTGCCCGGTGCCACCTTTAGCACCGCAGCCTGTTCGGGGTCAGGCAACACGGCTCGTATTTTCTCCTCGGCGCGCACCATGCGCACGCCGAAATCGATTTCGAACATCGCATAGGTCGGGCCCTGGTAGCTGGCCAGCTGGTCGGCCGTCAGCCCCTTGAAAGCCTGGCCCGGCAGCCAGATGTCTTCGAGAATGGTCGGTACGCCCACGAACGACAGCACGCGCCGGGCCTGGATCACCGGGTCGGCGCTGCGCAGGGCCAGGGCACGCGCCACGTCGGCCGTGGCGCGCACGCGCTTGCAGTCGATCACCTGGCGCTGGGCGCGGCCCTCGCCGCGCGCGTCGCCGGTGTCGGGCATGAGCTTCAGAAAACGGTACTGCACATGCTGCTCGGCATGCGTGGCCACGAAGGTGCCCTTGCCCTGGCGGCGCATCACCAGGTTCTCGGCGGCCAGCTCGTCGATGGCCTTGCGCACCGTGCCCTGGCTCACGCGAAAGCGCGCGGCCAGCTCCATCTCGCTGGGAATGGCCTCGCCCGGCTTCCATTCGCCCTGCTGCAGGCTCTGCAGGATCAGGCCCTTGATCTGCTGGTACAGCGGGCTGAACGCCGGCGTGGCAGCGCCCGTGCCAGCCGCGGGCTGTGCAGGGTTGTCGGCGTTGAGCGGGATCGAGGACATGGCGGTCGGCTGGTGGGCGGTGTCGGGGGCTCTGTGGGGCTCGGTGCGGGTGCTGCGAACGGGCAGGCGCACACCTTGCCCAGTTTCTTTTTCAGGGCTCCGATCATATCTTATATAAGACATAAGACAAATTGACCGGGGTATTGAATCGGCGGTACACTCCAAGGCTGTTTTGCGGGGCACGGGCTGCTGGTAACAGGCGCTGGTGCTTGCGTTGCACACACCCCTGATTTCCTCACTTCCCTGGAGTTCTCACCATGAGCAAGAAGCCCGTTCGCGTTGCCGTCACCGGCGCCGCTGGTCAAATCGGTTACGCACTGCTGTTCCGTATCGCCTCCGGCGAAATGCTGGGCAAGGACCAACCGGTCATTCTGCAACTGCTCGAAGTGCCTGTCGAAGGCCCCCAGAAGGCCCTCAAGGGCGTGATGATGGAGCTGGACGACTGCGCATTCCCGCTGCTGGTCGGCATGGAAGCCCACAGCGACCCGATGACCGCCTTCAAGGATGCCGACTACGCACTGCTGGTCGGTTCGCGCCCCCGTGGCCCCGGCATGGAACGTGCTGAGCTGCTGGCCGTCAACGGCGCCATCTTCACGGCACAGGGCAAGGCCCTGAACGCCGTGGCTTCGCGCAATGTGAAGGTGCTGGTCGTCGGCAACCCTGCCAACACCAACGCCTACATCGCCATGAAGTCGGCACCTGACCTGCCACGCAAGAACTTCACCGCCATGCTGCGCCTGGACCACAACCGCGCTGCCAGCCAGATCGCGTCCAAGACCGGCAAGGCCGTGGCCGACATCGAGAAGCTGACCGTCTGGGGCAACCACTCGCCCACGATGTACGCCGACTACCGTTTCGCCACCATCAACGGCGAAAGCGTCGCCAAGATGATCAACGACCAGGAATGGAACGCCAACACCTTCCTGCCCACCGTGGGCAAGCGCGGCGCCGCCATCATCGAAGCACGCGGCCTGTCTTCGGCTGCCTCGGCTGCCAACGCCGCCATCGACCACATGCGTGACTGGGCCCTGGGCACCAACGGCAAGTGGGTCACCATGGGCATCCCATCGGACGGCCAGTACGGCATCCCCAAGGACACCATGTTCGGCTTCCCCGTCACCTGCGAAAACGGCGAGTACAAGATCGTCGAAGGCCTGGAAATCGACGCCTTCTCGCAAGAGCGCATCGACAAGACCCTGGCCGAGCTGCAAGGCGAGCAAGACGGCGTCAAGCACCTGCTGTAATCCGCAGACCAAGTCCTTCAATGGCCGACTGGAACCCCGCGCTCTACCGCCGCTTCGAGGACGAGCGCACGCGCCCGGCCGATGAGCTGCTGGCGCGTGTTCCCCTGGCCCAGGCCACCCATGTGGTGGACCTGGGCTGCGGGCCGGGCAATTCCACCGAGCTGCTGGTGCGGCGCTTTCCACAGGCGCAGGTCACCGGCATCGATACTTCCGAAGCCATGCTGGCCAGCGCGCGCGAGCGCCTGCCCGGCACGGCCTTCGAGCGTGGCGACATCGCCACGTGGGTGCCCGCCGTGGCGCCCGACCTGATTTACGCCAACGCTGCCCTGCAATGGGTGGCGGGGCACGAAACCCTGGTTCCCCGGCTGTTCAGCCTGCTCGCCCCCGGCGGCGTGCTGGCCATCCAGATGCCCGACAACCGGCAGGAACCCTCGCACCGCCTGATGCGTGCCGTGGCCGGCGAAGCGCCCTGGCGCGAGCCCATCGGCGACGCCGATGCCGTGCGCACCGAGCTGGCCACCATCGCCGGCTACTACGACATGCTGGCCCGCGATGCCGCCAGCGTGGACGTGTGGCACACGGTCTACCAGCATGCCATGCCCTCGGCCGGCTCCATCGTCGACTGGCTGCGCAGCACCGGGCTGCGCCCCTTCCTCGATGCGCTGCCCGATGACGCGCTGCGCGCCGGCTTCCTGGCCGAGTACGAGCGCCGCATTGCCGAGGCCTACCCCGAGCGCAGCGACGGCAAGCGCCTGCTCGCCTTCCCGCGCATGTTCATTGTGGCGCAACGCCGCCCCGCATGATGACGAGCCACGCTACCTCCGCGCACCCCGCCACTGTGCTGCTGGGCGCCCAGGCCGCTGCCAGCCGCCTGCCCGTGTGCGACCACTACAGCGGTGTCGAAGCGCGCATGAAAAAGAGCCTGCAGCTGCAGGCCGAGATGGCGGCCGAGTTCGGCCACTGCGTGTTCGACGTCACGCTCGACTGCGAAGACGGCGCCCCCGTGGGCCAGGAGCGCGAGCACGCCCGCCTGGTCGCATCGCTGGCGCTGAATGCCGCCGAGGGCGCGCGCGTGGCCGCCCGCGTGCACACCGTGGACCATGCGGCTTTTGCCAACGACATGGCCACCATCGCGGGCGAGGCCGGCCACCGGCTGTCGCACATCATGGTGCCCAAGGTCGAGTCGGTGGACGACGTGCTGCACGCCGAGAAGGCGCTGCTTGCCGCATCGGCCGGCCACCTGCCGCTGCATGTGCTGATCGAATCGCCCGCCGCCGTGCACCGCGCCTTCGAGATCGCTGCGCACCCGCGTGTGCAGAGCATCAGCTTCGGGCTCATGGATTTCGTTTCCGCGCATGGCGGGGCCATTCCTTCGTCGGCCATGGGCTCGCGCGGCCAGTTCGAGCACCCGCTGGTGGTGCGCGCCAAGCTGGAGATCGCCGCCGCCTGCCACGCGCATGGCAAGGTGCCCTCGCACTGCGTGGTCACCGAGTTTTCCGACACCGCTGCCATGCAGGCCGCCGCCACCCGCGCCAGCGCGGAGCTGGGCTACACCCGCATGTGGAGCATTCACCCCGGCCAGATCCGCCCCATCCTGCAGGCCTTTGCGCCGCAGCAGGACGAGATCGCACTGTCCGCCCGCATCATTGCCGCTGCCGCGCAGGCCGACTGGGCACCCATCAGCCACGATGGCAGCCTGCACGACCGCGCCAGCTACCGCTACTACTGGCAGGTGCTCGAACGCGCCCACCAGACCGGGCGCGTGCTGCCGCCCGAAGTGGCCCACTGGTTTGCTTCCCCCCACGCCTGAAACCTTTCCAGGACCTTTCCCATGAAATCTCTGATTCTCACCTCCGCCCTGATGCTGGTGGCCCCTGGCCTTGCCCTGGCGCAGGCCGCTGCAGAGCCCGCCAAGAAGAGCGCGCCCGCCGCCAAGAAGGAAGCCGCTCCCAAGAAGGAAACCGCCGCCGCCAAGCCGGCAGCCAAGCCCGCCACCAAGTCGGCCGAGGCCAAGGACAAGGCCCCTGCCAAGAAGACCGCCAAGGCTGAGCCCACGAGCAGCCGCCAGCAGCTGAACACGGCGGCCAACCAGGTGGCCTCGGGCCTCATCGCGGCCGATGCCGCCCTGAGCCCTGAAGAGCAGGCCATCGCCCAGAAGGTGCACACGGGCCGCATCGCCTGCGAACTGGGCGCCGTTGTCAACGTGACGGCCGACCCCGCCATCCCCGGGCGCTTCCACATCGAGGGCAAGGGCTTCAAGTACCACATGACTCCCGTGGTCACCAGCACCGGCGCCGTGCGCCTGGAAGACCAGAAGGCCGGCGCCGTGTGGCTGCAGATCGCCAACAAGTCCATGCTCATGAACCAGAAGCTGGGCCAGCGCCTGGCCGACGAGTGCATGAGCGCCGAGCAGACCCTGGTGGCCGAGGCCGCCAAGAAGGCGCCGCCCCAGAGCGTGTTCGATCCCGCGCCTGCCGCCACTGCGGCGACGACGGCCACCGCCAAATAACCAGAGCCGACGAGACACGGTACCCCCGCGCCGCCCGGCCCTTGCAGCCCCGGCGCAACCACCCCACTTTAGAACGCAACCGGAGAAAAATGATGTTGAAAGCCTACCGTGACCATGTGGCCGAGCGCGCCGCGCTGGGCATCCCCCCGCTGCCCCTGACGGCCAAGCAGACCGGCGAGCTGATCGAGCTGCTCAAGAACCCGCCTGCAGGCGAAGGCGAGACGCTGGTGGACCTGATCACCAACCGCGTGCCGGCTGGTGTGGACGATGCCGCCAAGGTCAAGGCCAGCTACCTGGCTGCCGTGGCGCACGGTACCGAAGTGTGCACGCTGATCGGCCGCGAAAAGGCCACGCAGCTGCTGGGCACCATGCTGGGCGGCTACAACCTCACCCCCCTGATCGACCTGCTGGACGACGCGGCCGTGGCCTCCGTCGCTGCCGAAGCGCTCAAGAAGACGCTGCTGATGTTCGACCAGTTCCATGACGTCAAGGAAAAGGCCGACAAGGGCAACACCTTCGCCAAGGCCGTGCTGCAAAGCTGGGCCGATGCCGAGTGGTTCACCAGCCGCCCCGAAGTGGCCCAGAGCATCAAGCTCACCGTGCTCAAGGTCACCGGCGAAACCAACACCGACGACCTGTCGCCCGCGCCCGACGCCTGGAGCCGCCCCGACATCCCGCTGCATGCCCTGGCCATGCTCAAGAACAAGCGCGACGGCATCACGCCCGAAGAAGACGGCAAGCGCGGCCCCGTGAAGTTCATCGAAGACCTGCGCGCCAAGGGCAACCTGGTGGCCTACGTGGGCGACGTGGTGGGCACGGGCTCCAGCCGCAAGTCGGCCACCAACAGCGTGCTGTGGTTCACGGGCGAAGACATCCCCTTCGTTCCCAACAAGCGCTTCGGCGGCGTCTGCCTGGGTGGCAAGATCGCCCCCATCTTCTACAACACCATGGAAGATGCCGGTGCACTGCCCATCGAGCTGGACGTGAGCCAGATGAACATGGGCGACGAGATCGAACTGCTGCCCTACGCCGGCAAGGCGCTCAAGGACGGCCAGGTCATCGCCGAGTTCGAAGTCAAGAGCGACGTGCTGTTCGACGAAGTGCGCGCCGGTGGCCGCATTCCGCTGATCATCGGCCGTGGCCTGACGGCCAAGGCCCGCGAGGCCCTGGGCCTGGCGCCTTCGACGCTGTTCCGCCTGCCGCAAGTGCCTTCTGCCACCGGCAAGGGCTTCACGCTGGCCCAGAAGATGGTCGGCCGCGCCTGCGGCCTGCCCGAAGGCCAGGGCGTGGTGCCCGGCACGTACTGCGAACCGCGCATGACCTCGGTCGGCTCGCAGGACACCACCGGCCCGATGACGCGCGACGAACTGAAGGACCTGGCCTGCCTGGGCTTCAGCTCCGACCTGGTGATGCAGTCCTTCTGCCACACGGCCGCCTACCCCAAGCCCGTGGACGTGAAGATGCACCACGAGCTGCCCGACTTCATCAGCACGCGCGGTGGCATCTCGCTCAAGCCTGGCGACGGCATCATCCACAGCTGGCTCAACCGCATGCTGCTGCCTGACACCGTCGGTACCGGCGGCGACTCGCACACCCGCTTCCCCATCGGTATCAGCTTCCCTGCCGGCTCCGGCCTGGTGGCGTTCGCCGCTGCCACGGGCGTGATGCCCCTGGACATGCCTGAATCGGTGCTGGTGCGCTTCAAGGGCAAGATGCAGCCCGGCGTCACGCTGCGCGACCTGGTGCACGCGATTCCGCTGTACGCCATCAAGGCCGGTCACCTCACGGTGGCCAAGCAGGGCAAGAAGAACATCTTCTCGGGCCGCATCCTGGAAATCGAAGGCCTGCCCGACATGAAGGTCGAGCAAGCGTTCGAGCTGTCCGACGCATCGGCCGAGCGCTCTGCCGCCGGCTGCACGGTGCGCCTGAACAAGGAACCCGTGATCGAGTACATCAACTCGAACATCGTGCTGCTCAAGAACATGATCGCCCAAGGCTACGCCGACGCACGCACCATCGGCCGCCGCATCAAGGCCATGGAAGCCTGGCTGGCCAACCCCCAGCTGCTGGCTCCCGATGACAACGCCGACTACGCCGCCATCATCGAGATCGACCTGGCCGAGATCACCGAACCCATCGTCTGCTGCCCCAACGACCCCGACGACGCCAAGACGCTGTCGGACGTGGCCGGTGCCGCGATCGACGAAGTGTTCATCGGTTCGTGCATGACCAACATCGGCCACTTCCGCGCAGCCTCCAAGCTGCTCGAAGGCAAGAAGGACATCCCCGTCAAGCTGTGGATGGCCCCGCCCACGAAGATGGACGCGCACCAGCTCACCGAAGAAGGCCACTACGGCGTGTTCGGCGCGGCCGGCGCCCGCATGGAAATGCCCGGCTGCTCGCTGTGCATGGGCAACCAGGCCCAGGTGAAGGAAGGCGCTACCGTCATGTCCACCAGCACCCGCAACTTCCCCAACCGCCTGGGCAAGAACACCAACGTGTACCTGGGCTCGGCGGAACTGTCGGCCATCTGCTCCAAGCTGGGCCGCATCCCCACCAAGGAAGAGTACCTGACCGACATCGGCGTGATCAACCAGAACGGCGACAAGATCTACCAATACCTGAACTTCGACAAGATCAGCGAGTTCAAGGAAGTGGCAGACGGCGTCTCCGCCTGATCGGTTGACGGATTGCCCAGCCCCTGATGGGGTTGGGCGGATACGTTCCCCAAAGCAAAACGGGCTCCCAGATGGGAGCCCGTTTTGCTTTGGGGTGCAGGGGAAACACTTCCACATGGTGGCGGTGCCCACGACCGTGAAACACCACCACCATGGGAAGGCCCGCAACTGGCGAGCCTTGCTTGAAGGCCCTTGTTCTTACAGAGCGCTGATCTCGCCCGAAGGGATCTGGCCGGTGCGAACGGCTTCGGCAGCCGCAGCACGCACGGCAGCGCGGTCGGCCGTGGACTTGTAGGTCACGACGCGCGAGCCAGCAGGTTCGATGCTGCGGGTCTGGGCCACGGTGGCGGCTTCGGCTGCCACTTCGGCACGGGTGCGGTTCGTGTCGAACTTCAGGGCGAACTGCGAAGCGTCAGCTTCGTCAGCGTGGGCGCCAAAGGCAGAGAAAGCAGCCACAGCGGCGATGGACAGGAAACGGGCGGTCTTGTTCATGGTGATACTCCGATCGAATTCAAAAAATGAGGGGGCTGGTCTGTTCAGGCAGGTGCTTACAGGGCACCGATCTCGCCGGAAGAAATCTGGCCGGTGCGCACAGCGTCAGCAGCCTGGGCACGCACGGCAGCGCGGTCAGCGGTCGACTTGTAGGTCACCACGCGGGAACCAGCGGGTTCCAGGCTGCGCGTCTGGGCGACGGTGGCAGCTTCGGCAGCCACTTCGGCGCGGGTGCGGTTGGTTTCGAACTTCGTGGCGAATTGCGAAGCATCGGCTTCGTCAGCGTGGGCGCCGAAAGAAGCGAAAGCGGCCACAGCGGCGATGGAGAGGAAACGGGCGGTCGTGTTCATGATGAAAGTCCTTTGGGTAGAAAAAGCGTCTCAAAAAAACCGGAGCGAAAACAACTTCAAACCGGGTTCGGTGAGTCGCCTTGCGGGTT
>JAESFW010000438.1_pt1 | contig 12763 bp, 14 predicted proteins | sample 9269481 | NCBI WGS metagenome assembly JAESFW01 (sample SAMN14515350, study PRJNA621654) | algae metagenome | isolation source: Lyngbya sp. HA4199-MV5 and co-occurring heterotrophs from soil with... | place: USA: Ahupuaa O Kahana State Park, Hawaii | collected 2009-07-21
GAACAGCGACTCCTGCATCGCATCTGATCCCCGCATCGTCTGGACTCCTTGTTGAGCGAGGCCTCAGTATCTACAACGATGCTCTTGAACGCCAGGTTTTACGGGGATGATATTCAACAGCCTGCTAAGTGACCATCGACTCACTACCCGCTGGTTTGCAGTCCAAAATGTGATGCACAAGTGTCAGGTCCCTGACTGCTGGAAAGCCATGGTTGCCGGGTTGATGCTTGCCGGGTTCTGCGGTCTGAATTGCGTTGGGCGTTTACGAGCATTCGCTGCGCCGCTTTCAGATGCCGAGCAGATGGCAGCCAAGCCCCCCAATCTCAACCACTTGGTGATGAAGCCCGATGAATGAAGCCGAACGCAATGCAGGACTCCCAGCCACACCGCAGTACCGCTACGCGGATCGCGTCGGCGATCGTTTGTTTGTGGCTGGCCAGGTGCCCCTCGACTCCCATGGCCACCTGGTAGGTCCCGAAGACCCGGGCGCACAGGCCGTGCAGTGCCTGCGCAACCTGGAACGCCTCCTCGCAGTGCACGGATTTCAAGCCACGGACATTCGGCAATTGGTCGTGTACGTGGTCGGGAACCACGCAAGTCTCTCTGCGGCATGGTCCGCGGTCGCCGATGGGTTTGGTGGCCAGGTTCCACCTGCCACCCTGCTCGGTGTTGCCGGACTGGGCTACGTGGGGCAACTCGTGGAGATTGACGCCACCATACTCAAGGCGTGAGGTCATTGCGCGACATGGCCGTCTCGCACTTACGTCCCAAGTCGCACCAGTCCGCCCAACGCGTTCGAGGCGGGAAGGTCCGTCGCCGTCAATGAGATGATGACCGTGCTACCCCTCTGGCGCGCACGAACGAGGTAGGAGCCCGGCTCGGCATCGAAGAATACGTTTCCATACCCGGCCTCCGGTTCCAGGCCATCGGATGTCATGAATTCACCCGCACCCAGGAAGAACCGCCCGCTGGTGTTTCGCAGCACCAGCTCCACGTCCGCGTCCGGCAGCCCCGCCTCTGCCACGACTTCCAGTTCATAGCGTCCGTCGCCGCCGACGTTCATGAACGCAGCATTCCCCCGGTTGACCTCCAGCAGTTCTTCCTGGGGCAGCGACCACCAATCGGCATCGTCGTCGAGGCGATGCCGCATGCACGCGGGGTCGAAAAGGACCAGGGTGGCAGTGCCGGTTGTGACGGTGGTGCGCATTGCTCAATGAATGTCTGGTTATGGCCGATTGTCGCAATCCGCCTTCAGTGCACGGCCACGAAGTCCGCACCCAGCGCCAGGCCCACCATGAAGTCCACATGGATCTCGCGGCGCGCGCTGTCGCCGTTTTGCTCTTCGACGATCTCGGTGCAGATCAGCAACTGCTCCTCGCCGCCGCCCGCCACGCTGCGGCGGTAGGGCATGAACACCACGTCCTGGCGCAGGCCGTTGCGGCCCTGGCGGTCGTCGATGCGGTTCTCGGTGCCGCGAAACGGCGCGATGTGCTCCTGCGCGGGGCTCCCGGCGCTGCGCGTGTACTCCAGGGTATCGCTCTCGCCGAAGGCCCGGTCCACCAGCGCCTGGGGCAAGCCCAGCCCGGCGAACTGCTCGCGGTGCAGGCGGAAGCTGGCTTCGCCCAGGCCCGTGCCGCCTTCGCCGAGAAAGGCCGCCTGCTCCTCGGGGCTCGCAGGGAACAGCCGCAGCAGGCGGTGGTAGTAGACCAGCTCCCGGGCCTCGCCCTCGGGGTCGGTGTAGATCTGCAGAAAGCACTCGGGGCCGTCGCCTGCGTCGCCGCGCGCGGTGTAGAGGCGGTGCACGGCGCCTTGCAGGTCGGCCGAGCGCAGGCGCGAGATGGACTCGATCTGCACCAGGTCGGCAGGGGCGGGCACCAGGGAATCATCGGCGAGCCGGAAGGGCGCGGCATCGAAGCTGATCGAGCCGCCGATGCGCCCGCCCAGGGGCACGCCGGCATCGGCCGCCGCCGCGGGTTGTGCATCGCTGCTGCGCCCGCCCAGCAGGCCGCGCGCCTTGGCAAATGCCTGCGACCAGCTCACAGCACGTACCTCTGGGTCTGCTCTGCGGCCTGGGCCTTGAGCCGCTTGGACCGGATGTACAGGCCGATCACCAAGGCCCCGAGCGTGATGAAGACCCACGCACCGCCCAGCCCAGAATCCGGCGAAGGAGGCGGCACACGCGCTGCGGCATCCTTGAAGGGGGTGCTGCCATCGCCCACGGTGGTCAGGCCCCCGATAGCCGATCCACCGCTGTCGGGGCCCGTTGCCGAGGGCGGGGCCGTTCCCGCAGTGGCCGCCGTGGCCAGGGCCGCGCCAGCCACGGCGCCAGCGGCAATGCCCACGCCCGTGCCCATTCCCATGCCATTGCGCGGGGCTGAGGGGCGCGAGGGCCGGTCGTCTGCCGGCCACTGGGCTGCCTGCTGCTGTCGCTGCGCACGGTAGGCCCGCGCGTTGGCCTCGTCCAGGTCGCGCTGGCGCTGGTCGGCCAGCCGTTCGGCCTGGATGCGCCGATCTCGCTCGTAAGCCGCTGCGGCACCGCCCGCGCCTGCAGGCGCATAGCCGCCGAAGTTCGATGCCGTGGCGGGGGCCGGCTGGCGCTGCGCCAGCGCGGCCGCCGACGACTGGCGCGCGTTGGCAACGGCCGTGGCCGCCTGCGCTTCGGCGCGCGCAGCCTGGGGCGATGGCTGCTGCGCGGGTTGTGGCTGCCTGCCATCGAAAGTGCGCATCGCCTGGTTGCGCGCGGTGGTATTCGACAGGTCGTTGGCCACCGAGCTGTTCGGCCGGGCGGCCTGCAGGGGCGGGGCCGCGGGGGATGGCCTGGCGGCGTCCGCCTTCTGGCTGCCGCTGCCGAAGCTGCCGAAACTGGTCGCCGGCTGGGGCTTGCGCTCTGGCCGCCCGGAGGCCTGGTCGGCGGGTGCCGCATCCCTCTTGGCGGGCGCGCTGCCGAACGAGCCGAAGCGGGTCGGGCGGTCGTCGGCGCGCGATGGGGCGGCTGCGGGTGCCGAGCGCGACGGCGCCACAGTGCTCTCGCGCTTGGCAGACGAGGAGGACGAGGACCCGAAGGAGCCAAAGCTCTGCCGGGGGGCGGACGATGGCGCCGATTTCGAGCTGCTGCCACTGGACTTGCTGCCCGAATCCTTGGACAGGGCCGGGCCGCCCGCCAGTGCCAGCACCAGGCCGGCGATGGCCAGCGGCAAGGTCCAGCGGGGGCGGCGGTCGGTGTGGTGGCTTTGGAGCGGTCCACTGGCCACGGCATGGCCGCGGGGCAGGGGTTCATCAACGCAGGGGCGTCGGTCGGCAGATCTCATGGGGCGGCGGCGGGTGGTCCACGCCCGGGCGCGGCGGCACGGGCGCTTCGAGAAGGTGAGCATTCATTATGCGGCCGATGCCTGCTGCCTGTCGCGCGGTGCGGCAATGCGCGTTCAAGGGAGCGGCGGGCCCGCCCCCGCGCGCATCCTGACAGACAATGCGCGTCTGCCAAGCCGGCCTCAGGGGTGGGCCGGGCGAAGAAAAAGGAACCCATGCACCTGCTTGTTCCCGACGATTTTTCAAACCTGGGCGGGGCGCACCAGAAGGCATTGCAAGGCTTCACCCTGTTGGCCGAGGATGAGAAAGGCGCCCTCGTGAGGCTGGACGAGGACCTGGCCGGCCACGCCCTGGTGCGAGCGGGCGCCGTGCTGTGTGCCGCCTGGTCGCGCGACAGAGGGTTCCTGCGCGCCATCCGGCCGGCCAGCGATGCGGACCGCCTCCAGCGCTTTCGCCGGCCGCACCACCTCGATGGCCTGACCGTGGATTGCTGCGGGGCCCCGGCAAGCTACATCTCGATCTATGACGAGGGGTCGGGCGCCTTCTTCGACCTCGGCGTGCCGCCCGAATCCGCACGCGCCATCGCCCAGGGGCCGCTGGTCTACTTCTTCATGTGCACGCGCTGCAACCAAGCCAGCACGCGGCCGCTGTGACACCGGGCACAATCCGCTCCAAGGAATGGACTCTCTGGGAGACGACCGCATGGGAATGGAAACGCTGGAAATCAAGGCCTATGTCCCGGCGCGCGACTTCGCGCTGTCGCGCCGCTTCTACACCGACCTCGGCTTTCGCGAAGAGCTGCTCTCGCCCGACATGGCCTACTTCAACGCCGGCCACTGCAGCTTTCTGCTGCAGAACTTCTACGTGAAGGAGCACGCCGAGAACTTCATGATGCACCTGATGGTGGCCGACGTCGAAGCCTGGTGGGAAAGGGTCGTCGCCCAGGACCTGGCCGGCCGCTACGGCGTGCGCACCATTGCGCCGCAAGACCAGCCCTGGGGCATCCGGGACTTCTGCCTGGTCGATCCGACCAGCGTGCTGTGGCGCATCGGGCAGAGCCTCGAGTAGCTCAGGTGGCGGCCCGGGTCTTGGGTGCCGCCGCAATCCTGCACACCACCCAGGCCCCGGCCGCGAACGATGCGGACAGCACCACCGTGGCCAGCACCCCGCCCCCCATTGCCGGAAACACCGCGCAGGGCCAGGCGGCGGACACCCCCATGGCCACCGGCCAGCGCAACTGGCCCAGCCGCGCCAGCAGCCCGAACAGCCCCGCGTGGAACACGGCGACCACCAGGTACAGCACCGGCCAGGCCATCAGGGTCGAGGTGATCGTGTGGGTGTAGCCGTCGTCGGGTGTGCCGTCGGGCAGCAGCAGGGGCAGCGAGGCGAACTCGACCAGCACCAACAGCAGGGGCGCCAGCAACGCCACCGCCGATCCGGTCAGCACCGCCTGGGTGAAGCGGGCGAGAAAGCGGTGTTGTAGTGCTGGCATGGGTGCGGGGTGGGGCGGCGTCAGTCCGGTCGATGGTGCCTGATTGTTGCGTGCCCAGGGCCTGTTCACACTAATTCCGGGGATCGCGTTGCCCGGCCTGGGGGCTGAATGCTAGGCGCCCGTGCGCAGCATGGTCGGCACCTGGCACGCGGGGGCAACGCCGCAGACGGCCCCCAGGCCGGGCAACCCGAAGGGAAGTCCCTTGCCGGCGCGCCACTCGTCGTTGCGCTCCTTGCGTGTGCACATGCACACGCGGCGTCGCGCGCCTAGATTGGCACGCCGGCAAGGGCCTTCGCGACCCCGAAATTAGGGTGAACAGGCCCTGGTCGCCATCCCTATGAGGTGGGTGTGAAGTATTGGCCCAAGGCCTGTTCGATGCAAGCCTGGGGCCGCCACTGTCCCTTCATGCGCGGCGGCAAGGGCTGCCATGCCGTGCTTGCATGGCCTTGTTGCTTTTTGCGCCGCCTGGCCCCGATGTTACGAAGGCTTGCATTTGTGCGGGCTGCGGGCGCCTATTCTTGCCCGCGATTCGCGTGAACAACCAGGCATCCGAGGGAGAACAACACCATGGCCCAGAACGACCAGCACAACACGACCACCATCGCCAAGACCGCCGCCGCGGTCATCGCCACCACCGCCGCCATGGCCGGCCTGGTGCTGCTGCCAGCGCAGGCACATGCACAGCAACCCGGCCCCGTGCGCGACGTCGCCGTGGTGGCCGAGGTCGACGGCCCGCAGGCCGAGCGCCTGGGTGCGCTGGTGACCGAGGGCATCCGCAAGAGCAGCTCCATGCGCTACCAGAACGCCGCGGCCAAGGCGCAGCTCACGGTGCGCATCGCCACCATGTCGGCGCAGGACGCGGGCTCCATCGTCTACTCCGCAACCTGGGTGGCGTCGCGCAAGGACACGCTGATCGACCGGCAACTGGCGACCTGCGACGTGGAGCGCATCGCCGCATGCGCCGAAGCCGTGGTGGCCAAGACGGATGCGGTGCGGGTGGCGTTGGCGGGCAAGAAGTAAGGGTGGATTCTTGCGCCGACCGGTAATGGAAAAAGCACGCGATGCCTCTGTCCCCGCATCGGGCGATGGCATGTTGCGCGCAACCATCGTGGATCAGCTCCAGGGCAAGTGGCTCAGTGCTGTACTTTGACTTCGGTCAAAGGATCCAAGTCCTCGGGCGAAACCAGCGGGTGGTGGAGCGTGGTGAGGCCTCGCTGGGTATCCGCGATTGCCATTGGAGCCTTGGCGATGGTGTGCATGTCCTGGCCGACAGCGATACAGTCACCGATGCCAGTGCAGCCGGGATGTTGGCGCAGATCCATGGAGCGCCACTGATCCAAATTGCCCTCGGCACCGCGGACGGGATGTGCTTCGTGTTCTCCAATGGCTGGGTGTTGGCCTTGGACATCTCCAATCGCTATGGGACAACGGATGACATCGCAGAAATTGCTCTGCCGGACGGCAGCGTTTGCGGTGTCACGCCGCAGGGGGACTTTCACAGGCTCTGAGGGGCTTTGGCACCCGCTCAGTCGACGCCTTCGCCAGCAGGCATCGACTCGCCGAACTCCAGCTCCATGGCAATCCTGACCAGCGCAGGAAAGGCAAACCAATATTGCCGTCGCAGTGCATCCTTGACAAACGCCTCTCCGAACTCTTGGCAGAAGAAGCGTACCTCCCCGTAGGAGAGCCTGCTCCGGTCAATACCCACCAAAGACCGTCGGTGCTTCTTCACCAAGCGGGAGAAACGCGCCCGCGAGGTGATCCCACGCTCTGCGAGCTCCTTGGCCAACTCGTCGAATGCCAGGTCGCCATAGTCGTGTCGCTTGGGGAATAGCGACCGCATGGTCCTGCGCAGCGTGCCCTCCGTCAGGGGATGGTGCATCTTGGTGCGGCGGGCTGAGCGGGGCGTATTCATGGATGGCGTGGTCCGATTTCTGAAGCCCTATCTTCACGCATCCGACCCCGATCGCGCACGCACTGTTGAGCGCCATACGGCCGGATAAGCGATATCCCTGTTCGGGACCCAGGCTCGGATGCCCGCAAGCCTTCTGTGGTGCGGATGCCCTCAAAGAGAACTCACAATCTCACACATTTTTGATATTTTGCATTTTATAAAATCCACAATGTAGAAATTACACTTGCGACCCTGAAGCGTGTCGGCGGAAACGGTGGTGGGGGCCGGGAAGCACAAGCAGCGGCCTGGCAAGAAAGGTGTCGACAGCAGTCCGGCACCACCTTGTCCCTCCGCTGGCCCGCAAGGGGCGGGCCCCGAGCTCCTGCAGCGGTGCGGCTGCATGCGGGGTTTTGGTTGTTGGTGCGGTATCTACAAAAAGGAAACCATGAAAACGAGATTTCTCATCCCCCGGCTCATCGGGGCGATCGCCATGGGCTGCGCGGCAGGGTCGGCCAGCGCGGCTTCCCCTGCCCTGGTGCAGGGCGCGCCGATTTGCTTTGACCAGGCTTCAGGCCTGAGCCTGGACTACCAGATCGACTTTTCGGCCCAGGCCAAGGACAAGAAATTCGATCTCTATGTGGCGGCCCACCATTCCGGCGTGTGGGCGTTCCTGGGTGAAGACGGAAGGTGGAGCATCTACGCGGCGGATGCCAAGGCCCCGCCACCCATGGCGCACCGCAATGTGGTGCATCCTGCCAGGGAGTCTGCGGCCGCCTCCGGGCGCATTCTCCATGTGGGCAACACCGGCCTGATGGGCCCGAAGGTGCTGCCGGGCTTGCAATTGGTCGCCGGGTTTGGTGAGTCTGGTGACAACAGCTTTGCCGAGCTGTTGGCCCGCGGCCAGTTCGGCCTGATTGGCACGGTCTCCGGCACCGAGCCGTTCTCTGGCAGTTGCCGATTTACCCTGGCGGAAGTCAGCCAGCAGATCGGAGGCGGCACGCTCCATTCCGTGGAGGGCGTGGCCCCTTTGGGCGTGCCCGCCGCTCCGGTCCCGGGTGGTGCAGGAGGGGCAGGTGGGGCGCCCACCAGTCCAAGCACCGGTACGGGCTCGGGCGCGGGCCCTGCGGCACCGCCACCGCCGGTGGTGCCCCCCGCAAAGGGCACTCTGGAGATGGGGCATTTCCCGCAAGACCTGAATCTGTCGTCGGTGGAGCGTCTGTCCAAATCGGCAAGGTACCGGTTGGACGTGCGCAAGAGCGGGGCCTCGGCTTTTTCGCAGAACTATGTTTTCGAGACCAAGAATGACTGGGTGGTCTACGATTTCTTCAATGCCGATCCGCAACGCCGCATGGATGTGAGGAGATCCGCCAGCCAGTTCGGCGATGGAAAGAGCGATCAGAAGTCGTTTGCCTTCACGCGGTTTTCGTTCTCGGATACATCGGTCGATGTGAAGGTGTCTTTGCCGCCGGATTCCGAAAAAATCGCCACTGCGACGATCCGGCCCCTGCGCCATGGCATCAAGCCGGTGATCAGCGAAGACCGCAGGTCGCTCACCTTCACGCTGGACCAGCCCATGAAGGTCTCGGTCGAAATCAACGACCGCAACGACCCGCTTTTCGTTCTGGCCGACTTGCCGGACACCCCGGGCCGGCCCAGCAGCTATACCTACCATTTCGGCCCGGGCGTCCACCGCCTTCCTGGCAACGGCACGCTGGTGCTGCGCTCCAACGAGACCGTGTACATCGCCGCGGGCGCCATCGTGGAGGGCCGCTTTGTGCTGGCCACCGGCAGCGATGGCATCCAGATCACCGGCAGGGGCATTCTTTCGCGAGGGGAGTGGAACCACACGTCCACCTCGGTGGAGTTCCTGACCAGAAATGCCACCTTCTACAGCGAGGGCACCAGCAACTTCCTGCTGGAGGGGCTGACCGTGGTCAACAGCAATGCCTGGCAGGTCGCGTTGAACGACTACAGCCGCGGTGGCAATGCCAATGTGAACAACCGCTACCTGAATCTCAATCTGCTTTCGTGGAATGGCAACACCGATGCATTCTGGGTGACGGGGCTGAACACGCGCGTCGAGAATGCGTTTGTCTTCAACAATGACGACCTGATCGTGTCCAAGGGCGGTGTCGGCGCGCGGGTGGACAACGTCGTGCACTGGAGCGGGGTATGGGGCCGCAGCCTGCTGCTGCATCCCATCCTGAACAACATGCCCAATATCTCCGACTTGCAGATGGGCAACATCGACGTCATCGGAAAAGAAGGCGGCACGACGATGCTGCATTTCGAGCAGGATGACAAAAGCCTGAAGCGGGTGCCGTCCAACATCCGCATCTTCAATTTCCGGGCCGAAGAGCGCCGCCGCCCGGGCAACTCGAACAACAACTCCTACAACGCGCAGCGCTTCATTTCCTTCAAGGACGACAAGGGCAAGGGATCCTTTGTGAAGGAGCTGTCTTTCGACAACGTCACGCTGGACCAGACGCTCAATGACGAAGGGTATCTCCAGGGCACCGCGCAAGAGCCGGCAACGGGCATCCGCTTCAAGAACTTCCGCCGGGGCGGTGTTCAGGTGCTCAGCCCGCAGGCCAGCGGGATCGGTTTTTCGAACACGGCGGCGCCGCAGTTCAGGCCTTGATCGGGCCTGTGGCCTGGCGGGCCGGCGTTCAGGCCTGCAGCTCCCGCCCCATCAACACCCGCACCTGCGGCGCCCCCTCGCGCGGCCCGGCCTGCACGGCGCGCACCAGGGCGCGCGCCACATCGGCACCCGGGCGGGCGCGGTAGCTGGCGGGGATCAGCGGGTCCAGCAGCTTGAACGCGCGGATGGAGATGGATTCGGCTGCGCGCGGCGCCTGGCCCAGGGCCTGACGTTCGCCCAAGAGCAGGGAAGGGCGGGCGATCACGAGCGTGGCGAAGCCCAGGCCCTTGAGTGCCTGCTCGACCTCGCCCTTGACGCGGTTGTAGAAGAAGCGGGAATGGGCATCGGCGCCCATGGCGGTGACCACGCCGCAGCGCGTGGCGCCCGCCGCCAGCGCGGTGCGCGCCGTGGCGATCACGGCATCCAGGTCCACGGCGCGAAAGGCCTCTTGGCTGCCTGCGGCCTTGATGGTGGTTCCGAGCGTGATGTACACGTCGTCCACCTGCCCGGGCAGGCCCGGTACGACGGGCCTGGCGCCCAGCGTGGAGAAATCCACGGCATGCAGGTGCAGCCGTGGATGGGTTGGCAGGTCCGGCGCACGCCGGCCCTGGGCATGCAGCACATGCACCTCGGGCGGCGCGCCACCGGGCGCCGCCGGGGAATTACCTGCCAAAAGATCCGCGAGAACCGCCCGGCCCACGAGACCCGTTGCCCCGGCCACCACCGCCACCACCATAGCCGCCACCTCCACCGTTGCCGCCACGATAACCGCCGCCACCACGGCGGCCGCCACCCATGCTGTCCACGCTGGTGCGCATCGGGTCGGGCTGACCGCCGCCGCCATTGCCGGAATGGCGGTGGCCGGGGTTGCTGTGGCCCGAGTGCGTGCCCAGGTGGGCATTGGCGCGTGGCGGTTGGTCGTCGTAACGGCTGCTGCCGCCATCGTAACCGCCGTTGCCGCCACCACCACCACCGCCCGAGCGGCCACCCCGGCCGCCGCGGCCGGCCGACTGGGCGCCACCGCGTGCGCCGCCACCGCCATTGCCGCCGCCACCATGGGCCGGGCCGTTGCTGTTGGCGCCGGAGCGGCCGCCACGGCCCCCGCCGCCATTGCCGCCACCGCCGCCGTTGGCCTGGCGCTGGCCGCCGCCACCACCGCCGCCGCCCTGGGCGGCCTTGTTGGTGCGGATGCGTTCCATCATTTCGCTGCGGGCGGCCTTGGCGGCGGCCTGCATCACGTCACGGCTCGGTGGTTTGCCGGCGCCGCCCCAGATGGTCTGGCGGCCCATGGCGATGGGCTCGGCCTTCTCTCCGGGTTCGGGGCCGAAGCCTTCGATGACCTGCACGGGGATCTGCTGCTTGGTGAAGCGCTCGATCTCCATCATGAAGCCTTCTTCGTCCATGCACACCAGGCTCACGGCTTCGCCGCTGTTGCCGGCGCGGCCCGTGCGGCCGATGCGGTGCACGTAGTCTTCCGAGACGTTGGGGATTTCGTAGTTCACGACGTGCGGCAGCTCGTCGATGTCGATGCCGCGCGCGGCGATGTCGGTGGCCACCAGGGCGCGGATGTCACCGCTCTTGAAGCCGGCCAGGGCCTGGGTGCGGGCGCTCTGGCTCTTGTTGCCGTGCAGGGCCATGGCCGAGACGCCGTTCTTGGTCAGGAACTCGGCCACATTGTTGGCGCCGAACTTGGTGCGCGTGAACACCAGCACCTGGCTCCAGTTGTGCTGCTGGATGATGTGCAGCAGCACCTGCTTCTTCTTGCCGCGGCCCACGGGGTGGATCACCTGGGTGATGCGCTGCACCGTGGTGTTGCGCGGCGTGACCTGGATGCTCTGGGGGTTCTTGAGCAGGCCGTTGGCCAGCTCGCGGATCTCATCGCTGAAGGTGGCCGAGAACAGCAGGCTCTGCTTGTCGCGGGGCACCAGGGCCAGCACCTTCTTCACGTCGTGGATGAAGCCCATGTCCAGCATGCGGTCGGCTTCGTCCAGCACCAGCACTTCCACGGTGGACAGGTCCATGAAGCCCTGCTGCTGCAGGTCCAGCAGGCGGCCGGGGGTGGCCACCAGGATGTCCACGCCGCGCTTGATGCGGTCGATCTGCGGGTTCATGCCCACGCCGCCGAAGACCACGGTGGAGTTGATATCGAGGTATTTGCCGTATTCGCGTACGGATTCTTCCACCTGGGCGGCCAGCTCGCGGGTGGGGGTCAGCACCAGGGCGCGGATGCCCTTGCCGCCGAACTTGTTCTTGGGGGCCGTGCCCTGTGCCAGGCGGTGCAGCATGGGCAGGGTGAACGCGGCGGTCTTGCCGGTGCCGGTCTGTGCGCCGGCCAGAAGGTCATGGCCTTCCAGGACGGCGGGAATCGCCTGGGCCTGGATGGGGGTGGGCGTCTCGTAGCCCGTTTCGTGCACGGCCTTCAGGATGGCAGGAGCCAGGTTCAGTTCGTCAAATGTCATGTCGTTGAATGCGCCCGTCCGGGGCGCCGGGTATCGGCCTGTCGTACAACCGGGGGGGTTGCCGAGCCAGTCTCAAGCCAATGTGGTTCAAGGGTGGGAGCCCAGAAATTGCTTCTTTCGTCCCCAGCAGTGTGCTGATGCAGTGGGCAACTGGAGCCCGCCGCGGAACGTATTGTCGCATGGCCTGATAATCTCCCCTTGAACGCAATCATTTTTTGCAAACTTCCCTCTCTTGCAGGTTAGAACCCAATGGCCCAATACGTTTATTCGATGAACCGCGTCTCCAAGACCGTGCCGCCCAAGCGGCAGATCTTGAAGGACATCTCCCTGAGCTTCTTTCCCGGCGCCAAGATCGGCGTGCTGGGCCTGAACGGCTCGGGCAAATCCACCCTGCTCAAGATCATGGCCGGCGTGGACAAGGAAATCGAAGGCGAAGCCATCCCCATGCCCGGGATCAAGATCGGCTACCTGCCCCAGGAACCCCAGCTCAACCCCGAGCACACCGTGCGCGAGAGCGTGGAAGAGGCCATGGGCGAGGTCTTCGCCGCCAAGGCCAAGCTCGAAGAGGTGTACGCCGCCTATGCCGAGCCCGATGCCGACTTCGACGCCCTGGCCGCCGAGCAGGCCCGCCTGGAAGCCATCATCGCCACCGCCGGCACCGACTCCGAGCACCAGCTCGAAATCGCCGCCGACGCGCTGCGCCTGTCCCCCTGGGACGCCAAGGTGGGCGTGCTCTCCGGCGGTGAAAAGCGCCGCATCGCGCTGTGCCGCCTGCTGCTCTCCAAGCCCGACATGCTGCTGCTCGACGAACCCACCAACCACTTGGACGCCGAGTCGGTGGACTGGCTCGAGCAGTTCCTGCACCGCTTCCCTGGCACCGTGGTGGCCATCACCCACGACCGCTACTTCCTGGACAACGCGGCCGAGTGGATCCTGGAACTGGACCGCGGCTACGGCATTCCCTACAAGGG
>JAESFW010000439.1_pt1 | contig 12735 bp, 11 predicted proteins | sample 9269481 | NCBI WGS metagenome assembly JAESFW01 (sample SAMN14515350, study PRJNA621654) | algae metagenome | isolation source: Lyngbya sp. HA4199-MV5 and co-occurring heterotrophs from soil with... | place: USA: Ahupuaa O Kahana State Park, Hawaii | collected 2009-07-21
AGGTACTGGTACGTCGGGTGGCCTCCCAACCAAACTGCCCTGGCCGTAGTTTCTGGCGCTGAATCCACGCCCAGATCGCAACAATCTCCGTGTCAACCTCCTTCTCAAGAGATCGAGGGGTTTTGGCTTGGCCAGAAAACTCGTAACGGTCCTCGCGCAAGACCCATTTGAAAAGCAGGTGCGGCATGTTCTATTGAGCCTCGGGAAACTGAACGCGCGATTCGGGAAGGTCAGGATCGAATGGTGAAGCCATAACCGTGCCACACAACGCATAAACGTTCCGCAAACACCATTCTCACTTTCACAACCAAGGGAGAAGTTGCCTCGTTCCCCCTATAGCCCAGCACGAAACCTGCAAATATCGGGAAGGAAGCATATCCGTGCCACCCCGAAAAGGAAGCATAAGCGTTCCAAGCCGGCACGCTTATGGGTGGAGCCACAGGTATCCAGGTCCATGCGGGAAGATGGTGGCGCGGCTGGCGGGGATCGAACCCACGACCCTTGGCTTCGGAGGCCAATACTCTATCCACTGAGCTACAGCCGCGTGCGTGTAGCTCGGCATTATCGCATGCGGTCGCCGCCCCGCAGCAAAAGCCCGCTAGGGCGTACCCGCGGGAGGCGCGCAGGCCCCGATCCGCAGTCCCAGGCCCGAGATGAAGGCGTCGGTGCAGACACGGCCGGTGCCCAGCAGGTCGAAGATACCGTTGGACAGGATCCAGTTCTGCATCAGGCCGTCGAACATGGCGTGCAGGCCCAGCGCGGCCCCCAGGGGCGTGACCGGCATGGTGACCTTTTGCGCGCTGGCGGCGAGTTCGAAGTCACGGGCCAGCTGGCGGATGAAGCCGTCGCAGGCGGCCATGTGGCGCTCGCGCACGGCGACCAGTTCCCCCACGTACTCCACCTTGTGCATGGCGATCTCGAACACGCGGCGGGTGTGCTCGTCCGAGGCCACGCTCTCCAGCACCAGGGCCATCACGGCGCGCAGGCGCTGCAGGGGATCGAGGTCGGCATTGGCCTCGAATTCGGCATAGCCCTGCTCCAGCGGCAGGGTCACCCGATCCATCATGGCATTGAAGAGATCGACCTTGTCCTTGAAGTGCCAGTAGATGGCCCCCCGGGTGGTGCCCGCAGCCAGGGCAATGTCGCTCAGGGAGGCCCGGGAGACGCCCTTGTCGTAGAACACCCGCTCTGCCGCGTCGATCAGGCCGTTGCGCGTGGCAATTGCGTCCTCTTTGGTTCTGCGCACCATGGGTACAGCCTTTCATTCCATGCAAGTTCACCGGCGGCCCGGGTGGCGCGCCGGCTCTATTATACATCCATGGTTGTATGTATAATTGCCCGTCTATTGGTAGAAACTCCTACTCGCCGACGCAGCCCGCTGCCCGGCGATGCCTGCCGTGACCCTCCCGTTGATGCCCAACACAAGGACTCCCATGCCTCGCCTGCGTGACCCCTCCCCCCGCATTGCGCGCATCCCTGCCCTGAAGCGAATGCTGCCAGTGGCCGCTCTGTGCACCGTGACCGCCTTCCTCGCCGCGTGCGGCAAGTCCGATGCCCCGGCTGCGGCCGGCGGCGCCCCCAAGATGCCGCCCGTCGAAGTGGGCGTGGTGGTTGCCACGCCGGGCGATGTCGGCCTGGTCACGGAGTTGCCCGGCCGCGTGGAAGCCTCGCGCGTCGCCCAGGTGCGCGCCCGCGCCGCCGGCATCCTGCTCAAGCGCGAGTTCCGCGAGGGCAGCGACGTGAAGGCGGGCCAGGCCCTGTTCCGCATCGACCCGGCCACCTACGCTGCGGCGGCAGACAGTGCCAAGGCCAGCCTGGCCAAGGCCGAGGCCAACCTGGCCCAGGCCACGGCCACGGTGGAGCGCTACCGGCCCCTGGTGGCGGCCAACGCCATCAGCAAGCAGGATTTCGTCAACGCCGAGGCCGCCCAGAAGCAGGCCCAGGCCGACGTGGAAGCCGGCCGCGCGGCCACGCGCACCGCGGGCATCAACCTCAGCTACGCCAGCGTGACGGCCCCCATCTCCGGGCGCATCGGCCGCGCCCTGGTGACCGAAGGCGCCCTGGTGGGCCAGGGCGAGGCCACGCCGCTGGCCGTGATCCAGCAGATCGACCCGGTGTACGTGAACTTCACCCAGTCGGCGAGCGAGGTGTTTGCACTGCGCCGCGCCATGGAAAGCGGCCAGTTCAAGCGCGCCAGCGGCGACGCGGCCAGCGTCAAGCTGCTGCTGGGCGATGGCTCGGTGTATGCCCACCCTGGCAAGCTGCTGTTCTCGGACCTGACGGTCGATGCGACCACGGGCCAGGTCACGCTGCGCGCCGAAGTGCCCAACCCCAAAGGCGAGCTGCTGCCCGGCCTGTACCTGCGCGTGCAGATCGAGCAGGTGGAGGCCAGCAACGCCATCACCCTGCCCCAGCAGGCCGTGACACGCACCCAGCAGGGTGACACGGTGAGCGTGGTGGGCGAGGACGGCAAGATCAGCCCGCGCAGCGTCAAGATCAGCGCCGCTCAGAACAACCGCTGGGTGGTGCTCGACGGCCTGAAGGCCGGCGAGAAGGTCATGGTCGACGGCTTCCAGAAGCTGCAGATGCTGCCCCCGGGCACGCCCGTCAAGCCGGTTCCCTGGCAGGCTGCCGGTGCTGCGCCCGCGGCAGCCCCGGCCGCCGCAGCGGCCCCCGGCGCAGCGCCTGCGGCCTCTGCCGCCGCTTCGAAGTAAGGGGCATCCATGGCCAAGTTCTTTATCGACCGCCCGATCTTCGCGTGGGTGATCGCCCTGTTCATCATGGTGATGGGCGGCGTGGCGATCACGCAGCTGCCGATCGCGCAATACCCGCCGGTGGCGCCGCCCGCCATCGTCATCAATGCCGCCTACCCCGGCGCCTCGGCGCAGACGCTGGAGGACAGCGTGCTGTCCGTCATCGAACGCGAGATGAACGGCTCGCCCGGGCTGATCTACATGGAGTCGGTGGCCCAGGCCGATGGCTCGGGCAGCATCACGCTGAGCTTCCAGCCCGGCACCAATGCCGAACTGGCGCAGGTGGATGTGCAGAACCGCCTCTCGCGCGCCTCGCCACGCCTGCCCTCGGCGGTGACGCAGCAGGGCGTGCGCGTGGACAAGTCGCGCTCCAACTTCCTGCTGTTCACGATGCTCTCGTCGACCAACCCGAAGATGGACACCGTGGCCCTGGGCGACTATGCCTCGCGCAACATCGTGCCCGAGCTGCAGCGACTTCCCGGCATCGGCCAGGCCCAGCTGTTCGGCACCGAGCGCTCCATGCGCATCTGGATCGACCCGGCCAGGATGCAGAGTTTCAACCTCTCGGCCGCCGAGATCACGGCCGCCATCCGGGCGCAGAACGCCCAGGTGGCCAGCGGCACCATTGGTGACCTGCCCAACGTGGCCGGCCAGGGCATCGCCGCCACGGTGGTGGTCAACGGCCAGCTGTCCAGCGTCGAACAGTTCAGCAGCATTGTGCTGCGCGCCAACACCGACGGCTCCACCGTGCGCCTCAAGGACGTGGCGCGCGTGGAGCTCGGTGGCCAGGCCTATGCCACCTCGGCCCGCTTGAACGGCAAGCCAGCGGTCGGTATCGGCGTGCAGCTGTCGCCCAGCGGCAATGCGCTGGAGGCAGCGAAGGCGGTGCGCACCAAGATGGGCGAACTGGCCCGCTTCTTCCCGGAGGGCACGGAGTGGAGCATTCCTTACGACAGCTCGCGCTTCGTGGACATCTCCATCACCCAGGTGGCGATGACGCTGCTGGAAGCCGTGGTGCTGGTGTTCCTGGTGATGTTCCTGTTCCTGCAGAACTGGCGCTACACCATCATCCCCACCATCGTGGTGCCCATCGCCCTCCTGGGGACCATGGCCACGCTGCTGGCACTGGGCTTCTCGATCAACGTGCTGACCATGTTCGGCATGGTGCTGGTGATCGGTATCGTGGTGGACGACGCCATCGTGGTGGTGGAGAACGTCGAGCGCATCATGAGCGAGGAAGGCCTGCCACCGCTGGAGGCCACGCGCAAGGCCATGCGCCAGATCTCGGGCGCCATCATCGGCGTGACCGTGGTGCTGATCTCGGTGTTCGTGCCGCTGGCCTTCTTCTCGGGCTCCACCGGCAACATCTTCCGCCAGTTCTCGGCGGTGATGGTGGCGTCCATCGGCTTCTCGGCCTTCATGGCGCTGTCGCTCACGCCCGCCTTGTGCGCCACGCTGCTCAAGCCCGTGGAAGCCGGCCACCACCATGAAAAGACCGGCTTCTTCGGCTGGTTCAACCGCGGCTTCTCGCGCACGGCCAAGGGCTATGAAAGCATGGTCTCGCGCATGCTGCGCAAGGCGGCACGCTACCTCATCATCTACGCGGCCATCATCGGCGCCGTGGCGGTGGTCTACATGCGCGTGCCCACCTCCTTCCTGCCCGGGGAAGACCAGGGCAACATCATCGTCAACGTGCAGTTGCCGCCCGGTGCGACGCAGGAACGCACACTGGCCGTGATGCAGCAGGTCGAGGAGTTCATCCTCAAGCAGCCCGAGGTGCAGAGCATGGTCGGCGTGCTGGGCTTCAGCTTCTCCGGCCAGGGCCAGAACGCCGCACTCGCCTTCGTGACCCTGAAGGATTGGAAGGAGCGCCACGCCCCCGGCCAGTCGGCCCAGGAGGTGGCAGGCCGCGCCTTTGGCGGGCTGATGGGCATCCGCGATGCCTTCATCTACCCGCTGAGCCCGCCGCCCATTCCCGAGCTGGGCAATGCGAGCGGCTTCTCGTTCCGCCTGCAGGACCGCAGCGGCGCCGGGCACGAGGCGCTGATCAACGCGCGCAACCAGTTGCTGGGCATGGCATCGCAGAGCAAGGTGATCACCCAGGTGCGCCCCGACGGCCTGGAAGACGCGCCGCAGCTGCAGATCGACATCGACCGCGACAAGGCCAACGCCCTGGGCGTGCCCTTCGATGCGATCAACTCGGCCCTGTCCACCGCCCTGGGCTCGACCTACGTGAACGACTTCCCGAACCAGGGCCGTCTGCAGCGCGTGGTGGTGCAGGCCGACGCACCGGCGCGCATGCAGCCCGACGACCTGCTCAAGATCAACGCCAGCAACAATCTGGGCAAGCCGGTGCCGCTGTCGGCCTTTGCCAGCACGCGCTGGATCAAGGGCGCGCAGCAGACGGTGCGCTACAACGGCTACCCGGCCGTGCGCATCTCGGGCTCGCCCGCCCCGGGCATGAGCACCGGTGCCGCCATGGCCGAGATGGAAAAACTCGCCGCGCAGCTGCCACCGGGCTTCGGCTATGAGTGGACGGGCATGTCGCGCGAGGAAAAGCTTGCCGGCTCGCAGTCGCTGATCCTGTACAGCTTCGCCATCCTGGCGGTGTTCCTGTGCCTGGCCGCACTGTACGAGAGCTGGTCGATCCCGCTGGCCGTGATCCTGGTGGTGCCGCTCGGTGTGCTCGGCGTGCTGCTGGCCACCTTGCTGCGGGGGTATGCGAACGACGTCTACTTCCAGGTGGGGCTGATCACCATCATCGGCCTGTCGGCGAAGAACGCCATCCTGATCATCGAGTTCGCCAAGGACCTGCAGGCGCAGGGACGCGGCGTGATCGAGTCGGCGCTGGCCGCAGCCCACCTGCGTTTTCGCCCCATCGTGATGACCTCGCTGGCCTTCGGCCTGGGCGTGCTGCCGCTGGCCATTGCCTCGGGCGCGGGCTCGGCGAGCCAGCGCGCCATCGGCACCGGCGTGCTCGGCGGCATGGTCACCGGCACGGCACTGGCCGTGTTCTTCGTGCCCGTGTTCTTCGTCGTGGTGCGCAGCCTGTTCAAGGGCAGCGCGCGCCAGCAGGAGATGAACCGCCGCCACGCAGAAGAAGCAGGAGTTGGAACCCATGACTGATAGCCGTACCCCCCTGCCCCTGGCGGTGGCCGCCGCCGCGGCGCTGCTGCTGTCGGGCTGCTCGATGATCCCCGCTTACGAGCGCCCCGCGGCGCCCGTGCCCGGCACCTTCCAGGCGGGCCCCTCGGGGCCCGCAGGGGCCGCTGCCGCGGCGCAGGTGCCGTGGAAGGACTACTTTGCCGACCCGCGCCTGCAGGCCCTGATCAGCGCCGCCCTGGCCAACAACCGCGACCTGCGCGTGGCCGCGCTCAACATCGAGCAGGCGCGCGCGCAGTTCCAGGTCCGCCGCGCAGACCAGTTCCCCAGCGTGGGCCTGGGCGCCAATGCCAGCCGGGGCCCTTCGGCGTCCAACGGCGACCTGACCAACTCGTTCAGCGTGGGCCTGGCCCTCTCGGCCTGGGAGATCGACTTCTTCGGCCGCATCGCCAGCCTGAAGGAACAGGCACTGGCCCAGTACCTGGCCAGCGAGGAGGGCCGCAATGCCGCCCAGGTCAGCCTGGTGGCCGCCGTGGCCAATGGCTGGCTGACGCTGCTGGCGGACGAGGAGTTGCTCAACCTGTCGCGCCGCACCCTCACCTCGCGCGAGGAATCGGTGCGCCTCACGCGCCTGCGCCTGGATGCCGGCGTGGCGTCGGAGCTCGACTTCCGCCAGGCCGAGTCACTGACCCAGGCCGCGCGCGCGACCTTGGCGCAGCAGCAGCGCCAGCGCGCGCTGGACGAGAACGCCCTGGCCCTGCTGCTGGGGCAACCGGTGCCGACCGATGTCCTGGCCAGCCTGGCGGGCGCATCCCTGGCCCAGGCACCGGCCATGGCTGCCCTGCCTGCGGGCCTGCCGTCGGAGCTGCTCACGCAACGTCCCGACATCCGCCAGGCCGAGCAGCAGCTGATCGCGGCCAATGCCAACATCGGTGCCGCGCGCGCCGCCTTCTTCCCGCGCATCTCGCTGACGGCGCAGGCCGGCACGGCCAGCGGTGAGCTCTCGGGCCTGTTCAAGAGCGGCTCCTGGGGTTTCACCATCGCCCCGTCGCTGCTGCTGCCGATCTTTGACGCCGGCCGCAACCAGGCCAACCTGGAGAGCTCGCAGGCCGCACGCGGCATCGCCGTGGCGCAGTACGAGAAGGCCATCCAGACGGCCTTCCGCGAGGTGTCCGACGCGCTGGCCGGCCAGTCCACCCTGGCCGAACAGGCCGAGGCCCAGCGCCGCCAGGCCGAGGCCGAAGAGGCCCGCCTGCGCCTGGCCGACCTGCGCTACCGCAACGGCGTGTCCAGCTACCTGGACCTGCTGGACGCCGAGCGCTCGCTGTTCACCACCCAGCAGGGTGTGGTGCAGGTGCGACTGGCCCAGCTGCAAAACCAGGTGGTGCTGTACAAGGCCCTGGGCGGTGGTGGCACGGCCGAACCCGCAGCCCCGGCGGCTGCGGGATCCTGAAGGCTGGCGGGCGGCCACGGCCCGTGGTGCGCCGCCCGCAAGGCACTGTCGGCCTTTCGGCACACGCGTCGCCACAGGTGCAGGGGCTGGGGGCACCGGCAGATATAATTGAAGGTTGATTGCATCAAAGCCCCACGATAAACCCGAGGAAGTCATGAGCGACACCCACCACGAAGAAGCCCATACCGGCCCGATCAAGAACCCCAAGCAGTTGCTGGTCGCGGTACTTGCCTCGTTTGTGATTCCGATCTTCGCCATCATCGGCCTCGTCCTCTACGTGACCTCGGCCGACAAGCCGGGTGCCGGTGCAGTCGACAGCCAGAAGGCCACCGCGGCCCGCATCCAGAAGGTGGGCGTGGTCGAAGTGCGTGACGCCAACCGCCCCCTGGCCAATGGCGAAGCCGTCTACAAGGCCCAGTGCGCCGCCTGCCATGCGGCCGGCGCCGCAGGCGCTCCGAAGTTTGGTGACGCCGCAGCCTGGTCGGCCCGCATCAAGACCGGCTTTGAAACGCTGGTCCAGTCGGCCCTCAAGGGCAAGGGCGCCATGGCACCCCAGGGTGGCGGCGACTTCAGCGACACCGAGATCGCGCGTGCCGTGGCCTTCATGGCCAATGCCGGTGGTGCCAAGTTCGATGAACCCGCAGCGCCTGCGGCGGCAGCCTCCGCAGCAGCCGACGGTGCAGCCGCAGCGCCTGCATCGGGCGCTTCGCAGTAAGCACACGCTACCCCAGCAAAAAGCCGACCCCATGAGGTCGGCTTTTTTGTGCCTTGCCTGGGGCGCCAGGCCGATCAGGCCCTGTGCTGCGCAGCAGGGCTGGTGACGAACCCATGGCGTGCCGGCAGGTCCTCGGCCCGCACCTCCAGCGGCGTCCAGCGCCCCTGCTCCACCGCCTCGGCCGCCAGGCCCACATCCAGCGTGTGCACCAGGCCCACACCCAGGGGCGTCACCAGGTAGACCCGGCCCTGTGCATCGAGCAGGCATTCGTCCACCGTGGTGGACTGTCCGGTGTGCGAGGCCACGGCCCCATCGGCCGACAGGCGCCAGACCAGCGGCGTGGCTTCGAGCTCCACGTACACGCGCTGCGGTCCGTTCTGGAAGAACCACTGCCCCGCCCCATCCGCCTCGTAGTTGCGGTGGATGAAGTCGATCAGCTTCTCGTGCTGCAGCAACGAGCCCTTGGCCTGTGGAAACGGACCGGCAGCCTGCGTCCGGTCATCGCGCATGTACCAGCGCCCGCGCGCATCCAGGCCCAGCCAGCCGTAGCAGTCGGGCACATTGGGCCATTTGGCCAGGGCCTGCTTGACGATGTCATCCATGCCCCGATTGTGCCCCCGCTTCGCGGCCTTGCGTGTCAGCCTGCGCCGCGAGCCAGGCGCCCACGGCATCGGGCATGGCCCGCACATGGCCCGGCAGACGTCCTTTGGCAAAACCCACATGGCCGCCATGCGCCGGCTGCCACAGGGTGACGCAACGCCCCACCTCGTGCACGCCGGGCAGGCTGCTGGCCGGAACAAAGGGGTCGTTGCGTGCGTTCACCACCAGCGCAGGGATGCGGATGCGGTGCAGCAGCGGCTTGGCCGACGCCCGCGACCAGTAGTCTTCGGTGTTGCGAAAGCCGTGCACCGGCGCGGTGAAGACATTGTCGAAGGCGTACAGATCGCGCGCCGCCAGCAGGGCCTGGCGGTCGAACAGGCCCGGGTGCTGGGCCAGCTTCTGCAAAGCCTTGGGCACCAGGGTGCGCATGAACATGCGCGTGTAGACCTGCCGGTTGAAGCCCCGCCCGATGGCGTGGCCGCCGGCGGCCAGGTCGATCGGAGAGCACACCGCCGCCACCGCGTCCACGCAACGGCCTGCGTCTTCGCCCACCTCCGCGGCCCAGCGCAGCAGTGCATTGCCCCCCAGGGAGACGCCGGCCGCCATCACAGGCCCCTGGTGAGCGGCACGCAGGCGCTGCAGCATCCAGCCGATCTCGGCATGGTCCCCCGAGTGGTAGGCGCGCGGCGCGCGGTTGATCTCGCCGCTGCAGCCGCGGAAATGCGGCAGCGCACAGGCCCAGCCGCGCTCACGCGCGAGGTCGGCAAAAGCCTCGCTGTAGTGGCTGCGCGAAGAGCCTTCGAGGCCATGGAACACCACCAGCAGCGGCCGCTCAGTGCCATGCCCCACCCCGTCGTCGTCGAGGAAGTCCACATCCACGAAATCGCCATCGGGGGTGTCCCAGCGCTCGCGCCGGTAGGCCGGCGGCTGGGCACCGAACACGCGGCGCGAGTACAACGCAGGCCAGATGGTCTGCAATTGCCCGCCGGGCAGCCATCGCGGCGCTACATACTGCATGGCGCGGGCCCCATCAATGCAGTACCGGCTGCTGCGCCTGCATGGCTTGCACATCCTCCGCCACCCCCGCGCTGGCGTGGTGCACGACCAGGCGCCAGCCCTGCGGCGTCTTGTGGTACACGTTGGTGGCGATCACGATGGCCCGGTGCATGCCGTCGGGCAACATCACCTCGACATGCTCGGCCACGCTGTGCACGGCGCTGGTCAGCGCCTGCACGCGGCGCACCTGGCTCGGACGGGCACGCACCGTGCCATTGGCAAACATGGCCTCGAACGCCGTGCGGATGGCGGGGGCCCCCACGAGCCGCGGGCCACCCGGGTGCACGCAGACGATGTCCTCCTCATCGGCCCAGCACGACATCAGCAGTTCGAGATCACCCCGCTGGAGTGCATCGTAGAAGGCGGTTTCGGTCTCGTCCGAAGAGCCGCCCAAGGTGGCAGCAATGGGTCGTGCGCGGGGCATGGGCAAGAAGGGGTGGTGGGCAGTGCGCCTATTGTGCGCGGTCCGCCGGGCCTGTGGTCCCACCTGGACACGGCGTACGCGCGGGCGCGGACACGCCGCTTTTCCATTGTTCCGTTTGTGGCCACGGGTTTTTCTCTACCCATCCGCTCATGGCCCCTGGCTTGCGGAGTGAGTCACGGGTAAACCCGCAAAAGTTCCCAGAGCATTGTTTCCAATACCGGAACAGTTAGTTCGCGACCAGATGGTTTTTCTTTGATCACATGGGGCGTACAGTTCAACCCATCGATGAGCCGAACCCGCAAGGCGACTCACCGAACCCGGTTCAGGAATGGTTTCTGTCCCGGTTTTATTGAGACGCTTCTTTTTCTACCAAGGATTTCATCATGAACACGACCGCACGTTTCCTCTCCATCGCCGCTGTAGCCGCTTTCGCTTCTTTCGGCGCTTACGCTGACGAAGCCGATGCTTCGCAATTCGCTACCAAGTTCGAAACCAACCGCACCCGCGCCGAAGTGGCCGCCGAAGCCGCCACCGTGGCCCAGACGCGCAGCCTGGAACCCGCTGGTTCCCGCGTGGTGACCTACAAGTCGACCGCTGACCGCGCTACCGTGCGTGCCGCCGCTGCCGAAGCCGTGCGCACCGGCCAGATCCCTTCGGGTGAGATCAGCGCTCTGTAATCAGCGCCCCCGAACTGAACTGCCCCTCTACCCCTATTTCAAAGAATCGAGATCACCATGAACAAGACCGCTCGCATCCTCTCCATCGCCGCTGTGGCTGCTTTCTCCGCTTTCGGTGCCCACGCTGACGAAGCCGATGCCTCGCAGTTCGCCCTGAAGTTCGACACGAACCGCACCCGCGCCGAAGTGGCAGCCGAAGCCGCCACCGTGGCCCAGACCCGCAGCATCGAGCCTGCTGGTTCGCGCGTCGTGACCTACAAGTCCACGGCCGACCGCGCTGCCGTGCGTGCCGCCGCCGCCGAAGCCGTGCGCACCGGCCAGATCCCTTCGGGCGAGATCAGCGCCCTGTAATCCACAGGCGTACCAGGCTGCAGACCGCACTGCAGCCTCCATGCAAAAAGCCAGGGCCCCCGCAAGGGGTCCTGGCTTTTTGAATGTCCGGGAAGTGGGTAGCACCGCCGCCACGTCCGTCAGCCGCCATGGTGCAAGCGGCAGCACTGGACACAGGTTGCAGCCATCTCCATTGCGCCCATTCACCGCCGCTCGCAGCAAAGTGGCCACCAACTTCAACAGCTCGGTACTGCAGGATCTCTGCACAGGGAAGCAGCCGCCCCTGGAACCGGGCCAACCCCATGGAGCAGCGGCCGCGCTCGGTACCAGCGGCATTGCAGGCGGTTCGCCCTGCATCGGCGGGCCGCAGCATGCACCTTCCGAACCCCAAGCTCGCCGCGGCGCACAGGCATAAAAAAACCCGGCCGAGGCCGGGTTTTCAGGCCAGATCCGCGAGGACCTGGAGGGCTTGCTTACTTGTTTTCGCTTCTTACTTGCTTGCTCGCTTGCTTGCTTACTTCTTCTGGCGGTACTTGCGCAGGGCGGCGATCTGGGCTGCCATGACGGCCAGCTCGGACTGGGCCTTGGCCAGGTCGATCTCGCTCTTGGCGTTCTTCAGCGCTTCCTCGGCAGATGCCTTGGCAGCGTTGGCCTTCTCGTCGTCCAGGTCCTTGCCGCGGATGGCGGTATCGGACAGCACGGTCACGCAGTTGGGCTGCACTTCCAGAATGCCACCGGCCACGAAGACGAACTCTTCGCCACCGTTGGCCATCTCGATGCGCACCGAGCCTGGCTTGATGCGCGTGATCAGCGGGGTGTGGCGGGGATAGATGCCCAGCTCGCCCGCCTCGCCGGGCAGCGCGACAAAGCGTGCTTCACCGGAGAAGATGGACTCTTCGGCACTGACCACATCGACGTGGATGGTGTTCATCATTGCTCCTCGAAAAAGGGGGATGGGTTGCGCGATTGCGGGGGACGGCTGGGCGGCACAGGCCGCTCAGCCACCGGGCAATCAGGCCACCTTCTTGGCCTTTTCGAAGGCTTCGTCGATGGTGCCGACCATGTAGAACGCTTGTTCTGGCAGGTGGTCGCACTCGCCGTTCACGATCATCTTGAAACCACGGATGGTTTCGGCCAGAGGCACGTACTTGCCTGGCGAGCCCGTGAACACTTCGGCCACGTGGAAAGGCTGCGACAGGAAACGCTGGATCTTGCGCGCGCGGGCCACGGCCAGCTTGTCTTCAGGAGCCAGTTCGTCCATGCCCAGAATGGCGATGATGTCGCGCAGTTCCTTGTAGCGCTGCAGCGTGCCTTGCACCGCACGGGCCGTGGCGTAGTGGTCTTCGCCCACGACGTTCGGGTCCAGCTGGCGGCTGGTGGAGTCCAGCGGATCCACGGCAGGGTAGATACCCAGCGAAGCGATGTCGCGCGACAGCACCACGGTGGAGTCCAAGTGGGCGAAGGTCGTGGCAGGCGAAGGGTCGGTCAAGTCATCGGCTGGCACGTACACGGCCTGGATGGAGGTGATCGAACCGACCTTGGTCGAGGTGATACGCTCTTGCAGACGGCCCATTTCCTCGGCCAGCGTAGGCTGGTAGCCCACGGCGGAAGGCATACGGCCCAGC
>JAESFW010000440.1_pt1 | contig 12669 bp, 10 predicted proteins | sample 9269481 | NCBI WGS metagenome assembly JAESFW01 (sample SAMN14515350, study PRJNA621654) | algae metagenome | isolation source: Lyngbya sp. HA4199-MV5 and co-occurring heterotrophs from soil with... | place: USA: Ahupuaa O Kahana State Park, Hawaii | collected 2009-07-21
CCTGGCCAGCACGAACGCCGTCTAATGAAAAGTGTTCACCATGTCCCCGCACAGGTGTTCACTATGTCCCCAGTCTGTACAGGCGGCCCAAGAGAAAGTTACTGCGCCGCCGGGCGCACATCCCGGCCTCCGCCCTCAAAACAGGCATGAGGCCAAAAAGAAGAACCTCAGTGCCGCGACCCAACAGACCGACGGGCCGCCAGCCAGGCAATGATCTCCCCCATGATCCCGCGCCGGAACGCCAGCACACAGATCACGAAGATCAAGCCAGTGACCATGGTGACCGACTCACCCAGCGTCTTGAACCACTCGACGCTGGTGAGCGCAGCCAGCAGGTTCCCGAACTCGCCGATCTTGTTCTCCAGCATCACCACCACCGCCGAGCCGATCAACGGACCCGAGAGCGTGCCCAGCCCGCCCACAAGCGTCATCAGGATCACCTGGCCCGATGCGGTCCAATGCACATCGGACAGCGTGGCAAAACCCAGCACCACGGTCTTGAGCGAACCCGCCAGCCCGGCCAGGGCGGCGGACAGGACGAAGGCCAGCAGTTTGAAGCGGTGCGTGTCGTAGCCCAGCGAGATGGCGCGCGGCTCGTTCTCCTTGATGCCCTTGAGCACCTGTCCGAAGGGCGAATGGATGGTGCGCACGATGAGCAAGAAGGCCGCGACCACGATGACCAGGGCCACGTAGTACATGACCAGGTCGTTCTTGAGGTCGATGGCGCCGAACAGCTTGCCGCGCGGCACGCCCTGCAGGCCGTCTTCGCCGCCGGTGAACTTGGCCTGCAGGCAGGCGAAGAACAGCATTTGCGCCAGGGCCAGCGTGATCATGGAGAAATAGATGCCCTGGCGGCGGATGGCCAGCCAGCCGAACAGCAGGCCCAGCAGCGCGCCGCCGGCCGTGCCCAGCAGCAGGCCCACTTCGGGCGTGAGGCCCCAGACCTTGATGGCATGGCCGGCCACATAGGCCGCGCCGCCCAGGAAGGCCGCGTGCCCGAAGGACAGCAGGCCCGTGAACCCGAGCAGCAGGTTGAAGGCCGCGGCGAACAGTGCGAAGCACATGAGCTTCATCACGAAGACGGGATAGGCCCCGAGGAAGGGCGCGACCAGCAGGCCCAGCAGCAGCAGGCCATAGCCAAAGGGGGCGATGTTCTTGAGATTCATGCGTGCGGCCCCTGCTTACTTTTCCTTGCCGAACAGGCCGGCGGGGCGGATGAGGAGAACGATGACCATGATGACGAACACCACGGTGGACGATGCTTCGGGATAGAACACCTTGGTGAAGCCTTCGATGACGCCCAGGCCCAGCCCGGTGAGGATGGAGCCCATGATGGAACCCATGCCCCCGATCACCACCACGGCAAACACCACGATGATGAGGTTCTGCCCCATGAGCGGCGTGACCTGGTAGACCGGTGCGGCGAGCACGCCGGCAAAGGCGGCCAGGGCTGCGCCAAAGGCATAGGTGAGCGTCACCATCACCGGCACGTTGATGCCGAAGGCCTCGACCAGGCGCGGGTTCTCGGTGCCGGCGCGCAGGTAGGCACCGAGCTTGGTCTTCTCGATCACGTACCAGGTGGCCAGGCACACCACCACCGAGGCCACCACCACCCAGGCGCGGTAGTTGGGCAGGATCATGAAGCCCAGGTTGGTCGCGCCTTCGAGCAGCTCGGGCGTGTCGTAGCCCAGGCCCGACACGCCGTAGATGGAGCGAAACACCCCTTCGATCAGCAGTGTGAGGCCCAGCGTGAGCAGCAGCCCGTACAGGTGGTCGAGCTTGTAGATCCAGCGCAGCAGCAGGCGCTCGATCACCACCCCGAACACCCCCACCACCAGCGGCGCCAGCACCAGCATCCACCAGTAGTTGATGCCCAGGTAGTTCATGGCCATCCAGGTGATCAGTGCCCCCGTCATGAACAGCGCTCCATGCGCAAAGTTGATGACGTTGAGCAGGCCGAAGATCACGGCCAGCCCCAGGCTGAGGATTGCATAGAAGGATCCGTTGACCAGCCCCAGGAGGAGCTGGCTCAACAGGCCTGGCAATGAGACACCAAAGATTTCCATGGGCGAAGCAGCGGCAGGAGGTGCGAGGGGGTTCGTGGTTCGGTCAGGTCCGTGGACGCGTACTTACTACTTCCAGAGCGGGCACTTGCTCTCGGCCTTGGTGGTGAACACCGTGTCGCCAGGCAGCTTCTTCACGAGCTTGTAGTAGTCCCAGGGCTTGGTGGATTCCGAAGGCTTCTTCACTTCCATGAGGTACATGTCGTGCACGTAACGGCCGTCGGCACGCAACTGGCCCGAGCCGAAGAAGTCGTTCATCTTCATGCCGCGCCAGGTGGCCATGACCTTGTCGGCATCGATGCTCTTGGCGGCTTCCACGGCCTTGAGGTAGTTCATGGTGGCCGAGTAGTCGGCGGCCTGGATTTCGGTGGGCATGCGCTTGGCCTTCTCGAAGAAGCGGGCCGAGAACTTGCGTGTCTCGTCATTCAGGTCCCAGTACCAGCTGGTGGTGAACTGCAGGCCTTCGGTGTTGCGCAGGCCCAGGCTGTGCACGTCGCTGATAAAGATCAGCAGGCCGGCGAGCTTCATGCTCTTGCCGATGCCGAACTCCTTGGCCGCCTTGATGGAGTTGATGGTGTCGCCACCGGCGTTGGCCAGGCCCAGGATCTGGGCCTTGGAGTTCTGTGCCTGCAGCAGGAAGGACGAGAAGTCCGAGGCATTGAGCGGGTGGCGCACGGCGCCGACCACGTTGCCGCCCTTGGCCTTGACCACGGTGGTGGTGTCGGCTTCGAGCGCATGGCCGAAGGCATAGTCGGCGGTCAGGAAGTACCAGCTCTTGCCACCGGTATCGACGATGGCCGAGCCCGTGCCCTTGGCCAGTGCCACGGTGTCATAGGCATAGTGCACGGTGTAGGGCGAGCACTGCTCATTGGTCAGCGCCGAGCTGGCGGCACCGTTGTTGATGTACACGCGCTTCTTCTCGGAGGCCACCTTGGCCGTGGCCAGGGCCGTGCCCGAGTTGGTGCCACCGAAGATCATGGTCAGGCCCTGGGTGTCGATCCACTCGCGCGCCTTGGAGGCGGCGATGTCGGCCTTGTTCTGGTGGTCGGCGCTCAGCAGCTCGATGGGCATGCCCAGCACCTTGCCGCCGAAGTCGTCGATGGCCATCTGGATGGCCAGCGCACCGTTCTTGCCCTCCACGTCGGCGTACAGGCTGGACATGTCGGTGATGAAACCGATCTTGACCTTGTCCTGCGCGTGTGCGGCCGAGGTCGCAAGACCTGCGGCGCCGAGCATCAGGGCCAGCACTTTGAGTTGGTTCTTCATGGTTTGTCTCCTGTAGGTGTGGTGGGGGTGAAGAATCGGGGGTGGGGTCTTCGCAAGGGGGCTGGAAGTCGGGTCAGACGCCCAGCAGCTCGGTGAGCACCGGCATCTTGGCGTCGAGCTCGGCGGCGCCAAACTGCTCGACGATGCGGCCATGCTCCATGACGTAGAAACGGTCGGCCAGCGGTGCGGCAAAGCGGAAGTTCTGCTCCACCATGACCACCGTGTAGCCCTTCTGGCGCAACGTGGTGATCATGCGCGCCAGGGCCTGCACGATCACGGGCGCCAGGCCTTCGGAGATCTCGTCGAGCAGCAGCAGCTTGGCGCCGGTGCGCAGGATGCGGGCCACGGCCAGCATCTGCTGCTCGCCGCCGGACAGGCGCGTTCCCTGGCTGTTCTTGCGTTCGGCCAGGTTGGGGAACATGGCGTAGATCTCCTGCACCGACATGCCGGGCATGCCGGTCTTGAGCGCGGGGGGCAAGAGCAGGTTCTCTTCGCACGAGAGGCTGGAGAAGATGCCGCGCTCTTCCGGGCAGTAGCCCACGCCCAGGTGGGCAATGCGGTGCGTGGGCATGGCCACGGTCTCCACGCCGTTGATCCTGACCGAGCCCTTGCGTGCGCCCGTGAGGCCCATGATGGCGCGCATGGTCGTGGTGCGGCCGGCGCCATTGCGGCCCAGCAGGGTCACGACCTCGCCGGGCTGCACGACGATGTCCACGCCATGCAGCACATGGGATTCGCCATACCAGGCTTCGAGGCCCTTGATTTCGAGTGCAGGTGCGCTAGCCATCAATGCGCCCCCTGGAGTTGGCCGTCGGTGGTGCCCATGTAGGCTTCCATCACTTGCGGGTTGTTCGATACCTCGGCGTACGGGCCTTCGGCCAGCACGGCACCGCGCTGCAGCACCGTGATGCGGTCGGCAATGGTGGAGACCACCTTCATGTTGTGCTCCACCATCAGGATGGTGCGGCCGACCGAGACCTTCTTGATGAGCTGGGTGACGCGGTCCACGTCCTCGTGGCCCATGCCCTGGGTGGGCTCGTCGAGCAGCATGAGTTCGGGCTCCATGGCCAGTGTGGTGGCGATCTCCAGCGCGCGCTTGCGGCCGTAGGGCAGGTTCACGGTGACCTCGTCGGCCACATCGGCCAGGCCGACTTCGGTCAGGAGTTGCATGGCGCGCTCATCGAGCTGGTGCAGGCTGCGCTCGCTGCGCCAGAAGTGGAACGAGGTGCCGAGCCTGCGCTGCAGGCCCAGGCGCACGTTCTCCATCAGCGTGAGGTGCGGGAACACGGCCGAGATCTGGAACGAGCGGATGACACCGCGGCGCGCGATCTGCGCGGGCTGTTCGCGCGTGATGTCATGGCCGTTGAACCGGATGACGCCCGATGTGGGCGTGAGGAACTTGGTCAGCAGGTTGAAACAGGTGGTCTTGCCCGCGCCATTGGGGCCGATCAGCGCATGGATGGAGCCCCGGCGCACGGCCAGGTTCACATCGCTGACGGCGGTGAAGCCCTTGAACTCTTTGGTCAGGCTGGTGGTTTCGAGGATGACGTCGCTCATGCGCCTTGGCTTGCTCCGTTGTGTGCGGGGTGGAGAAAGAAGCCGGGTGGCGGCACAGTCTCCATGCGTGCTTATCTTTTTTGGTGCAACGCATCGTATGCGGGGGGAGCGGTCAGCAGATACTGGGACTAATGCCTATGTATAAACGCCTAGGTGACAGTGCGGGGCTGCACGCGGGGTGCCGAAGGCATGCTCGTATACCCGGATACCTCCTCGGAAACCAGGCGCCACCAGTCCGCGCGGCACCGCCCAAGTGACCCGCCCCGGAAAGGTCCAAGGCTGACTTTTTACTGACTGGTAGATACGCCCTGCGCAGGTGCGAAAACCTGTAACGGCCTGCAAGAAGCCACCCGGTACGCGCCCACGCGCGGGCCGCCATCACCCTACACTGGGTGCATGGCGTCCACCCCCTCCTCCCCTGCCCGCGGCGCGCCGCGCTCCCTGACCGGCCTGCTGCCCTTTCTGCGCCCCTACAGCGGGCGCATTGCGCTGTCCCTGGTGTTTCTGGTGCTTGCGGCATTGGCCACGCTGGCCTTTCCCATCGCGCTGCGCACGCTGGTCGATGGCGGCCTGGTCAGCACCGACAAAGGCGCGCAGGCGATGGCGCTGCGCGACCATTTCGAGGCCCTGTTCGCCGTGGCCATTGCCCTGGGCGTGTTCTCGGCCGCGCGCTTTTACATGGTGAGCTGGCTGGGCGAGCGCGTGACAGCCGACCTGCGCAATGCCGTGTACAGCCATGTGCTGCAGCAAAGCCCGCAGTTCTTCGAGACCACGCAGACCGGCGAGGTGCTCTCGCGGCTGACGGCCGACACGACCCTGGTGCAGACCGTCGTGGGCTCATCGCTGTCGATGGGGCTGCGCAATGCCGTCATGGGCATCGGCGCACTGGCCATGCTGGTGTGGACCAACCCGTATGTGATGTCCTGGGTGTTGCTGGCCATCGTGCTCGTGGTCGTGCCCACGATGTGGATCGGGCGGCGTGTGCGGCGCCTGTCGCGCGACAGCCAGGACCGCGTGGCCGATTCGAGTGCCATCGCCGCCGAGGTGCTCAACGCCATCCCCGTGGTGCAGAGCTACACCGCCGAGCCGCGCGAGGCGCAGCGCTTCGCGCTGGCTACCGAGAACGCTTTCCAGGTGGCCGTGCGCCGAACCCTGTCGCGCGCGGTGCTGGTGGCCTTCATCATCATCGCCAACGCGGCCCTGCTGCTCTGGGGCCTGTACCAGGGCACGCAGGCCGTGCTCGCCGGCCAGATGACGGCCGGCCACCTGGGGCAGACCGTGGTCTATGTGATCCTGCTCGCGGGCGCCGTGGCCGTGCTGGGCGAGGTCTATGGCGACCTGCTGCGCGCAGCGGGCGCCACCGAGCGATTGATGGAGCTGCTGGGCAGCCGTTCGCCCGTGGCCGAGCCCGCCAACCCCGCCGCCCTGCCCTCCACGGGCCGCGGCCTGGCGGTGCAGTTCGGCCAGGTGAACTTCCGCTACCCGTCGCGCCCGGACCAGCCGGCGCTGCAGGATTTCGACCTGCAACTGGCGGCTGGCGAGACCGTGGCCCTGGTGGGCGCGAGCGGCGCGGGCAAGACCACGGTGTTCCAATTGCTGCAGCGCTTCTATGACGTGGCGCAACCCGCTGCGGGCGGGCAGGATGGTGCCATCCGCCTGAATGGCACGGACATCCGCACCCTGCCGCTGGCCGAGCTGCGTTCGCACATCGGCGTGGTGCCGCAGGATGCGGTGATCTTCTCCTCCACGGCGATGGAAAACATCCGCTATGGCCGCCCCGGTGCCACGGACGAAGAGGTGGTGGCCGCCGCACGCTCGGCCTTTGCGCACGACTTTCTGATGGCGCTGCCCGAGGACTATGGCACCTTTCTGGGCGAGCGCGGCGTGCGGCTGTCGGGCGGCCAGCGCCAGCGCATCGCCATCGCGCGCGCCATGCTCAAGAACCCGCCCTTGCTGCTGCTCGACGAGGCCACCAGCGCCCTGGATGCCGAGAGCGAGCGCATGGTGCAGGCGGCGCTGGATACCGCGATGCAGCGCCATACGGGCCAGCGCACCACGCTCGTGATCGCGCACCGCCTGGCCACGGTGCAGAACGCCGACCGCATCGTGGTGCTGGAGCATGGCCGCATCGTGGAGCAAGGCACGCATGCTGCCTTGATCGCCGCCAATGGCACCTATGCGCGCCTGGCGGCGCTGCAGTTCACGGCGTGATTCCGGCGCGGGGCGCGCGCATGCGCCCCGCTGCCGTTAGTGCAGGGTTTCCTTGGCAGCCACCGGCAGGGGCAGCGGCAGAACGGCGATGCCTTCGTCCAGCAATTGCGCCGCTTCGTCGGGCGTGGCCTGGCCGCGGATGGCGCGCTCTTCGGTCTCGCCGTGGTGCATGCGGCGGGCTTCGTCGGCAAAGCGCGCGCCCACGTCCTCGGTGTTGGCGGCGATCTTGCGCGCCAGCTCCATCCAGGCGGCCTGCAAGGCCGGAGGCAGGGCCACAGAGTCCTGACCCGGAGAAGTCGCAGCCGCCGTCGGCTTGCCTGCGGGGGCTGCTGGCGGCTTGGCCCCCAGGTTCAGGCGCGGGGCGCTCAGGCCTTTGGAAATGCTCGAATCGCCACAGAACGGGCACTGCACCAGCCCGCGTTGGTTCTGGCTTTGGAAATCGTCTTCCGAGGCGAACCAGCCTTCAAAGACATGGCCCGCGTGGCAGTGCAGGTCGAGCACTTTCATGGTCGAAAGGTCCGCAGTGGAAGAAAGGAGCAAAGGGTACCCGCTCAGCCGTGGCGGCGCAGCAGGTAGCGGTAGACGAAGCCGGGAAAGGCCAGGGTCAGGAACAGCGTGCTGGTGATGGCATAGAACTCCCAGCCCTGGGGAGCGATCTGTCCGGCCCTGCGCTCAAGCAACAGGGCCAGCCCACCCACGAGGAAATAGGCGAGGAGCAGCTCGGCCAGGCGAACCGCCAGACCCTTCTTCGGCTGGGCCACCGGCCCCACCACCAGCCAGCGCTGGTTGGCGAAAGGCAGGTTGGCGGCGATCAAGGCCGCCACGATCACCAGCCAGATGGAGCCGGTCAGGGACATGGAAGCCGTCCTGCAGCTGCGGCGGTCAGGTCGCCAGGGCACGCACCACGGCTTCGGCGCACAGGGCCATCAGGCCGCCGGGCAAGAGGCCGAGCACCAGCACCAGGGCGCCGTTGATGGTGAGCACCACGCGCACGTCCACGGGGGCCGAGACGCTGGTGGCCGTGAGCGGTGCATCGAAGTACATGACCTTGACAACGCGCAGGTAGTAGAAGGCGCCGATCAGCGACATGATGACCGCGAACACCGCCAGGGCGATGTAGGCTGCCTGGCCCGAGGCCACCAGGGCCTGCAGCACCGACAGCTTGGCGTAGAAGCCGACCATGGGCGGGATGCCGGCCATGGAGAACAGGCACACGGCCATCACGGCGGCGTACAGCGGGCTGCGCTGGTTCAGGCCGGCGAAGTCGGCGATCTCTTCGCTCTCGAAGCCTTCGCGGGCCAGCAGCAGGATCACGCCGAACGCGGCCAGGGTGGTCAGCACATAGCTCACCACGTAGAACATGGAGGCGCTGTACGCGTTCTCGACCGCCGCGGCTTCCACGTTGCCGTTGACCACGCCGGACATCAGGCCCAGCAGCACGAAGCCCATCTGCGAGATGGTCGAGTAGGCCAGCATGCGCTTGAGGTTGGTCTGGGCGATGGCGGCGAGGTTACCCACCAGCAGCGAGCCGATGGCCAGCACACCGAGCATCTGCTGCCAGTCGATGGCCAGCGGCAGCAGGCCGTCCACCAGCAGGCGGATGGTGATGGCGAAGGCCGCCAGCTTGGGCGCGCCGCCGATCATCAGCGTGATGGCCGTGGGAGCACCCTGGTAGACGTCGGGGATCCACATGTGGAAAGGCACGACACCGAGCTTGAACGCCAGGCCGGCGACCACGAACACCAGGCCGAACACCAGCACCTGGTGGCGGATCTGGCCGGAGTTGACGGCCTTGAACACCTGGCCGATATCGAGCGAGCCCGTGGCACCGTAGACCATGGACAGGCCGTACAGCAGGAAGCCGCTGGCCATGGCGCCGAGCACGAAGTACTTCATGGCGGCTTCGGTGGCGGTGGCATTGTCGCGGCGCAGGGCCACCAGGGCGTAGCTCGACAGGGTCAGCAGCTCCAGGCCCAGGTAGAGCATCAGGAAGTTGTTGCCCGAGATCATGATGAACATGCCCAGGAGCGCAAACATCGACAGCGTGAAGATCTCACCGCCGCGCATCATGTCGCGGTCGGCCGCGTAGGGGCGGCCATAGACCAGGGTGACCATCACGGCCACGGTGGCAAAGCACTTGAGCCAGTTGCCCATGGCGTCGCTGACCACCATGTTGCCAAAGCCGTAGAAGGTGCTGCCGGTGCTGGCGTACATGGCCTGCAGGGCGGCCACCAGGGCCAGGGTGAGCATGGTCAGCACGTAGGTGGCCGTGCGGCGGGGGCTCTTGACGCCCAGGTCCACGAGCGCGATCACGCAGCCCATGACCAGGAGCACGATTTCGGGGTAAATCGCTAGCCAGCTGATGTTGTCAATCATCTCGAATCTCTCTGTTCAGTCTGGTCAGTTCAGCTTGGACAGCGCCACATGCTTGAGCAGTTCCGCGACCGAGGTGTCCATCACGTCCGTGAAGGGGCGTGGGTACAGGCCCATGGCCAGCACGGCGATCGCCAGCAGCGACATCACGAAGAACTCGCGGCTGTTGATGTCGGTGAGCTCCTTGACGTGGTCGTTGGCCACGGGGCCCAGGTACACGCGCTTGAACATCCACAGGGTGTAGGCAGCGCCGAAGATCAGGGCCGTGGCCGAGGCCAGGCCGATCCAGAAGTTGGCCTTGGTCGCGCCCAGGATCACCATCCACTCGCCCACGAAGCCAGCGGTGCCCGGCAGGCCGCAGTTGGCCATGGCGAACAGCAGCGCAAAGGCCGTGAAGTTGGGCATGGTGTTGACCACGCCGCCGTAGGCTGCGATTTCACGGGAGTGCACGCGGTCGTACAGCACGCCGATGGACAGGAACATCGCGCCCGACACGAAGCCGTGGGCAATCATCTGCACCAAGCCGCCGGAGACGCCCAGGTCGTTGAAGATGAAGAAGCCCAGGGTCACGAAGCCCATGTGCGCCACGGACGAGTAGGCCACCAGCTTCTTCATGTCCTTCTGGACCATGGCCACCAGGCCCACGTAGATCACGGCGATCAGCGACAGCGCGATCATCAGCCAGGCCCATTCGCGCGATGCGTCGGGGGCGATGGGCATGGAGAAACGCAGGAAGCCGTAGGCACCGAGCTTCAGCATGATGGCTGCCAGCACGGCAGAGCCGCCGGTGGGCGCTTCCACGTGCACGTCGGGCAGCCAGGTGTGCACCGGCCACATCGGCACCTTCACCGCGAAGGCCGCGAAGAAGGCGAAGAACAGCAGGGTCTGGGCTGTGGCGCTCAGGGGCAGCTTGTGCCAGGTGGCGATGTCGAAGCTGCCGCCGGACTGGTTGTACAGGAAGATCAGCGCGATCAGCATCAGCAGCGAGCCGAGCAGCGTGTACAGGAAGAACTTGAACGCCGCGTAGATCTTGTTGGGGCCGCCCCAGATACCGATGATCAGGTACATCGGGATCAGCGTGGCTTCGAAGAACACGTAGAACAGGATGCCGTCGAGCGCGCTGAACACGCCGATCATCAGGCCCGACAGGATCAGGAACGCGCCCATGTACTGGTTCACGCGCTCGGTGATGGCCTCCCACGAGGCGATCACCACGATCACGGTGATGAAGGCCGTGAGCGGCACGAACCAGAAGGAGATGCCGTCCACGCCCAGGTGGTAGTGCACGTTGAAGCGTTCGATCCACTCGAACTTCTCGACGAACTGCATGGCCGCGGTACCGAGCTTGAAGCCCTGGTAGAGCGGGATCGTGACGATGAAGCCGATGACCGACCCCAGCAGCGCCAGCCAGCGCACGGCCGGGGCATGCTCGTCGCGGCCGAGCGCGAGCAGCACCGCGCCGAAGGCGATCGGCACCCAGATGGCAAGACTCAACAGACCCATTTTGTTGTTTTCCTTATTTCTTGATGAGCTGCATGAAGACATCGCCCCAGACGAACCAGGTCATCAGAGCAAACACACCGAGGATCATCACCAGGGCATAGTGGAAGATGAAGCCGGTCTGCACCCAGCGCACCACGCCAGCGACGCCGCGCACGAGCTTCCAGGAGCCGTTGACCAGCGCGCCATCGATGATGGCCTGGTCGCCGCCCTTCCACAGGCCGGTACCCAGGGCACGCGCACCGCGCGCCAGGATGTTCTCGTTGATCCAGTCGAGGTAGTACTTGTTCTCGAACAGGGTGTAGATCGGCATGCACATGCGCTTGATGGCCGCCGGCAGGGCCGGGTTCACCATGTACATGTAGTAGGACAGGGCCACACCGGCTGCGGCCAGCCAGAACGGCGCGGTCTGCAGGCCGTGCAGGGCCATGCCCACGGGGCCGTGGAAGATCTCGGCCAGCTTGGCCATCGCGGGGTGCTTGGCCGCGTCGACGAAGATCACGTCCTTGAAGAAGTCGCCGAACAGCATGGGCTGGATGAACAGGAAGCCCACCACCACCGAAGGGATCGCCAGCAGCACCAGCGGCACCGTCACCACCCAGGGCGACTCGTGCGGATCGTGGCTGTGGTGGTCGTCATGGCCGTGGCCATGGTGGTCGTCGTGGTGTGCATCGGGGTTCTGGTCGAAGCGCTCCTTGCCGTGGAAGACCAGGAAGTACATGCGGAACGAGTAGAACGCGGTGACGAACACGCCGGCCAGCACGGCGAAGTGCGCGAAGTGCGCCGCCGGCAGGTGGCTGAAGTGCACGGCCTCGATGATGCTGTCCTTGGAGTAGAAGCCCGAGAACAGGGGGGTGCCGATCAGCGCCAGCGAGCCCAGCAGCGAGGTGATCCAGGTGATGGGCATGTACTTGCGCACGCCACCCATCCAGCGGATGTCCTGGTTGTGGTGCATGCCCATGATGACCGAGCCGGCACCAAGGAACAGCAGGGCCTTGAAGAAGGCGTGGGTCATCAGGTGGAACACGGCCACCGAGTAGGCCGAAGCGCCCAGCGCCACGGTCATGTAACCGAGCTGCGACAGCGTGGAGTAGGCCACCACGCGCTTGATGTCGTTCTGGATGATGCCCAGGAAGCCCATGAACAGCGCCGTGATGGAGCCGACGATCAGGATGAGGTTGAGGGCCGTGTCCGACAGCTCGAACAGCGGCGACATGCGCGACACCATGAAGATGCCGGCGGTCACCATGGTGGCCGCGTGGATCAGCGCCGAGATGGGGGTCGGGCCTTCCATCGAGTCGGGCAGCCAGACGTGCAGCGGGAACTGGGCGGACTTGCCCATGGCGCCGATGAACAGGCAGATGCAGATCACGGTGATCAGCATCCAGTCGGTGCCGGGGAACGGCAGGCCGCCGAGCTCGCCCGACTTGGCAAAGATCTCGCTGTAGTTCAGGGTGCCGGTGTAGGCGGCGATCAACCCGATGCCCAGGATGAAGCCGAAGTCACCCACGCGGTTGACCAGGAAGGCCTTCATGTTGGCGAAGATCGCCGTGGGCTTGTTGAACCAGAAGCCGATCAGCAGGTAGGACACCAGGCCCACGGCTTCCCAGCCGAAGAACAGCTGCAGCAGGTTGTTGCTCATGACCAGCATGAGCATGGAGAAGGTGAACAGCGAGATGTAGGCAAAGAAGCGGTTGTA
>JAESFW010000441.1_pt1 | contig 12652 bp, 11 predicted proteins | sample 9269481 | NCBI WGS metagenome assembly JAESFW01 (sample SAMN14515350, study PRJNA621654) | algae metagenome | isolation source: Lyngbya sp. HA4199-MV5 and co-occurring heterotrophs from soil with... | place: USA: Ahupuaa O Kahana State Park, Hawaii | collected 2009-07-21
GCTGCTCATGGCCAGGTCGGGGCGGATGGCGCGCAGCTTGCGCACCGTGCTCTTGTACTCCATGGCCGTGTAGCCGCGCTTCATGGCCATCAGGATGCGGTCGCTGCCATGCTGCACCGGCAGGTGCAGGTGGTTGGCCAGCTTGGGGATGCTGGCGTAGGCCGCGATCAGGCGCGGCGTGAACTCGTTGGGGTGGCTGGTGGTGTAGCGGATGCGCTCGATGCCGGGGATCTCGGCCACGTATTCGAGCAGCAGCGCGAAGTCGGCGATCTCGGTGGTGCCGCCCATCTTGCCCAGGTAGGCGTTCACGTTCTGGCCCAGCAGGGTGATTTCCTTGACGCCCTGGTCGGCCAGGCCCGCCACTTCCACCAGCACGTCGTCGAAGGGGCGGCTGACCTCCTCGCCACGCGTGTAGGGCACCACGCAGTAGCTGCAGTACTTGCTGCAGCCTTCCATGATGGAGACGAAGGCGCTCGCGCCCTCGACCCGCGCCGGCGGCAGGTGGTCGAACTTCTCGATCTCGGGGAAGCTGATGTCCACCTGCGGGCGGTCCAGGCGCTCGCGCTGGTTCAACAGCTCGGGCAGGCGGTGCAGGGTCTGGGGGCCGAACACCACGTCCACATAGGGCGCGCGCTTGATGATCTCGGCGCCTTCCTGGCTGGCCACGCAGCCGCCTACGCCGATCTTCACGCCGCGCGCCTTCAGGTGCTTGAAGCGGCCCAGGTCGCTGAACACCTTCTCCTGCGCCTTCTCGCGCACCGAGCAGGTGTTGAACAGGATCAGGTCGGCTTCTTCCGCGTTCTCGGTGGGCTCGTAGCCCTGGGCGGCGTTGAGCACGTCGGCCATCTTGTCCGAGTCGTACTCGTTCATCTGGCAGCCGAAGGTTTTGATGAAGACTTTTTTGGCCATGGCAGTCAATCTCGTGTCCGAATGGGGATGCGGCGGCGCGCGTGGGGCGGCCGCTGGGGGGCAGGGCGGGGCGCCGGGCGGCCTGCAGGGGCCGGCCCGGGCCGGGCGGCTTACTTCTTGACCGGGTCCGACTCGGTGCGGAAGTTGAAGTGGATCTCGCCCGAGCCCTTGCGTGGCTGGGCGGCTTCGCCTTCGGTCAGGATCCAGGCGGACAGCAGCATGCCCGTGCTGTTCTCGACGAGGTAGTTGACCTTGAAGGTCTGGCCCTGCACCGTGTGCAGCATGACCAGCGTGTTCTGTGGCGTGAACAGGCGCATGCCGGGCGCCATGCGGATGGGGTTGCCGTTGAGCGTGGCCTGCGAGCCGGCCAGCACGGTCAGGTTGCCGCGCAGCGAGGCGTCGGGGAAATTGCGCATTTCACCCATGCCCCCAGGCACCTGCTGGGCCTGGGCTGGTGCGGCCGCGCACAGCAGGGCGACCAGACCGGCAACGGCCAGGGCGCGGCCTCGGCTGGTTGGGAGGAGCAGGGCAGAGGGGCAGCGTTTCATGGTGTGTATCCAGAGGCTGTGAAACAGGGTGGGGAGCGCGATTTTACCGGGCGGCACGCCGGCCAGCCCCTTGGTGAACAAGGTCTTGGCCTGCGGGGCGTGCGCCGAAACAACGCCCGCCAAAGAAAAAACCCGCAACGCCAGAGCGCAGCGGGTTTTTGAGTTTGGTGGTGGTAGGTGGACTTGAACCACCGACATCAGCATTATGAATGCTGCGCTCTAACCAACTGAGCTATACCACCGCAAGACTGAGATTATAGAACAAAAATCACTGGTGTGTAAACTTCGCGGTGCGCTTGTTCACAAAAGCGTCCATGCCTTCCTTCTGGTCCTGGGTGGAGAACAGGGCATGGAACAGGCGGCGCTCGAACATCACGCCGTCCGACAGGCTGCCCTCGAAGGCGCGGTTGACCGATTCCTTGGCCGCCATCACGGCGATCTGCGAGAAACCGGCGATGACGAGGGCCGCACCCAGCGCTTCGTCGGCCAGCTTGTCGTAGGGCACGACACGGCTCACCAGGCCGGCGCGCTCGGCCTCGGTGGCATCCATCATGCGGCCGGTGAGGGCCATGTCCATGGCCTTGGACTTGCCCACGGCGCGTGGCAGGCGCTGCGTGCCGCCGGCGCCGGGGATCACGCCGAGCTTGATCTCGGGCTGGCCGAACTTGGCGTTGTCGGCCGCGATGATGAAGTCGCACATCATCGCCAGCTCGCAGCCGCCGCCCAGCGCGAAGCCGCTCACGGCGGCGATCACGGGCTTGCGGATGGCGCGGATGGTCTCCCAGTTGCGTGTGATGTAGTCGCCCTTGTAGGTGTCGGCAAAGCTGTACTTGGCCATGGCGCCGATGTCGGCGCCCGCGGCAAAGGCGCGTTCGCTGCCGGTCACGATGATGCAGCCGATCTTCTCGTCCGCGTCGAAGGCCTTGAGGGCCTCGCCCAGCTCGTTCATCAACTGGTCGTTGAGCGCGTTGAGCTGCTTGGGGCGGTTGAGCGTGACGATGCCGACCTTCTCGGCTTCGGTGCGCACTTCAATGGTTTCGTAGGCCATGGGATCCAATCTCCTCGGATGTTTGTCTCGGTGGGGGACTATACCCAAGCGCGCTCCGGTGCGCCGGCAAGGGCTCAGCCCAGCCAGCGGCCCACGGCGCCGCTGTTGGTCACCGCCAGGCTGATGGTGTCGGGCGGGGTGGACTTGCGCTCGGCCGTGTCGGCCGGCAATACCAGCGGCAACTGCAGCAGCCGGCCATCGCGTGCCACCACGGCCACCAGCTTGTGCGCCGTGCCCGCGTAGAAGGCCACATCGTCGAGCTTCTGGATGCGCCAGCCCTGTCCGTCGACCAGCAGCCCCAGCCATTCATCGCCCGCGGCGATCCCGGCCTTCTCGGCCGCACCGCCGCGCAGCACGGTCTTCACCTGCACGCTGTGGTTCTCCGCCACGCGCAGGCCCAGGCGCTGTGCCAGTTGCGGGCGCTCGGCCTTGAGCAGCACGCCATGGGCGGCCAGCAGCTCGGCCAGCGGGAGCTCGTCCGTGCTGTGCACCCAGGCATCGATCTCCGGGTCGAAGGCGCGGTGCGCCAACTCCCGGAGCACCTCGCGCAGGTCGGCCTCGGCCATGGGGCCGCCTGCGCAGCGCTTCCACAGCGCGCGCATCACCTCGTCCAGCGTGGTCTTGCTTTCGCGGCGCAGCGCCAGGTCCAGGCACAGGCCCACCAGCGAGCCCTTGGTGTAGTAGCTCACGGTGGAATTGGGGGTGTTCTCGTCCTGCCGGTAGTACTTGACCCAGGCATCGAAGCTGGCCTGTGCCACGGTCTGCACCTGGCGGCCCGGGGTCTGCAGCACCTGGTTGATGGTCTTGGTGATCAGCCGCAGGTAGGTGGCGTCGTCGATCAGGCCCGCGCGGCGCAGCAGCAGGTCGTCGTAGTAGCTCGTGAAGCCCTCGAAGAACCATAGCAGCTCGGTGTAGTTCTCCTGGCCGTAGTCGTAGCGGGCCAGCTCGGCCGGGCGCAGGCGCTTGACGTTCCAGGTGTGGAAGTACTCGTGGCTGATCAGGCCCAGCAGCGTGGTGTAGCCGTCGCTGGCGCGGGCCTCGCCCTGGCGCGGCAGGTCGCGCCGGCCGCAGATCAGCGCGGTGGAGTTGATGTGCTCCAGCCCGCCATAGCTGTCGCCCACGGCGTTGAGCATGAACAGGTAGCTCTTGAACGGCGCCTTGCCCTTGTCGCCATGCCAGAAGGCCATGGCCGTCTCGCAGATCTTCTGCGTGTCGGCCAGCAGGCGCTTGCCGTCGAACGAAGGTGCGGCGCCCGCCACCACGAAGCGGTGGGCCACCCCGCCGGCCGTGAAGCGGCCGCTCCAGAAGGTGCCCATCTCCACCGGGCAGTCCACCAGCTCGTCGTAGTGCGCTGCGGTGTAGGTGCCGAAGCCCGCCTTGTCGATCGCCCGGGCGCTGAGCCCCGTGGCGACCGACCAGTGCGCCGTGGCGGCCGTGCTGGCCACCTCCAGCGTGTGCTCGCCGTCCTCCTGGCCATGCACGCGCAGGCACAGGCTGGTGCCATTGAAGAAGCCGCGCGCCGCATCCAGCCAGGCGGTGCGCACCGAATTGTCGTAGGCACAGACCTGGTAGCTCAGCACCAGGGGCTGGCCCGGGCGGCAGTCCGCCTGCCAGCGGTTTTTCTCCAATTGCACCAGGGGCACCGTGCGCCGGCCCTGGCGGGCCTGCAGCTGCTGCAGGTTCTTCGCGAACTCGCGCACCAGGTAGCTGCCGGGGATCCACACCGGCAGCGACAGCTCCTGCTGCTCGGCGGGGGCCGCCACCGTGAGGGTGACCGAGAACAGGCGGGCATGGAGATCGGCCGGCTCGATGCGGTAGTGGACAGGGGCGTGGGACGTGTCGTCGGTGCGCTGGGTGGCCATGGGCGGTGGTGCTTTGCGTGGCGCGGGGCCTGACCCGCGCGGTTCGGAATCGGGGGGAGCGCCGGGCGCGGTGGCCCGGTGCGTCCCGCGGGTCGCGGTCAGTTGGTCGTGGGGGTTTCTGCAGCGGCTTCGGCCAGGCGCTTTTCCACGTCCTGGGCGCCGATGGCCCCGGGCACGCGGATGCCGTCGGCAAAGATCAGGGTGGGCGTGCCGGTGATCTTGTGCTTCTTGCCAAAGGCCAGGTTGCGCTGCAGCGCGGTGGTGTCGCAGCTGGCGGATGCGGGGTTCTTGTCGCGCACCATCATGTCCTGCCAGGCGGCGACCTTGTCCTTGGCGCACCAGATGTTGCGCGACTTCTCGGCCGAGTCGGGGCTCAGGATGGGGTAGAGGAACAGGTAGACCGTCACGTTGTCCACCTTCTGCATGTCGCGCTCGAAGCGCTTGCAGTAGCCGCAGTTGGGGTCTTCGAACACGGCCACCTTGCGCTTGCCGTCGCCGCGCACGATGGTGAAGGCGTCCTTGATCGGCAGGGCCGAGAAGTCCACCGCCGTGATCTTGGCGATGCGGTCTTCGGTCAGGTTGCGGCGCGCCTTGGTGTCGATCAGCTCGCCCTGGATCAGGTAGTTGCCCTTGGCGTCGGTGTAGAACACGTCGGTGCCGATGCGCACCTCGTACAGCCCCTGCATGGCCGTGGGGCTGACCTCGTCGATCTGCTTCATCTGCGGAATGCGCTCGGCCAGGGTCTTGCGGATGGCCGCTTCCTGGGCCGTGGCCGACAGGGCCAGCAGGCCCAGGGCAGCGCCTGCGAGCAGGGTGGGAATCAGTTTCATGGTGGTCTCGATGGCTTGGATTCGGGAGGGGGCCACGGCGTGCAGCCCCCTCGGTGTCGGTCGGTGGGTCAATGGATCCCCATGGCCTGGCGGGCCACGAAATGCTTGAGCGGTCCGCTGTGCTCGAAGCCCTTCATGCCCCAGTTGCGCAGCGCCTGCCAGGGGCCCTCCTGGCGGGCGAACAGCTGCTGCAGCCCATCGGTGGCCAGTCCCATGGGCAGCAGTGCGGTCTTGCGTTCGCGCTCGTAGCGGCGCAGCAGCTTGAGGTCGGCCACGCTGCGCCAGTAGTCGCGTGCATGCAGCAAGCCCCCCAGGGCCTGGGCATCGGCCAGCCCCAGGTTCAGGCCCTGGCCCGCCAGCGGATGCACGTTGTGGGCGGCATCGCCGGCCAGCACGAAGCTGCGCAGCTGCCGGCCCTTGGGGGCCAGCGGGCCGCACCAGCGGTCGGCCCGGGCCTGCTGCAGCGGCCAACTGGCGCGCTCGCCCGCCAGCTGCAGGCTGCCCAGGGCGCGTTGGCTCGCCGCTTCCAGGCGCTGTGCGAATTCCTCGGGGGCCAGCGCCAGCAAACCGGGCACCTGCTCCTTCTGCACAGACCACACCACGGCCACGGAGTTCCCTTCGGGGCCCGCGAGGGGCAGAAAAGCCAGGATGCCATCGGGCAGAAACCACTGGCGCGCCACCTGCCCGTGCGGCAGCTCGCATTGCAGCCGGGTGGCAATGGCGTGCTGCTCGTAGGGCGTGACCTCGAACTCGACCCCGAACTCGGCACGGGTCTGGCTGGCCCGGCCTTCGCAGACCACGGTCAGGGCGGCCTCGACCGGGGCGTCCAGCGTCTCGACCTGGGGCTGGTAGCGCACGGCCTCGGCCAGCCGGGCTTCCAGCGCTGGCACGTCCACGATCCAGGCCAGGGCGTCCACACCCTGTGCCTGCGCGTCGAAGCACACGGCGCCGCCCTGGTCACCCGCCACCTGCATGGAGCGGACTGCGGTGGCGTGGGCCGCATCGGGCCAGCTGCGCAGGCCTTCGAGCAACTGGCGCGAGGCCTGGTTCAGCGCATAGGCGCGCACGTCACAGTGGCCGCTCGACGCCGGGGCCGGGCCGGCCACCAGGGCCACGCGCAGGCGGTCGCGCGCCAGCAGCAGGGCCAGGGTGCGGCCCACGATGCCCGCGCCGCGAATACAGATATCAAAGGTTTGCGCCATGCGGGCCATTGTAGGAGCGGGGGCGGGCCCCGCGGAGGCAGTGCAGAATTGGGGCCTTTCCCTGTCCGTTCTTTTTCAGGAGCGCCACCGCGTGAGCTTCAGCACCGAATCCGACCTGTCGGGCACCATCGCCCGCCTGTTTGTCTACCCCATCAAGTCCTGCGCCGGCATTGAGGTGCGCGAAGCCCTGCTCACCGACACCGGCCTGGACCTGGACCGCGCCTGGATGGTGGTCGACCCCGAGGGCCAGTTCCTCACCCAGCGCGAGCTGCCGCGCATGGCGCTGATCCGCCCCCAGCTCAAGAGCGAGGAGATGGTGCTGCGCGCCCCCGGCATGCTGGCCCTGCACGTGGGCATCGACGTGGTCGAGGAGCCCATGACCGTGACCGTCTGGCGCGACACCGTGCCCGCCTGGGACATGGGGGCTGTGGCGGCCCAGTGGTTCACCGACTTCCTGGGCAGGCCCTGCCGCCTGGTGCGCTTCGACCCCGAGGTCAAGCGCCTGTCCAGCATGGACTGGACCGGCGGCGTGGAGGCCCCCAACCAGTTCGCCGATGGCTTTCCGGTGCTGGTGGCCAGCCAGGCCTCGATCGACAGCCTCAACGAGCGCCTGGCCGCCGCCGGCCACGCCGCCGTGGGCATCGAGCGCTTTCGCCCCAACGTGGTGCTCGACGGCGTGGAAGCGCACGACGAGGACCGCGTGGACCAGATCCGCGTCGACGCCGAGGGCGGCGAGCTGCACCTGGCGACCGTCAAGCCCTGCGCGCGCTGCCCCATTCCCGATATCGACCCCGCCACGGCCGAGAGCACGCCCGTGGTGGGCGACACCCTGCGCACCTACCGCCAGGACAAGCGCCTCGATGGCGCCATCACCTTCGGCATGAACGCCATCGTGCGCCAGGGCGCGGGCCAGGTGCTGCGCGTGGGCCAGCGCATCGCGGCCGATCTGCGTTTCGACTGAGGGCTTGTGGGAGGGCATGTGGGGCCTGCGGCCAGCCGCCCGTAAAATAGGCGGTTTGTCTCCCGAATTCCAGAAAGCCCTGCCATGAGCCTCCAATGCGGCATCGTGGGCCTGCCCAATGTGGGCAAGTCCACCCTCTTCAACGCGCTGACCAAGGCCGGCATCGCCGCCGAGAACTACCCGTTCTGCACCATCGAGCCCAACACCGGCGTGGTCGAGGTGCCCGATCCCCGCCTGCAGCAGCTGGCCGGCATCGTCGAGCCCGAGCGCATCGTGCCGGCCATCGTCGAGTTCGTGGACATCGCCGGCCTGGTGGCGGGCGCCTCCAAGGGCGAAGGCCTGGGCAACCAGTTCCTGGCCCACATCCGCGAGACGGACGCCATCGTCAACGTGGTGCGCTGCTTCGAAGACCCCAACGTGATCCACGTGGCCGGCCGGGTCGATCCCATCGCCGACATCGAGGTCATCCAGACCGAGCTGTGCCTGGCCGACCTGGCCACCGTCGAGAAGGCCCTGAACCGCTACAGCAAGGCCGCCAAGTCGGGCAACGACAAGGAAGCGGCCAAGATCGTCTCCCTGCTCACGCCCATCCAGGCCGTGCTCAACGAAGGCAAGCCCGCGCGCAGCATCACGGTGAGCAAGGAAGACGCGCCCCTGCTCAAGCAGTTCTGCCTGATCACCGCCAAGCCTGCCATGTTCGTGGGCAATGTGAGCGAAGACGGCTTCGAGAACAACCCGCTGCTCGACCGCCTGAAGGAATACGCCGCCGCCCAGGGTGCGCCCGTGGTCGCCATCTGCGCCAAGATCGAGGCCGAGATGGCCGAGATGGGCGACGAGGACCGCGACATGTTCCTGCAGGAGATGGGCCTGGAAGAACCCGGCCTGAACCGCCTGATCCGCGCCGGCTTCAGCCTGCTGGGCCTGCAGACCTACTTCACGGCCGGCGTCAAGGAAGTGCGTGCCTGGACCATCCACATCGGCGACACGGCGCCCCAGGCCGCCGGCGTGATCCACGGTGACTTCGAGCGCGGCTTCATCCGTGCCCAGACCATCGGCTTTGACGACTACATCGCCTACAAGGGCGAGCAGGGCGCCAAGGACGCAGGCAAGATGCGCGCCGAAGGCAAGGAATATGTGGTCAAGGATGGCGACGTGCTGAACTTCCTGTTCAACGTCTGACCCTTTGTGGCCGATTCCTCGGCAGGCGCCCCAGGGTGCCTGCCCCCGCATCCCTGCTGGGCCCTGGGCCTTGCAGGGATTTTTTTATGCGCCCGAATCCCCGATCCCCATGAACCCCGGAATCCTCTACGCCAGCCTGGCCTATGTCGCCTGGGGCCTGCTGCCCCTGTACTTTCGCCAGGTGGCCGATGTGCCTGCGCTCGAAGTGGTGGTGCACCGCACGGCCTGGGCGCTCATGTTCCTGCTCGCGGTGCTGGGGCTGCGCCGGCAGTGGGCCTGGCTGCCGGCCCTGCTGCGCCAGCCGCGCGTGGTGCTGGCGTTTGCGCTGTCGGCGCTGCTGCTCTCGTCCAACTGGCTGACCTATGTCTGGGCGGTGCAGAACCAGCATGTGGTGGATGCCAGCCTGGGCTATTTCATCCTGCCGCTGGTCAATGTCGCCATGGGCTTTTTCTTTCTGCACGAGCGGCCGCGCCCGGGGCAGTGGCTGGCGGTGGCCGTGGCGGCCGCGGGCGTGCTCTGGCTCACGCTGCAGACCGGGCGCCTGCCGTGGATTGCGCTGGTGTTAGCGCTTACTTTTGGCATCTATGGGCTGGTGCGCAAGCTGGCACCGCTGGGCGCGCTGGAAGGCCTGGCGCTGGAGACCCTGATGCTCGCGCCCCTGGCCTTCGGCGCCATGGCCTGGTGGGCCTGGCAAGGCCAGGGCGTGCTGGTGCAGGGCGATGCCGCCCACATCGGCTGGCTGGCGCTGGCGGGGCCGCTCACGGCCATTCCGCTGCTGCTGTTCGCTGCGGGGGCCCGCAGGCTGCCTTTGGCGACGCTGGGCATCCTGCAGTACATCTCGCCCAGCCTGCAGTTCGCCCTGGGCGTCTGGCTGTTCCAGGAGCCCCTGCAGCCCTCCCGGCTGGCAGGCTTCGTGCTTATCTGGGCAGCATTGCTCGTCTACAGCCTGGAAGGCTGGTGGCAGGTGCGTGCGGGCACGGCCGTGGCCGCGGCAGACCGCTGACCCGCGCGGGCGGGCGCTGTCGAGCGCTGGCGGGTAGGGCCGCTACTGGAAAACACGGGGGTGGCTGCGGGGGGCTGTACCTAAAATACCGGGTCCCGTGATCGGGGCCCCAAGACTGTGCGTGCGCGCCCTGTCTGTGCGCCAGGGGCCGGTGCGAACCCGCCCTGGCCCTGGTGGCTGTCCATTGACTGAAAAAACGAACGTTTCCAACCAAGTGCACAGACCACCATGGGCGCCACCTCCCCCCTCGCGACGCTGTTTGGGCGCAAGAAGCCGCTGTTCGCCAACACCGATGCCTTTCCGCTGACGGACGCCATCCTGGAGTTCGATGACTCCAGCGACGAGCCGGCGGCGCAGCGCCACCTCTCGCGCCGCGAGATGGACCTGGCCGGCCAGCCGCGCGACCGGGCCGCCGCCCGGCGCTGGTGGGTGGCCAGCGCGCTGATCGCGCTGTATTTCCTGGCGCTGCTGGGCTTCCATGCGCTGGGCATGGTGCAGGCGCGCACCGTGTTCGTCGCGCTGGCGCTGGTGGCGGTGGGCGTGCCCGGTTTTGCCCTGGCCTTCGCGCTGGGGCTGCACCACCGCGCCCGGGACAAGCAGCTCAAGCTGCCCATCGCCATGGTGGCCAGCGCCAGCCTGCTGGTGCTCTGCTACCTCGACCCCATCCTGCAGATCCTGATGGCGCCGTTTGCCTTCATCGTCGTGGCCTATGCCATGTACCGGGTGTCGGGCCGCGCGCTCATGGCCCTGGCCGGCGTGCTGATGGGGGGTTACGCGCTGGTGATTGCCCTGCACCATGCCGAGCAGGGCAACGAGGCGCTGCTGCGGCTGGAGCTGGCGCACTGGCTGGCGCTGGCGCTGGCGCTGCCGGCCTTCATCCTGCTGATCGGCAAAGTGCAGAAACTGCACCGCATCCTGCACCGCGCGAGCCGCAAGATCCGCAACATCCAGGAAGACGCACAGCGCGACACCCTGGTGGGCTGCTTCAACCGGCGCTACACCGTGGCCGCGCTCGAAGAGCAAAAGCAGCTGGCCGACGAGAGCGGCATCCCGCTGTGCCTGGCGGTGATCGACCTGGACCATTTCAAGCGCATCAACGACGAATTGGGCCACCTGGGCGGCGACGAGGTGCTGCGCACCTTCTCGCGCGTGGCGCAGGACAATGTGCGCGCCGGTGACATCTTCGGGCGCTATGGCGGCGAGGAGTTCTTGCTGATCTTCCCGGGCACCTCGCTGCTGCCCGCGCTCAATACCTGCGAGCGCATCCGCGCCCACGTGGAGTCGCATGCCTGGCCCGCAGCGCTGCAAAGCCGCGTGTCCGTGTCCATCGGCGTCACGCAGTACATCCTGGGCGAGTCGGTGCTCGAATTCTTCTCGCGTGCCGACACGGCCATGTACATGGCCAAGGAAGGCGGGCGCAACCAGGTGGTGGTGGAAGAGCCCGTCTCCAAGGGCGACTCGTCCATTGCGCCCCTGGGCACCGAAAAGGATTTCCTGGGCACCCCAGCGCCCTGATCAGCCGCCCAGTTGCCCCGGCATGAAGTGCAGCAGCACGGTGGTCATCACCAGGTAGCGCATGAACTTGCCCACGGCCATGTAGGCCAGGCAGGGCCAGAACGGCAGCTTGAGCCAGCCGGCCACGGCGCACAGCGGATCGCCTGCCACGGGCAGCCAGCTGAGCAGGCAGGCGCGCGGCCCGAAACGTTCCAGCCAAGCCAGGGCGCGCACATTGGTGGCATGCCCGCGCGCCTTGTCCACCGCCTTGTGGGCCCCCAGGCCCATCCACCAGCTGACGCCGCCACCCAGCGTATTGCCCACCGTCGCCACGAGGATGGCAGGCCAGAACATTTCCGGGTTGAGCTTGATGAGGCCGAATACGGCCGGCTCCGAGCCCAGCGGCAGCAGCGTCGCCGAGACGAACGAGACGACGAAGACGGTGCTCAGGCCGAACTGCGGCAGGGCCAGCCACTGCATCAGCTGGTGCATCCATATTTCCATGCATCGGAGTTTAGAGGGGGGCCGTACCCGAAAAGCCGGGTAGGGCTTCCGTCCTACAGGGGCGCGCGCCATCTGCGCATGGCCCACCGCCTGCCGGATTTGTATCGTTCATGGACGCTACCGCTCACGCAGGAGGCCCCATGCACACCATCCATCGCACCCCCACCACCGCCAGCCGCAGCCCCTGGCTGTCGCTGGCAGCGGTCGCGTTGCTGGCTGCGTGCGCGCAGAGTCCCCAGGCGGCCGTGCCCCAGGCAGTGCCGGGCGCGACCAGCGTGGTGCAGGGTCAGGGCTGCGGTGCCACCGGCCAGCCGGCCGCCCTGCGTGCTGTGGAAGACAGCCTGAAGGCCCAGGGACTGGCGCTCAAGGCGCGCTGCCATGCCGAGAGCGGGGCCTGGGTGGTGCGGGTGGCCGTGGTCGATGGCCTGCGTGCCAGCAAGCTCGTGCGCGGCCCCCTGGCCGATGGCGGCGAGGTGGACATGGGCACGCCGTCCGGCGTGCTGGCACCGGCCAGCCAGGACTTCTCGCCCGATGTGCACCACAACCGCCAGTGGCTGCGCACGCTCATGGCACGCCACCAGTTCGACAACCTGCCCGACGCCTGGTGGCACTACACCCAGCGCGGCGTGCCGGCCCCGGCCAGCGATACCGATCTCGCGGCCCGCTGACCGGCCCCCTTGCAGGGGCAACGCACTATTGCTGCGCTGCAGCATGCGTGCCCCAAAAAAGTCGCGCAGATTTCATTTGCTGAAATTTTAAGCAGGTACAATCCTGCCTCCTTTTTCGGCATTCGCGGCATTCGCGCACCCCATCCCTTCCATGCAGATCGGCCACATTCCTTTGGCGAACGCCCTGTTCGTCGCCCCGATGGCGGGCGTCACGGACCGGCCGTTCCGCCAGTTGTGCAAGGCGCTGGGGGCGGGCTATGCCGTGAGCGAGATGGTGACCTCGCGCAAGGACCTGTGGAACAGCCTCAAGACCTCGCGCCGAGCCAACCACGACGGGGAGCCCGGGCCCATTGCCGTGCAGATTGCCGGCACCGAGGCGCAGATGATGGCCGAGGCCGCGGTCTACAACGTGGAACGTGGCGCGCAGATCATCGACATCAACAT
>JAESFW010000442.1_pt1 | contig 12321 bp, 10 predicted proteins | sample 9269481 | NCBI WGS metagenome assembly JAESFW01 (sample SAMN14515350, study PRJNA621654) | algae metagenome | isolation source: Lyngbya sp. HA4199-MV5 and co-occurring heterotrophs from soil with... | place: USA: Ahupuaa O Kahana State Park, Hawaii | collected 2009-07-21
GGCCAGAATCCAATTCTTTCAGGATTTTGACGATCTGAGTTTCAGTGAATGTTTTTCCCTTCATAGCAGATTAAAATTAGAAAATTTGTCTAATTCCTCACCACTCTATTTTAAGGGAAGCGTACAATTCGACATGGTTGCAAATGTTGCGCAGGCCGAGCCACAATTGATGGACGAAGTTCGAAATACATTTTTTAACGACTTAACCGAAGAAAAAATCGACGAAGTGGTCGACGAAATTGATGCGGCAACCGTTAGTAATGTAGCGGAAACGTTCCTAAGTTTGCAAAGAAAAACGTTTATCAAACGGCTGTTGACAGCTCGACTCCATCGATTAAAAAGTACTCTAAGTGTTAGTTAGAACCATATTCATTGCCTGGAAGAAAAAAGAAGGATCCCAACGACACATTGTGGCGAAACTCAAGCGCAATGTCTCAGAAGGGATCAGTTTCGATTATTGTCCCGAAGGTTTTGAAAATGCAAAAAAAGAAGGTTTTGATTATTTTCTTGGATTCAAAAACGCTAGCAAGCTTACGCCAGAACAGTTTGAGCAACTCCTAGCCTTGCGAGTGATCTCAAAGGATCGACCGGACAGAGGTGACTTTCTGTCATTCTGGGAAGCAGACAAAAATTACGATACGTTTGATACGCTAGCATTAACGCAAGGGAAATCGCCAACAGACAGCTTTGAATTCCTCGCCTTATATTATCCAAAGCATGGCCTCAAGTTCGTTACCGATATCGCTGGGCTTTCTTCCAGAAAACATCCACGTGGGACGGTAGAAAAAGGAGACATTTTAAGAGTCGTCTTAGAACCTGAAAACCCACATGACGACTCTGCCGTAGCGGTGTTCAAAGGCGATTTGAAGATTGGCTACATTAAGCGCATTCACAATAAGGCATTTTGGGATCGTCGTGCCCGGACTCCCAAACTGATCGTCAAGGGAGTTGACCAAAACGGTGTTGTGAAGCAGATCTTTGTCTCCGTGGCCTTTTAGAGCCCAAACTAAGCAACTCTATTCTGAGTAAGTCACTGATGTTAAATGGCTTGCCTGGAATAGAGTCTTACTCATATATCATGTCTATGCATTATTCTTAGATCACTATCGCCACAATAAGCCACCTAAGATGCTTACATGACAGTTAGGGAAAGCAGTTGATTTCTTGTTCCTCCCTGATTCGGATATTGTTAGACTGGATCAGGTACGAGGAAACGTGGATCTCTGATCCCTTTAGCTCTGACCCATTCTTTAAACACGTCGACCAAACCTTCTGAGAAAGCTTTCTCAAACGGCTCCTCTTCACAACCGGCGTCAAGCAACTGATCAAGCACATCTCGAACGGATGCTTTAACTTTTGGATTATCTACGATCGTTTTGTGCATAATCCAGGGTTTGTCTTTGGAAGATAGTTGAAGATAGTTGCCGTTATCGTCCAATACAATGTTGTCGTGGGCAACTTCAAAGGTTGAGATAGACGTCCTATGTACAACCCGTAGTCCAGCAGCTCTTGCCAACTGGATTTGCTCATAAATCGCCGAGTTACCCGTCCAAACTCCGTTTATATTTCCCTTACTGTTTCTGGGAAAGTCGGAATCATGTAAAATCGAGAAATCAACCTTAAAGTGTGTCAGCATCTTTATCAAAGGTATTATCGTAAACTTGCCACGCGCCCTGATCAAAATTGGCCGACAATTAAGAGGATACTTGTCAGCGTCGCCGCGCATAATTGAGCTGAAAGCCACGTGTTCGGTATCGCCCTCGACAATTAAAGGGTACTGACCAAAAAACATCTCGGACAAATTTTGGTCGAAATAGTTTAATAGCTTCAAATTCTCGATTTCTTGTGGTTCAAAAGTAATCGCGTCGGATTTGTAAGTCTTCGGGCTAGGATTTCCCTCGTTTCTGGAAAGACGCACTATTGTTGTATGATCTTCAAACGGGTCAATGAAAAGCGGGCTATGAGTTGTTATCATTACCTGCCATGAGGGATCTTTAGCCAGCTCATACAAGTACTTAGAAGCAGCTCGAATGCCGTTTGGATGAAGTGCGATCTCAGGTTCATCGATCAAAAGCATGTATCCTGGAAGAGCGATTTCTCCATGCTTCTCATTAATTTGTTTTTCATGATCTAGCTCTTTGAGGAACCTCAATTCGACATTTTTAGCGGCTATCAAGTTTTGCTTGTTTTCCCGTGCTGCCTCAGTTTTAACCTTTTCAGCCTCATTCTCGAGCTTTTTAATATCCTTTTCTAGCGCCTTGATTTTTTTATCGGCATCATTTTTGGCATTCTTTAGCGCCTGCAATCTTGAACGTACCTGAAGTAGTGACCAGAAAAGTGCACGCTGAGATCCCGTTCCCTGTTGCTCCCAGTCTACATTGTCCTCATATTCTTTGATGCTCAGGCGCGATCCTCTAAGAAGTGCCTCCAGCGGCTCGACTTTAAGTTCGGCCATCCCGATGCTCAGATCCACTGAAAGGTTCGGAAATATCTTATTATGACTGTTGGATATTTCTTTGTTTAGCTTTTCAATTACTTCTTTATGTTCATCGACCGGCTTTTTTGCGTGAGTTGCGAAAGCCATTAAGGCTTTACTAATTTCTGATTCTTTATTTTCAAGACTAGATTTTAGGCCTTCTGCGATTGGATCGACAATCAGACGCAGTAGATTCTTTAATTCCGCTTGTGGATTTTCTAGTGCCCCAATCCTGAAGGGAGTAGGTAACCGACTATTAAAAACGTTATCTAGACCTGCCGCATTTCCGTCGTCGGAGTAGTCGCCTAGCTCAGGGTCGAAAGTCCTTCTCGTTTTATTCCCGGTTTCATCCCATTCCCATCGGCTCCGAACAATCAATAAATCTCCACTTTTTTCCTTCCATTTTTCAGAAATGTTTGCAGTTTCTTCAGGTATGTGAACTGAAATTTCAACAGCTGATGGCTCACCCTGTGATCTTTTACAGTAGTCTTTATCGATAGAATACGATTGCGTACCTACCGCGAGCTCATAAGCTCGTAGAACTGTTGATTTGCCCGAATTATTGTCGCCGACTAAGCACAAAAGGTTGTCCAAGTCTACAGTAAGTCCTTCATTTCCGATACACCCAATATTCCAGATGCTAATACTCAATAATTTTGACCTCATAATTAGGAGAATTTTTTAAAGTAGAATTTCTTAATGCTGAATATTAATTTTATTGAGGAAAGGAATTCAAATCTAAATGTTACGATCAGAGTTCAAAAAAAATTCACCAACAATTACCACCATTTATTGGACAGCGACCTGCTCCTAAACGCTGCAACTATTATGTACTTCTAAAGGAGTTGCTGGTTCTACTACAAAGTGGCCTCGATATCTAGCACTCTTCTTACATCATTGGCGTAAAATCCTGGCAAAAATATCGAAAAATCTAGCTATCGACTCGTAACACGTCTTCCCAACTAAGAGGCATATATGCGACCATCGACCGAAGACCATTTCGTAAACATAGGGCTTTTAGTAACGCTGCTTGAAGAAGTAATTCAAAAATTAAAGTAGATAAAGTCCGTGTGGCCACCTGGCGCAAAGGCGAGCAAACCCAGAATTAAAAAATCTACAAACACCAATTCCTGAACTGTCCGTCTTGCTCCAACAGGCCGATGACAAATAGTCCGCTCAGGAAATCCACTGTGATCAATCATCAGCGCACTCAGAGAGACGGACAACATGATTATAAAAGGGTCATAGACATGCATTAGCTCGAATTTGCCGTCAACGGAAACACTTTGGAATAAGCCGTTGATATCCTCTGTTCTAAAGATCAACCAAGTGGCCGATAACCACAAGAAGAACACTAGTTTTTTTATTCCGTCAAAAACGTTAACCGCCCACGGGCGAACGTCGAACGAAGTGCCGTATACGCTCCATAGGTAGCCCAATGCATGCATAAGTCCCCATAGCAGAAAATTTAGTCGAAGGCCATGCCATATGCTGCTGACAAGAAAAACAAGCGAGATTAGTAGTGGAAAATAGAGAGCCTTCGAGCCCCCAAGGGGCAGATAGAGATATTCTCGAAACCAGCTTGTTAGTGAGATATGCCACCGCTTCCAGAATTCTTTTGTGTTGGTTGCAAGATAGGGATGGTTGAAGTTTGCCGGGACTGGGATGCCAAATAGTCCGGCTACTCCGCGAGCAATCTCTGAATAACCCATAAAATCAAAATATATCTGGATAGAATAGCCAACAGCTACGGCCAAGATTGCGGTTAGATGTATTTGGTCATCTGTATCCATTAGGAAAGCTATTTGCTCTGAAAGCCTATCGGCGATTACCAGTTTGCAAAAGGCGCCATACAATACTCTTTTTATGTTAACCCAGATAGTGGCTCGCGAAGGCAACAGCCCTTTTTTAAATTCTCCAGTTACTTTTGAGATTTTTACGATCGGACCAGCAGAAACGTAAGGAAAGAAAATACCGGCCAGAGAGAATGTTGTCAGCCGCGGAATTTTCAAGCTTTTATCCGTTGCGAGGTCAATTAGAAAACCTATATACATCAAGCCAAAAAATCCAAGTCCGATCGATTTTATACTTACCCCGCATACGAATTCCGAGCCATCGCGTGAAATGAGAATCAGCGATGAAATAACCGCTATACCAACGGTTAGCCAAAAGTGTCGCCATCGATCACTCGACAGCTTAATGGCGAGCGCACATCCATAAGTGAAGATGGTGGATAGAAAAGCAACAATCGCACTTGAAGTGTCTAGCAGCCAAAGGTTAAGCGTACTGCAGAAAAGCAACCAATGCGGACGCAGGCGCTGCGGTAGAAGCAAGTAAGTTAGAAATGTGGCCGGTAGCCAAAACAACATTGTCTGCACCGAAAGTATCATCGAGAAAGTTGGTTTTTCGCAACGTTTACTGGCAGGCGGTAAATGCCATTTCTTAGACCAGAGACACCCGCGAAGTAAATATATGCTCCATCGGGCGAAAAGGTCGCGTCCCATTCGTCACCTCGCGTGCTAGTTAACCTCACAATCTTTCGATCGTATAGATTCATCAGAAACAGGTCCCACTGATTATGCTCTTTCATTGAGAAAACCAAATGGCGTCCGTCTGGAGAAAAGTTGGGGTCCCAAATATCCCCAGGCCCCAGCTTAAGAATGGTCTCACTTTCGGTTTTACGGGAATACATGTAAAGTCCGAACACACCTTTTCGCTTAGAGATATAGATGATGGAATCCCCCCACTGTACCGGCCGCCAGCTCTCATATTGGTCGGAAGAAATAACTTTTTCAGATTTTCCAGAGACACTTGAAATTGCTAAAACCGGTGTAGTCATTCTCCCTGCCGGGTCTTTAGTCCATTTGGCATATGCCAGGCCTACCCGCCTATACACGCTCGGTATAGCTCCAAAATTCTGGTTATCCCAATAGCCTCTTTCCTTGGTTTGCAAATCCAACCAGGCAATTTTTGTATCTCCTTGCTCTTGGTCGCCTTCTGTAAATATCAATTTGGATTCATCGTCAAAAAACGATGGATGCAGTTCATCTACCCTGTTGTATGTCAGTCGGGTTTGCCGCTCCAAATCTGAATCAGCGACAAACAATTCCATATTTCCATCCCGTAACGACTGAAAACAAATTTGGCTACCGTCATTATTGAAGCTTGGGTACCGATCCGATGCATTATTCTGACTGAGGTAATCGATACCTGATTTTTCTGAGCGCAAAACATCTGCCAGCGCTGAGGCGAGTATTTGATGCCCATAGGGATTCAAATGCTCGTCGTATTCAAAAAATACGTCTTTGCCCGCTTCGCTAAACTTTTCGAAAAGGTCCACATGCCTGATATTTCTCTTTTCGCACAAGCTTTTAAGAAATCTGTTGGGAAAGGTCATATCCAGCTGCCTGACGTCAATTTTAAAACCATTGACAACCTCTTGTAAGTAGCGAAAATATAGCTGCTCTTTGGTCGGAATTTGCAAAACGACAAGTTCGGCGCCTTCCAAACGTACTACCTCAGCCATTTGAATAAGCAGCTTTTCGAACGTTTCTAGATCCTTTTTCTTCGCTTCGGACTGACCTCGATAGAAAATGTTGTATTCTGTATTTTGTTTCTGGGTGGGATAAAATGGTTCAGTCCAACGGCCAAGCGGCAATTCGACTGGGTTTTCAAACTTGAAAGGGTAAATCAACGAGCGATATAGGTTAGAATAGTTCATCAGGTAATCCGAAAAATCACTCTGGTGCTCAGTGACCTTCATGAAGTCATTGAAGTTGCAGATTTGTAGAAAGACCTTTTTGGGCCGTAAACGCCGACCTTCACTTTTAAAATAACTCAGCTCCTGAGAGAGTCCAAAGCCGCTGACCCCGGCATTTAAGATGATTTTATTTGGAAAATCTTTATATAAAAGGGATGTAAAGAGCTGCTCATGATCAACCTGTGCTCCCTGCGTGTATGAGTCTCCGATAAATAGCCAGTCCACTAATTCAACCTTCGCAGACTGGTCATCCTCCGCACCAATTCGGAATCCTTGTGCATTGGTCACGTAATCGACAATGTACTCTTTGTCTTCGAAACGCTCTCGGAGAAAAGGCTTATTAAAATAGTGCTTTTGTTTGATGTCATATAAGTCCTTAATGACGTAGTCACTAAATGAATAAGTGAAAATTAGTTCTGCATAAAGAAGCAAACCAAACAAAGCGCTAAAGTTTATGAAATAAACAAGCGTACCCGCTGCCTTGGTTGCGATCAACGCGAGTATTCCCAATATAGATACGGTTACCAGGATGGTAAGAAGAGCGCTGTCAGTAAGCAAAAAAAGGACAGCCGGGTTTATAAACAGCATTGCAAACAGAAATAGTGCGATATTCCGGTATCCCTGCATCATGCCGCATAAATGGATTGGATATTTTGACTAAGTTTCTTTGAAGTGCCAAATACTCCGCCGCAGTCCATTTTCAGGATACATTTATTACACTCGGGTAGATACTCGCGCTTCCAGTCGGAAATTGATTTCGTTGCAAAACGTCGAAGCGGCGCCGGCAAGAGGCATAGTGGAAGGTTGTATATCGAAACGTTTATCCCGTTTATATCCAGAAGCTCGACAGCCTCGGAAAGAACAATCTGATAATCTAATGGATCAATCCATAGCAATTGATCATTAAATGGTGTGTAGCCAATGTATTCGAGGCCCATGAAGGCAACTCGTTCGACAAAGGGCAGATTTTGGGAGATAAATCGAGCTAACTGTGGTAACCGCGAAATCGACAACCTGTGAAGTACCACTCTTAGCTCGATCCGTGCATCGACTTTCGCAAGATTATAAATTCCTTGAACCGTCTGGTTAAATGCGCCCTCCGCTTGCACGATGTAGTCATGATCGGCATAGAAATCCGAATATAGAGGAATTCCCCAGATATGAGTCCACCTAGATACGTCGATGTACTGTTCTATGAAGAATTGGGATGCAAATGCTCGTCCATTAGACAGAATGTGAACAAGACACTCCGGATGCATGTCATTGAGCAGCCCGAGCATTTCAAAGAGTCTGTCCTTCATTAATGTTGGCTCGCCTCCTGTGACACCAACGATTTCAGTTGTTTGAGGCATTAGCCGAATGATTTGGCAATTGAGGTCAAAGCGGTATTCGATATCGTTCACCTTCTTAGGTGGTTGTGAACACATCAGACAGTTGCTATTGCATTGGTCGGTAGTGAATAGCGAATTATCCAGAGAGTCTGCTCTAAATACGGTATGGATATTTCCATTCGGAAAAATATGGGCGATATCTCCCTCTTCAAGCCCGGGTAAATTCGTGATCGAATGGATAAGTGGCCATTTAAAACCTGTTTCTGCTCGACTGGTTAGCGTAATGACTGCGTCCGAATTGGCCGTAACGTAGTCTTTCTGCGTCGCGACTTGAAATACCTCATCACTTATTTGATAAACTCGTCCTACCAACTGGCTATGCACTCCAATAGGCAAGCCTTTTCTTCTTAGGTTTATCATAATTTTCTACTTTGCGTAAATCCAGGATCTGAAAATTCGCTCGATCTCGGGTGCGCCATTGTCAAGCATTTCAAAGATGTGGCGAAAAATTTCCATGTTCTTTTGACAAAAAATTGACAGCGCACGATGCCCCTCCATATCCCTCTGAGTTGCATGATTCAAAACCGGATCCGTTCCGCAGTAAGGTAAGAATGCACAATCACTGCAGCCAGCAAGCGATTCTGCTACGCCAGAATGCATTATTTCTAGTGCTTTGCCTTGCAAAAAAAGGCTTTCATAAGGTTCTGAGACATGTCCCAGCCGAAAGCTATAATCCTTTACTTCGGCTAGCATACGTGCCTCATCAGAGGCATAGACGAAACCATCGTAGTTGAAAACTACCACGCTTGATACCAGTCCAGTAGGAGATTGAAGGTCAACATAGTTAGTGGCAAACGGAGTTAATAACTTTTGAAGTACAATAGAAGTGTAATCTTCTTTGATAGAGATGCCTCTTTGATTGAGTTCCAGAATGTATTCCAAGCCAGACTTATAGAAGCTCAGGAATTCATCAATCTGATAAGTATTTTTCCGTGGGTTTTTGAGTGCGAAACCATACGGACTAATGGGTCTGAGGAAGATGCTATGAAATCCATTGGCCACATAGGCATTGATGATTTCGGTTGGGTGTTTCAGACTTAGAGCGGTTGTCGTCATCAACGCAGACACTCTACCATGTCCCAATGCCTCTCTCGCCTTAGCAACACCTTCTATCACTAACTCGTAACTGGGTCTGCCCGGCTTAAACCGATTGGCATTATGTATAAACGCTGGGCCATCCAGCGACGTTGATAACAGAATTTCATGCTGCTTACAAAATGATAGAATATCATCGTTAATTACCGTCAAGTTACAGCAAATCACGAACTGAATTCGTTTGTTGAAAAGCTGATTTAGTTCAAGAATTTTATTAACGGCGTATTCCACCTTGTCGAATGCAAGTAGTGGCTCCCCACCTTGAAATTCCACTGTCACATCCTCAGAAGCGGTGCGAAACAAATGATTGATCCCAGCGTCAAGGTCGCGATAGCTAATGTCGAAATCAACCTTATTTTCCGTGGCCCGTGAGACCTGGCAGTAGTGACAGGTATGGTTGCAACGGAGAGTCACCACAAAAATGTGCAGCGAAGTAAATGAATCAAGAAACGATTTCCTAGTGCGATAGCGCGCAGCCATTACCCCCAAAAGATCCGGAACAGGCTTTGTGCTGATAAAGAAGTTAGCAACCAAATCTCGATACAAATCCGTGTTTGTGTCAATTTTTCTACCCACGATTAAGCCTGCAGTTCCGCTTGGGACTAGTAAATAGTCGCCTATCTCGTTTACAAGGACTTCTCGCTCGGAATTGACGGCATGAAATCGAAATGGTAATAACCAGTACCGCTTTTCTTCATTTTGATACTCTGCGGCGTCTCTAAATTTTCTGTTCTCCTTTTCCATCTAGCTCGTCGACTTCCTTCAAAAGAACTCCCCTCGTGTATAGGTATCTCCGTCGAAAAGATTATCGTCTCCCAAGAATGCTTTGGCCACGATCATCTTTCTAATGTCACTCGTTTCCTGATTTACAATATTTCGAACTTTGAAATCTATCAGGTTTTTATTGAGTTGAGCTACTAACTCCCTGCATCTTTCGGGGTCGAGGCTTCCTTTAATAGGAGAAGCATTAACTGTAAACAAGCCGTCCGAACCCGTTACAACCGAGAATGAATTTTCCTTGCTCAACCAATAAAGTGCCTTGAATAGAACAGCTTCAGGATAAATTGCCGGATCTATGCGGAAAACAAGATGGTCTTCTGTAAATATTACTTCTTCCATCTACTCAATCTTTAGAAGCATTACTGTTTGCGCGTCGACTACGCCCGTCGCCTCTATGGCAAAGTCACTTTGAAACCTTTTTATCGCGTTTGCAACCACAGTTGTATATTCGAGCTCACCGGTAAAGATTTTGCGTCCGGTCGCTAGAAGCAAATACTCTTTCTTTATCAAAATATTAATCACCTCGGTTACGTCCATTCCTTTCATTCCCAGCCGTATGATGCGGTCTCCTAATTTGAATACTTTAGGTTCTGCCAGAAGAAACTCTGGTTGCTGGCTTGGGGTTACAGGTGTAGGCTGAGACTGATAGAGCCCCGATGCTGAACTTTGCGTTGAGCGCGAGGATGAGCCAGTGGAATATCCGCTACTCCCTCCAGAACCTCCACTGGAATAGCTTGAAGACCTTCTAGACGAAGAGCTTCCAGAGCTACTACTGCCGGAATAATGGGATCTATGGGAACTGTGAGAACGATGACTTCTATGCGATAAGTTGACTGCATGTAGCTGGTCAAATCTCTTCAAGATAAATGGCTTCGTCAATTTAGGCCTGGAATTGAAGGAACTTGGCTCTCCGCGCCCCATCAGCAAATCGGAAGCTTCTTGCCCGTCCAAGGGAAGAGGATTCACTTTCACTTCCCCGGCGTTTGCAGCATGTGTCGAGACCAAGCTTGCCAAGGAGGTAATAAAGATATCCTTATAGAATTTCAGCGTCTTTAACTTCATTAAGCGGAGGGGTGATTTTGAACTTGTCAAAGAGTAAATGTAATAAAATTTTTACATTCGATCACAAGAACTAGTTCTCATGTAATATTGCTTTGATGCACGATTGCCGTTTCTCCGATGGGAGCAGATCACAAAAAATTAGCTTGTAGTTGGTCGTTTTATGGTCATATGCTATTTACTAGGTCTTTGATCCAGGGGGAAAGCGTATAAGCCTCACTAATCCAATACTGAAAACATATATTTGCGACATCGAACCAGCAAATCGGCTATTTCATAAAATTATGCAACATCTCCTCATAATCTTTTTCACAGTAGCCATAGTAAGCTGCATGGACAGAAAGAACAACACCCAAAGTGCTGGAACCTCTGATATTACATTATCCCCGATTGAGTTCCTGGAAATTGATTCAAGTGATGCGGGCTTTGGAGCGGATATTAAACTTTCCATAACCGAAAGATTTGAGAATGATACAGCTAATGTTTACAAGGCAGTGTCGTTGTACAATGACCAGGAGCTGGGGCTTCTAATATCTGTACCTAAACATGAGAAAGGCGCCAAGGGGTTTGGACAGGGATTTGCATTGAGAAGTATCGGGACGCCAAGTGATTATTTGCTTCGGACACTTTCACGACTCTACAAACAATCTGACAATGAGACTAAGACCTTCATAAAGGAGATGACCGTAAATTACGTCAATTTAACCGCTTTTGCCAAAGCCGTTTCGGGACAAGAACCACAAATTACGGAGGTAAACCAGTACAAACTTTTCTTTGAAGGTAATACTGACAATGATTACGCGGAGATATTTCTGAATATTGATTTATCGAACAATCTGATAGAAATTTTGGAAAAAGACACAGAATATCGATCCGCAATACTTCGATTCCTCAGGCAATGAAAACTCGCCATTTTTTGTACTGTCAGGTTATTCGCAGCTAGGCATTTATAGATGTACGACAACAACTTTGTTGGATAGGCGAACAAAAAGCCGTAATTTTCGAATAGAAAATTGGTTAAATCTATTCATAGTTGATCATTCCATCTGGTAACCTATCCGGTAACCCGGAATCCCAAGTCTGAAATATTGCTGTTTTTGAGACAGTTAGGCGATAAAAATGATTCCAGCGGGACAACTGATAGCGCTTCAGAGAGCGCTTTTTTCATTCATAATAGTCGCTATTGCGAGTTCTTAAAAAAGATTATATGTAATTTCGTTTCGATTCAGGTCAAAACATCTGGTAACCTTTTCGGTAACCGGCCTTACGTGAACTAGTTTGGTAAGCGTTTCGCAGAGGCAAGCCAATACTGTTTCTGAGCGGTATAGATCAACATTTCTTTCCGGCCTCCGTTGCACACTACATGGTGGGCGACCCTGCATTTAACTTAATCGCGCGGCTGGTCATGCCGTCGTGGCCTGCCATCTTCATCCAATAAACTGGCGTCGTGTAACCCTGCCACCGCGCCGCAGTCTTCCACTGATCGATTTCGGTAAGCACCTCCATTTTCTCCACCTCCCTTATGATCCAAATGTGTGGGCCAGTTGAACGGCTAGCAGCGAGTTAATCCACGGCAAAACATCGCTAATCATGACTTCGCAACTACCGGTAAACAAATGGCGTGAAGTGCTCGTGTACGCTTCCCTTAAAATAGAGTGGTGAGGAATTAGACAAATTTTCTAATTTTAATCTGCTATGAAGGGAAAAACATTCACTGAAACTCAGATCGTCAAAATCCTGAAAGAATTGGATTCTGGCCG
>JAESFW010000443.1_pt1 | contig 12251 bp, 10 predicted proteins | sample 9269481 | NCBI WGS metagenome assembly JAESFW01 (sample SAMN14515350, study PRJNA621654) | algae metagenome | isolation source: Lyngbya sp. HA4199-MV5 and co-occurring heterotrophs from soil with... | place: USA: Ahupuaa O Kahana State Park, Hawaii | collected 2009-07-21
TTCGCTCTCCAAAGCAGCGATGAAAGCAGTGGAGCGAAGATTAGAACGCAAGCCGTTGTTACCCAAGTGGGATATCCTGATCCAACCCGCTTAATTTGGTATCTTCTTTGCCGGAAATCACCTAAAACCTCAGCCTTTGTCTGAACTCAAACGAGAACCGCTACAGATGAGAAGGGGTGCTCTAAAAGGGGATGTCGTCAAAATCTGCTCCGGTTGGTGTGGCTTCGGGTGCAGCTTGAAACTTACCGGTTTTCGCTTTTGCGGTTGGTGTGGAGGATGGCTTTGTCGCGGGTGTGGTGGGAGTGCTCGGCTTAGCAGTGGTCGTGTTAGCGGCGGTTGTACTGGTGCTAGCGGTTGGTACTGTCGTAGAAGCTTCAAGCATCGTGTCTGCTCCCAGGGTGTGAATGCGTTGAGCCGTGAGTTCGGCACGTTTTTCTTTAAAGCCTTCAGGTCGCTCAACCGTGTTCATTCTCAAGCTGCCTTCAATCACCACGCGATCGCCCTGATGGAAGCGCTCTTGAATCTCCTGTGCCAGATTGCCCCAGCCCACAACCTTCAGCCGCGAAGGAGGATCTTCCGCACGCAGACCCGGAAACTCCACAAACATTTCGGCGATCGGCGTTTGCGTATCGGACGTGTAGCGCAGTTCGGGAGCCTGGACAATTTCTGCCATCAAGATGCAGCTATTCATTGAGCAATCCTGGGAAAGTTGTTAGTTGTTAGTTGTTGGTTGTTAGAAGGGCAGTTGCCAGTAATGAAATACAGACCCCGCGTTTTTACGTTGAATATGCGGCTTCGCACGTCACTACTCGCCCTGTCGCATCATCAGTCCAGTGCTCAGACTAAAAACTAACAACTAACAACCAATACTCTATTTTAGTACGGGTTCTCGGCTTTCGCGGCTTCTGCTCCCTGGTGTTGATCGACGAATTCTTGCACCCGTAAGCGGTATTCGCGTAGGGTTTCGTCTACCCAGCCGCGATCGTGGCTGTTGGCGTAGATATGCACGACAGGCTCCCCAGCATCGGGCAAGATGAGTACCCAGCTATTGTGCTGGTGGTTGAAGATCTTCACACCATCCACCAGTTCCAGGCTGTCGATCGGGTGGGTTTCCACTAGATGGCGCATCAAGGCTCCCTTGGCTGTCCAGGGGCACCGCACGATGCAGGTTTTGTGGCAAACACGGGGCAGATCGGCGCGAATTTGACCCAGCGATCGCTCCTGAATGGTCAGCATTTCGATCAGCTTGGCAATGCAGAACATGGCATCGAAGCCGGGATGCAACTGGGGAAAGATAAAGCCCATGTCGCCACTGCCGCCCAAAATCACGTTAGGGCTGGTGTGGCACGCTTCCATCAATGCGGTTGGGTTTGCCTTCGTCCGAATGACTCGACCATCATGGCGATGGGCAATTTGCTCAACCGCGCTGGACGCATTCACGGGTACGACGATCGTGCCTCTGGGGTGGTGTACCAGCAGCATGTCTGCCATGAGTGCCGTCAACACTTCACCTCGAATGGCGCTGCCCGCTTCATCCACCAAAATCAGTTGCTCACCGTTTGCCGACACCTGTACGCCGAAATTGGCTTTGAGTGCTTCGACGACATGCCCTAATTGACTCAGTAACACTTCTCGATCGGCGAGATTAGGGGCGGTATGGCTGAGGCTGGCGTTCAACACCACGGCATCGCACCCGAATTTAGCAAGAAGTTGGGGCAAAACGGCACCCGACACCGCATAGGCATAGTCGATGACGACTTTGGAACTGCTGTGCTGAATGGCTGGGATGTTCAGGTGTTTTTCAAAGCAAGTGCTATAGATATCCACCACCTGGTTGGCATAGACGACGTTGCCGATTTCCTGGATCTGGGCGCGGCGAAAGTCTTCTTTAAAGTAAGCGCCTTCGATCTTCTTCTCACGCGCTTTGGAAATGTTGATGCCATTGTCTTCAAAAAACTCAATCAAAATATGGTCGGCACGATCGGGATGCATCCGCACATGAATACCCCCCGCGATCAACAGCGTGGGCACGATCGTGCGCGCTAAGGGAATCGCCGTAGCCTCCAGATTTTGCACATTCACGCCTACTGACATCAACCCTGCAATGAGCGATCGCGACACCATCCGCGAAATGCTGCGCTGATCCCGCGATACGGCAACGTGGGCACCGGGCTTGAGCGTCGAACCGTAGGCAGCGCCTAACTTGACGGCAAACTCTGGCGTAATGTCGATATTGGCTAAACCAGAGACCCCGCGCTGCCCAAACAGATTACGGTAGGCGGCATGTCCCCAAATCAAGTTAATGTTGAGCGTCGCGCCCGACTCCACGCGCTTGCTGGGCCACACCCGCACCCCCGGACTCACCTGCGCCTCTTCGCCGATCGTGGATAGCGGACCCACCACAGCACCTTCCAGCACATGGGCACGGCGATCAACCCGTGTACCGCGTGCAATCACACAGGCACGCAGATGGGCTTCTTCGCCAATAATGGCTCCATTCATCACAATCGGGCGCTTGAGATCAGCATCGGAGCCGATCGTCACGTTATCGCCAATGACCGTCCCTGCATCAATTTGCACCCGCGCACCAATGCGGCAATTGCTGCCAATCATGGCAGGCGTTTCAATCTTGGCGGTCGGGTCAAGGTAGGTGTTTTGCCCGACCCATAAACCGGGCGATCGCTCGTCGTAGGCACTATCCAGCTTCACCCGCCGCTCCAGGCCATCGTACTGAGCATCGCGGTAGGTGTCTAAATGCCCCACATCGCACCAGTAACCTTCAGCAATGTAGCCATACATTGGCTCATTTTTCTCCAGCAGGAGCGGAAAGAGGTCTTTAGAAAAATCGGCTTCCTGGTTAGAGGGCAGATAATCCAGGACATCGGGTTCCAGGATATACGTCCCGGTGTTAACGGTGTCTGAGAACACTTCACTGGTCGAGGGTTTTTCGAGGAACCGACGAATGCGATCGTCCCCATCGGTAATCACCACGCCAAACTCGATCGGATTGGGCACGCGGGTCAAAATCAGCGTTGCCTTGGAGCGATGCTGCTTATGAAACCGAATCGCCGCCGTTAAGTCAAAATCGGTAATGCTGTCGCCGCTCACAACAATAAACGTATCATCCAGCAACTCGGCAATATTCTTCACGCAGCCAGCCGTGCCCAGCGGTTGATCTTCCTCCACGGCATAGGTCATCTGCACACCAAAATCGCTACCATCCTGAAAGTAGTCGCGCATCACATCGGGCAGGTAATGCAGCGTGGCAATGATTTCCGTAATGCGATGGCGCTTCAGAAGGTTCAGGATATGTTCCGCGATCGGGCGGTTCAGCACTGGCACCATCGGCTTCGGTAGATCGCACGTCAGCGGACGTAGCCGTGTTCCAGACCCTCCCGCCATTAAAACTGCTCGCATACGTCGTCATCCTATTTTAAGCGGTTTGAAAAAGATTTTTGATTGGGAAAAGAAGGCAAAGGGAGGCAGAGGGCAGGAGGCAGAAGGTGGGGTTGTAGAGCCCGATGGGCATTCAAGAAAAGTTGTTGGTTGTTAGCAGGAGGCAGAAGACCGTTTTCAGTCTCCAATGATAGTTTTCAGTGATCAGTTACCTGCCCATCGGTTTTCAGCCTTCAGTGATGCCAATGCTCTCAATACTCACGATTCACTGGTGACTGTCTCACTGATCACTGGTGACTGTTCAAAACTTTTATCCTTTAGCCTTCATCCTTTAGCCTTCACCCCTCATCCCTCTCTCCCCTCCTCTAGTGTCATACGTTAAAGACGATTCGTGTATCCATCAAGAGCATTGACGGAAGATTCTGCTCATGGCGGAAGCTAATCTGCTCTGCGATCGCCCCTATACTGCAAGTTAGGATAGAACTAGCTCTAAAAACCGCTAGCCTGAAGCTCTTCTGTCTGAGCGCTAGCCTGACGCGTAGAAAATGAAAAACCGCTGTGCTGAGGCTACTCTATGGAGTAGATTCAATTCGGTTCGTTACCCTACGCTTATGGGGAGTTGCTTCGTTGAGGTTGCCGTTCAGTCATTGTGTCAAGAGCGAAGGTATCCGGAGCGATCGCGCTCATGGATGTAGCTTCAGTTGGAGTCTCTGCGTGGTTAGTCACTCGTTTTTTCAGTCAATTCAAGGATCAAACCAATGAGTACATTGCTCGTCATCCTGCTAGGGGGCGCTTACGTTGCTGGCATCTGGAAATTCTGGACTGGCTTCAGGCGCACGAATTTCAGCAGTGGTCGTGTGTATCTGGCGCTGCTATGGCCCATCTTTATCTTTAACAAGTCCTATCGTCAGAATTTTAACCGGGCATTGACGGGACGTTGATAGAATTAGCGGTCAGCCGTCAGGTTTGAGGCAGAGGGCAGGAGGCAGGAGGCAGAAGGAAAACCACCGTCTTCTTCACTTCTGCCCTCTGCCTGTGTGTGACTGTACTCCACTCGGCTAGAAACCGATATAGCTGATAGCTAATAGCCAAACACCATTGTTGCTAGAGGAACGAATCTGAGCATGGCAAAAAAGCACGAATCTGAGTCTCAAAGAGCCTTCTCTAGCAACAGTTATTTTAGTGAACTGCCTCCCACTCAGGATTGGCAAAGCCAGATTGCGGCTGTCACGGTACGCTTTAACCGCGAGTATCGGGGTGAACCCTTTGACTTACCCGAAGAAGTAGAGGCAATGCCCATTTTTCGGGAGCGAGCGTCAGGATCGCTTCAGGCAAAGGTAGCATCTCCTTTTTGGAGCGTTGTTCAGCCCAAGAAAAATCAGCATTGCCTGGATATTGGCTGTGGGGTGAGCTTTTTAATTTACCCGTGGCGCGAATGGGACGCGCTGTTTTATGGGCAAGAAATTAGTACCGCTGCCCGCGATATTTTGAATGCCCGTGGTCCTCAACTCAACTCGAAGCTCTTCAAAGGAGTGGCGCTGGGAGCTGCCCACCAGTTGAGCTATGAGGCAAACCAGTTTGATCTGGCGATCGCGACAGGCGTAAGTTGCTACTATCCAATCGACTACTGGGCGGCTGTACTGGCAGAGGCGAAGCGCGTCTTAAAGCCCGGTGGTGTCTTTGTCTTCGATGTACTCGACCCAGAAACACCGCTAGCAGAAAACTGGGCGATTCTAGAAATGTACCTGGGCGCAGAAGTCTTTTTAGAACCGATCGCCGACTGGAAAAAGACCATCCACGCAGCAGGCGGCAAAATTGCAAAAACGCTCCCCGGAGAACTCTTTCAACTGTTCAAAGTGCAGTTTTAATAGCCGTTGTTCGGGAAGAGGGGCGATCGCTCGTAGGTTAAAGCCGATTGTTCTTATTTCAAGTGGGAATGTTTCTGTTTGAGATGAGAACGTTCCTGTTTCAAGTGCGGTCGTTCTTGTTTGAGATAAGAGTGTTCCTATTTTGAGTGAGAACATTCCTGTTTGAAATGGCATCGTTCCTGTTTAGAATGAGAGCGTTCTTGTTTGAGATGAGAATGTTCTTGTTTGAAGTGAGAACGTTTCTGTTTGAAGTGAGAACATTCCTATTTGAAACCGCATCATTCCTATTTCGAGCGAGAACGTTCCCACTTGAGTAAGGAAGCGATCGCCCTATCTGTGCGATCGCTTCCCTCTCTAGCCCCACATCAGCCACAGCCAGCCACAACATTTCCGGTTATTCTGAAAACAGCGAGAGTTTCAGTCATTGGCGACAGTGAGAGCTTGGCATGGTTAAAGTGGCATTACTCATTGGAGTCAGCGAATTTGCCGATACTGCCCTCGCTAACCTGCCTGCTGCCCTTCGAGATATCAACGCCGTCCAATCCGTCCTGAGCGATGCTGAAAGGGGTGGGTTTGATGAGGTGCGGTTGCTGGAGAATCCAGAGAAGCAAGCAATGGAAGAGGCGATCGATGCCCTGTTTCGCGATCGGCAGAGAGATGATCTCGTCCTACTCTACTTCTCTGGTCACGGCATCAAAGACAAAGACACAAACGAATTCTCGCTAGCAACCCGCAGCACGCAGAAAGACCGCCTACTAACCACCGCCGTTGCTGCCAGCTTTGTTCATAAAGTCATGACCAGATCCAGATCCCGACGACAGGTGGTGATTCTCGACTGTTGCTTTAGCGGTGCCTTTGCCACAGGCATGATGGCAAAAGACGATGCCTCGGTGGATGTGAAAGCACAACTGGGTGGCGAAGGTCGCGCTGTGTTGACTGCCTCCAGTGCTGTGGAATATGCCTTTGCACAACCCGGCGAAGACCTCTCGATCTACAACCCGCTTTCTCGTCGAAGGCATCCACACCGGAGCTGCCGACACCGACACCGACGGACACATCACTGTAGATGAACTGCACCACTACGCCCAACGCAAAGTGCAGGAAGCTGCCCCTGCCATGAAGCCCGAAATTTATGCGGTGAAGGAAGGCTATACAATTCAACTGGCGAAGCCCCGATGGGCGATCCAACTTTGGAATATCGCAAGGAAGTCGAAAACTGCGTCCGCAACGGTCAAATCTCAGTCATCGGACGCAGAATTTTACAGCAGCGGCGACGTGATTTAAACGTGACTGAAGCCAATGCCAGCGTCATCGAAGCGGCAGTATTAGAACCCTTCCGAGAGTATGAGCGCAACCTTGGGGAATTTACCGAGGCACTCCAGGAAGCACTTAACGCAGAAAACGGTAAACTCAGCGCCGAAACCCGCAACGAACTGAAGCGTCTGCAAACCGTACTGAAACTGCGCGATGAAGATGTTGAATTGATCAGCGATCGCATCGGGGTCAGTTTAGATGGTAGTCCAGCAGTTGAGCATCTCCTAGAAGAACTTACACGTCTCGTAGAAGAGCAAATTCCCAGCGAACCAATACAAGATCATTCAGAAGATTCAGACACACGAGGATTTGCAACAACTTCCCCCAGTCTTAAGACTCCCCGGATATATACCATGTACACTTCAGCATATAGAAGCTCAGCACGTAGGAAATCAGCTTGTAGAGCAATTAAGAGGCACAGCAAGTGTGAATTAGGTTCTCCCGATGCTCAAACGAGTAGCGTGGAAACTTTGCAACAGCAAACTAACGGTAATCCTTTAGGGAGTAAGTGGCATAAACCGCTGCTGTGGCTTGGAGTAGGTACGCTTGGGAGTTCAATCCTTTTAGGAATCTGGGTTCTCCACGATCAATGGCTACCCCAAAAGACCCAAACTTCCATCCCTGAATCTGCCTCTAGTACAATAAATACATCGGAAGATTTGAAGCAAGTTACTACAAACGTTGTGGCTGCTCTGGCAACTGAGCGACTGAATCAGGACAATGTTGAAGCAGCGCAGCCTGCGATCGAAGCGTTACTCGATCGGGGCGCATTTGCACAAGCAACCGCTGTGCTAACACCAGTCTTGGAATCACGGAAAGACAACCCCATTATCAACTTTCTTATAGGTCGTCTCATATGGCAGTCTATTAAGGCAGGCAATAAAGACTACAGCCTTGACGATACTCGTGGCTACTGGCAAACTGCTGTCAAGCAAAACAAGCAAAAAACGAGCACCGAGTACCTAAATGCTCCGAGTTTTGTCTACGACTACGACTCTATCGAGTACCAAAATGCTTTAGGTTTTGCTTACTACGCTACAGGTGATCTCAATACCGCTAGTCAAGCTTGGTTCCAAGCACTATAGTTGGCGGGCGAACCAAGCATTCCATCCGTAAAACCGTCACCGACAACTTTGCAGGAGGAGGATAAATCAACTATTTCTTTTGTCTCCCCTTCCCCTTCACAAGAAGATAAATCAGCTATTTCGTTTGCCCCTCCTTCCTCTTCACAAGTAGATTGGCTTTCATCACAAGTTCTAACATCCTACGCTGGACTAGCTTTAGTGTCGGTAAAGTCGGCAGCAAAACAGGCACCTATTAAGCGAGCTAATCTTCAAAGAGAGGCGATTCAGCTACGTCAGAGGGTGCTTGCTGATGACCCAGTGAACTTTGAACCAGAGGCGCTTTACACGAATTGGATGTGGACTGAACAGGCGATTCAAGATTGGAAAGCGGTACTAGCTTTGAAGCAAGCTAAACCTTAATAACTCTGACAAGCGTTAGTTTTAGTTCACAAGTCAATTACACTATTTTCGAGGAACGTCTGTAGAGCGATCGCGCTTCCTCAATCAACCTTTTACGTCTGCACGCGATCGCCTGTTTCTACAGTCACGTTGCTCTGTACTTTTCAGGTACGATACGCTTGATGGGTTAATGCGTTTAAAATTAGCGAAGAGTCAGTGAAACAACTCAAGATTGTGATCGAAAAGCATTCTGATGGCTATGTTGCTTACCCCTTGGGCATTGACGGCGCAGTTGTGGGGCAAGGGAATACGTATGAGGCAGCTCTGGCGGATGTGAAGTCTGCGATCGCCTGCTACATCGACGTTTTTGGGGAAGAAAACTTAGCAGACACCGCTCCGATCGAAGTGTTTATCGCTGAAGCAGGCATTGGTGTCTAGTGGCAAAGTTTCCAGTTGCTGCGCCAAGAAAGAGAGTGATCAAGGCATTTGAGGCATTGGGCTTTCGTATGGTGCGTGAGCGAGAACATATCGTCATGGCGAGAGAAAACCCCGACGGCACCGAAACTCCGCTTGTAATGCCAAATCAGCGAGAGATTCAAAGCGGTACGTTGCGAGCGATTTGCACGCAAACAGGCATTTCTAGAGAAGATTTTTTGCGCGTGTACGAACAGAGTTAATTGCTGCTACTGCGAGCGTATTGGAGCGATCGCAGTAACCATACCTTTTGCGCTCTAGTGAAAGTAGAAAAGACGATGACCAATCAGCACCTGCCACACACTGATTCTATCCAGGAACTTGCAGCGTTCTGGGATAGCCACGACCTGACTGCGTTTGAAGACCAGTTAGAAGAAGTAGCAGAACCCGTCTTCGAGCGCGAAACAGTGGTGCAAATTCGGTTGCAACCCAAAGACGTGGATGCTATTAAAGCAGTGGCGAAGGCAAAAGGAATGGATTACGCTGACCTGATTCGAGAGTGGGTGCTAGAGAACGTTCAAACAGCATGATGGTTGAGCGATCGCGCTGTAGACTAACATGAAGGATAGCTTCGCTGCTTGTGGACGTGCGATCGAGCAATACACCCTATGATCAACACCTTCGACAAAATTATTCGCGCTGCTCTCGCTTTACCACCGAACTCTCGCGTCATGCTTGTTGAGCATCTGTTGAGCAGTCTTGATGCTCCAGACCAAGCCATTGTTGATGCTGCTTGGGCAGAGGTTGCTGAACAGCATATTCAGGACGTGCAGCAAGGTAACGTTAGCCCCATCCCTGCTGATCAGGTGTTTCAAGCGTTACGCAATCGGCACGTTTAGTGGCTTGCGAATTTCATCCAGAGGCACAACGCGAACTTTTTGATGCCGTTTCCCACTATGACGACACTGATTTTAAGCTGCTCAATGCTTTAGATTACGGCTCATCGCTCAGGTTCTTCGAGCACAGAATGCCCTAACACGGCAAAAATTTGGCGCTGCTCAAACAGTTCAACCAGATCGTGGTTTAGTTTAGATTGGGCTGCTTCTTGCCGCAAAATTTTCAGCGCCGTTGGCACAGAAAGACTGCGCTTGTAGGGACGATCGCCCGCTGTCAAAGCATCGTAAATATCGGCGATCGCCATGATCTGCGACTGGATGGGAATGTCTGGCTGCTTTAAGCCTAACGGATAGCCACTGCCGTCGAGCTTTTCGTGATGACTGTATGCGATCGCGGGAACATTCTGAAGTTGCTTTGTCCAGGGAATTTGCTTCAAAAATTCGTAGGTATGAGTGACGTGGGATTGAATTGCGTCTCGTTCTGCCAACGTTAGCGTGCCGCGCGGCACCATGAGCTGCATCACTTCCTCTTGAGAGAGCAACGGTCTCAGGTGCCCGTCTATATCCCGATAGGTGTAGTGCGCTAACTCTCGCAACTGGGTCAGGGGTTCTTCGGCCAAGATGCGTGGTTCATTCGTTTCAACCAGCAACGTCCAGTAACGATCGAGTTGAGCGATCGCCTGCTCCAAGGTTTGATCGAGCGCACTGAGTCGCTGACAATGAGAACACCCCTCGCCGTCAACGTCTGCTGAGTGGTGGCTGGGATGCTCAACCAGGTGCTTGAATTTTGCCTGAGCACAGTCCATTTCCAGCGTGCGTTGTGCCAGCGCAAATCGGTTGCGGATGACTTCAAGCTGCATGGGAAACAGTTTCTTTTGTTTGCCCAGGATGGCTTCTGGTACGCCAACTTTGCCAAAATCATGGAGCAACGCCGCATAACGGATTTCTTGAATCTGCCGCTCACTAAAGTAGATTGGCTGGAGTGACCCGATCGTGACCGCATTCGCTTCTTGACTGAGCCGCACCGTCAAATCTGCCACTCGCTCTGAATGACCAGAAGTGCAAGGGTCACGGGCTTCAATAATTTGTACGGATGCTTTGACAAAGCCTTCAAACAGGTGCTCAATGCTTTCTTGCAGTTCGTTGCGCTCAATGCAGATGGCAGCCTGACTGGCAAGCGATTGCAGCACTCGCTTTTCCCAATCAAAATAGGGTTGCGTCTCGTCTAACGCGTTCTCAGCCGTAATAACCGTCTCTGGATGGTGCTTGCGGTTAATGAGTTGGAGCACGCCAATCATCTCGCGCTCCTGATTCTGCATCGGCAAGACCAGGACCGATCGCGTGCGGTAGGCGATGCTGCGGTCAAAGCTGCGATCGAGCTGGTACGGTACGCCTTCTGGCAGGTCATACGCATCCGGGATGTTTAAGCTTTCGCCCGTCAGCGCCACGTAGCCAGCCAGACTTTTTGGGGTCATTGGCATCGCAAACTCGCGAAAGGATGCGGCAGGCTGAGAAAAATTTTGTGCGACTTTGAACCAGAGCACTGGCTCATGACCAGAACGATCGACCAGGTAAACGCTACCCGCATCGCTACAGGTAATCTCACGACTCTTTGTCAGGATGAGAGCAAGTAAGTCTCCTAAGTCATGGGTACTGGAAAGCGCCGTGCCGATCGCCAGAAGTTGTTCAATTAATCCAGAGCACTCAGTCGTTTCCTGGGACTGATCCCGGCTATCGGTCATATCCAACCTCGAAGGGCGAGCAGTAGAGAGCCTGAGCTGTTAAGAGAGATGTTACAACCACTTCAAGCAAGCAGTTCTAATCAAACGAAGTGACGAAGGGGCTTTAAGCAACGCTCGATACCGATTGAAAGCATGACGGCTACAGATCCGATCGCGGGGTAGACAAGGCAATGCCTTGCCCTACAGAGTAGGTCGGCTTTTCAATTTGAATTAGTATGAGATGCTTCACTTTCCCATAGGTAACAAACATTGATCCAACAAACAACGTAAGCATTACGTAATGTTGATAGTCCCTAAAGGTAGTCTAAGCAAGACTGCTGGCGCAGGCGCGCCAAACAGCTTTAAGCGCTAGAATTCGGCTTTGATCACTAGAATAGTCCGAGTCAAAATATCTATAGAAGCCAACCGTCGGACTTAATCGAATCTCTACCGAATTTTCGAGGTTCATGTGGTCTGCTTGATGCTTGAGGCGTTGTACCATGCAGAGCTAAAGCACCCTTTAAAAAACTATCCGCTCCTACCAGGCGTTCAAGTTTACAGAACAACCTCGTGGGAGCGGTGTAGCGGGTCTTCAAACTGAAACCAGACTGCCGGAAGGAACTCCGAGTCAGCCATAAAATCCGGGTGTACTGAGTATCACTCGGACTGAAGGTTAACTGTTAGAGCACAGCCCCGGCGCACAGCCGGCTAACTTCAGCTTGATGACCCAGGCATTTACTACTATCTGACATGGGCATCACCTCCTAAATCCTTAACGGCGTAGTTTCAAAAGGTTGGAACCCGTAGGCTCCAAGTGGTTCACCACCTTTCCTTAAGGTAACACACCCAATTAGAAATGGGGAACACACAATCATGCTGAGAAGCAGCCATCGAACAAAAAGCCCCCGCGATCGCAGGGGCAATATACCCGACTAGAACAAGCTAGACGTAGACATGTGAGCCGCTAACCTTAGAGAGCGTTACCACGGGGGAGTACCTCTTCGGGGAAGCTAAAGTGTTCATGGGGTTGGTCTTGAGGAGCCATCCAGGCGCGGATGCCCTCATTGAGCAGAATGTTCTTCGTGTAGAACGTCTCAAACTCGGGGTCTTCCGCCGCCCGCAACTCCTGCGACACAAAATCGTAAGCCCGCAGGTTCAGCGCCAAGCCCACAATCCCGA
>JAESFW010000444.1_pt1 | contig 12055 bp, 7 predicted proteins | sample 9269481 | NCBI WGS metagenome assembly JAESFW01 (sample SAMN14515350, study PRJNA621654) | algae metagenome | isolation source: Lyngbya sp. HA4199-MV5 and co-occurring heterotrophs from soil with... | place: USA: Ahupuaa O Kahana State Park, Hawaii | collected 2009-07-21
TCTCGCTGGCGCTCAAGGCCGACGGCAGTGTCTGGGCCTGGGGCGACAACTCGGGCGGGCGCACCGGGGGCAACGGCACCAGCGTGCCCGTGCAGATCAACGGCCTGAGCAACATCGTGAGCATCAACGCCGGCACCGACACGGCAGCCGCCTTTGCCACGGATGCCTCCGGCCAGTTGTTCGCCTGGGGCAGCAACAGCACGGCCCAGCTGGGCACCGGCCAGACCAGCCCGGGCGGCAACCCTGCGCCCCGCCTGGTGGCCGGCGCGCAAGGTGCCGTCGCCGTGAGCGCCTCGGACGCGGCAGTCCTCTCGCTGCGCCAGGACGGCAAGGTGGTCGCCTGGGGTTCCAATGGCAACAAGGCCCTGGCCCCCGTGGCCGGCACCGCCACCGCCCCCGTCGTGCTCGACGCCCTGGGCAGCGTGCAAGCCGTGGCCGCCACCTCCATCAACATTGCCGGCCAGTACTACGCGCTCAAGAACGACGGCGGCGTCTCTGTCTGGGGCCAGGCCTCGACGAACGCCACCTACTGCGGCCAAAAGGGCATCCAGAACGGCGGCTTTGCCCTGATCGACATCTCGCCCATCCAGGGCCTGACGCGCATCCAGCAGATCGAACCGGGCGACGGCCACACCCTGTTCGTGGACGCCGACGGCGCCGTGCACGCCTGCGGCGTCAACGCCGCCGGCCAACTGGGCGACGGCACCCTGGTCAACCCCAGCACCGAAGTACCCAAGATCGCGCACATCGCGGGCCTGCCGCCCGTGGTGGCCGCGGCCGCAGGCTCGGCCATCTCCGGCGCCATCGGCACCGACGGCAGCGTCTGGATCTGGGGCAAAGGCACCAACCTGGGCGGCACCGACAAGACCACGGCCCCCGTGCGCGTGATGGGCGGCAATGGCGCCGCCTTCGATGCCGGGCGCGTGGGCGAGGCCAGTGGCACCTTTGCTGGCGGGCAGACCGGCCCCTTGAGCAACGTGACGGTGGACGTGGGTGCCACGGTGTCTACGCTGCACCGTGGCAAGACCGGGCGCGTGTACGTGGCTGCATTTGCGGGCTCGACCGTGCTCTTCCTGGGGCCAAATGGCTGGACGCAGTACACGGGAGGCGGCTTCCCGGCCTACCTGTCGGGAGCGTTGCCGCGCACGGTGCCGGTGCGCATTGCCTCGGGCATGAACTTCAGCGGCCTGGAAGGCGTGCAGCTGGTGGTGGGCTATGGGGTGGGGGACGATGCCAGCGCGGCTGCGGAGATGGTGCGCGCGGGGCGCTACAAGGTTGTGCATACGCTCAACTGAGCGCCTTGGCGCCAGCGCGCGCGCTCCAGCCCTTCCTTCTGGCACGCAGAGGGAGGGCGCTTCTGCGAGAATCGGGCCATGAACGCGCTCAACGTGGCTGAATACACGCACACCCTCGGATCCCAGGCCAAGGCCGCCTCCGCCCTCATGGCGAAGGCGCCTGCGGCCGTCAAGAACAAGGCGCTGCGCGCCCTGGCGCGCCTGCTGCGCGAGCACACCGCCGCCCTGCAGGACGACAATGCCCGCGACCTGGAGCGCGCCCGCGCCGCTGGCCTGGCCGAACCCATGGTCGACCGCCTCAAGCTCACGCCCAAGGTGCTGGAGACCTGTGCCGAAGGCTGCGAGCAGCTGGCCGCCATGGCCGATGTGATCGGCGAGATCATCGGCATGAAGCAGCAGCCCAGCGGCATCCGCGTGGGCCAGATGCGTGTGCCCATCGGCGTGTTCGGCATGATCTACGAGAGCCGTCCCAACGTGACCATCGAGGCGGCCAGCCTGTCCATCAAGAGCGGCAATGCCTGCATCCTGCGTGGCGGCTCGGAAGCCATCGATTCCAACAAGGCCCTGGCGCGACTGGTGCAACTGGCGCTGGCCGAGGCCGGTTTGCCAGAGGACGCGGTGCAACTGGTGCAGACCACCGACCGCGAGGCCGTGGGCCAGCTCATTGCCATGCCGCAGTTCGTGGACGTGATCATCCCGCGCGGTGGCAAGGGCCTGATCGAGCGCATCAGCCGGGACGCCAAGGTGCCCGTGATCAAGCACCTGGACGGCAACTGCCACACCTATGTGGACGCCCCCTGCGACGTGGCCATGGCCGTGAGGGTGGCCGACAACGCCAAGACGCAGAAGTACAGCCCCTGCAACGCCAGCGAGGGCCTGCTGGTGGCGCGTGGCGTGGCCGCCGAATTCCTGCCGCTGATCGGCGCCGTCTATGCCGCCAAGGGCGTGGAAATGCGCGTGTGCCCCGAAAGCCGGGCACTTCTGGCCCCGGTGGCGGGCGCCAAGCTCGTGGACGCGACCGAGCAGGACTGGTCCGAGGAGTACCTCGCGCCCATCATCAGCATCAAGCTGGTGGAAGGGGTGGACGAGGCCATCGCCCACATCAACCACTACTCCTCGCACCACACCGACGCCATCCTCACGACCGACCACGTGCACGCCCAGCGCTTTCTGCGCGAGGTGGATTCGGCCAGTGTCATGGTCAACGCCAGCACGCGCTTTGCCGATGGCTTCGAGTACGGCCTGGGCGCCGAAATCGGCATCAGCACCGACAAGTTCCACGCGCGCGGCCCCGTGGGCATCGAGGGCCTGACCTCGCTCAAGTACGTGGTGCTGGGCGAAGGCGAGGTGCGCGGCTGAGGAAATGAAGCACCCCCTGAGTCGCTTCGCGCCTTCACCCCTCTCTCGCATTGCTGCGCAATGCGGGAGGGGGACGCCCCCAGCGCGGCGGGGCGGCCCTTGCGCGGGGGCACTGGCTTGGGTAGCGCCAGTTTCATCCTCCGTAGGTAATGTGCAGCGCCATGGGCAATTGAGTCGGCGGCCCGTCCGACTGGCTTGGCCGGCTTGACGCGCACGCCGCCTGTACCGATCATCCCCCCGTGAAAATCATCATCCTGGGCGCCGGCCGTGTCGGCCACAGCGTGGCCGAGAGCCTGGTCTCCGAGCGCAACGACATCACCGTCATCGACACCGATGCCGAGCGCCTGCGCGATCTGGAGTCGCGCTTCGACCTGCGCGGCGTGGTGGGCAGCGGCATCGACCCCCAGGTGCTGGCCGAGGCCGGCGCACACGACACCGACCTGCTGATCGCCTGCGCCGCGCAGGACGAGACCAACCTGGTCTGCTGCAAGATCGCGCAGATCGTGTTCAACATCCCCACGCGCATCGCGCGTGTGCGCTCCTCGGGCTTCGACAATGACGAGCGGCTGGTCGGCCCCGAAGGCTTTGCGGTGGACCGCATCATCTGCCCCGAGGAGTCGCTGACCCGCTACATCGGCAAGCTCATCGAATACCCCGAGGCCATGCAGGTGCGCGAGTTCGCGGGCGGCCGGGCCTGCCTGGCTTCGGTGCGCGCGCGGCTCGGGGCGCCCATGGTGGGCCACACCATTGCCGAACTGCGTGCGGGTGCCCCCGATGTGGCGGTACGCATCGTCGCCATCTACCGGCGTTTCCCCGACGAGCCCGACCGCTTCGTGGCCTGCGACGGCACCACGCGCATCGAGCCCGGCGACGAGGTCTTCGTGCTCGCGGCCAGCGAGCACATTGCCCATGTGCTCGCGGCACTGCACCGGCGCGGTGCTGCAGCCGTGCAGCCGGTGCGCCGCATCATGATTGCCGGTGGCGGCCGTGTGGGCCTGCGCCTGGCGCGCCAACTGGCCAGGCAGGGCGGGCGCTTTCGCGTGAAGATCATCGAGGGCGATGCGCAGCGCTGCACCGAACTGGCCTCGCTGCTTCCGACCGACATGCTGGTACTGCACGGCGATGCCACGGACGAGGACCTGCTGGGCGACGAGAACATCGAGGAGATCGACCTCTTCCTCGCGCTCACCGACGACGACGAGAACAACATCATGTCCTGCCTGCTGGCCAAGCGCATGGGCGCGCAGCGGGTACTGGCACTGATCAACCGGCGCAGCTATGCCGACCTGATGCACGGCACCCAGATCGACATTGCGCTGTCGCCCGCGCAGGCCATGCTCGGTGAGCTGCTGGCCTATGTGCGCCAGGGCGATGTGCAGGCCGTGCACAGCCTGCGCCGCGGCGTGGCCGAGGCACTGGAGATCGTGGCACGCGGCGACCGCAAGAGCTCGCGTGTGGTCGGCCGCAAGGTGGGGGATTTGCAGCTGCCCGGGGCCGTGCACATCGGCCTGATCGTGCGCGGCCTGCCCGATTCGCCCGAGGTATCGCCCGAAGACCTGCGCGAGCCCGAGGTCATCATCCCGCGCAGCGCCACGGTGATCGAGAGCAACGACCACGTGGTGTTTTTCCTGCCCCACAAGCGGCTGGTGCGGGATGTGGAAAAGCTCTTCCGCGTGAGCGCCACCTTCTTCTGAGCGCCATGGCGGACCTGTTTCCTGTCCTGCGTGTACTGGGCCTGCTGGCCATGATCTTCTCGCTGGCCATGGGGCTGCCGCTGGCCGTGTCGCTCTGGACGCGTGACGGCATATGGCATGTGTACCCGCAAGCGATGGCCGCCACGTTCGCGGTCGGGGCCTGGCTGTGGTGGCGCTTGCGCCTGTTTCGCCAGGAGCTGCAGCCACGCCATGGCGTCATGCTGGTGTCGCTGGTCTGGGTGGCCCTGCCGCTCTTCGCATCGGCTCCCCTGCTGCTGGCCGGGCACCATATCGGCAGGGCCATGTCGTTCACGCACGCCTATTTCGAGGCCGTCTCGGGCCTGACCACGAGCGGCTCCACCGTGCTCAGCGGGCTCGATACGCTGCCTGTGTCCATCAACGTGTGGCGCACCTTTCTGCAGTGGATGGGCGGCATGGGCATCCTGATCCTGGCCGTGGCCGTGCTGCCTTTGCTGGGCGTGGGTGGCAGCCAGTTGTTCAAGGCCGAGGCCGCGGGCCCGCTCAAGGATTCCAAGCTCACGCCGCGCATGACGGGCACGGCCAAGGGGCTGTGGGGCGTGTACGCGCTGTTCTCCGTGGCCTGCGGTCTGGCCTTTTGGCTGGGCGGCATGCAACCGCTGGACGCGCTGATGCACATGTTCACCACCGTGAGCCTGGGCGGTCTGTCCTCGTACGACGCGAGCTTCGGGCACTTCCAGTCCCCGCTGCTCGAAGCCATCTGCATCTTCTTCATGCTGGTGGCCAGCTGCAATTTCGCGCTGTATTTCGTGGCCTTCCGCAAGGGGCACTGGGGCGGTTTCTGGCGCGATCCGGAACTGCGCGCCACCCTGTTCGCATTGATCGGTGGCGGGCTCGTGGTCTCGCTGCTGCTGTGGGCCAAGGGGGTCTATGCGCCGCTCGATGCGCTGCGCCACGGCATGTTCAATACCATTTCCCTTGCCACCACCACGGGCTACGCCACGGTGGATTACCTGGCCTGGCCGGTGTTCGCGCCCGTGTTCATGCTGCTGCTGTCGGGCGTGGCCACCAGCGCAGGCTCGACCGGCGGCGGGATCAAGATGGTGCGCATGCTGATCCTGCTCAAACAGGCGCACCGCGAGATGAACCGCCTGGTGCACCCGAGGGCCGTGCAGCCCGTGTGCCTGGGCGGCGGCGTGGTGGACAACCGTGTGATCTTTGCCGTGCTGGCCTTCATGCTGGTGTATGGCGGCACGGTCTTCGGCCTGAGCATGCTGCTGCTGCTGACCGATCTGGACCCGGTCACCGCTTTCTCGGCCGTGTTGGCCAGCGTGAACTGCGCCGGCCCAGGGCTGGGCAGTGTGGGGCCGGCGACCAATTTTGCGGGCCTGACGGATTTCCAGATCTGGGTCTGCTCCTTCGCCATGCTGCTCGGGCGCCTGGAGATCCTGAGCTTCATGGCCTTGCTGACGCCGTCGTTCTGGCGACGCTGATGCGCCACGGCAGAAAACTGCGGAGGCGGGCTTGCGAACGGTGGGTCACGCCCCCACCCTACAATGGCTCGCCGCCGCAATAGACCCGCCCCAAGTAAGGTTTTCCATGGTTCCGCACCTCATCACGGCCCTGACCGGGCCGATCAACGAACTCGAGCAGCGCGTGCTCGACTCCATGCCCGCCATCGAGCGCTGGTTCCGGCTGGAGTGGATGGAGCACACCCCGCCGTTCTACACCTCGGTGGACATCCGCAACGCGGGCTTCAAGCTGGCCCCGGTGGATACCAACCTGTTCCCGGGCGGATGGAACAACCTGACCAAGGAGATGCTGCCCCTGGCTGTGCAGGCCGCCATGGCTGCCATCGAGAAGATCTGCCCCGAGGCGCGCAACCTGCTGATCATTCCCGAGAACCACACGCGCAACACCTTCTACCTGTCCAACGTGGTGCAGCTGCAGCGCATCTTCAACATGGCGGGCCTGAATGTGCGCGTGGGCTCCATCAGCCCCGAGATCAAGAAGCCCACGCTGATCGAGCTGCCCAACGGCGATACGGTGACGCTGGAGCCCGTGGTGCGCAACAAGCGCCGCCTGGGGCTCAAGGATTTTGACCCCTGCACCATCCTGCTCAACAACGACCTCACGGCGGGCGCACCGGGCATCCTCGAAGACATCCACGAGCAGTACCTGCTGCCACCCCTGCACGCGGGCTGGAGCGTGCGCAAGAAGAGCACGCACTTCAAGAACTACGAAGAGGTGGCCAAGCGCTTCGGCAAGATGCTGGGCATCGACCCCTGGCTGGTCAACCCCATGTTCAGCCAGTGCGGCGACGTGGATTTTGCCGAGGGAGCAGGCCTCGAGAACCTGCAGACCAATGTCGATGCGCTGCTCACCAAGGTGCGCCGCAAGTACAAGGAATACGGCATCAACGAGAAGCCCTTCGTGATCGTCAAGGCCAACAATGGCACCTACGGCATGGGCATCATGACCGTGCGCGACGCCAAGGAGCTCGACGCGATCAACCGCAAGACGCGCAACAAGATGGCGGTCATCAAGGACGGCCAGGTGGTCAACGACGTGATCATCCAGGAGGGCGTGCTCACGCAGGAGCGCGTGAACGATGCCGTGGCCGAGCCCGTGGTCTACATGATGGACCGCTATGTGGTGGGCGGCTTCTACCGCATGCATGCCGAGCGCGGTACCGACGAGAACCTCAATGCCCCGGGCGCGAGCTTCGTGCCCCTGGCCTTCGAGCACAGCACGCACATGCCCCAGCCGGGCATGCGCCCCGGGGTCAGTGCGCCCAACCGCTTCTACATGTATGGCGTGGTGGCACGCCTGGCCATGCTGGCGGCCAGCTACGAACTGGAAGCCACCAACCCCGACGCCGAAGTCTACGACTGAGGTGTTTCCTCTAAAGAAGGGAAGGGGCCGAAAAAGGCCTGGGCACCCCATTTGCCACGTCTGAGGGTACTGCGCCAGAGGGCAGTTGCTGCGCTGCAACATGCCCCGGGCTGGTGCGCCGCTGCACCAGCACAGGAGCACAATAGCGTTCCCAAAAGTAACGGAACCCCGGCAGACCCCAGTGCGCCGGGTGCGGTCAGTGCAAAACTCCAAATCCTCGCTTGCAGCGCTCACGCTCGGCGCCATCGGTGTTGTCTACGGTGATATCGGCACCAGCGTGCTGTACGCGGTCAAGGAGGTGTTCGGGTCGGGCCATGTGCCCTTCACCCAGGACAACATCTACGGCATCCTGTCCATCCTGTTCTGGACGCTCACCGTCATCGTCTCCCTGAAGTACGTGGTGCTGGTGCTGCGTGCCGACAACAACGGCGAAGGCGGGCTGATCGCCATGCTGGCCCTGGCCTCCCAGGCCGTGAAGGACAAGCCCCGCCTGCGCAGCCTGTTGCTGGGCGTGGGCATCTTCGGCACCTCGCTGTTCTACGGCGACGGGGTCATCACCCCGGCCATCTCGGTGCTCTCGGCGGTAGAAGGCCTGGAAGTGGTCTCTCCGCACTTCAAGCAGTACGTGATCCCGCTGACCCTGGTCGTGCTGTTCTGCCTGTTCGTGGTGCAAAAGCGCGGTACCAGCGGCATCGGCAAGTTCTTCGGGCCCATCACCCTGGTGTGGTTTGCCACGCTGGCGATCCTGGGCGTGTCCCACATCGTGACCCACCCCGAGATCCTCTGGGCCATGAGCCCGCACTACGCCCTGAGCTTCATGTTCGCCAACCCGGGCACCAGTTTCATCATCCTGGGCGCTGTGGTGCTCTGCGTGACCGGGGCCGAAGCCCTGTATGCCGACCTGGGGCACTTTGGCAAGCGGCCCATCCGCCTGGCCTGGTTCTGCGTGGCCATGCCGGCACTCGTCCTCAACTATTTTGGCCAGGGCGCGCTGCTGCTGGCCGAGCCCGAGGCGGTGAAGAACCCGTTCTTCATGATGGCCCCCGGCTGGGCCCTGCTGCCCCTGGTGGTGCTGGCCACCATGGCCACGGTGATCGCCTCTCAGGCGCTGATCACCGGCGCCTTCAGCGTGACCAAGCAGGCCATCCAGCTCGGCTACCTGCCGCGCCTCAATATCCAGCACACCAGCGTGCGTGATACGGGGCAGATCTACATGCCCATGGTCAACTGGGGCCTGTTCGTGGCCATCGTGCTGGCGGTGGTGATGTTCCGCTCGTCGAGCAACCTCGCGGCGGCCTACGGCATCGCCGTGACGCTGGACATGCTGATCACCACCACGCTCACCTTCTTCGTGATCCGCTACGGCTGGGGTTACCCACTGGCGCTGTGCATCGCGGCCACGGGCTGCTTCTTCGTGGTGGACCTGGCCTTCTTCACCTCCAATCTGCTCAAGCTGTTCGCGGGCGGCTGGTTCCCGTTGATGATCGGCGGCATCGTCTTCACGCTGATGATGACCTGGAAGGAAGGGCGCCACCTGGTCAACGACAAGCTGCGTGCCGATGCCATCGACCTCAAGGATTTTCTGGAGTCGGTGTTCTTCAGCCCGCCCACGCGTGTGGAAGGCACGGCCGTGTTCCTCACGGCCGAGACCGGCGTCGTGCCCAATGCCCTGTTGCACAACCTCAAGCACAACAAGGTGCTGCACGAGCAGAACCTGTTCGTCACGGTGAAGAACCATGAGACCCCCTGGATCGGCATGGACAAGCGCCTGCAGGTGGATGCGCTGGGCCACGACTGCTGGCAGGTGGTGGTGCACTACGGCTTCAAGAACGACCCCGATCTGCCGCGTGCGCTGGAGCCGTTGCGTGGCCGGGGCTGTGGCATGGAGCCCATGACCACGAGCTACTTCCTCTCTCGCGACACCGTGGTGCCCACCATCGGCAGCGGCATGGCGCCCTGGCGCGAAAAGCTGTTTGCCCAGATGCACCACAACGCCAGCGGCGCGGCGGACTTCCTGCACCTGCCCAACAACGCCGTGGTCGAGCTGGGCTCCAAGATCGAAATTTGACTCCCCCTGAGTCGCTTCGCGCCATCCCCCAGAGGGGGACGCCACCCGTGCGGTGGGGCGGCCCTTGCACGGTGCGCTGACCTGGGCCGCGCCGGTTACATGGGCCACAGGCATATGGAGCGCTTGTGAGTGCGGAATAAGGGCAGCGATGAACGCATCCTGCACCGCATCGGTGCAACGGGCAGAATCCCGGCCATGCAGTTTTTCAAGGATCTGAGCCTGTCGGCCTTCACCGCAGGCTTCGTGGCGGTGCTGGTGGGCTTCACGAGCTCGGTGGCCATCGTCTTCCAGGCCGCCCAGGCCTTCCAGGCCACACCAGCGCAGACCACCTCCTGGATGTGGGCTCTGGGGCTGGGCATGGGCCTGTGCTCGCTGGTGCCCTCGCTCATCCTGCGCATGCCGGTCATGGTCGCCTGGTCCACCCCGGGGGCCGCGGTGCTCGCCACCGCCGGGCTGGCGGGCGGCTTCAGCATGGCCGAGGCGATCGGCGCCTTCATGGTCAGCGCCGTGCTGATCACGCTGTGCGGCGTCACCGGCTGGTTCGAGCGCATCATGAACCGCATTCCCATGGAGATCGCCGCCGGCCTGCTCGCGGGCGTGCTCGCGCGCTTCGGCATCCAGGCCTTCACGGCAGCGCAGACAGCATTGCCCCTGGTGCTGCTGATGCTGGGCTGCTACCTGGTGGGGCGCCGCCTGGTGCCGCGCTATGCCGTGGTGCTGACGCTGGCCGTGGGTATCGTCTGGGTGGCCCTGCGCGGGCAGATGGCCTGGTCGGCCGTGCAGTTCTCGCTGGCCGTGCCCGTCTGGACCACGCCGCAGTTCAGCCTGTCGGCCCTGGTGAGCCTGGCCATTCCGCTGTTCGTGGTGACCATGGCTTCGCAGAACCTGCCGGGCGTGGCCGTCATCCGCGCCTCGGGCTATCCCCTGCCGGTCTCGCGGCTGCTCACCCTCACGGGCCTCTCCACCCTGGTGCTGGCACCGTTTGGGGCCTTTGCCCTCAATTTCAGTGCCATCACGGCGGCCATGTGCATGGGGCCCGAGGCGCATGAGGACCGCGCCCGGCGCTACACGGCGGCCGTGTCCTGCGGCGCCATCTATGTGGTGATCGGCATCTTCGGTGCGGTGATCACCGGCCTGCTCACCGCCTTCCCCAAGGAGCTGATCGCCGCCATCGCCGGGCTGGCCCTGCTGGGCACCATCGGCAACGGCCTGGCGACGGCTTTGCGCGAGGAGGGGCACCGCGAGGCTGCGCTCATCACCTTCCTGGTCACCCTGAGCGGTGTGGTGGTGGCAGGCGTGGGCTCGGCCTTCTGGGGCGTGGTGGCCGGCAGCCTCGCGCTATTTGTGCAACAGTACGGGCGTACACGCGCCCCCAGGGGCTGACGATCTCTCTTTATATAGAGGCCGTTGTCCCAGGCGCTGCTTCTTTCTCCTTTTTATCTTCCAAGCCCATGCAACTCCTCTTCATCGCCGATCCGCTGGCCAGCTTCAAGATCTACAAGGACACCACCTTTGCCATGATGCGCGAGGCCCAGCGCCGCGGCCACACGATCACGGTGTGCGGCCCGCAGGACGTGAGCTGGCAGCGCGGCGGCAAGGTCACGGCGCGCGTGCGCGACATCGTGCTCACCGGCCATCCCGAGGCCTGGTACACCGAAGCGCCTGTGCGCACCGCCGTGCTGGCCGATTTCGGTGCCGTGCTGATGCGCAAGGACCCGCCCTTCGACAGCGAATACTTCTACGCCACGCACATGCTGGAGCAGGCCGAGCGCGATGGCGCCCGTGTGTTCAACAAGCCCCGGGCGCTGCGCGACCACCCTGAGAAGCTGGCGATCATGGAGTTTCCCCAGTTCATCGGCCCCACGCTGGTCACGCGCGACCCGGCCGACATCCGCAGCTTCCACGCCGAGCACAAGGACATCATCCTCAAGCCCCTGGACGGCATGGGCGGCATGGGCATCTTCCGCGTGGGGCCGGACGGCCTGAACCTGGGCAGCATCATCGAGACGCTGAACAAGGATGGCGCCGAGAGCGTCATGGTGCAGAAATTCCTGCCCCAGATCTCTGAAGGCGACAAACGCGTGCTCATCATCGGCGGCAAGCCGGTGCCCTACTGCCTGGCGCGCATCCCTCAGGGCACGGAGGTGCGCGGCAACCTGGCGGCCGGCGGCAAGGGCGTGGCCCGCCCCCTGTCCGAGCGCGACTGGGAGATCGGCAACGCCCTGGGTCCCATCCTGCAGGCGCGCGGCCTGCTGCTGGCCGGCGTCGACGTGATCGGCGACTGCGTCACCGAGATCAATGTCACCAGCCCCACCTGCTTCCAGGAGATCTTTGACCAGACGGGTTGCGATGTGGCGGCCTTGTTCATCGACGCGCTGGAGGCGGCGCTGGCATCGCCTGCGCCCTGATCTCACTTTTCTTCCCACTTCTTGCGTGGCCCCTCAAAACAGTGCTATAGTCGAGGGCTTCGCTGCACGGAGGTCCTTGTTAGGATGATCTGGGTGGATGAAGAAGGTTTGAAAAAACTTTCGAAGTTTTAGAAAAGTCGCTGATTTCTCGGTATACAATCTAAGGCTGCGCTGACAAGAGTAGGTTGCCGAAAGGTGGTTGAACTTGAAGGTGTGTTGGGTGGTTGAAGGCGCTGAGCGGTTTCAAAAACTTCAAAAAAGTTTGACGATACTTAAAAAATCGTGCTAGAATTCAAGGCTCAGCTGATCGCAGCTAAGTCGGTAGAAAGAAAGAAAGGAACTTCGGTTCTGGCCTGA
>JAESFW010000445.1_pt1 | contig 11899 bp, 8 predicted proteins | sample 9269481 | NCBI WGS metagenome assembly JAESFW01 (sample SAMN14515350, study PRJNA621654) | algae metagenome | isolation source: Lyngbya sp. HA4199-MV5 and co-occurring heterotrophs from soil with... | place: USA: Ahupuaa O Kahana State Park, Hawaii | collected 2009-07-21
CTTGCAGGTGCGGCAGAAACTCGCCCACGGGCGCCGAGACGGCCGCGATCTGCCCGCCCAGCAGGTCCAGGATGGCCGGCTGCGAGCCGCGAAAGCCCACGTGGCGCATGTCCACCTTGCCGGCGCGGCTGATGAGTTCGCCCACGAAGTGCGGCACCGAGCCCGGCGCGGGCGAGCCGAAGTTGGCGCCCGTGGGGTTGGCCTTGCACCAGTCGAGGAACTCGGGCACGGTCTTGACCGAGGCCGGCACCTGCGGGCCCACGGCAAAGCCCATGTCGAACACCACGCCCAGCGAGACCGGGGTCACGTCGGCCACGGGGTCGTAGGGCAGCTTCTTGTAGGTATGCGGGTAGATGCCCAGCATGGACATGGGCGTGGCCAGCAGCGTGGCGACGTCGGCCGGGGCGGCCTTGAGCGTGGTGATGGCGATCTGCCCACCCGCGCCGGTCTTGTTCTCCACCACGGCCGACTTGGCGTAGCCGCCCGTGATCTGGGTGGCCACGCGGCGCGCCAGGGTGTCCACCGTGCCGCCGGCGGCAAAGCCGGCCAGGATCTTCACGGTGTCGATGGCCTGGGCCTGGGCCATGAAGGGCAGCGTGCCTGCGGCACCGGCCAGGGTCCATTGCAGGATGTCGCGGCGAGAAGGGGTGGGCGAGGATGTCGTCATGCGTTGTCTCCGGGTTTTCGTTGTGGGTTATGGCTTCGCGGCCTGCCGGTAGTTGGCCTTCAAATGCTCGGGCACGCGCTCGTCGAAACCACAGGCCACGCGCCGCACCTCGGGGCTGTCGGTGGGCTGGTGGCCCACGCCCAGGGCCGATGCGCGCGGCGCGGCGATGGCGACAACCGTGCCGGCCAGACGGCCCAGGCCGGTGATCTCGCACTCGACGAGGTCGCCCGGGTCCACCGAGCGCGAGTGGCAGGGCGTGCCCATGAGGATCACGTCGCCCGGCACCAGGGTGATGTGGCGCGCGATGTCGGCCACCACGTAGTGCGGGCCCCAGATGGTCTCGTCGCCGATGTGCGCCTCCTGCACCACCAGGCCATTGCGGTAGGTGCGCAAGGTCTGCTCGAACAGGTTCACGCCGCGCACGATGCCCGGGCCGATGGGCAGCAGGGTGTCCGCCCCCTTCACGCGCAGCATGCTGCCCTGGTCGGTGTCGCGGTAGTTCTGCAGGCCCATGTCGAGCGCAGGGCAAAAGCCCTCGATGTAGTCCCAGGCCTCGTCGGGCAGCACGTTGCGGCAGGTCTTGCCGATCACCACGGCATACTCGCCCTCGTAGTTCAGGTACTGGCTGTCGGCGGGCTTGTGGATCTCGCAGCCATGGCCGTTGACCGAGGTCGGCGGCTTGGTGAAGTAGGTCGGTGTCTCGGTGGGCTTGGGCTGGTTGCGCGTCTCGAAGCTGCGCGAGCTGTAGGAGATGTGCACCGCGATGACCTTGCTGGGCGAGACGGGCGGCAGGTGCTGCACCGTGGCCGGGTCGACCACGCGGCCATCGTCCAGGCGCAACAGGCCCTGCTGCGCCCCCTCTTCCACGATGGTGCCCCAGCAGGCGCTGCCGCCCGCCAGCACACGGCGGCGCTCCACGCGCGGGCCGCGCATCACGGCAGGCAGTTCGGTGATCGGGAATTCGAAATTCATGCTGCCACCTCTGCCGTCGCCTGTTCACCATCGAACCACATGTGCACATTGCCCGTGCCACGGGCGTTCTCGTACTCCGACAGGGCTACGCCGCGCGCCCGGCAGTCGGCCCCGCCCATGGCACCCAGCATCTGCAGGTAGTGGGCGCCGAAGGCCTCCCAGGGCATCTTGCGGTACTCGTCCTGCCAGCGCTCCAGCACCATGTCGTGCCGGCCCTGCTCCATGAGCGCGATGGCGCCCTTGTCGCTCACCACGTTCTCGGGGCGCGAGACATTGCTCTCGTGGAAGATGCGCGGGTGATTGGGCTTCCAGTCGATGGGGTTGAACTTGTGGCTGAGCGCGCCCGAGGCGAGCAACAGCACGCGCAGGTCGCTGCGGCGCACGGCCTCGGCAATCGCCTCGCCCGATTTCAGGAAGTGGCGCCAGTCGCAGTTCTGGCACGAGCTCACGGTGACCACGGGCGTGTCGCTGCGCTCCAGGCGCAGGTGCTTGACCAGGTTGATGGTGGCGTACTGCTTGCCCAGATCGGGGTGGTTGATGACCCGGTTGTAGCCCTTCTGTTCGCGCGAGACGGCTTCGATCTGGAGCGCCAGGTCCGGGTGGCCCCGGTAGTCGTAGGGCACGCCATGCAGGTACCAGGGCATCTCGTCGGAGATGAACATGCCCTGGTAGCGCGGCGCCCCGTCCACCAGGTGGTAGCCGGTGGTGAACCAGTGCGAGTCGAAAATGATGGCCACGTCGGGCCGGGCTTTCTCGATGCGCTCGCGCAGGCGCGCATAGCCGGGGATGAGGTCCGAGTCGGCCCCCGCGCCCTGCAGCACGCGGAACTCCTCGCACTGCATCAGGCCGGGGTGGTGCGAGACGATGGCGGCGCCAACGATGCTTCCCATGGTGTATCTCCTTTGAATGTGGTTAGCGGTGGCTGAAGCTGGCACGGAAGGGCTTCTTGGGCACCACGACATCCTTGACGTCGCAGAAGAACTCGAAGCTCCAGTCCCCGCCCTCGCGGCCCACACCGCTGCGCTTGATGCCGCCGAAGGGCGCGGCCAGGTCGCGGATGCCGAAGCTGTTGACCCAGATGAAGCCGGTGCGCACCTGCTGCGCCACGGCGCTGGCGTGCTCCGTGGCGCCGTAGCACACGCCGCCCAGGCCGTAGTCCGTGCCGTTGGCCAGGGCAATGGCCTCCTCGTCGCTGTCGAAGGTCTGCAGCGTGAGCACGGGTCCGAAGACTTCGTTCTGCACGATCTCGCTGTCCTGGCGCACGCCAGTGAGCAGCGTGGGCTGGTAGTACTGCGCGCCGAAAGGGTGGTGTGCGCCGCCCCACAGCAGCGTGGCGCCATCGGCCACGGCGCGCTGCACGAAGCCGTGCACGCGCTCAACCTGGCGCGGGTGGATGATGGGGCCGACCTCGGTGGCCTCGTCGCGCGGATCGCCCACGGTGAGCTTCTCGACATAGCCACGCAGTGCCGCCACGAAGGCATCGTGCACCTTGCGGTGCACCAGGAAGCGCGTGCCCGCCAGGCACACCTGGCCGGCATTGCGGTACATGAGTGCGCCGGTGGCTGCGGCATTGTCGATGTCCGCATCTTCCAGCACGATGAAGGCCGACTTGCCGCCGAGCTCCAGGCTGCAGGGCACGAGGTTGGCGCCAGCCGACTGCGCGATCCATTTGGCCGTGGGGACCGAGCCGGTGAACGAGATGCGCGCCAGGCGCGGGTCGCTGACCAGGCGCGCGCCGGTGCTGGCACCCGCGCCCTGCACGATGTTGAACACCCCGGGCGGCAGGCCGGCCGCGTGCGCGCAGTCGGCCAGCAGGCTGCTGGTGAGCGGCGCCCATTCCGGCGGCTTGACGATGACGCAGTTGCCTGCGGCGAGGGCCGGGCCGAGCTTCCAGGTGGCCAGCATCAGCGGTGCGTTCCAGGGCGTGATGATGGCGACCACGCCGGCCGGGTCGTGGCGCACGATGTGGGTGGCCTGCTCGGTCTCGATGGGGCGGTCCCGCAGGGTCAGCGCATGCTCGGCGAACCAGGTGATGTTGAGCATGGCGCGCGGCACCACGCCATGCTTCATGCGCGAGAGCAGCACGCCGGCGTCGTTGGATTCGAGCGTGCAGAAGGCCTCGGCGCGCTGGCCGATCTCGGCGGCAAAGCGGTCCAGGTAGGGCTTGCGCTCTGCGGCCGTGAGCGCGCTCCAGGTCGGAAAGGCGCGCGCTGCAGCGCTGACGGCCGCGTCCACATGGGCGGGCGAACCCTCGCTGATGCGACCCAGCAGCGACTGGTCGATGGGCGAGTGCAGGTCAAAGCGCATCTCGGACGCCACGCGCTGGCCGTCGATGTAGTGGTGGGGCGACACGGCAATGCCGGCGACGTTCAGGGTCTCGGTGCTCACGGGGCGTTTCTCCAGGGGAATGGCAGATCAGGGGCGATGGGCCACAGGGGTCTCGGGCAGCAGCTTGGCCGGGTTCATCAGGCCCGCCGGGTCGAGCGCGGCCTTGATGCGCTGCATGAGAAGCAGCTCCAGCGGCGCCTTGTAGCGGGCGGATTCGTCGCGCCGCAAAACGCCCAGGCCGTGCTCGGCGCTGATGGAACCACCCGCGGCGTGCACGGCGTCGTGCACCAGACGATTGAGCGGTGCCTCCAGCGCGAGAAAGGCGGCACGGCCTGCAGCGTCGGGTGAGGAAATGGCCGGCGAGGCGTTGTAGTGCAGGTTGCCGTCGCCCAGGTGGCCGAAGACCACCAGGCGCAGGCCGGGGAAGGCTGCCGCTACGGCGGCGTCGGTGTGGGCAATGAAGTCGGGGATGCGCGAGATCGGCAGTGCGATGTCGTGCTTGATGGTGGGGCCTTCGGCACCCTGCGCCTCCGAGATGTTCTCGCGCAGCGCCCACAGGGCCTCGAACTGGGCCAGCGTGGCCGACAGCGCGGCATCGGCCACCCAGCCCGCCTCCATCGCGGCTTCGAGCACACCTTCAATGGCCTGCTGGGCCTGGTCGGCAGCGCCCTCCTCTGCACCGGTGACCGAGACCTCCAGCAGCACATACCAGGGCGACGCCTCTGCCAGCGGCCGGCGCGCGCCCGGTACGTGGTGCAGCACCAATGACAGGCAGGTGTCCGACAGCAATTCGAAGGCCGTGAGCGACGCCCCCAGGCGCTGCTGGGCCAGTGCCAGCAACTGCAGGGCCTCGCCCGGCGAAGGCACGGCCACCAGCGCGGCCACCAGGGCGGCAGGCAGCGGAAACAGCTTGAGCACCGCGGCCGTGATCACGCCCAGCGTGCCCTCGGAGCCGATGTACAGGTCGCGCAGGTCGTAGCCGGTGTTGTCCTTGCGCAGGGTGCGCAGGCCGTTCCAGACCTCGCCCTCGGGCGTCACCACCTCCAGGCCCAGGCACAGCTCGCGCGCATTGCCATAGCGCAGCACCTGCACGCCGCCGGCGTTGGTGGCCAGGTTGCCGCCGATGGTGCACGAGCCCTCGGCCGCCAGGCTCAGCGGGAACAGGCGCCCCGCCGCGCGGGCCGCATCCTGCACCTGCTGCAGCGTGGCGCCGGCCTCCACCACCAGGGTGTTGTTGAGTGCATCGACCTGGCGCACCCGGTGCATGCGTGTGAGCGACAGCAGCAGCGGCAGGCGCTGGCCCGCCGCCTCGGGCACCGAGCCGCCCGAGAGCCCCGTGTTGCCGCCCTGCGGCACCACAGGCACGCCGTGCGCATGGCACCAGGCCAGCAGTTGCGCCACCTCGGCCGTGTCCGCCGGCTGGGCGACCGCCAGGGCCGGGCCGGTCCATTTGCCGCGCCAGTCCGTGAGGAAGGGGGCCATGTCCGCGGGCTCGCTCCACAGGCGGCCGGCGTAGGCGGCGCGCAGGGAGTCCAGGGCAGCGGAAGAGTCTTGCATCATCGATCAGGGAGCGGGTTTGTCTCGCAGGCACCGCTTCGGGGTGGTGCCTTTCATGGCCGCAAAGTATCTGCAGCCACCCTGCTCCCCACAATCAATGCTTTCTTATGGATTATGAAGGTGGTCTAATGAATGACCATGTCCCTGCCCCATTTCACGCTGCGCCAGCTCGAAGCCTTTGTCACCGTGGCCGAGATGCGCAGCTTCACCGCCACGGCGGACCGGCTGGCGCTCACACCCTCGGCCGTGAGCCAGCTCGTGGGCGAGTTGGAGGAGGTGCTCGACTTCAAGCTCTTCGAGCGCAGCACACGCCGGGTGGCCATCACCAGCGCGGGGCGGGAGTTCCTGGCCTCGGCCGAATCGGTGCTCAAGCACCTGCGCATGGCGCAGTCGGCCGCCAGCGATGTGCGCAACCGCGCGGCGGGGGTGGTGCGCATCGCCGCCCCGCTGGTCGTGGCCAGCGTGATCCTGCCGCGCGCCATCAAGGCCTACGTGGCGGACCGGCCCAAGGTGCGCATCCACATCCGTGACGTGCCGGTGGAAAAGCTCGTGGACGCGGTCGCCAGCGGTGATGCCGACCTGGCCCTGGGCCCGGACCGCGCCTGCGGCGAGGACGTGGCGCGCACCCAGCTGTTCCAGAGCCCCTGGGTGCTGTGGTGCGCCCCCACCCACCCGCTGGCGCGCCAGCGCAGCGTGACCTGGGAGCAGTTGCACGCCCACCCCCTGGTGGCTGCGGGCCGCGACCACGAGCGCAGCGTGGCGCAAATGCACACCGGCCTGCCCAGCGAGCAGCGCGTGACGCCTGTGGAAATCGTGGACAACATCTCCACCGCGCTGGGCCTGGCCGCGGCCGATGTCGCCGCCACGCTGGCGCCCGACTACGTGGGTGCGCTGGCCAAGCCGCTGGGCCTGGTGCGCCGGCGCATCCTCGCGCCCGAGGCCATGCGCTACGTGTGCCTGTACAGCCCCACGCAGCGCGCCACCTCCCCAGCAGCCGAAGGCTTTGCCGAGCACCTGGTCAAGGTGCTGCCGCAGCGCCGCTGAAACGAGGGAGCAACAGGCAGGCCTCAGCATTCGATGCCGAAAAGCACCGGTCCGCCGCCTCGCGCCAGGGCAGCCACTGGTACGCTACATGCTCGCGCGGGCTCAGCACCACGGGCGTGCCCACAGGCACGCACAGGCCGAAAACACGCTCGTGGTTGAACACCACGCCCGGGGCGTAGCGGTGGCGCCACTGGGGCCAGATGTCGTAGACGTTCTCCAGGTACCAGTCGGCCAGCACGCAGCCCGGTGCCTGCACGTCGATACCGGTCTCCTCCCACACTTCACGCGCGGCCGTGGCCTCCCAGGCCTCATCCTCACGGTCCTTGCTGCCGGTGACGGACTGCCAGTGCTCCCCTCCGTCGGCGCGGCGGATGAGCAGCACCTCGCGCGCGGGCGTGTGGACCACGACCAGCACGGACTGCGGTATCTTGAAGGGGCGCGCCGTGGCCTGGCTGCTCATGCGGCAGCCAGCAGTGCACCAACGTCCTGAGCGGGCCCGTCGGCCAGCGCCCCCAGAGCGCACTGCTGCAGCCACTGTGGCGAGATGCGGCACAGCAGGCCGCGCCCAGGCTGGTCGCCCACCGTGGCGACCGGCACCACAGCATCGATCAGCGCGGTGCCTGCCGACCCGGCTGCCATGCCCACCGGACGCAGTTCCCGCCGGTCGAGGTCGAGCATGGCGCCCAGTGCATCGACACGCAGAATGAAGTCCCGCCCACTGTTGTGGCCCTGGCTGCCATTTTCCAGCGGCACGCGCACCAGCACCATCTGGCGCTGGGGGTCGGCGGCGCGCGACACGGGCGCACTGCCCGGTGCGGTCGACACCACGCTGCGCAGGTCCACCACGGAGTAGACGCGCTCACCGATCTGCGCCATGCCCAGAAAGGGCGGGCGCGATCCCCCACCGTGCAATACCGTCACATCGGGCCCGGCAGCGACCACCTGGGCCGCTTCCACACCCAGCCAGTGCGTGCCGACCAGGAAGGTGGCCATCTGCAGGCGGTGCTGGGCCCCCACGCGGGCGGCGCCCAGGTGCGCATCGGACTGCGGCGCGGCAGGCACCGGCGCGCGGCGCTCGCACAGGTGGCGCAGCACCAGGCAGCCGAGGCCGTGGTCATAGCCATCGCTGCTGCGGAACTCGCGGTAGCCCTGGCCGCGCGACTGGCCCACGCCGTACAGCTGACCGTCCAGCGCCACCGAGCGCCCGCCCTGCCGGCTGGTGGCAATGGCCTGTGGCGGCTGCAGGCTGGCGGGGTCACCGCTGGTGCGCACGATGCGGTCCTGGCCATCGACGAAGGCCAGCACGTCGCGCGTGCCCGTGCCCACGGCGCAATCGTCGAGGATGGATTGGAGCTGGCTGGCAGCGTCCCAGACGATGGCGATGCCGCCCAGCACCGGTCCGGTGGCCCGGCCCATGCCATCGCCCACATCGGCCCGCACGGCGGCGGCATACACGAAGGTCGGCCCCTGGTCGTAGAAGCGGCTGGCCTGGTAGGGACTCACGGTGTAGGCCTGGCTGCCCCGCAGGCGCAGGCAGCGCTGCACCCAGTCCTCGTCGAGCCGGGTCCCGACGTGGTGTGCCAGGCCCGGCCGGGACACCGCCATCACCCGGCCATCGACGCCAAACAGCACCAGGCAGGCGTAGACGGTATACAGGCCGTTGATCTCCTCCAGCACCGAGGTGGCCTGGCTGCAGCCTGCCGTGCCCGCAGCGAGGGTGCGGGCGAACTGCGGGGCGAGCGCCCACCACCGGCAGTCATTGGCCCGCTCATAGAGGTTGCGGTCCAGGATCTGCATGGCCAGCGCAGCCCGGCCCTGGGCATCGCGCAGCAGCGAACGCAGCACCACGCCATACAGATCCTGCAGCGCACCGGAGAAGGCCTGCGCGGTCTTGCGCGCCGTGGCGCCGATCTCGGACAGCAGGGTCTTGGCGAACAGCAGCTCGCGCGGGGCGGCCGCATCCCGGCCGTCCGCATCCGCGTCGCCGATCTGGTTGAGTTCCAGCAACCCGTTCCAGACCGACCGCTCCAGCGCCGCCAGGATGGCGGCCGAGCGCTGCGGGATCTCGCGCAGGTCCTGCGAAAGCAGCTCCGCCTGGCCCGACAGCTCGCCGGCCAGGGGGCTGCGCTCGTCGTGCGCGGTCTCGTCGAAAGCCAGGTCCAGCGGCAGCAGGGCCACTCCGCGCCAACCCGGGCCCTGGTAGCCCTGGAAACCCTGGGTGCCGCGCACGGCCATCAGGTAGCGGCGGCTGGCATGGCGCACGCAGTGGATGCCCGCGCTGCCGGCCTGGGGCAGCACCCAGCCGGTGGGCAGCTGCAGCGCATCGCCCGAGACCAGCACACGCCCATGGGCATCGACCAGGGCCAGCACCGCATCGCTGCCCTGCAGGCCCCCGCCCTGGGCGTCGCCTTGCTGCACCGAGTCGAAGATGGCTGGCATCTCGTCGGCCAGCTTGAACTCCAGGCACAGCACGCCGACGATGCGCCCACCGGCATGCACGCGCCGCGCGTAGAGCAGCGTCTCGGCCTCGGTGCCGCAAAAGCCATGCACGGCATGGTGCTCGGCATAGGCGGCATCGCTTTGCAGCACCGAGCGCAGGAAGGCGCCATCGGCATCGAGCCGGTCGAGCCCGCCCACGGGAGCTACCGGGCGCAGGCCGGCACACAGCTGCAGATCGGTATCGAAGAGAAAGATGTTGCGGTACACGGAGTACTTGCTGGCGTACTCGGCCAGGCGCGCCTCGACCAGGGGGCGCAGGGCCGGGTCCGGGTCCGCGAGGTACTCGGCCACGCCCACATCGGTGGCGAAGAAGCCGATGTCGGCCGTGCGCTCGAACAGGTTGCGCACCAGCACGTCGATGCAGACCTGGGCGCGGGCCGCCAGATCGGCGCTGCGGTTCTTCAGGGCCTCGTTCACCAGGCCCTGCATCAGATCGCCCGAGAGCGCCGCAAAGTCCCTGCGCGCCTGGGCCAGGTCACCGCCCGACGAGGCCTTGGAGGACAGCAGGGACAGCGAGGACAGCAGCGACAGCTGGTCCCACGCGCTTTCGACCAGGCGCAGTTCCTGGCGCTGGTGCTGCGCCGCGGGCATGTAGCGCAGCCATTGCTCCGCAGAGTTTGGAAGGGAAGACACGGGCGATCGTCCTTTGCGCGGGGTCCCGGCGAGGACCGAGCACGCATTGTGCGGCCTGGCGGGCGATCGACCAACAGGCATATTGCACGCCCGGCCCGCACGGGGCACGTGTCCCCGCCCGGCGGCGCGAAGGCCTGCTCAGGGCTTGCTGCGGGTGGCCACGGGGGGCGGCAGCTCCTTGGCCTGCAGCATCTGCACCTGGGTCACGAGCTTGTTGTGCGCGTCGAGGAAGGCAGCGGCGATCACCTTGCCCTCGTTGGTATTGCTCCAGCCGGCACCGCCCGCGCCGCCCAGGCGGCCCCAGAGCAGGCCGGCCGCCCCCAGGTCGGTGCTGCGCGCAGCACCCGTGGCGGCCGCCACCTGCTCGGTGGTCTCGTTGTCGGTGAGCAGCAAGGCGGTCTGAGCCTCCTTGAACTTCACCTGCTCTACCAGCCCCACCAGGCCGGCGATGTCGCGCAGCACCGGAATCATGGCGATGATGCCGGCGATGCTGCGGCCTGCGTCCTGCTCGCTGAAGGTCAGGCTGGGTGTGAGCGTGTACTGCGCCTCGTAGCCTTTGCCCTTGGCCACGGTGGAGTTCTTGCGCAGGATGCCGGCATCCTTGAGCTCCTGCTCCTGCACCGTGCCGCGCAGGCCGGCCGCACGGTCGACGATGCGAAAGCAGCCGCTCTGCTGGGCGATAAGCCGGATCAGCGGCACGGGCGAAGCCGGCAACTGGTAGCTGCTGGACATGGTGTAGCCGTTCGGGTTCTCGGCCAGCGCCAGCGTGGCCACGGGCTGGCTGCACTGGGTCAGTTCCTTGGCGGCATCCTTGGCCCCGGCCGGGCCGGCCGAGCCGGTGACCACCGAGCCGCCCTGGCCCAGCTCGGTCTTCTTTTCACCGCAGCCTGCGAGCAGCAGGGCCGCGGCCGCTGCCAGCACGAAGGGAACGCTCACGGAAGGACGCATGGAATACCTCGGATCGACTCGAAAAGGAAACACAGGGGGCCCCTCCAAGAAAAAAAGCGGCACCGGCCCGAGGCCGCTGCCGCTTTCATCAGGGGTGCCCGGTCATGGGGATGACAGGCTTGCCCGCTCAGGCCCCAGCCGTCGTCTTCACGGCATCCGGGTTGCGCAGGCGGATGTGCAGCTCGCGCAACTGCTTTTCGTCCACGGGCGACGGGGCCTGGGTCAGCAGGCACTGGGCGCGCTGGGTCTTGGGGAAGGCGATCACGTCACGGATCGACTCGGCGCCGGTCATCAGCGTCACGATGCGGTCCAGGCCGAAGGCCAGGCCGCCGTGCGGGGGCGCACCGTACTGCAGCGCGTCCAGCAGGAAACCGAACTTCTCCTTGGCCTCCTCGGGCGAGATCTTGAGCGCGTCGAACACCTTCTGCTGCACGTCGGCACGGTGGATACGGACCGAACCGCCACCCATTTCCCAGCCGTTGAGCACCATGTCGTAGCCCTTGGAGATGCACTTCTCGGGCGCGGTGACCATCCAGTCCTCGTGGCCGTCCTTGGGGCTGGTGAAGGGGTGGTGCACCGAGTTCCAGCGCTGGTTGTCCTCGTCGTACTCGAACATCGGGAAGTCCACCACCCACAGCGGGGCCCAGCGGTCCTCGAACAGGCCGTTCTTCTTGCCGAATTCGCTGTGGCCGATCTTGATGCGCAGCGCACCAATGGCGTCGTTGACGATCTTTTCCTTGTCGGCACCAAAGAAGATCAGGTCGCCGTCCTGGGCGCCCGTGCGCTGGAGGGTCTCGTTGAGCGCCGCGTCATGGATGTTCTTGATGATCGGGCTTTGCAGGCCTTCACGGCCCTTGGACAGGTCGTTGACCTTGACCCAGGCCAGGCCCTTGGCACCGTAGATCTTGACGAACTCGGTGTAGGCGTCGATCTCGCCGCGCGACAGGCCGGCGCCTTCCTTGGCACCGCCGGGCACGCGCAGGGCGACCACACGGCCGTTCTTCATGTTGGCAGCGCCCGAGAAGACCTTGAACTCCACGTCCTTCATCACGTCGGTCAGCTCGGTGAACTCGAGCTTCACGCGCAGGTCGGGCTTGTCCGAACCAAAGCGGAAGGCCGCGTCCTGGTAGGTCATGACCGGGAACTCGCCCAGGTCCACGCCCAGCGTGTTCTGGAACACCGTCTTGATCATGCCCTGGAACATGTCGCGGATGTCCTGCTCTTCCATGAACGATGTTTCGATATCGATCT
>JAESFW010000446.1_pt1 | contig 11895 bp, 13 predicted proteins | sample 9269481 | NCBI WGS metagenome assembly JAESFW01 (sample SAMN14515350, study PRJNA621654) | algae metagenome | isolation source: Lyngbya sp. HA4199-MV5 and co-occurring heterotrophs from soil with... | place: USA: Ahupuaa O Kahana State Park, Hawaii | collected 2009-07-21
GCAATGATTTTTTTGACGCGTGCTTCGATATCGCTCATGGTTTCCCTCTGGGGGTTGTGAATGAATCCGCGATTCTAGCCGCTTAAGGTAAAGCCCCTCAGCAGCCCGCCGTCCGGATGAACCGGCGTTATCTTTCAACAATTACATGTACATGCCGCCATTGACATGCAACTCCTGGCCGGTCACATAGCCCGCTTCGCGCGAAGCGAGGTAGGCGACCGCGTGCGCGATGTCCGAAGGCTTGCCCAGATGGCCCAGCGCGATCTGCGTCTGCAGGGCCTTTTGCTGCTCTTCGGGCAGGCCGGCGGTCATGTCGGTCTCGATGAAGCCAGGGGCCACGCAGTTCACCGTGATGCTGCGGCTGCCCAGCTCGCGCGCCAGTGCGCGCGTCATGCCGGCCACACCAGCCTTGGCCGCAGCGTAGTTGGCCTGGCCCGGGTTGCCCGAGGCCCCCACCACGCTGGTGATGCTGATGATGCGGCCAAAGCGCTGCTTCATCATGGGCCGGATGGCCGCACGGCTGACACGAAAGACCGCCTTGAGATTGGTGTCCAGCACGGCATCCCAGTCGTCGTCCTTCATGCGCATGGCCAGGGTGTCCCGCGTGATGCCGGCATTGTTCACCAGCACGTGCAGGCCCCCTTGCTGCTTGACGATGGCGTCGATGGTCGCCTCGATGGCCGCACCATCGTTCACATTCAGGTTGACCCCCTTCGAGCCAGGGTAGGCCGACAGCGCGGCCGAGATGCGCGCAGCACCATCGTCCGTGGTGGCCGTGCCGATGACCTGGTAGCCGCGCACGGCCAGCTCCAGCGCGATCGCCGCACCAATGCCGCGCGATGCCCCGGTGACCAGGGCCACCTGGGCGGCTTGTTGAACAGATTCCGTCATGCCAGCAACTCCCGTGCTTCGGCCAGCGAGGCCGTGTCAAATACTGCCGCACCGACCAGCTCGGGATCGATGCGCTTGGTCAGGCCCGCCAGCACCTTGCCGGGACCACATTCCACGATGTGCGTCACACCGCGTGCCTTGAGTGCCTGCACGCACTCCACCCAGCGCACGGCACCGAAGGCCTGGCGGTACAGGGCCTCGCGGATGGCATCGGCATCGCTGCACACGGCCACATCCACGTTGTTGACCACCGGGATGGCCGGGGCCGCCAGGGACACACCGGCCAGCGCCTCGCGCAGCTTCTCGGCTGCGGGCTTCATCAGGCTCGAATGGAAAGGCGCCGAGACCGGCAGCGGCAGCGCACGCTTGGCGCCGCTGGCCTTGAGCACCTCGCAGGCCTTGTCGACGGCCGCCTTGGTGCCCGCAATCACGGTCTGGATGGGATCGTTGAAATTCACCGCCTCCACCACCTCGGAGGTACCAGGCCCGAAAGAAGCCGCAGCTTCAGCGCAACCCGCGATGACTTTGGATGCCTCCATGCCCAGGATGGCCGCCATGGCACCCGTGCCCACAGGCACGGCCTCCTGCATGGCGGCCGCACGCAGGCGCACCAGGGGCGCGGCCTGCGCCAGCGTGAGCACGCCCGAGGCGACCAGCGCCGAGTACTCGCCCAGCGAATGGCCGGCCAGGGCCACCGGCGCCGCGCCACCTTCGGCATTCCAGACGCGCCAGGCAGCCACACCGGCCACCAGCATCACCGGCTGCGTGTTGGTGGTCAGGGCCAGCGCCTCCTTGGGGCCTTCCTTGATCAGTTGGGCGACGTTCTCGCCCAGCGCGTCGGATGCCTCGCGCAGGGTCTCGGCCACCACGGGGTGGTCACCCCAGCCATCGAGCATGCCGACCGACTGCGAGCCCTGCCCGGGAAAAACAAATGCAAATGACTTCATGCCAGCACAAATAGAGAGAGGGAATGGAATTCTGCCAAGCGCCCAACGCGGCCGGCTAGAACTTCAGGAGCACGGCACCCCAGGTGAAGCCGCCGCCCACACCTTCGAGCAGCAGCGTCTGGCCTTTTTTGACCTGGCCGCTGCGCACGCCATGGTCCAGCGCCAGGGGAATGGAGGCCGCAGAGGTATTGCCATGCTGGTCCACGGTGACCACCACCTTGTCCATGGGCAGCTTGAGCTTGCGCGCCGTGCCCTGCATGATGCGGATGTTGGCCTGGTGGGGAATGAGCCAGTCCACGTCGGCTTCGGCCAGACCCGCCTTGGCCAGCACGGCATGGGCCGCCTTCTCCAGCACCCCCACGGCCAGCTTGAACACCGCCTGCCCATCCATCTTGAGCAACGGGTCACCCAGCACATTGCCGCCCGAGACATTGCCCGGCACGCACAGGATGCCGACATGCTTGCCATCGGCATGCAGATCGCTCGACAGAATGCCTGGCGTGTCGGACGCCTCCAGCACCACGGCACCAGCGCCGTCGCCGAACAGCACGCAGGTGGTGCGGTCCTTGAAATCCAGGATGCGGCTGAACACTTCGGCACCGACCACCAGGGCGCGGTTCGCAGCGCCTGTCTGGATCATGGAGTCGGCCACCGACAGCGCATAGACAAAGCCGCTGCACACCGCCTGCACATCGAACGCCGGGCAGCCATTGGCGCCCAGTTTGTTCTGCAGAATGCAGGCCGTCGAGGGGAACACCATGTCCGGCGTGGACGTGGCCACGATGATCAGATCGATGTCCTGGGCCTGCAGACCGGCGGCCTGCAAGGCATTGCGGGCAGCCTCGAAACCCAGATCGCTGGCCGCCACGTCGGGCGCAGCGAAATGGCGCGCCCGGATCCCTGTGCGCTCGACGATCCACTCGTCCGAAGTTTCGATGCCGTCACGGGCCAGCAGGTCCACGAAGTCGGCATTCGTGAGCCGGCGCGGCGGCAGATAGCTGCCAGTGCCGGTGATGCGGGAATAGCGTCTCATTAATGTGTCGTCGCCGCCGCGGGCCTGGGCTGGGCATCGGCAGGGGCCAGGAGAGGCGCCGCGTGCGCAATCCGGGTCCGGACACGGTCGAGCAGGTTGTTGCGGGCTGCATCATACGCCCGGTTCAAGGCCTGCTCGAAGGCCATGGCATCGGCCGAGCCATGACTCTTGAACACCAGCCCGCGCAGCCCGAGCAGGGCCGCGCCGTTGTAACGCCGGTAATCCATACGCGTCATGAGCGCTTTTAGCACCGGATAGGCAATGATAGCGGCAGCTTTAGTGAAGATATTGCGAGAAAACTCATTCTTGAGCCCTCCGATCACCATGGCAGCAACACCCTCGCTGGCCTTGAGCGCCACATTGCCGACAAATCCGTCACAGACCACGATGTCCACCGTGCCCTTGAAGATGTCATTGCCCTCGACGTTGCCATAGAAATTGAGATCGCCCGCCTCGGCAGCAGATCGCAGCAGTTCGCCGGCTTTCTTGATGACTTCGCTGCCTTTGATGATTTCTTCACCAATATTGAGCAAGCCGACAGTGGGCTCGCCGCCGTCGCGCAGAGCCGATACCAGGGCCGAGCCCATGACGGCAAATTGCAGAAGATGCTCGGCCGAGCAGTCCACATTGGCCCCCAGGTCCAGCACCGTGGTGGCACGCCCTTCGTTGTTGGGCAACTGGGTGGCAATGGCAGGCCGGTCGATGCCGTCCAGCGTCTTGAGCAGGTAGCGCGCAATGGCCATCAGGGCGCCAGTATTGCCTGCCGAGACGGCCGCTGCCGCCGTGCCATCCTTGACCTGCTGGATGGCTACACGCATGGAAGAGTCTTTTTTGCGGCGCAGGGCCACCTCGACCGGATCATCCATGGTCACCACCTCGGTGGCGGGAACGATGGTGGCACGGTCGTGCGAGAAATCGTGCAGGCTGTCCGCCAGACCGACCAGCAGCAAGCGGGCGTCCGGGTGATTGCCAAGGAACTGACGGCACGCCGCGAGCGTGACGCGGGGGCCATGGTCGCCCCCCATGCAGTCAACAGCCAGTGTGATCATGGGCGACTTGTCCAGCCCACTGACAGGGCCGGAAGATGGATACAACGGTCAAAACAAAGGCCCGCGCTACAAACTCAGTAGCAACGGGCCTTTGAGGGGTACTGAAGATCAGGCTTCAGACTTGTTCTTGAGCACCTGGCGGCCACGGTAGAAACCGTTGGGGCTGATGTGGTGGCGCAGATGGGTTTCGCCGGTGGTGGGTTCCACAGCAATGCCCGGCACGGTCAGGGCATTGTGCGAACGGTGCATACCGCGCTTGGAGGGGGACTTTTTGTTTTGCTGAACGGCCATGATGGCTCCTGGTCTTAAATAGGTTGGTAAATACGCGATGGGCCCATAGAAGACACGAGGGGATTCGCGCGAAGCCCTCGATTATAGCCCAAACGGTTCAGTGCTTCCTAGCGTCCTTTTTGAGGCCTGCCAGCGCCGCAAAAGGATTGGGCTTGTCCGCGTTCGCTTCCTCGAAGTCCTCGTCCGACGAGGCCAGCGGCACGGCCGTGGGGCACTCTTCATGCTTGGGCACCACGGGCAGCGCCATGAGAAGCTCGTCCTCGATCAGCTCGTGCAGGTCGAACTCGCGGCTCAGGGCCAGCAGGTCTTCCTCGCTCTCGTCGTCCAGGGCCTCGGCCGTGGCCTCGTCGGCCACGAAACGGAAGGAACGGTCCACTTCCAGCAACACGTCCACGGGGGTGAGGCAGCGCTGGCATTCCATGGGAAAGGTGGCACGCACCTTGAGCACCAGCCACACCTGGCTGGCGCCACCGAGCGCCGTGCGCACTTCACCCTGCGCCTGCCAGTCCACCAGCAGGTCGGGATGCAGCCCCCGTGCCTCCTGGGCCAGGCGCTCGTACTTCAAAAGGGAATCATGGCCGGCCAGGCGCGCGCCTGCCAAAGCAAAGGCCTTGACGTCGAGCCGGTCCACGGAGAATTCCTTGGTCATGGCGGCAGTGTAAGAGAATCAGCGAATGCATCAATCCCCCGCCCCGCAACGCCCTGTGGTATTGGGCTCCACCTCGCGCTACCGCCGTGAGCTGTTGTCCCGCCTGAACCTCCCGTTCGAGGTCGCCTCGCCCGACGTGGACGAAACCCCCGCCCCCGGCGAAGCGCCCCGCGATCTGGCCCTGCGCCTGGCCCTGGCCAAGGCCCGCGCGGTGGCAAAACTGCACCCCGAAGCCGTGGTCATCGGCTCCGACCAGGTCGCGGACCTGTCCGGCCAGCCCCTGGGCAAGCCCGGCACCCACGAGCGCGCCGTGCAGCAATTGCGCCAGATGCGCGGGCAGACCGTGATTTTCCAGACCGCCGTGGCCACCGTGTGCCAGGCCAGCGGCTTCGAACAGGTGGACATCGCCCCGGTGGAGGTGCGCTTTCGCGATCTGTCGGACGAAGAGATCGAACGCTACCTGCGCGCCGAGCAGCCCTACGACTGCGCCGGCAGCGCCAAGAGCGAGGGCCTGGGCATCGCCCTGCTCGACGCCATCCACAGCGACGACCCCACGGCCCTCATCGGCCTGCCGCTGATCCGCACCTGCCGCATGCTGCGCGCCGCCGGGGTGGTGCTGCCATGAGCACAGCCACCCCCGGCACGCTGTACCTGGTCCCCGCGCCGCTCGACTTCGGCTGCGAAACCGAGGTGCCCCTGCAGGAAGCCCTGCCCGACGGCACCTTGCGGCAGGCGGCCCGGCTCACCCACTGGGTCTGCGAAAACGCCAAGAGCACCCGCGCCTACCTCAAGCGCATCGACGCCCTGCACCCGCTGGCCGTGCCGCTGCAGCAGCAACAGATCACCGAGTTGCCGCGCGAGGTGCACAAGAAAGGCGACCATGGCGACAAGGGCTCGGCCAGCTTCGACGCCAAGCCCCTGCTGGCCCCCGCACTGCTCGGCCATTCCCTGGGCCTGGTCAGCGAGGCCGGCATGCCCGCCGTGGCCGACCCGGGCTCGTCGGTGGTACGCGCCGCGCACGACCTGGGCATCCCCGTCGTCCCGCTCGTGGGCCCGGTCTCGCTGCTGCTGGCCCTGGCGGCCAGCGGCCTGAACGGCCAGGGCTTTGCCTTTGCCGGTTACCTGCCCCAGGACGGGCAGGAGCGCACACAGCGCATCCGCGAACTCGAGTCGCTGACCCTCAAGACCGGCCAGACCCAACTGTTCATCGAGACGCCCTACCGCAACCCCGCCCTGTGGCAGGCCCTGGTGCAGACCCTGCAGCCCCACACCCGCCTGGCCCTGGCCAGCGGCCTGACGCTGCCCAGCGCCCAGATCCGCAGCCAGCTGGTGCGCCAGTGGCGCGCCCAACCCCTGGTGCCCAGCAACCGCACCCCCATCGTGTTTGCCCTGGGCCGCTGAGCCCACTCCACGCCATGCAACGCCTCCCTGCCCTCCTGCTCCTGGCCCTGGGCACCTATGCCGCAGGCGCCCACGCCATCATCCGCTGCGAACTCAATGGCAAGCCCGTGAAACCCAGCAATGGCGCCGAAACCGCAGGCCTGACCGGCCTGCTGCGCTGCCGCGACGAGAACACGGGCCAATTGCAGCGCGAGCAGGAGCTCCAGGACGGCAAGTACCTGGGCAAGGAGCGCTTTTTCGACCGCGAGGGCAAGCTGCAGCGCGAGCGCAGCGTGAACGAACGCGGCAACAGCCAGGGCCGGGTGGCCGAGTTCTGGCCCAACGGCCAGCTCAAGCGCGAGGAATTCGCCGAGAACGGGCGCACCACCGGCGCCGTTCGCCGTTTCGACGCGAACGGCCGGCCCGAGCGCCTGTCCTTCCACACCGAAGGGCAGGAACAGTTCGTGGTGGAGTACAACAGCGCCGGCCAGCCCACGCGGCTGCAATGCCCACGCGCCAGCGTGCTGCCCGAAGACCGCAAGCCCTGTGGCTTCGAGGGCGCCACGGACACCCCACTGTTCACCAGCGCGGGCGCCAAGGCTGGCCAGGTGCGTTACGAGCAGGGCCGGCTGCTGCTGTTCACCGAATGGACCGGCGACGGCCTGGTCGCCCAGCAGATGCAGTTCGAGGAAGGCCGGCGCGTGCACCGCAGCTTTTTCACCGAAGGCGGCAAGAGCGTGCTGCGCGAGGAGCGCATCTTCGCGCCTGATGAGCAGCGCTTCCTGCGCGACACACGTGGTCCGCTGCACAGCCTGCGCCGCTTCGGCAGCAACGGCCAAATGACCGAACAGCACGCGTATGCCGACGGGCGCGAGGTGCTGCTCGAACGCTGGTACCTCAATGGCGCTCCACGCGAACGCTCCACCAGGAGCGGCACCGGCGATGCCACCCGCATCCAGCGTGAGCTGCGCGACGACGAAGGCAAGCTCACCCGGCGCGAACTCCTCACGGCCGAACAGCAGCCCACGGGCGTGCAGCAGTACTTTCACCCCAACGGCCGGCTGGGCCGCGAAGACCGCTACACCGCGCCCGATGCCCGGGGCCGCACCCGGCTGGAAGCACGCAAGCAGTGGGATGAATCCGGCAAGCTCACGGCCGACGACACCATCCTCGAAGACGGCTCACGCCAGCGCAAGGCCGCGAGCGGCCTGGACAGCTGACAGCCCTCAGCGCAGCTGAGGGCCGGCCGAGGTCAGCGCCTTGGCCGCGCCGATGCCCATGGCCGCGCCAAAGCGCTTGGCCAGGCGCTCGGCCACGTTGTCGCGGCGGGTGTAGTCGATGATCTCTTCGGCCTTGACCACCTCGCGCGCCACGAAATCGAGGTTTCCGAGCTTGTCGGCCAGGCCCATCTCCACCGCCTGCTGGCCGGTCCAGAACAGGCCGCTGAATGTCTCGGGCGTGGTCTTGAGCCGGTCACCCCGGCCCGCCTTCACCACGGCGATGAACTGCTGGTGGATCTGGTTGAGCATGGCCTGCGCGTACTCGCGCTGCTTTTCGGTCTGGGGGCTGAACGGATCCAGAAAGCCCTTGTTCTCGCCCGCCGTGAGCAGGCGGCGCTCCACGCCCAGCTTGTCCATGATGCCGGTGAAGCCGAAACCATCCATGAGCACGCCGATGCTGCCCACGATGCTGGCCTTGTCGACAAAGATCTCGTCGGCCGCTGCTGCGATGTAGTAGGCGGCCGAGGCACAGGTCTCCTCGACCACGGCATACACCGGCTTGTTGTACTTGGCCTTCAGGCGCACGATCTCGTCGTTGATGATGCCGGCCTGCACCGGGCTTCCACCTGGCGAGTTGATCAGCAGCACCACGGCCTGCGAGCCCTCGTCCTCGAAGGCGCTGCGCATGGCGGCGACCACGAATTCGGCACTGGCTTCGGCACCCGAGGCGATCTCGCCCTTGACATCCACCACGGCCGTGTGCGGCGTGCTCTTGCTGGCGCCGGTCGAGGCCTGGCGCATGGCGCCAAACACCAGGGCGGCGATCAGCAGCAGCCAGGCAAAGCGGAAAAATATCTTCCAGCGGCGGGCCGAACGCTGCTCGTTCAAGGCTGCAAAGGCCAGCTTCTCCAGCGTGGCGCGCTCCCAGCCGGGCTCCTGCGCAGTGGCGCGGGTCCCCGAGGGGGCCGCCGACTGCGACCACAGGTCCTGTGACGGGGGAAAATTCTTGTCGGAACCCGGGCTTCCGGGCTGTTGGGGTTCGGTCATTTCAGGCCTTTGGGGACACCGGGCCATCCATGGCAGGCATGGATGCCGGAAAACAGGGCACGCCAGGGCGGATCATCGTCGTCATCTAGAACTCGACCGGCTGCAGGTTGTACGCAGTATGCCAGTGCACCACGCCACCGGACTCCGACAGGGTGATCTTCACCAGGCCACCCCGGCACGGCCCGCCCGCGCACTGGCCCGTGTCGGGCAGGTAGGCCGCGCCATGCGTGGCACACAGCAGCCAGTTGCCGCTGTCGTCGAAAAAGCGGCCCGGCTGGTAATCCATCTCCATCGCCACATGGGTGCAGCGGTTCAGGTAGGCATGCGGCGCGCCGCGGTAGCGGATGGCAAAGGCCCGGCAGGTCTGGCCGGCATAGACCAGGTCGAAGGGCACGGCCAACCCGCCATCGACCAGCTCGACGCTGTTGCACAAGGGAATGGCGTGGGACTCGACCGGGGTCGTCATGGTGGCGCTCAAGCGTTGGCCAGCAGCCAGTCGTGCAACTCGCGCACGGAATGGGCCACGGCGAGCGGCTGCAGTGCATGGAATGCATCGGGCTCGTGCGCCCCGTAGCTCACGCCCACGCTGGGACAGCCGGCGTTCAGCGCCATCTGCAGGTCGTGCGTGGTGTCGCCGATCATGAGCACGCGCTCGGGCGGCACATCGAACTCGGCCATCAGCTCCTGCAGCATCAGCGGGTGGGGCTTGCCGGCCGTCTGGTCGGCCGTGCGCGAGCCATCGAACACGCCCTTGAGGTCCTTGGAGTGCAGCACCTCGTCCAGGCCGCGCCGGCTCTTGCCGGTGGCTACCGTGAGCAGGTGCCCCGCGTCGCGCAGGTCGGCCAGCATGGGCAGCACGCCCTCGAACAGGCTCAGGTCGTCCTGGTGCTGCAGGTAGTGGAAACGGTAGCGGTTGCCCAGCTCGGGGTATTTCTCGGGCGGCACGTCGGGCGCCGCGTGGGCCAGCGCCTGCATCAGCGCCATGCCGATCACGTACGAGGCCGCCTCGTCCGTGGGCACCTTGCCGCCCACGTCCTTCACGGCCGCCTGGATGCAGCGCACGATGATCTGGGTGGAATCGAACAAGGTGCCATCCCAGTCGAAGGCAATCAGGTCGAAACGGCGGGGGCGGGACGTGGGGCGCATGCAGGCAGTCGATCGGTCGGTCAGGAAGGGACAAATTCGGCCAGTTCGGGCGGCAATTCGGCATTCAGTGCCACGCGCTCTCCGCTGGCCGGGTGGTTGAACTGTAACCTCCAGGCGTGCAGGAACATGCGCCGCATGCCCAGCTTCTGCAAGCGTTTGTTCAGCTCGAAGTCGCCGTACTTGTCATCCCCCACGATGGCGTGCCCCTGGCTGGCCAGGTGCACCCGGATCTGGTGGGTGCGCCCGGTCTTGATGGTCACCTCCAGCAAGCTCATGGCCGGCAGGCCCTGTTCCTGGCGCGCAGGCACCTTCTGGCGCACCTTGACCAGGGTGATGGAGCGCATGCCCTCGGGGTCGTCGGCCGTGGTCACGCGCACGCGGCGCTCGCCATCGGCCTGCAGGTACTTGTGCAGCGGCAGGTCGATGACCTTGTTGTTGGCAGCCCACACCCCCGTGACCAGGGCCAGGTAGGTCTTGCCGGTTTCGCGCTCGCGGAACTGGTCCTGCAGGTGCGTGAGCGCCGAGCGCTTCTTGGCCACCAGCAGGATCCCCGAGGTGTCGCGGTCCAGCCGGTGCACCAGCTCCAGGAACTTCGTGCCGGGCCGGGCCTGGCGCAATTGCTCGATCACGCCGAAGCTCACCCCGCTGCCGCCATGCACGGCCACGCCGGCCGGCTTGTCCAGGGCGATCAGGTGCTCGTCTTCGAGCAGGATGGGAAATTCGCGCGCGGGCGCGGGGCGCTCGGCCTTCTCCGCCACCTTGTCGGAGACGCGCACGGGCGGCAGGCGCACCACATCCCCCGCCTCCACCCGGGTGTCGGCGCTGGCACGGCCCTTGTTGATGCGCACCTCGCCGCTGCGGATGATGCGGTAGACATGCGTCTTGGGCACACCCTTGAGGTGGCGTATCAAAAAGTTATCGAGGCGCTGGCCCGCCGAGTCCTCGTCGACCTCGACGAGCCGGGCGGCCGGCGGGTTGGAAGCCGGGGCGGGGCCGGACGGCGGTTTGCCCCCTATAATGTGTTTCACCTGCGCGTTGCTGTGTAAGTGGTTGATTTGTCTGGAGTTTAGTCCACACGACCGCCACACGTGCGCAGGCCGGTCGATGCCAGCGGGTGTCGCCCACGCAGATTGCAGGCCAGATGCCTGCAATGGCCTGGGTGCCAGCCGGCGGGCTGACAGATTGAAACACTGATACGGAATCCCCCAAGCTGGCAGATGCGCCCCACCAGGGCAAGGTCTGCCAGCGGATCGAAGCGAGCATGTGGTTGTTGATGGCCTGGATTGTGACCTTGTGGCGGTGGCGCATGCCCCTGGCCATGCGCGCGCAATGGCAAGGGCCTGTGGCAGCCATCCGGCAAGCGCAACCAGCCGCCTTGTTCGTGGCAAAACTGCGCCTCTCCCACTCGCCCCCTTCCACGCGCCCCTGCCTTTTGCTGCCGCGCTAACGCGCGGCAGGCTTTCGGCATCCCCGGCAATTCCCTTCGTTTCGACGCGTCAGTCCAGGCATTCACGGCTCCTGTAGAGCTTGTTCAATGGTTTGGAACTGCGGGTGGCAGCCCGCGCAAGGCCTGATGGCTGCGCCGCTGCCCACCGCGAAACACAAGAAGGAATCGCATCATGAAGCGGATGCTCATCAACGCCACGCAGCCCGAAGAACGGCGCCTGGCCATCGTCGACGGACAAAAGCTCCTCGACTATGAGATCGAGATCGAAGGGCGCGAGCAGCGCAAGGGCAACATCTACAAAGCCGTCGTCACGCGCGTCGAGCCCTCGCTGGAAGCCTGCTTCGTCGACTACGGCGAAGACCGCCACGGCTTCCTGCCGTTCAAGGAAATCTCGCGCAGCTACTTTGCTCCGGGCGTCTCGCCCAGCCAGGCGCGCATCAATGAAGTGATCCGCGAAGGCCAGGAACTGCTGGTCCAGGTCGAAAAGGAAGAGCGCGGCAACAAGGGCGCGGCCCTGACCACCTTCGTCTCGCTGGCCGGCCGCTACGTGGTGCTGATGCCCAACAACCCCCGCGGCGGTGGCGTCTCGCGCCGCATCGAGGGCGAAGACCGCGCCGAACTCAAGGAGGCGATGGACCAGCTGGAATACCCCAACGGCATGTCCATCATCGCGCGCACCGCCGGCATCGGCCGCACCGCGCCCGAACTGCAGTGGGACCTGAACTACCTGCTCAAGCTGTGGAACGCCATCGATGGTGCCGCCAAGGGTGGCAAGGGCGCCTTCCTGATCTACCA
>JAESFW010000447.1_pt1 | contig 11868 bp, 4 predicted proteins | sample 9269481 | NCBI WGS metagenome assembly JAESFW01 (sample SAMN14515350, study PRJNA621654) | algae metagenome | isolation source: Lyngbya sp. HA4199-MV5 and co-occurring heterotrophs from soil with... | place: USA: Ahupuaa O Kahana State Park, Hawaii | collected 2009-07-21
GCCGTCTTTATGTTGGCGTACAGTCTCGTAGTGTTTGATGTGTTGACCAGCGCGAATCCGTTCGATGATCGCCGGCTCCTCCTCACGTCTGGCTTCAGGTATCAGCAACATGATCGACTGACCGATCGCTTCATCCCGGCGATAACCAAAGATCCGCTCGGCTGCAGGATTCCAGTCAGTGATGATCCCGTTCAAATCCTTGGCGATGATCGCGTCATCAGACGAGTCAATCAAAGCCATCAACCGACGAGAGGCAGTCTCCGACGCCTCCCGTTCGATGGCGAAGCCGAGTTGGCGCGCGATCGTGACTGCGATTTCGCGTTCCTCCTCTGAGAAAATTCGCACCGCATCATAGTAGACCATGAACTTGCCAACGAGTTCGGCAGAGCCAGCCAGTGGAATGAAGGCAAGCGAACGAATGCCTTCCGCCGAGATCGTCTTGGCCAATTGCGGCTCCAGGCCGCTACGATTGACGTCCTCGAAAAAAATAGGTGGCACACCACGGTCCGACCGCTGCCAAGGTGAGTGCCCGTTCACGGCGGTCCGATAATCATCTGAAAGCCCGCGCCACGCCACAAACCTCATGGTCCCGTCACGGTCAAAGCGGAGAATTGACGCTCGAGTGGTCAGTAGCGCACTGCATATGGCATCGAGCGCCGCGTCGTAGATTTCGCTCAGAGTCCGAGAGCGGAACAACTGGTCGGTAAAGCGAAACAGTACAGTTTGTTTGTCGACGCGCTCGGCCGCGTCTCTGCCCCGGTCACATGGTGTGGCTGCCGGACCGCTCGTTCGTCGCAACATGGGTCAGCCTCAAGATGCGGGCAATTCATTGGAGCACCGAGCACGCTCGCTGACAATGTCATTTGACCGAACTTCCGGCTGCCCTCCAAAACGCACGTGCGTTCGATATTCATAGATGCCCGACGCATTCTTGAGCGCCGGGTTGTCGATGACGTCAAGTTTGGCTGGGCACCAAGCTTGCTCGACCGGCGATGATCCAGTCTCTGTCGGTTCTACCAGCCGTCCCCGTCGGGCCTGAATCGATCTTTGCTAGCCCATAGCGCTCCTGGGTCTTGCCTTCGAGTTGCTCGCTCCTTTCAGCGTGACAGCGAGATCGTGCACGATTTCGGCAGCCTGGCGAAGGTAGCGGATTTGGACCCGACCTATCTAAATTTGATACAGGAACCGCGGTGACGGGAACCGCGGGTCGTGTCGTGGATTGAAACGTCATGCCTCTGTACTTCATCGACAGCTCTGACGGCGAACGGTCCGATGAGGACGACACCGGGCTTGAACTGACGAGCGATGATGGCGCTCGGCGTGCCGCGTTGGATGCCTTGGCCGATATGGTTCGGGAGGTTCTTCCCGACGGGGACATCAGAGTATTTAGCGTGCATGTCCGGTCGGCGGACGGCTCGAGCGTCTATCACGCTGAAATGTCGTTGCAGGGGCGATGGCTAAATTGCCGATGACATTCCCCATCCCCAATTGACGCGACCACATCCTGCTTTGGAGCGGCAACAAAATGCGAAAGCCGAACTGGCTCTCTGCTTAGCCTCTTCGCCGGGCTTGCTGCGGGTATAGTACGTGCAACCGGATTGGTTAAGCTCGCGACCTCTGCCGGCTCAACGATCTTCAGTAAGCCTCGACCGAGCGCGGATCCGCGTCCCAGCTTCACTCCTCTTGGCACGTTTTCGGCAAACTCGGGGCCGATTAGGTCCCGAACTGCGCCTTTCGCCGGGTCCCCGTGTTAGCCTCCGCTGCATAGTCGCAGCGGTCGTCCGCACGCTGCGTAGGAACTAGTTCCGTTGGCCCGTTTATGTTGCGACAGTTCCAGATATTGGCTCGTCGCCTGGCGAACATTCGGCACCGGGCGCAGAACGCTCGAGGGAGCCACACATTCGTTCCAGTCTCCATTGCTGTAAGTTGGATCCCGGCGGAACGAATGGTTCCGAGCACGGTTGATCACGCAGTCGATACGGCGGCGAAGTCATGACGATCGAGACTAGCGAACAGTACGAAGCTGCAATCGTCCGCTTGCGAGCGCTGGGCGACATGCCTGCAATTGGTCCTGAGCAAGACGAGTTCTTCGAAATTAGCGCCGCGATGGTGGATTATGAGACCCGCAACCATCCAGCGCTCAAGGTTGGAGGTGAGTGATGTTGATTGAGATAATGGTCATCGTGCGGTGCGCAGACGATCACGAGCGGGCCATTGAACGCATCGCCGAACTCGGCACACCTCCTGAAGGTTCTGAGGCAGAGGTCGAGCTGCACGCGCTGATCGAGGCGACGGAGAAATGGGAAGCTCGGCACGATGATGATGACGACTGGCAATAGGATCCGCGAAGAAGCGTGCTCCACCGCCGGGCCCAACCATGAAGCGGCTACTGCGTCCACTTCGGAGAGAAGCCAGAGACTTGGCGGGACCGTGAGCGCACGACCTTTTGAGGTAGATCCTCTGCGGATCCGGTCAGCGTTCTTGCCAGGATAGTTTGCGCGCGGCTGAACCAGATCTCGACTCGGGCAATGTTACTCGGATGCCGAGAACTCGGCAGAGCTTTGAGAGTAATCAGGCAGCTCCGTGCAATGACGTTCAACCGCTTGGATGATGTATTTGTCGTCCAGACACGACAGCATCGATGCGGAACTCTGCCGAAAAAGATACACCAAGCACCGACCAACGGCGGCTCAGCGACTGGAGCCGTGTGTCCTATTCCGCATTATTTGCCGCTTAACGGGGAACCAGAGTCGCCTGACGGCGTTATCAGCCCTTGGGGCGGATAAAACAACATGGCTCAGAAGCTAACCGTATGCCGTATAGCCGGGGCTTGGGCGTTTCGCGATGTCACCGGAGAGGCGTATGGCCACTCAGGTGATATCGAGCGAGTCATTGAGGCAGCCAGCCGTTTCGCTGATCGGCTCGGGGCTCGCGTCAGCCTGACCGAGGAAGCCGCAGCGCACCTCGAAGGTGTTTTGGCGGCCCGTGAGGTTGACGTCGCCGCACTGCGGAATGAGAATATCGGTCACGTCCGTGCCCTCTGGGTACGCCTGATGCGAAGCCTAAAACCTCGATGAAGCCGACCGTCGAGAGCGCGATGACTTTGACCGATTGTGGGAGGTGGCGCACCCGGCCCTGATTGTGTAGGCGCGAACCGATAGTTCATACTCGCCGCGCGCCCAGGCTACGCGGCCATCGGCCCTCTAACTCGGCCAGATTGGCTTGCGGCCTGCAGGCGGTATCAGCAGACGCACATGCATGTCGCCGCCGTTGAACGGCGTCACATCCGCGCAGGAGAACGGCATGGCAGACGACGCTGAAGTCTCGGGTTCCGGCTCCTTACGCCGCCGCCCTAAACGTCCGTGCACCACCGCCTCTATTGACACTGTCGAGGATTTTGACCCACTCATAGCCCTAAGGCGATTCTCGAAATTAGCTGCCCCGCACAATGGTCTGAAGAGAAATATCCAGCAGCCGAACGGATCGTAGCATATGCGCCCTACGTCAGAAGCTGCTTGTTTTGCTTGATAAAATTCCCGGGACGCAACCCATGAGACGCAACTCATGAGCGGCATGGGCAAGATCGTCAGCCCTCCGGAAACGACCGCAGTGGAACGTACTCTATGTTCCCTGGGCCGGGCGCCGCCCCTTGCGCTCATGCTCCAGCTCGAACCGCGTTTCATGTTCGATGCCGCCGGCGTCGCGACAGCGTCCGTCGTTACAAAGGCCGATCCGGCCCTGGGCGCACCGTCATCCGCCGAAGCCGCTCCACGCCTGGAATCTTTCGGGCACGACGCCGCCACCCGGTCGCATGGCGACGGGGCTCCCGCCCCCGCTCCAGCAGACACCACGACGGCTATTGCTGCCGATGTCGGCCCCTTCGGCAGCAAGGGAGAGGCGCAGCTGGAACAGGCGGCCAATGCCAACGCCGCGCCTATCAGCGAGATCGTCTTTGTGGACGGCCGCCTGCCGGACCTCGCCTCGCTGGAGGCGAAGAGCGGTGTCCAGATCGTGATCCTGGATGCCGCCAGGGACGGCATCGCGCAGGTGAGCGAAGTTCTGGCGAGCTACCACGGCGATCTTGCCGCCATCCATTTCATCGGCCATGGCGAGAGTGGCGAATTCGGCATTGGCACCACCGACGTCACGTCCAGCACCCTCTCGGCGCGAACAACCGAGATCGCCGGCTGGGGACATGCGCTGAAGGCGGACGGGGACATCCTGATATGGGGATGTGACGTGGCTCAGCTGCCCGCCGGCCAAGCGCTCATCAACGGCATTGCAGCATTGACCAGCGCTGACGTGGCGGCATCCATGGATGCCACCGGCAGCACCGGCCTCGGCGGCAACTGGACGCTGGAAGCGCAGAGCGGGGTCGTCGAAGCCTCAGGCCCCTTCCTCCTCTCGACGCTCGCCACCTGGGACCATCTGCTGGACACGCCTACAATCACGGGAGGCGATACGGGCCTACGCGTGCAGGAGCCGAGTTCTCTCAATGATGCCGGTGCCAGCTCGATCACCCTCGCCGAGCTGGACATCGCCAGCAGCCTGACTGGCGACACTTTCACGGTCAGCGCGCGCATCGCCGACACGAGCGTCGGCACGCTGTCGGACGCGAGCGGGCTGGGCAGCACGGTCACCGGCGGGTTCACCTTCACCGGCTCGCTCGCCGACGCGAATGCTTGGCTGGACCAGCTTAGTTTCACGGCCGTGGATGTGGAGCGTGGCAACGTCCCGGGCACGACGAGTCTCGTTCTGAACGTCACCAACGAGACCGACCCCACAAAGCCCACAAGCCAGCGTTCCGTCCGTCTGGATGTCACACCCTCCAACGACCCGGTGCAGGTGAACGACAGCACAATGGCGGTCGTCGAAGGCTCGACAGGCACCGTGGTCCCGGTCTCGGCGCTCCCCGCCACCGATCCGGAAGTGGCCTTCGGCAGCCAGAACGCCAGCCAGATCGTCTATCGCCTCACCGCAACGCCAACCCACGGCTATCTCACCCTCGCCGGCACGCGCATCGGCGCCGGCTCGGTCTTCACCCATCAGGACGTGATCAACGGCTCCCTGGTCTATGTGCATGATGGCTCAGCCCAAGATGCGCCCGACACCTTCTCCGTCCTCGCCAACGATGGCGCGACTCCGCTTGCCCCGGTGGACCTGTCCGACCCGGCAACCGTGACCATCACCATCACGCCGGTGAACCAGCCGCCCACCGTGTCGGGCAGCGGTACACTCTATGAGGGCCAGCCGGCGAACGCCACGCTGAACGGCGTGCCGCAATCCGTGGTCGGCCTGTTCATCACCGCCGACGGCGGCGGCGATCCCACTGACACCGACGCCACGCTGCAGGTGCAGATCACCGGCCTTGCCGCGCATGGCCTGCTCTATTTCTCGGGCACCGCCGTACGCGGCGGCGTCAGCCAGTCCTACACCAACCACCAGATCACGCAGGCGGACGTGGATGCCGGCTTCGTCTTCGCCTATCAGGACCGTTCCGGCCTCACCTACGCCAATGACGGGCTCGATGCCGGCGGCCGTCCCCCGAGCGACAGCTTCAACGTCCTCGTGCGCGACGGTGGCGGCGGCACCGGCACGCCTCTGACAGCCACGGCCAGTATCGCCCTCGACATCCGCGCCCTGAACGACGAGCCTGTCTGGGTCGACGCCAGCACGCTGGCCGCCGTCGTGCCCTCCGGCTTCATCGTGCAGCTCACCACCGCAATGATGAACGTCACCGACACGGACTCGGCTCCGGAGAGCCTCACCTTCCGCGTCACCGACCAGAGCGGGCTGGATCAGGGCAGTCTGGTGATGAACGTTAATGGCGTCGCCAGCTTTCTCCCCGTTGGCGGCAGCTTCACGCTGGCCGATGTGATCGCCGGCCGAGTCTATTACTACCAGACCGGAGCGGCGGTCGCGGGCGACACCGACACCTTCGTGTTTCAGGTGGTCGACAACGGCGTCTCCGTTCGCTGGGGGGCCAATGGCGAGCAGTATGAGCGGGCGAGCGGCATCTACACCAATCCGACCCAACTCGCCGCCTTGCGTGACTTCCCCTTCACTATCACCCTGCGCGAAGTGCCCACCGCCACCGGCGCGGGCGATGGCCTGCCTATCGGCGGCTCCGGGGTAACGGGCACCACGTCCGGCTATGCGGGCCAGCCTGAAACCGACCCGACGCGGGCGCTGGCCGCCATCCCCGCGCGTGGCGTTCTGGTGGAAGGGGGCACAATCGTCCTGTCCGATGGCTCCGGCCTGAGCCCCGGCATGAACTACAGCGGACCGGGCATCGATCCCGCGCAGGTGATTTACACCATCGTCGCCTTCAACGGCGGGGACTTCGGCAGCTGGAACGGCCAGCTTCAGCGCCTGATCAGCGGAAGCTGGGTGACGCTCGGCCCGGCTGACGTCTTCACGCAGGCGGATCTCAATGCTGGGGCCATCCGCTTTGTCCATGACGGCGGCGAGGATTTCGAATCCAGCATGAGGCTGATCGCCTCCGCCGGCATCATGGTGGATGACGGCACCGGCAATTTCGCACCCGACCAGTGGGTCACGGACTTCAGCTTCTATGTGACGCCCGTCAACGACGCGCCCATTGCCACCGGCTCCACCGACAATGCGCTGAACGAGGGCGAGACCTTCTACATCACCACCGCCCAGCTCAATTTCGCCGACGCCGACGATGCCACCAGCGAATCCTATCTGGAGGGCACCGCAACCCTGCCCGCCTCCGGCGGCACCAATTATGCCGACAATAACGGCACATTGCTGACCTTCGGCATAACCAGCCTCCCGGCCCACGGCATCCTGCAGTATTGGGACGGCAGCGCGTGGCAGACCGTGACCGGCAGCACCGTGCTGGAAGCGAGCTGGATCACCGCCGACGCCGGCACCACCCGCCTGCGCTACGTGCACGATGGCGGCGAGGACCAGACCGACAGCTTCCTCGCGCAGGCAACCGACCGCTGGAGCGCGACCTCGAACATCGCCCCGGTCAGCTTCGTCATCACCCCGGTCAACGATCCCCCGCAGATCGCCGCCGACCCAACCCAGACCGATCCCGTGGGCATATTGCCCGGCGGCACGCCCGGCTCGGGGGCTAACGAGCCGCTTTTCGTCACACGGGAAGGCACGTTCAACCAGATCACCTCCGCCATGCTGCAGGCGGTGGATCCGGACAGCAGCGCCACGCAGGTTCAGTACCGCATCACCACCGCCCCCACCCGCGGCCTGATCGCCTATTCGACCGATGGCGTCACCTTCACCGCCATCGGCGCGGGCGCGTCCTTCACGCAGGACGACGTGAACAACGGGCGAATCTATTATCTCTTCGACCGCTCGGACACCGTCAGCCCCGGCTATCCGGGCACGCCTGACGACAAGTTCGTCTTCACGCTGGCGGAGGGCGCCGCTGAGCAGACCGGACGCGAATTCTGGACCTATGCGCAGCCGATCAACGATCGGCCTGTCGTGACCGCACCTGCGGGGCCGATCAATTCCACCGATGTCGCCAACAATGTGCCGGGCTTCGGCATTGCGGACCCCGACCTGACGCTGGTAAGTGCGGCTGAGGAGGACTTTCTCCAGGCCACGGTCCGCCTACTCCACGCGGATGGCACACCGCTTGGCGCGGCGGAATATCTCGCCAATGGCGGCCTCGACATTCAGGTGACCGCGGGCGGCGCGACCATCGATGCAGACAAGAACGGGCAGGACGACTATCTCGTCATGCGCGGCACCAGCGCGCAGGTCAATGCGGCGCTCGCCACGCTCGCCGTCACCTTCGGCAGCGACCGGGATCTGGTCTATCAGGTGCAGGTGATCGCCGATGACCGCGTGCGCGACACCGCCACGGGCGCGTTTCTGGATCGCAACAGCAGCGTGCCCGGCACCAATCCGGGCGGCAATGGCGGCGGCATCCTCAATCAGGGCGCCACGGGGCCGGGCGCCTCCCCCACGCTAGTGACGGCCACAGAGCCCAACTGGTATGCGGACGCAGCCCCCACGCTCACCACGGATGCCCTCTATGGCAACATCCATGCGGCATCGGTGGTTCTCTATGCCTCCTCGGACAATGACCCGGCCACGCTGGACGGCAATGGCGCGGCGGATGTCTATGAGGACCAGGCCTCGCCCATCGGCGCGCAGATCAGTTTCGTGGTCTCCGACCCGGAGTCCAATGCGTTCGGAACCCCCGTCACCGTGACCCTGACGGTGCCCAGCGGCATCCTGAACGTTGCCACCACGCTGCCCGACGGCATGACCGTCACCGGGCGGGACAGCGCTACGCTGGTGATCGTCGGTGTGGCTTCCGACATCCAGACCCTGCTCAATTCCAGCCTCACCTATCGCAGCGACGCCAATCTCAATGAGGACCTGAACGCGGCCGGCGATGGCGACGTGACGCTGACCATCTCGCTGGACGACACCGGCTCGAACATCGGCAGCGGCGGGGCGAGCAACAATCCGCTGCCCATCGACGTGGCGCTCACCATCATCCCCGTCAATGATGCGCCGACCGTCACCGCCGGCACCGGCATCGTGCCGCTCACCGGCGTCACGCCGGTGCCGGGCTTCAGCGTCGCCGACCTCGACATCGCGGACGCCGGCGGGATCGCCACCGGGGAAAGCGACTTCATCCAGGTCACGGTGCGCGCCACGCTGCTCGATGGAACCCCTGTCCTCGAGACGAGCTATGACGGGACCAACGGCACCATCAACATCGGCTCTTCCGCCGATGTGGCCGGGCTGGTCACCGCCGGCCTTGTCATCGACCCGACATTCAACGGCACCGGCAGCGCCCTCGTGCTGCGCGGCACGCTCAGCCACGTGAACAGCTATCTGGCCGGGCTCAACCTCGCCATCACCGGCGCGCAGGCCAATAACGATCTTCAGTACCGCATCGAGGTGATCGCCGACGACCGGCTGCGGGATGCCAGCGGCGCGCTCATCGGCACGGCGGCCAATGGCGGCGAGGACAACCTGCCCTCAGGGGGCACCTCCGATGTGCCGACCACGGCGGTGACGCCCTATGCGGCAGTGCCCGGCGGCCTGACCGCGAATGTCGCAACCGCCTCGCGCATCGTCTTCCCGACCTCGGTCAACGATCCGGCCGAGATCGGCTTCACCGCGCCGACCACGGGCGAAGCCAGCGCGACGTTCCAGCTATCCGGCATTGCGATCACCGATGTCGACGCCATCGACCGCGCGCTTTCCGTGGTCGTCACCCTGCCCGCCGGCTTTACGGCCGCGTCCGTGCAGAGCCCGCTGGGCGGCACAGCGACGCTCGGCTCCGGCAATACGGTGGTCAACATCAGCGGCACGCTCGACCAGATCAATGCGGCCATCAACACCATCGTCGTCAACCTGCCCGATGAAGCCGGAGCCCCGGGGGCGGCCGACTGGAACGGCAGTTTCAGCGTGACCATCGAGGTGAACGACCTCGGCAATACCGGCAGCCGGCCGGGTAGCCTCGTCAATGTGCCGGACACCAGTCCCACCTATCAGGGCACCTACACCTATGAGGATCCCACCGCCTCCGATGGGGATCCCGCCAACGACGCCAATCTGATCACCACCAGGACCATCACCTTCGATGTGGACCCGGTCAATGACGCCCCCATCGTCATTGACGGCAACACCGAGACCCTCGCTGCCTCGCTGGAGGACACCTCGCCCGCGGGCGCGACGGTGGCCAGCCTGTTCGCCAGCCATTTCAGCGATCCCGTGGATGCGATCACGGGCGGCTCCAGCTCCAACAGCTTCATCGGCGTCATCGTCGTCGGGCTCGCGACCGATTCCTTGCAGGGGACGTGGCAATATTTCGACACGGCCAGTTCCAGATGGACCGACATCGGTGCCCGTGCGGCCACGAACGCGCTCTATCTGGCCTCCGGGACGCTGGTGCGCTTCCAGGCCAATCCCGACTTCCACGGCACACCCAACACCCTGACCGTGCGTCTGGTGGAGGATGGCGACGGCGGTAACGGCTCAAGCCCGCCCACGAACGGCACGACACTGGATGCCACGACTGTCGGCGGCATCACGCGCTACAGCGCGGATACGATCGTGCTCAGCACCAGCGTCACCAATGTCAACGACCGCCCGTCCATCGGCGCAGGCACCCTGTCCCCGGTGCTGGAAGACACCGCCAGCCCGCCCGGTGCCACCGTGGGCACCCTGTTTTCCGGCGGCTACAGCGACGCCACCGACAACCAGACCGCCAATCATGGCGGCAATGCCGCCACCGCCTTCGGGGGTATCGCCATCGTCGGCAATGCGAGCGATGCCGCCACGGAGGGGCGCTGGGAATATTCCATCAATGCCGGCGCCAGCTGGGCGCAGGTCTCCGGCAGCCTGAGCGATGCCTCCGCGCTGCTGCTGCCCACCGATGCCCTGCTGCGCTTCCTGCCCGTTGCCAACTTTAACGGCACGCCCGGCGGGCTGACGGTGCGGGCCGCGGATACGGCTGTCGCTTTCAACGCGTCCACCAACCTGCTTCCCGCCCTCGCGAGCGGGCAGACGAGCACATGGTCGCTCGCCCAGTCGCTCGGCACCTCCGTGCGGGCAGTCAATGACGCGCCTGTGCTGTCCGGCACGCCCACCAATCCGACCGTGGTGGAGAATAACGAGACGGGAACCGGCAGCAGCATCCCGCCGGCCGCGCTGATCACCGGTGCCGCGCTCGCGGACCTCGACCTTGCCACCACCCCCGGCCTTGCGACCGGCGTGTTCGGCGCGGGTTCCGTCACCCTCAGCCTCGGCGCCACCTATCGGGCAGGCGATGTGCTCTCGGTGGCCGGAAGCCTGCCGGCCGGCGTCACCGCGAGCGCGGGCACCGACGGCACGCTGGTCCTCACGCTCGATGCGGACACCACGGTGGCGGAAGTGGAGGCGCTGATCGGCCAGTTGCGCTACAGCAACACGAGCGACAACCCCACCAATTACAACGCCAACACCACCCGCACCTATGTCCTCAGCGTGCTCGACGGCAATAACGACCAGGGCGTGCCCGACGCCGGTGGCGACGGGACCAATCCGAACTCGCTCGCTTCCAACACGCTGGTCGGCCTCATCACCATCACCCCCACCGATGACCCGCCCACCGCCAATGACGATGCCCGCGTCATCAACGAGGACACGGTATCGGTCAGCGGCAATGTCATCGCGCCGGTCGGCGCGTCCGGCGATGTGGCCGACACCGATCCGGATACGGCGGTGCTCACCCTCACCGGCATCGGTGTGTCCCTGCCGTCTCAGGCGGTCTCCAGCGCGACCGTGGTCGCGGGCACATACGGGACGCTGACCATCAATCCCGATGGCAGCTATGTCTATGTGCTCGACCGGACCAATCCGGCCGTCAACGGGCTGAAGGACGGCGATCCGCCGCTCAGCGACGTCTTCACCTATCGGATCTCCGATGGGACGACCACGGACGACGCCACGCTGACCATCGACATCATTGGCGTGACGGACGGCCCGCCGAGCATCGTGCCGGACGATCTCAACGGTGCCGCGACCGGCCAGAACACGGTGCTGGAACACGGCCTGACCTCTGTGCTGGACGGTTCCGAGGCGGTGGACGGCACCATCGCCATTCTCGCGCCCGATGGACTCGCCAGCGTCGTGATCGGCGGCCGGACGGTCACGCTCGCCGAGCTGCAGGTGCTCGGCTCCACGCCCATCACCATCGCCAGCGCCAAGGGCACGCTCACGCTGACCGGCTTTGCCGGGACCGGCGGCGGCGGCGTGCCCACCGGCGGCACGCTGACCTACACCTACACGCTCAGCGTTGCCCAGAACACGCCGGGCGCCAGCGAGAATACGGACGTGTTCGCGCTGCAGGCGATCGATGCGGGCGGC